>Ga0070698_100008974_pt1 | contig 10758 bp, 8 predicted proteins | sample KBSK1502metaG_FD_65477 | JGI IMG/M metagenome (GOLD analysis project Ga0070698, IMG submission 65477) | Corn, switchgrass and miscanthus rhizosphere microbial communities from Kellogg Biological Station, Michigan, USA - KBS K1-50-2 metaG | ecosystem: Host-associated > Plants > Roots >... | reverse complement strand
GGGCCGTTCATTCTGATGGTTGAGGGTGCTTCGATTGATAAGCAGTCACACCCAAATCATGCCAATGGTCAGATCTGGGACACGATCGAATTTGATAAAGCGGTTGGGGTTGGACGCAGCTACCTGAAAGACGATGCGGAAACGTTACTCCTGGTTACCGCCGACCACGATCAGTCGATGGTAATCATCGGCACGGTTGATACGGCGAATCCGAATTCGATTCAGAATGTGAGGAGCAACACGCCGTATCCGGCGACGTCAGCGCCGCCACCTGCGGCGGCAGGCGGGTCGAACCCGGGCGAGTCGTCTGGTTTTCCTGACTATGAAGATGTGAACGGCGATCGGTATCCTGAGAATGCGAATCGTTTCAAGATTGCGGTTGGGTACCGGACGGGAAATCACACCGGGTCGTCCGTGCCGATTACTGCGGAGGGAACCGGGGCTTTGCTGTTTCTCGGTTACTTCGATCAGACCGACGTGTTCTTCAAGATGGCTCGTGTGTTGAGCAGCAACACGAAGCAATTGGATAAGTCGCTGGAGCAGAAGTCAAAGGACGACATTCCGGCGTTTGGGGTTCCCGTCCGGACGGGCAAACCCATCCTCGAACCGTAAAGACGTTTTAATCCACAGATTACACAGATTCTATTAGGTCATCTGTGTAATCTGTGGATACCTCCCCTCTACCCTCACAAAACCTAAGTATGGTATAAATTCACTTCCCCTTTGTACCCCCTCGTACCAAACCCAATCAGTACGCGTGTCTCTGTGTGCTTGAAGGAGCATTCGTGGTCACACATTCCCGTCGTCCTCGTTCAAAACCAATAGGTCTACAAAAGGAACCAACTGGAATCTCCGGATTCGATGAAATCACTCGCGGTGGTGTGCCCAAGGGTCGACCCACGTTAATTTGCGGCGGCGCGGGCGCCGGTAAGACACTCTTCGCGATGGAGTTTCTGGTTCGCGGCGCAACGCTCTTCAACGAGCCCGGCGTGTTCATGTCGTTTGAAGAGTCAGAGGAAGAGCTGGCCACTAATGTGGCTTCTCTCGGCGTTGATCTGAACGAACTGATTGCCGACAAGAAGCTCGTGCTCGATTACGTTTTCATCGAGCGGTCAGAGATTGAAGAGACAGGCGACTACGATCTCGAAGGTCTTTTCCTCCGTCTCGAAGTTGCGATTAACCTTGTCGGCGCCAAGCGTGTTGTTCTCGATACTCTGGAAACACTCTTCTCCGGTCTGCCGAATGAGGCCACCATTCGCGCCGAACTACGCCGTCTCTTTCGCTGGCTGAAAGACAAAGGTTTGACAGCCGTCATCACCTGCGAGCGCGGCGAGGGAACTCTCACACGTTACGGACTCGAGGAGTACGTCGCCGACTGCGTCATCCTTCTCGATCATCGCGTAAATAATCAGATCTCGACGCGGCGAATGCGGATTGTGAAGTACCGCGGCACGTCACATGGAACGAATGAGTATCCGTTCTTTATCGACGAGAAAGGCTTTTCTGTTCTGCCAATCACCTCGCTTGGTTTGACGCACACGGCCCCGACCGAGCGGGTCTCGTCAGGTATCAAACGCCTCGACACGATGTTAGGCGGAAAGGGTTTCTATCGAGCCAGCTCGATACTTGTTTCGGGAACAGCCGGAACCGGCAAGAGCACTCTGGCCGCGCATTTCGTCGAGGCGGCGTGCCGGCGAGGGGATCGCGCATTGTTCTTTGCTTTCGAGGAGTCGCAGGATCAGATCATTCGAAACATGCACTCCATCGGTATCGATCTCGAGAGATTCGTGAAGAAGGGCCTGCTGGCGTTTCATAATGCGCGGCCGGCAGCCTGGGGATTGGAAGTTCACCTCGCGATGATCCACAAAGAAATTGTCGATTTTGATCCGCAGGTTGTGGTGGTCGATCCAATTACGAACTTCCTCGCAATTGGCGACGACGTCGAGACAAAGTCGATGCTGACTCGCCTGATCGATTTTCTGAAAGTAAGACAGATTACCGGGATGTTTACCAGTCTGACGTCATCCGGACATGATATTGAAGATTCGGAGGTGGGCGTTTCGTCGTTGATGGATGCCTGGCTACTGGTGAAGAGCATTGAGTCGAACGGCGAACGCAACCGCGGACTTTATGTTTTGAAAGCTCGGGGAATTGCACACTCGAACCAGGTGCGTGAGTTTGTGTTGACCGATCATGGCATCGAGTTGATTGATGCCTACATTGGCGCCGAGGGCGTGTTGATGGGGTCGGCGCGATCCAGTCAAATTGCGCGTGAAAAGGTGGCCGACGTAGATCTGAGGCTGACGACTGCGCATAAGGAACGCGAGTTGCGACGCAACCAGGAACTCTATGAAGCGCAGTTGGTCGCGTTAAGGGGGCAGTATGAAGCTGAGCGCGAGGCGATTCTTAGAGAGTTGGATGACGAGAAGGCACGATTAGCGATGGCCACCGCGCAACGGGGCGAAATCGCGCGTTTGCGCCGGGCCGACAACAACGATAACAGCGATTTTCGAATTCAAGAAAATGGTGCAAAAAAGGCACGGAAAGGAACTGTCAGATGAAAACCACCCCCAGGAAATCGTCAAGACGAGCGACCAACGGTCATGCGCCGCAAGTTGAAAGTGGCGAACCGAATCGCTGGAACCTGCGACTCTATGTAGCAGGCCAGACGCCGCGATCGTTAACGGCGTTCAATAATCTGAAAGGGATTTGCGAGGAGTATTTGAAAGGGAAATATCACATTGAGGTGATTGATTTGATGGAGAACCCCACGCTGGCGCGTGGCGATCAGATCCTTGCAATCCCGACGCTCGTGCGGAAGTTGCCGCAACCCATCAGAAAGATCATTGGCGATCTCTCCAACACGGAACGGGTGCTGGTGGGGCTGGATATTCAACCGCGATGAGATGAAAGCGTGTCCTAATGGCGAATCCAAAAAATGGAAACGGGAAACCTGCGAGCAAGCGTGCATTAAAGAATGTCTTCGAGGAGACAACCGAGGCCTTTGAGAAAGCGCTTCAAGGTAATGCTTTAAAACGAGCGAAATATATTTTGCGACTCTACGTCACTGGTTCTTCCAGCCGATCCCTGAGGGCAGTTTACAACCTGAAGAAACTCTGTGACGAGTATTTACCGGATTATGATTTGGAAGTGATCGACATTTACAAAGATCCGGCGGCGGCGCGCGAAGCGCAAATCATTGCCGCGCCGACGCTGGTCAAGAAACTGCCACGTCCGATTAGAAAGTTTGTAGGCGACATGTCCAACACACAAAAGATTCTTCTCGGCCTGGATCTTTATGAACGAAAGGACAATGAGGAGGGTTTAGACCACGCTCATACTTAAGCATCGTGCTTGGATACGGTACTGACCCCGTCCAAGCACGAAATTGGACTTTAGTGGAATGTCAAAGGTAACAGACAATTCAGCATTCATTAGTGCCGAGATGGATGAATTGCAGCACCGTCTCGAAGAGGCCGAAGAAACGCTTCGCGCCATACGCGAGGGAGAGGTCGATGCGCTCGTGATCGACAGTCCCAGTGGCGAAATGATTTACACGCTTACGAGCGCCGACTATCCCTACCGGCTGATGATCGACGAGATGAACGAAGGAGCCGTGAATGTTTCTCCGGACGCTTTCATCCTCTACAGCAATCGCAACTTTGGCAGCATCCTGGGTCTGAATGAGTCCAACGCGAGTGGGGTTCCGTTCGCCGATTACATCGTGCCCGAAATGCGCGAGCAGTTTCTCGAAGATTTGGAAAAGGCGCACGTGCAGAGTATTCGACGCGAATACACACTTACTCCCGGAGACGGCAAACAGATTCCGGTGCTGATGTCGTTTGCAAAGCTGCAACCTCAGACAAACTCAATCGGTATCGTTGTCACCAATCTGACAGCGCAGAAAGCGCTTGAAGAAAAATTGCGACAGGCCAAGAGCGGGCTCGAAGGGCAGGTGGCCGAACGCACCAAAGAATTGCGCGACAGCGAAGCGCGTTTGTTTGGGATCCTGGAACACAGCGCGGCCGACCTCAAAGCAATGAGACGACTCAATGAGATCGGCACGCTCTGCGCGAAAGATGGAAACAATGTAGACGGCTGTCTGAAAGATGTTCTCCACGTGTCGATCGAGATCACGGGAGCCGACAAGGGCAACATTCAGTTAGTCGATCACGAGTCTGGCGGTCTCAGGATCGCCGCTCAAAGTGGGTTTGAAGAGTCGTTTCTGAAGTTTTTTAGTGACGTCACTGACGAAGATTCAGCGTGCGGCGTGGCATTGAAGTCGGGCCAACGCACGGTTGTGGAGGACGTAACTGAAAGTGAGATCTACGCGGATAAGCGTTCGCTCGAGGTTTTGCTTGACGCTGGTGTCAGATCAGTGCAGTCGGTCCCATTACTGACTAGCTCCGGAAAGATTTTGGGCGTCATCTCCACGCATTTCAGCGAGCCTCAACGGCCCAGCGAGCAGGAGTTGCGCTTGATGGATTTGCTGGCGCGACAGACTGCCGACTACCTCGAACGCAGACGAGTTGAAGAGGAGCGCGAGCAGTTGCTGGCACGCGAACACGAACTTCGTCAGACGGCTGAAGATGCGAATCGCTTGAAAGACGAGTTTCTGGCGATTATGTCGCACGAGCTGCGCAACCCACTCAACGTGATTCTTGGTTATGCTGAATTGCTGCTGCGAATGGAAGAGATCAAAGACTCGCCGAACCTGCATCGCATGGCTGACGCGGTCAAACGCAACGCAGTGGCCCAATCGAAGCTGATCCGCGATCTGCTCGATCTCTCAAGACTGCGCAGCGGTAAGCTCGAGTTGAATCGCGAGACGGTGTCACCCGTCGCTTCAATTGAGAATGCGATCGAGACCGTGCGCATCGACGCTGAAGCCAAGGGAATTGAGATCGTGGTTGTCGCGTCGGACGATGTGATGTTCGTTCAGGCTGATCCGGTCAGGCTCGAGCAAATCATCTGGAACTTGCTGAACAACTCGGTCAAGTTCACACCACGCGGCGGACGCATCACTGTGCAACTCGAGGAAGATACCGACGAGATCGTGCTAACAGTGTCTGACAATGGACAGGGAATTGATACGTCGTTCCTGCCACACATCTTTGAGATTTTTCGCCAGGCAGACGCGGGCACAAGTCGCTCGCAATCAGGGATGGGTATCGGCCTGGCTGTGGTCCAACAACTGGTTGAGTTGCACGGTGGTTCGGTGAATGCCGGTTCGGCCGGAAAAGGGAAGGGCGCGACTTTCACGATTCGTTTACCGCGCAGCGTGAACGCAAAGATGCCGGTCGCTCCGCTAACAGATCTCGCTATCGGTTCTTTGTCAGGGATGACAGTTCTCGTTGTCGACGACTCGGAAGACACAACCGAGATGGTGCGACACTTACTGGAGATCAGTGGCGCTACGGTCCATGCTGCGACGAGCGGGCGTGAAGCGCTTCGCATCGCTCGCAAGCAGGAGTTTGACGTTGTGCTTTCGGACATCTCGATGCCGGGAATGGACGGCTTCGAGTTTCTGAGCAAGCTGCGTCAGATTCCCGGGAAAGAGGATCTGCCGGCCGTAGCGTTGACCGGTTTTGGTCGACCTGAAGACGTCCAGCGAGCTCGTAACGAAGGCTTCTACGCGCACCTCACCAAACCATTCGACATCCAGACGCTTGCAAAACTCCTGCAAAAACTACCAGGCAATCACACTGCAAGCGCGTAAAGGGTTTTTGATAGTCGAGGTTCGATTGTAGGGGCGGCCCTCCGTGGCCGCCCTTTGTTGAAATCGTGTTCGTCAAACCCACAGGTTATTCCGCGCAAGGGCGGCCACGGAGGGCCGCCCCTACAATCGAACCTTGTCTGCTCCAATTATCTAAGCGGCTTTTGTAGCAGCCAGTTGAAGATTGGATGCTCGAGCTCGTGCAGGTGATTTGTCGAAAACATGTAATCAACGTGACAATGGCGGCGCGCTCAGTGCAGAACGAACGCCTGATGATTGCTGATTCCCGGCGGAAACCCGAGGAACATCGTCGGCGCGTTCGGAGCGATCTGTGATAGTTGATTCAACAGCTTGACTGCTGGTCCACTTTGCCCGTCGTAATACACTCCGGCCGCGAGTAATGCTTCGAATGAAGCACAGAAGTTTGCGTTAATAGCGCGCAATGGTGGTGACAGTTTTATTAAGATCTCCACCGACTACGGAGTTTTGAGTGTTGATGATCTGAAAGGGCTGAGCTTGAGCAACAATGTTTACGATTAAGAGCTGAATTGCGAATAAAAAAGCAAAGATAATCTCTTTCACCTTCGTGTCTCCTTTTTGGATTAAAATATCGGCGAAAACGTGGCCGTGAGGCTGAATTCGCGTCACGTAACTAGTAAGGCGAAAGAGTTGAGCAAAAAATATCATCGTTACCTGATATTTGTTTTCCTGTTGACTGCTCTCTGTCCGGCGTCATCCAGATCGCAGACGAAGCCCGACAAGGATTATTTGCTTTATGTCCTGTCGGAAGGTGCTGACAAGATTTCTCTGATTCGTTTTGGACCAGAGGGTATTCGGGTGGAACGGCAGATCGATACCGGTGATATGCCGGTGGATATCGATGGTCCACACGGTATCGTGATCTCACCGGACCGCCAGTTCTATTACGTCTCGATTGCACATGGCCGTCCGTTTGGAACGGTTTGGAAATATGCGACGAAGAACGATGCGGTAGTTGGCAAGACAACCCTCGGACTCTTTCCCGCGACGCTCGATATCTCGCCTGACGGAAACTTTCTTTTCGTAGTCAACTTCAATCTGCACGGCGACATGGTGCCGTCGACTGTCTCGGTTGTCTCGACGCAGACGATGACTGAAGTCGCGCGCATAACGACGTGCACGATGCCACATGGTTCACGTTTAAATCCGCAGGCGACGAAGCAGTACTCGGCGTGCATGATGAACGACATGCTGGTAGAGATTGATACCCGCACGTTGAAAGCTACACGCCATTTTGTGGTGACTAGGGACCATGAGAAGGGCGTGACTGGTCCGCCAAATGTCAGTGCAACGCAATCAACACACTCGATGCACGGTATGGCGGGTCATGGCTCGGAGCCGCCGAAGCCCGGTGATAACTCGTGCTCGCCGACGTGGGCCGAGCCCTCAGCCGACGGCGCTTCTATTTTTGTCGCGTGTAATGGATCGAGCGAGATCGTCGAGGTTAATGCGAATACGTGGACGCTCGTGCGTCGCATTCCGGCGCGCGCGGGTGTTTACAACCTCGAGGTCACACATGACGGCCAGCGTTTGATAGCAACGAATAAGCGCGACCAGTCGGTGTCGATCTACGAGTTGAAGACGGGCAGGGAATTAGTGCGTTTGCCGACGAAGCGCAAAGTGTTACACGGAGTGGTTGTTTCACCGGACGATCGCTATGCGTTCGTGACGGTCGAGGGCGTTGGATCAGAACCGGGAACCGTTGAGGTCATTGACCTCACGTTGCTGAAGACGGTTGCGACATTAGATGTTGGACCCGGTGCTGCAGGGATTGATTTTTATAAGTAGCCACAAAAGGCACATAAATGCTTCTTGTGCCTTTTTGTGGCTAACTATCGATTAGTTTGGTGAAGTCGTCGAGCCCTTCTCGATCTTCTCGCCGAGCTTCACGATCCACAGGCCAGAGTTGATGTCGTTGAAGTAGATCAACCCTTTGTGCGGCTGCGCGCCCCACGTCATCGGAAGATTCGGACGGAAGGCGTCAGGGTCGCCGGTCCATATACGCCCAATCTCTCGACCCTGTCGATAGAGATCGCCAGACAAGTCACCCGACACATCGACGATGCGACCGCCACCACTGTAGTAGCCCACATACATCACGTCGTTCTCGACCCACATGTTGTGCGCGCCGCCTTCCGGCACCGGATACTCAGCTACTTTGCGCGGATTGTTGATATCCGAGACATCGATCACGTGCACAATGCCGCGGACGAAGACACGCTTCGGCGACTTGATGTCGAAAATTCCGGGAAACACTTCGTCACCTAGAAAGACGTACTTGCCATAACGGTAAACAGAGTGCGTGCCCGCAAGCCAGCCATCACCGTAAAGTTCGTGATGATTGAAACGTAGCTGACTGACAAACTTCGGATTCTCCGGACTGCCGCCTTTCAAGCCCGCGCCGACATCGAGAATGATCAGTCCATCGTGCCAGTAAGCGAGATAGGCCAGACCATCTTTCACCTGTAAGTCGTGAATGTAGCGTCCCGCAATGTGATCGCCTTCTTTGGTGGTGATTGTGCTCGCAAGAGTGTTCTCTGTTTGCCAGCGCGCCACTTCTTTCGGGTTCTTCACGTCCGCGAAATCGATCACGCGCATCGAGCCGGTTGCGTCATCAGTTAGATAAACGTAATGACTGTCGACAAAGGCGCTGTGAACGCCGCCCGTCACAGTGGCCGTGTATTCGGAAATCAGTTTCGGATGTGCCGGGTCAGACGTGTCGTAGAAAGCAATTCCGTTCTTTCGATTCGACGCGCCTTCGCGTGAAATCACGAGAATCTTGCCGTCGGCTGTCGTTGAAATATCGTTGACGAGTCGGGCATCGACTTTGACGGTGTCGGTTAGTTTCGGATTTGCGGGATCGGAGATGTCATAAACGACAAAGCGATCCGAGATCGTCGAGTAGTATGCATAGTTGCCGATGATCCACTGTTCCGCTCCCTGAAACTCCTTGAACGGCGCGCGACCGACAATTTCGACTTCGCGTTCGAGATTGCGCGGTGTAACGACGACCGACGTGCTCGACGAAAGCATGCCGCTACTCGCCGTGACAATGTAAGTGCCCGGTAGATCAGCAACGAATTTCCCGTCGTCGTCAATGGTGGCTCCGCTTCCGTTAACAGCCCACTGCACCGTGACATTGTCTTCAGGATTTGCCTTCGCGCTGAATGCAATGACATCGCCGGTGCGCGCGGACTTCGGACCTCCCGCAACTACCAACTTATGCAAGTCGCTCTTGATGACTGCGATCGCAGTCTTTGCTGTTGCCGAGCCCGATGTGGCTGTAATCGTTGCTTTGCCCGGACCAACTCCCGTGATAACACCGCCCGGTGAGACAGTCGCGACTTGAGCATTGTCGGAAGTCCATTCGATCGGCACGCCGGTACGCGGATCGCCGTTGAAGATGCGTGTGACGGCGTCGAGCCGAGCACTGCCGCCGACGACGAGCGGACGTTTCAACATGCCAATATCGATCGTCTTCACGCTCGGGGCTTTCACCATGAAGGTGGTCAAGCCCGGTTTGCCTCCAACGATCGCGCCAACCGTAACTTCGCCGATGCCGAAGAGTTTCACATTGCCGTCGTCGTCTACGGCAGCAATGTCGAAAGGCCCGGCGAAGTAAGTTGAAGGCTGTTCTTTGATCACGTTGCCTGCTGCGTCAGTCGCGACCACGGTGAGTTTCACCGTTTGGCCGACTTCAGCTTCTTTCGCAGACGGCGTGATTTGAACGTTCTTGATGGTTGCGACAGAAGCCGCTGTGGTTGTGTTCTGAGCGAGAACGTTGATTGAGAGCAGCAATACGGATGCGATAGCTAAAAAGAGGGAACTCATCTTTCTCATAATGCCCCCGAGAATAACTGATCAGTCCACAGATTACACAGATAATCTGCGTAATCTGTGGATACTGTTTTTAGTAAATACTGCCGCCAGCTTGTGTTGACGTCAGCGCTCCATTGTTTACGTTTAGCGTGTACGCCACGCCGCCAGTGCCGGTCCAGGTCGACAGGTTGAACGTGCCACCCTGCGGAACTTTGTACACACCAATATTTAAATACGTCAGCGGTGTGCGATCTGCGAGAACTTGCGCTGGTCCCGGCGCCTGGAGAAAGTACGCAGCGCCAGAACCCACCATCGTGGCGGCGCCATTTGGCATCACGAGTAGCGCCGTCTCTTCATCCAGTCCGATGTCACGAGGTTGCGTGGCCCAGCCGTTATTTACGATGCGTGCCAGAAACACGATCGTCCGGCCCATTCGATCGCGCGTCACAAAGTGTGAATCGTAGAGTTTGTTTACTCCAAGTGATGATTGAAAGAGATCTCGATCCAATGTCACGTAACGATGGAAAGGGTTTGCGAGCGCCTGGCTCGACGTCACCGAACCGAGTGCGCCTGTGTAGATAAATTGACTCAGCACCGCGAGGCCGGCGCTTGTGCCACCAACAGGCGCCTGCTTGATGTTGAGCAGATTATTCACGCCGGTTTGCACGGCCGTTCCACGCCACAAGTTCACGTAAGTTGATTGATCGCCGCCGGCAATCCACAGCGCTTCTGCATTCAGAATCTGGTTGCTGACGTATGCGCTGTTTGCGCCAGTGACGGTCGTAATAATAATCGTCTCAACTGAATCCATTTGCGGGCAGAGCTGTTGAATATACGGATTGTAAGCATCTGTGCCGGTGGTTCTAATGACGACGAAGTCGCCGCCGCCGGCGCGTTGGCACATCCATTGAAATGCAGCATCGACGTCAGTACCGCCACCCATCAGGACTAGCCCGGGACTCAAACCTGCGGCCGGCGGCGCATCCGCCGCGTTGCCGACAATGAACGACTGAAATCCGGGTTTGTTGCCGGCTGCATACAACGACGGCGCGATCAGGCAGATGAGAATGATTGTGCGTACAACGGTGAGCATGAGAATCCTCCTGCGAGCAACGAGAAGCAAACGAGCGATGAGTTATATCACCACCGAACAGCCGGTGGCCAGAAAAAGCATCCACAGATTA
>Ga0070698_100008973_pt1 | contig 10759 bp, 8 predicted proteins | sample KBSK1502metaG_FD_65477 | JGI IMG/M metagenome (GOLD analysis project Ga0070698, IMG submission 65477) | Corn, switchgrass and miscanthus rhizosphere microbial communities from Kellogg Biological Station, Michigan, USA - KBS K1-50-2 metaG | ecosystem: Host-associated > Plants > Roots >... | reverse complement strand
GCGACAGCAGCCGCAGCCTGCCTCCGCGGCGGAACGCCAGGCACCGCTCGCCGTCCAGCTTGCGCTCGAAGATCCAGCCGGGGTCGGAGAAGCGCTGGTGGGTCAGGACCGCCAGCATCGGCGCCGTCCACTCCGGCTGCTCACGGGGCCGCAGCCGCTCCCTGGCGCGCGCCGGGAGTCGGTCCAACGCGCTGGTCATGCCGCCCGATCAGCTCCTGTCCTGTGCGGTGGTGGTGGTGGTGGTGGTGGTGGTGCATCCTGCGGGTTCCCGGGTTCGGCCGGGCTGACACCGCGGACCCGGCTATCGCGCGGTCCGGGGCAGGGGCGATCGGGGATTCTCGGGAAGCGCGCCCGCCGGCTCGACGTCGAGACGGCCCTGCCCGATCGCGGCCACGACCTCGCGCAGCGCCCGGCCGCTTCTCCGCACCCGGGTGTGGTATCGAAGGTGCCAACCTGGTGACGACGAACCAGCCGAGCAGCCCCAGCCCGGCGGTGGCGGCCAGGATGACGATGGCGCACCGCAGCACCACGACCTCTTGGGCCACCTCGGTGTCGGCGACCCAGGATCGGGAGGTCGGGCCGACCATTTCGAGGTCGAGCCGCTTGCCGCGGCGGATCCAGAGCATCCGGCGAAACGCCCGCTGCCCGTCGAGATAGCGGCGCAGTGCAGTGTCGCGCCTCGTCCATCGCCGCCGCACCATCCACACGTGGCCGTCGGGGGTTGTGACCGTGGTGCCGCGCATCCTTCTCGTCCTGTGCTCGCCGCTCGGGTTGCCATCCTAGCCGCGACGCCAGGCGTGTCTGTCCGCCAGCCGACACGGGCCCTGCCGGGGCCGGGGGCCGAGGGGCGGGCCGAGGGCCAGGGCCGGGGGCAGGGGCGAGGGGCGGAGGGGCGGGGCCGCGGGTCGGGGCGGGGGCGGGCCGCCGGGGACAGGCGGGGCCATGCGGTAGGCTGCGGGCGGCGCAGCTCCAGACGATGGGGAGGCCGTTCCTGGTGGACTCGGGTCGGATCCTGATCCGTGATGCCGCCGTCCTCGACGCGGAGGCCGGCGAGCTGGTCGAGGGGCAGGCCGTGCTGGTCGACGGCGACCGGATCGTCGAGGTCGGCCCGACCGGGACGGTCCGCGGTGGCGACGGCACGGTCCTGGAGGCCGCCGGGATGACGGTTATGCCCGGGCTGATCGATGCGCACGTGCACGTCACCGCGGCGACCGCGAACCTCGCCGACCTGGAGGAATGGCCGCCGACCTACGTGACCGCCAGGGCGGCCGGGATCCTCCGCGGCATGCTCGACCGTGGCTTCACGACCGTGCGCGACGTCGCCGGGGCGGATTTCGGCCTTGCCACAGCGGTGGCGGAGGGCCTGCTCCCCGGCCCAAGGATCGTCTTCGGGGGCAGGGCGCTGTCGCAGACCGGAGGGCACGGCGACCCCCGGCCACCCGGGCGGGCCCTGCTCGACCAGCACCCGGCCGGCTCGGGCATGACGGTGGTCGCCGACGGCGTCAGTGAGGTCCGCCGCGCAGCGCGTGAGCAGCTTCGCCGCGGCGCGCACCACGTCAAGGTGATGCTGTCGGGCGGGGTCGCCTCGCCGACCGACCGCGTCGACTCCACCCAGTACTCGATGGATGAGCTGCGCGCGATCGTGGAGGAGGCCGAGGCGGCCAACCGCTACGTCACTGGTCACGCCTACACCGCCCGGGCCGTCAACCGTGGGCTGGAGGCGGGGGTCGGCTGCATCGAGCACGGCAACCTGATGGACGAGTCGTCGCTCCGGCTGTTCCAGCGGACCGGCGCGTTCTACGTGCCGACGCTGGCCACCTACGCCGCCCTCGCCCAGGAGGGCCTCGAGCACGGGCTCCCCGCCGACCAGCACCGCAAGGTCTTCGACGTCCTGGACGCCGGGCTGCGCGCGCTGGAGCTGGCGCACCGGGCCGGCCTGCCGATCGTCTACGGGACCGACCTGCTCGGCGGCATGCACCGCCGCCAGCTCAGCGAGTTCACGCTGCGGTCGCAGGTGCAGCCCGCGGCCGACGTGATCCGCTCGGCGACCACCGTGGCGGCGCGGCTGGTGCGAATGGAGGGCCAGGTGGGCGTGGTGGCGCCAGGGGCGCTGGCCGACCTGCTGGTGGTCGACGGCGACCCGCTCCGGCGGCTGGAGGTCCTGACCGACCCCGGCCGCCACCTCAGGCTGGTCATGAAGGCAGGCACCATCCACTGCAGCAGCCTGCCCTGACCCGTGGCCCCCGACCCGCGAGCGGACCCGTTCGGCCAGCTCCTCGGCATGGAGGTGGTCGAGCTCGGCGACGGCCGGGCGATGGTCGAGCTGACCGCAGGCGAGCAGCACACCAACTTCCTGGGCGTGGTCCACGGCGGGGCGCTGTTCTCCCTGGCCGACGCGGCGCTGGCGGCCGCCTCCAATTCCGGCGACGCGACCGCGGTTGCCTCGGTGGTGACCATCCACCTGCTGCGCGCCTGCCGCCCTGGCGACCGGCTCCTGGCGCGGGCCGAGCAGGAGCATGCGGGCGGCCGCGTCGCCCTCTACCGGATCACCGTGGTCCGCATGCCCGATCGGGAGCTGGTCGCCGTCGCCCAGGGCCAGGTCACGATCGTCGGCCGCGAGCCCGGCCGGCAACGGCCAGCGGCACCTCCCGCGTGAGCGAGCCGCCCGCGGGGCGCTACCGCTCCGCGGCCAGGACCGCGGAGGCAGGCCGGTTGTGGACATTCGGGCGGACGGCGGCTCGGGTGGTTGGCGAAGTGGACTCCGCCTGGGCATCATTGCGGGCATGAAGGTCTTGGTGACCGGTGGTACCGGCTTGGTGGGCTCCCACACCGCCGCCGCGATCGTGCGTGCCGGGCACGACGTGCGGCTGCTGGTGCGTCGGCCGGACCAGGTGCCCGCCTCCTTGGGCCCGCTGGGGCTGGAGGTCTCCGACATCGTTGTGGGTGACGTGCTCGACGAGCGCGCGGTATCGCGGGCAGTCGAGGGCTGCGCGGCGGTCGTGCACGCGGCGGCGGTCTACTCCCTGGACTCGCGGCGTGCCCAGGATATGCGCCGCACGAATGCCCGGGCCACCGAGCTCGTGTTGGGTCGCGCGGTTGAACGCGGGCTGGACCCGGTCGTCCACGTGTCGACGACGGTGGCGCTGACCCGGTACGGCGGGAGCGGGCCGGACCTGCCGCTGGGTGACATCGAGCTTCCGTATGCGCAGTCGAAGATCGCCTCGGAGAAGGTCGCCCGCCGGTTGCAGGACGCAGGCGCGCCGGTCGTGACGATCTACCCTGGCGGTGTCTATGGTCCCAACGACCCCTACCGCGGTGAGCAGAGCGAAATGCTGCGCTGGATCCTGCGCGGCCGCTTCCCGCTCTGGCCGCGCGGAGGGCTGCACGTCGTCGACGTTCGCGACGCCGCGGCGGTGATCCAGGCCGTGCTCCGCCCCGGGGAAGGGCCACGCCGGTACGTCGTGCCTGGGCATTACATGGACGGTGACATGCTGTTCGCCACCCTTGCGGCCACGACCGGGCGACGATTCCCCCACGTCGTCGTGCCGGGGGCGGCGCTCAGCCCCATGACGCGGCTCATCGGCGCGGTCCAGCGGCGGCTGCCCAACCGCTGGCGCTATCCGGCCGACCGCGAGGGCGTCGAGATCATGCGCCGCGGCACGCGATTCGACGACTCCGCCGCGCGAAAGGAACTCGGCGCGGAGCCCAGGTCCTTCGCGGAGACCATCACCGACATGGTCCGCTGGCTGGTCGAGTCGGGGAGGGTGCCAGCTCGCTACGCGGGAACGCTCGGCCCGGCCTGAAGCCAGCGCGGACATCGACGCGGCATCGTTGTAGAGCGCATCGCTGCGGTCCCCGGGTCGGATAATGAATGCGCCGGCGTCGGTCGCAAGCCCTCCCAAGGGCTGCCGGGCGGGAGGCGGAGGTCAGGGCCGTGCCGCTCGGCACGCCGGGCCAGGTCGGGGAGCTGCAGCGGGTTGCTAGCTGGGCTCGCTTTCGCACGTTCGCGGGCGGCGGTGGCCTGCTGAGGCGACCGGCTTGCCTGGCTGAGCCCCGGGGAGACAGCATCGGCGTCCCTCCCTTTCCAACGAGGTTGCGCCGATGCCCACGTGGAGCCTACCGCGCTCGCTTGCCGACCTGCTCGCGTGCTTCCGGCCGTGTTTCACCGCGCCGACCTTCCGGGTCTTCCAAGCGATGCTGTGCGGGCTGGTCGCCCAACCGGGGCTGCGCACCGTCACCGGGATGCTGGCCGGGGCACGCCTGGCCGGGGTGTGGCACCACACCAGGGCACACCGCTTCTTTGCTGTCGCGCGCTGGTCGGCTGACCAGCTCGGCCTGGGGGTGTGCGACCTGATCGTGGGCCGACTGCTGGATCCGAACGCGCCCATCTGTCTCGTCGTTGATGACAGCTTGTTCAAACGCACCGGCCGCAAGGTCCACGGCGCGGGCTGGCGCTATGACGCGACCGCCACGGGCCGCAAGCGCACTGCCTGGGGCAACACCTGGGTCGTGGTCGGGGTGCTGGTAGACCTCCCGTTCGTGGCCCACCGGCGGGTGTGCCTGCCCGTGCTCGCGCGCCTGTGGCAGCCCCACCAGCCCGGGCGGGGCAAGCTGGACCTGGCCTGCGAGCTGGTCAGCCTGATCGCCAGCCGCGCTCCCGACCGGCCAGTGCACCTGGTCGGCGACACCGCCTACGCCGGCAAGATCCTCCGCGGGCTGCCCCGGCAGGTGACCGTCACCACCCGCCTGCGCGCCGACGCCGCCTTGTACGCGCTGGCGGGTCCCCGCCGGCCCGGCCAGCGCGGCCGCCCACGGCGCAAAGGCGAACGCCTGCCCGAGCTGATCGTCCTGGCCGGGATGGTCGCCATCTCATGGCAGCAGACCCAGGTGCGCTGCTACGGCCAGCGGCGCACCAAGGAGCTCACCAGCCTGGTCTGCCTGTGGTATGCGGTCTTCGGCGCCCAGCCCGTGCAAGTCGTGCTCGCGCGCCCGCCCGGCGCACCCGACGGCTACGAGCTGGCCGTGGTCTCCACCGACCTTGCCGCCACCCCCGCCGAGCTGGTCGAACGGTACTCCCACCGGTGGAGCGTGGAGGTCTGCTTCGAAGAGAGCCGGCAGGTCATGGGCGTCGGGCAGGCCCGCAACCGCACCCCAGCGGCGGTCGAGCGCACCGTCCCGTTCGGGCTGGTGTGCCTGAGCCTGGTGGTCTGCTGGTACGCCCAGCACGGCCAGCCCGCCGCCGACGTCGCCGCCCGCCGGGCACGCGCCCCCTGGTACCACACCAAGCGCGCCGTATCGCTGGCCGACATGCTCACCGCGCTGCGCCGCGAGTTGCTCACCGCCCAGTTTCTGCCATCTCGCCTGGTCACTCCCACCCTCGAGCAACTCCTCCAAGCGCAGCTCACCTGGGCCGCTGAAGCAGCGTGAACCGCGAAAGTCAAGTAATTATCCAAACAATATCAATTGCTTCTGACAGCGCCGCTCAATACATCTCAAGCCATGCACGAATGACCGGTTAGCTATTAGCTAGAAGCCGATGAGGCCTTCGATGCCTTCCTCGGGTCGTTGGGTGGCGCTGGTTGCTTTGCGTGATGTGGCTCGACGATGACCGCGAGGGCCGTGCTGTCTTCTGGCAATTCGAGGTCCTCCTCGCAGGACGCGGAGGAGTTCGCGAGCGAGCTCTGGGGAGATCCTGAACTGGCGGATCTCTCCAGTCGACTCACCAGCGGGCTCGGCGGACATTGATGGCCTCTAGAGTCGCTGTGCCGGCCAGTGTACGAGCGCCCTACCAGTCGAAACAGCCGCATTCGAGTTGTTGTTGACAGCCCGGCGTCTTCTCCCATAGAGGTCCGGGTGGCCGTGCAGAACTTGCTCCGTGGCGTAATCGCCCGACGCCGCAGGCGCGAGCGGCCCCGGGTCGGCCCCGCGCGGGTCGCTGGCCCCAAACAGGATCCGGACAGGCGACCGACGGTTCGCGGATGTAGCACCGAGGATGCTCGGCCGGTCCAGCGCTCACGGAGCCCAGGGTGGCCGCCGACGTGGCCGACGCCGGCCACGCGGCCGCCGCGGCGGCCCGGGCAGCGGTCGCAACCGCCCCGGTTACTACTCCTCCGGGGAGGGAGGCCAATCACGACCCCCGGGATGCCCAGCACCAGACGGGACCGGCACAGTCGAGAATACAGCCGCTCCCAGCGCCGGGCGCGTCGCGGAGATCACGCAGAACGGGAGTGAGTGTCATGGTCCATTGGCCAGCCGACAGGCTGAAGACGCAGCGTGCGGGGCGCACTAATCGGTTGCCACCGATCGGGCCACAGCGATTCCGGCTACCGGGCCTGGTCGCCGCGAGCCTGGTGACCAGCGGCTGCGGACTCCTGTACGCGCTTACCGCGCCTATTACGGGTTCGGCGGAACTGCCGGCATGATCGGCAGGCCAGCTTCGCAGGCCGAGTGGCGGGCCATCAATCTCATCGCCGCAGCCGTGCTGCTCGTGGCGGCGCTGCTGCCCGTCGCCGCGCTTCCGCTGTGGCGGCGTCCGCGTCTGCGGCGCGTCCTGCTGGTGGTGTGCTGGGTGCTGGCGGTCGGATGTGTCACGCACGCGCTGATCCAGGACGCGCAGCGGGTGCTGAGCCTGGCCGGCGCACTGCAGATCCGCTACCCGGCTTCGCTGTGGGCAACGGTGAACAGGCACACTGCCGATATCCAGGACCTGGCCTTCAACGAGACCTGGTTCCTGATCAAAGGGCTGCTGTGGGGCATGCTTGCGCTGATAGTCCTCGGCGCGTCATCGGCACGCCGTTGGTGGACCGGCACCGCGACGCTCGCCAACCGCCAATGCTACCCAGCGAGCGGCAGCCCAGGCTCCTCTACCGTTTGTCCGATCTGACGAACTCGAAGCTCGGTCTTGCCGACAGGGCTCGGCATAGTGCGGAATTGTCTGGATAGTCAGGTGAGAGAGCCTCTTTAAGGCAATGTGGGACGGGCACAGACACTGGCTGGGCAGGCCTTGCTGCGAGCGGAATTGGCGGTGTGAGCGCCTCGGTTCTTCAAGGGGCGGCGATCCACTGGACCCGGGCAGCGCCGGGCCCGGCGCTGCGGTGATCCTCGACCGGGGTCTGGCGGCAGCAGCCTGGCGGTCCTCGGCTGACCGAGCGCCTGCTCTCGTCACCGTGGCGGGCGGAAGATCGTGACCAGGACCCGGAGGATGAGGATGGCGCTGACCACGAGCAGGTTGTAGCCGAGCAGCTGGAACAGGCTGACAGCAGGGTTGACGCTCGGCCCGCCCGTGCTGCTGAGCAGCACCACCGCCATGATGCCGGTGGCGGCGCCCAGGAACGCCAGCAGGATCTGGTGGACGAGGGTGGTCAGGAACCGGCGGTCGCGGGGGTCGGCGAATAGCCGCATGGCCAGGCCGAGGCGGCCGTGCTCGAGGGCGCTGGTGATCCGGTCGGCGCGGCGGGGAAGGCGGCGCAGCACCGGCAGCAGCGTAGGCAGCTCGTCGCTGGCCGCCTGCCGCAGGGAGGTGGGCTGCAGCTGGCTGGTGAGCTGGGCGGCGGCGAACGCCCGCGATTCGGCGACGACGTCGAAGCCGGGGGCGAGCTGGGCCAGGGTGGCTTCCAGGGTGGCCAGCGCCCGGAACACGGCGGCGACCTCGGGCGGCACCATGAGCTGGTAGCTTGCCACCAAGCGGAACAGGTCGGTGAACAGCTCGACGTCGAGGGTGGCGCCAGGGTTGAGATGGCGGGCCATGAACTGGCCGAGGGCGCGTTGCAGCCGCTGCTCGTCGAGGTCGTCGGGCCGTACCATGACCTCCAGGAGGGCGTCGTACAGCCCGGCCGGGTCGCCGCGGTCGATGGCGAGCAACAACTGCTGCAGCGCCGACCGCAGCAGCGCGTCGAGCCGGCCGACCGAGCCGAAGTCCAGCAGGGCAAGGTGGCCGTCGTGCAGCAGCAGGATGTTGCCCGGGTGGGGATCGGCGTGGAAGACCCCGCCGAGCATGATCTGTCGGAGCAGGCAGCACAGCAGCGTCCGCGCGAGGACCTGCCGGTCCAGTCCACGGGCGTCGATGACTGGCCCGGCGGCGTCCAGGGGGAGCCCGTCCAGCCGCTCCATCACCAGCACCCGCTGGGTGCACAGCTGCGGGTGCAGGGCCGGCAGCCGCACCGAGGCGTGGGTTCCGGGCGTGGCCGACGCCGCTGCCACGGCGGCCATGTTGCGCGCCTCGACGCGGAAGTCGAGCTCCTCGTGGAGCGCGGTGGTGAAGCCACGGGCCAGGTCGACGGCGCCGATGGTCGCCCCCCACCGGGTGCGGGTCTGCAACCTGCGCGCCATGCGGTCCACGATGTCCAGGTCGCGCTCGACCACCGGCCGGATGCCGGGGCGCTGGACCTTGACCGCCACGTCGGCCCCTGAGGAGCGAAGCCGGGCCCGGTGCACCTGGGCGATGGAGGCGGCAGCCAGGGGGTGGGGGTCGAACTCGGCGAAGACCGTGTCGGGCGCGGCGCCGAGTTCGGCGCCGAGCAGCTGCTCCACCTGCGGCCACGGGGCCGGGGTGACCTGATGGTGGAGCTTGGCGAGCTCGTCGATGAACTCGGTGGGGAGCAGGTCGCGGCGGGTGGCCAGCAGCTGGCCGAGCTTGACGAAGCTGACCCCGCCCTCCTCCAGCGCCAGCCGCACCGATCGGGCCAGCCCGGCGCGCCGGGCAGGGACGTCGGCCTGGTGGGGTCGGCGGCCTCGCAGGTGGGGGCGCAGGCCGTGACGGGCCGCGATCTGGCTGATCTGGAGATATCGTCGTGCCCGGTCCAGCCGGTGCCGCAACGCTCGCGCCCACGCCAGCGGCCGGACCGACCCGCTCGGCAGGACCGCCTCGGCCAGGACCAGGAACCCCATCGCAGCCAGCAGCGCAATCCCGAGTTGCACAGTGGTGAGCACGAGGGGACGGTGTTGCGGTCGTTGGATCGTGATGCCGAAGGCTAACCAGGCCGCTGTGCCGACCAGGCCGGCGAGCACGGTGCGCACCACACCCAGCTGCAGTCCGAGCAGGCGCCGTGCGCCTACGGCGAGCCCCACCAAGAGGGCGCCGCCGGTGAGGACGATGAGGACGGCGTTGACGAGCAGCGAAGCGGCGTTCATCTTGGGCACCTCGGTCGGCTCGTTGGGTCGCACCTCCCAGATCTCGTGGCGCTGCCAACCCCCAATGATCTGCCCCTGCCATACCTCCCGCAGCCTGGCTTGTAGGTGCCGGCGGGCAGGCTCAGCTCCTCCGCTCGCCCTTGTCGCAGGATGAGGTCGACGTTGTGCCGCGCGGCATGGCAGAGCATCTGAGCGGATGGGTCGACGCCTTCGCAGCGTGCGCCTGTGCGCTGGTGGATGCCTTCCAGATGGTTGGCGGTGCCGCAGCCGACCTCCAGCACCGTCGCGGTCGATCCGATGCCGGCGCGGGCCACCAGCCGGTCCACGATTGGCTGGGATGGGCGCCGGTGTTGTGCGTATCGGTCGGCCAGCTCGTGATAGGGCGCGGTGCTCACTGGTCCGTCCTTCCCCGGATCGTTGTGGAGCGGTGGATTCGGATTCCCGCTCGGGCTGGTGCCACGCGGTAGTGGTAGTGGTGGGATGGTTGGAAGCCGAGCCGGGTGTAGAGGTGTACGGCGGCGAGGTTGGTTTCCTCGACCTGAAGGTAGAGCTGTTGGGCCCCGTGGTCGGCGGCCCATCTGGCCCCGGACTGCAACACCGCCGTGGCGATGCCGCGGCGGCGGTCCTGCGGGCGGGTCGCCATGCAAAACACTCCTGCCCAGCCGCGTTCGACCACCACGGGTGGTGGAGCACACGGCCGACGGGGGCGGTCAACACCACCGTTGGCGACTGGCGCAAGTAATCCCGCGCGGCAAGCTCGCCATCCAGCGCATCGTGCAGCTCCGCTGGGCTGACCTGCACGACCGTGGGCTGATTGTGGCGGGCGTGGAAGCGCTCGGCCAGGTCGAGGATCCGCGCCCGCTGGGCGGCGGTGGCCTCGGCCGCGGCCGGTGGCGGCAGGGCCGAGTTGGAGCGGCGCCGGGCGCCGGAGTATGACGACGCCCCGATGTGAGTCTGCTGCGGGACACCGCGGCGGCGCTGGGCGCCGAGTTCCGCGAGGCACCCCCTGGGTAGTACCAACAGCTCTGCCGCTCCCACCAACATCTCTCGGCCCCGGGTGCGTTGGCATATGTTTCTCATCTATTGATGCTCTTGGAGCTGGCTCGTCTGAGGCTCAACGAGGAGCGGGCGGTTCGAACTCTGGGATGTCATGTTCCCCATGCCTGTTGGTGAAGCCGCTGTCGTGACGGACTTGGTTGCTATGCCAGGTGCCTCAAATCTCCTGTCACGATGTCCGGGGTGCTCGGACGGCGTCCCGGTCCTCGAGGTGAGTATGGGTGCCCGCCGCCGGGGGCAGGCTTGCCCGCAGCACGCGAAGAGCGACATCGGGACGCAGGAGTGACCCCGGACGCGCGACCAGGCCGGCGACCCGGACAAAAGCGCTGGCGAGGCTGGCGTCGTACACGGCTGCGGCGTGCAGTCGGGCGAGGTAAGCACTGACCAGCCGGACCTTGGCGGTGCGCCGTCCCTGGACGCCGGGGAAGATGAGGTCGCCACCAACCGCGATGTCCCACGGCACGTCGACCACACGGGCGATGTCGCGGAAGAACCGGTGTGGCTGCGGCTCGATGCCCCGCTCCAGGTGGCGGCGCAGCACGAGCGCCTCGAGCGCGGCCACGCTCATGCCCTG
>Ga0070698_100008971_pt1 | contig 10760 bp, 10 predicted proteins | sample KBSK1502metaG_FD_65477 | JGI IMG/M metagenome (GOLD analysis project Ga0070698, IMG submission 65477) | Corn, switchgrass and miscanthus rhizosphere microbial communities from Kellogg Biological Station, Michigan, USA - KBS K1-50-2 metaG | ecosystem: Host-associated > Plants > Roots >... | reverse complement strand
CGCCAAATGCCCGGTGTTGCTGCCACTGTTGGGAGTCATTCATGGTCTGCTTTTGCTCTTTGTGGTTTTTACGTCGCTTTGCCCTGCCATCCATCTTGCTGATATAATGGCCTTCAGGAGCTTATGAATAACTGCGAGACTGATATCAGCGGCGACTGTCCAGTTAGCTCGCTGGCTGGATGCGAGCTCAAGACGTCCCCGGCTTGTACCCGTTAAACCGCCCGAAACCGCAGTCGCCATCCCTACGTTCGCGACTAAACGATGATCGATCATTCCGCAGCGAAAAGTCCGGATACCCCGGCTGAGTCAGGAGTCAGGAGCCGGGAGACGGGAGTCGATTAGTAACGGCTGTTCTGCTTTGAGTCTTCCTACAAGTAATTCGACATGGCTCGATCGAGTAGTGAGAAATCATCCGTTGTAGCCATAGAATTGCGGGCATTATTTCCGCAAGTTGAGGGCGTAAATTTGAACGCCCGGGGCTTCGCGCGAGGGGTAGCATGCCAGAGCGCGGATAATAGCCCGAGTCGGATGCGAGAACCGGCACCCCTCTGATGAAGCCCCGGCAACACGTCCAGAGAGAATGAGAGCTTACATCGTGAGAGGTGATTTGGCTTCCTTTGGCGGCTTCATTTCCGCCTTTGTGGCTAGACGCGAGGTTTCCTAGCTTCGACCTGAGCTGAACGGTTCCTCTGTTGTCTCTGTGAGCTCCTGTTAAAAAGATCTCTGCGCCCTTTTGTGAAAATCAAAATCCGTCTTTGCGTCTTTGCGACTTGGCGTGAGGTTTGTCGGAAGCGATGGAACTGCGTGCGCTTGGAAAAACGGGGCTGGAAGTCTCTCCGATCGGGCTGGGGTTGGCGGCGCTGGGCCGGCCCGGGTACATCAATATTGGCCACGGTCAAGATCTGGCAGGTCAATGTGATGAAGCGGCGATGGAGGAACATGCGCATGCGGTGCTGCAGGCGGCTTACGATCACGGAGTACGGTATTTTGATGTCGCACGGTCCTATGGGCTGGGTGAAAAGTTTCTGGGTAGCTGGTTGGAAGCGCAACGGTTTGATCGAAGTGTGACGGTTGGATCGAAATGGGGTTACACCTACACCGCAAACTGGAAAGTTCACGCTGACTCGCACGAGGTAAAGGATCACTCGCTGCCGGTGTTACGACGGCAATGGGCTGAGAGTAGATCGCTATTGAAGAACTTCCTTCACATCTACCAGATCCATTCTGCATCGGCAGAGAGCGGCGTGCTGGAAAACGCGGAAGTATTGGATGAGCTGGCCCGGCTGAAATCAACCGGAGTGCGGATCGGTCTTTCTTTGACTGGTCCCGGCCAAGCCAAGTCGTTGCGCAAGGCGATGGAGATTCAAATCGATGGCGTGGTGCTGTTTGATACGGTTCAGGCTACCTGGAATTTGTTGGAACAGTCGGCGGGTCCGGCGCTTCTGGCAGCGTCTCGTGCGGGTCTGGGGGTGCTGATCAAGGAAGCCCTGGCGAACGGGCGATTGACCGAGCGCAACACCAATCCGGAATTTCGCCCAAAGCTCGCCTCCCTAAAGCGGGAAGCAACCAAGCTCCAGACAACCGTGGACGCCGTAGCACTGGCCGTGTGTCTCGCCCAGCCGTTCGCGGATGTGGTGCTGAGCGGGGCTACGACCGTAACGCAGTTGCAATCGAATTTGCGCGCGACAGCTCTGAAGCTGAGCGAGGCATCCCGACATTGCCTCTCCGCTTTCGCCGAACCGCCGGAGACGTATTGGGCAATGCGAAAGACATTAGCATGGAACTGAGGGGCGAACTGTAAATAGCCGATAGCCAAAAATGAGTCGGGAACGCATTTTCGATTTCTTTTCCGGAAATGTACGACGCCGAACCGTGCTTTCTACGCTGGTTCCGCTTATCCTCATTTTCTACTTTGGCACACTGATCCTCGCTGTTTGCGTCTTCCCAGGAAGCTATGACTGGCGTTCCAGCGTCGTTTCGAATCTGCTTTCTCCTCGTCATAATCCCGAGTTTCATTGGCTCGCATCGCTTGGGCTCTCGTTAACTGGACTGCTCTCAATCCCGTTTGGCGGCTACATTGGCCACCGGTTGCGTCCGGCTTCTCGGCTGGGAGCAAACATCGGTATGGCCTTCTTCATCGGCGGGTTTGTTGCCTTGATTCTCGCGTCGATAATCGTTACGCGCCGTTCTCACCCAATCGTGGGAATACTAGGAATCCACGAAATACTCGCACGCTCGTCTGCTATCGGGCTGGGTGTCGGGATAATCTGTTTCCACTGGTGCGCCTGGCGAGGCTCCCTCACGCCCTCGATCGATCGGAAGCTTTACCCCCGAGGTCTGGTTTTCTCGTGGACTATTTTGACGTTACTCGCGTTGCTGGCCGTAACCGGCTGCGTCTGCTCCGTTTTGATCCCAAAGATCGGTGTTCCAGGATCATCATCGCTTTACCAGCTGCTGAGGCATTCGCCTTTCTGGCACTTGGCCTTTTGGGAGTGGATCGGCTCAGTAGCGGTCTTCCTGTTTTTGATTAGCGCTGCATTGTTCTTGCCTAAGGAAAGAATCTAGAATCTAGAAGCTGGAATTTAGAATATTTCGAACCCGAGGTTACGTTTTCGAAGTGTCGTTTTTGGTTTTTTCGGGCGGATATCCGCCCGAAAGAAATTCGAGGGATAAATAATTCGGCCGCTGCCCCCGATTCAAAGAGGCTTCAGGCCTTTCTCGATCTCGGCCCGCCGCGGCTCGAGAAACGGGGGTAAGGCCAGGCGTTCACCCATCGTTTCGGCTGGCTCATCGGTGGCAAAACCTGGGCCATCGGTGGCCAGTTCGAATAAAATGCCGTTCGGCTCTCGAAAATAAAGACTCCGGAAATAGAAGCGGTCAATCTTTCCGCTGTTCGGGATACCGTACTCATCGAGCCGATTGGCCCACGCGTCGTACTGGTCGTCTGGTACCCGAAACGCGACGTGATGGACACCGCCCGCTCCAGTCTGACCGATCGGCAGTTCCGGGCGCAGCCGAACATGCAGCTCGGCCCCGGGACCGCCCTGGCCGATCTCGTAGACGTGAACCACGCCATCCGTTGGTTCCTTGAATTGACGGACCGACCGCATTCCGAGCAGCTCAGTGAGCACCTCGACGGTTTTCGGCATCGTCGGTACCGTGATTTCCACCGGCCCGAGCCCATGAATCTGGTGTTCGGCCGGCACCGGACTCTTTTCGTACGGCGTGCCGTGGGCGAGATCCTCCACCAACATCAATTGCTGACCTTCAAGATCCTCAAAGAGGAGCGAAGCGCGGCCGGCTCGCTCAACGATCTCCCCAACGTTCTCGGCCGGCGCTTCCAGATGTTTTTTCCACCATTCGAGCGATGTGCGATTCGCGACGCGGAGGGCCGTCCTGGTGATCATCCGATTACCGAGGCGGCGCGGCGCGATAGCAGCCCAATCGAAGAAGGTCAAATCCGTGCCCGGCGAACCCTTGGCGTCGGCATAAAACAGGTGATAGGCCGAGACATCATCCTGGTTCACGGTTTTTTTCACCAACCGCATACCCAGAACCTGGGTATAAAAACGCAGGTTATCCGAGGCCCGAGCGGTAATGGCGGTTACATGATGAATACCGAGCAGTGGCAAACTCATACCGGAGAAATATCTCACGCTAAGACCGGCTCGCAACGCTTCCGCAAATAGCAGATAGCAACTGAAGCCATGACGGGCATACTGAAATAGGCGCAAGAGAACGCAAGGATCGCAAAGGTTGAGGAGCAGACTTAGAAGCTGGAAGCTGGAATTTAGAATGTTTCGGGCAGGTCTTTGTGTGAGGCGTTCATATCATGTTTCCGCATTAATCGTTTCTACTCTCTCGGCTTATTGCTGCCGGCTTAGCCGAACTGCAGGCTAGCAGATGGAAAGTATTCGCCGGCCAATCGATTTGGTCATGGCCATCAGCGCATTGTTGTTTCTGAGTTTCACCGCTCAAGCGGTTGATCAGGGACAAGAGCTTGAGAAGAGCAGTATTGAACCTCCATACTTCGAGGTGCCGAAAGATCACGCCGCGATGCATCGTGCGGTTACCCAGGCACGGAAAACAGTGGGAGAAATTATCGCTTCGACCTGAACTGAACGGTTCCTCTGTTGTCTCTGTGAGCTCCTGTTAAAATGATCTCCGCGCCCTTTTGTGAAAATCAAAATCCGTCTTTGCGTCTTGGCGACTTGGCGTGAGGTTCCCGAGCGCGCGGGTCCAATTTTTTTGAAGATAGCGGTCTAATGTTCGGGCGGCGCTCAAGCCTCGCCAGAGTCAACCGATAGAAAAGAAAATCCCGATGAAAATGGCGACCGAAGCAATCGAAACGATGTACCAAACGCATTCCGTGACTATTTGGCCGATAACAGCCTACGTGGGGAAGCGCGTGCAAACGAAGGGCTTTGGTCTCGCTATTGATGGCAGGCGATTGCCCGTGTTCTGCCCCAACTACGACAGCGCTCTAAAATACGCTCGCGCCCGGATCAACGAGTAACTTCTATGGCACTCGGTAGAACGGATCAGGTAATAGAAATTTTTTTTCCGCGAGACCACCGCGCAAGTCGGAGGGCTGATCGCCCATATTGGCGATGATGGTGTAACCCATCCGTTCGATCTCCATGCGCACCGGTGTCTTAAAATCAGCGGCGGAAGCGTAATGCGCGCCGTCCGGCACCATAAAGAGTCGGGCATAGCCTCCGTAACCCGCTTTGCGTAAATTGCGCTCGGTTGCTGCCCGCTGCGATTCCGGACGACCGGTGATAAAGAACACGGCGACATTCGCAGAGCGTGCCGAGCGAAATACCTGCAGCGTCGGCTTAATCGCCGGATCACGCCCAAGCTGATCCCAGGCCGCCCAACCGCAGGGTGCGCCGGAACCAGGGTTGCAGGGACCTGCGATGGGCCGACCAAAATCATCCAGTTTGATGATTTCCCAGTTCGATAGCGCGGTCTCGTCAATGTCGAGTACCAACGCGGGGCGGTGAGCGGTAGCGGCGCGAACGGTTATCCAACCGGCTGCCTGGTTGGCGACTATCGCCAGGTCGCGGTCATAGGCGCCGGAATCGTGATAGGCGCGCGCCGCGATCCCAGCGTCACCGACATTGGCTGGTTGCGTCGTAACCGTGATAAATGTGGAATGTTCCGATGCGGCACAGGAGGCAAGCAGCGGAAGCACGAGCAGGGCGAGGCGGATAAACATCGCGCTCTTTCGGAGCGTCCCGTAGTTTCGATTATTTATCGTAGGATGGAGTTATGGTTAGCGATTCAACACCGATGCACGCAGAATTAACAGAATCCGACAACGGGGAACAGCGTTTTTCGATCTTTGGGACAACCCAGTTTACGCCAAGCCTCACCCGACAAAAGATCTCACGCCAAGGCGCAAAGACGCCAAGACGGATCTTAAACACGAGTTAGCAAAAGTAACAAAGACCGTTAAAAATGAATGTGCGTAATATTTAAGGTTTCGGGATTCAAACGGATGGGATCAGCGGAACCGGAGACAAGTTCGTTATACAAGCTTTTTACCGCGGCCGATTCGGCGCCATCGGCTATTTCGATGTTCACCTGGAAGTTTTCCGAGAAGTTCAGAAATATTCCCCCGCGCGGACTCGCCTCAATCCGGAGTAATTGACTCAAGGGGACGTAAGCGATCTTTTCTTCTCTAGACGTAATTTCGAAAAATCTTTCGTTCACGCGTAGCACTGTATCGATGCGCGGCGGATTGGGAAGAAAGCAAAGATCGGTCGAAGCGAATGACAAATGACAAATAGTTAAGGGCAGAATACAGAATCAAGAATTTAGAAGCCAAAGCCCATTGAACGGGAGAGAACAAGATAACAGAGATAATTGCTATCTGCTGCCGGCAAACTCTCGTGGAGAAATGGTTAACATAGCAATCGTCGGGGTGGGTGTACTGGGAAAGAGATGGGCGGAGGTGCTGACTCAAATCGAGACCGTCGGCTTGGGCGCGCTCATCGATCCCTTAATTGGAACTGATCAAGCGCCGCCTTGGTTGCAAGACTACCGGAGCGTTCCTCAGCTTGAATCGATCGAGCAGGCGCATGGTCTCGGTATTGAAGCGGTATTAGTTGCTGCATCTTCACCGGCGCACGGCTCTGCGGTTAAGAAAGCTCTCCAACAAGGATATCACGTGCTGGTGGAGAAGCCGTTTACCACCAACTGGACTGATGCCGAGCTCCTCGTGGGCTTAGCACGTGAGAACAACCGGACATTGATGGTAAACCAGAACTATCGGTTCTTTCCCGGGCCGCAAGCCTTGCGGAACCTGGTCGTAAGCGGCGAGCTAGGGAACGTCCGGGCAGTGGCAGGCCAGTTTTGGTGTGACTGGGCCGGTAAACCATACCAGCATACGATGCTTCATCCGATGAGATTGGAGATGGCAATCCATCATTTTGACCTCGTTCGCTTTATGTTCAGTGCCGAACCTGTTTCGGGTCGTATCCATGAATGGAACCCGCGGAGAAGTCCATACCGCATGGGAGGTGCGTTGGAGGCGCTGTTTCTCATGGGTTCCGAGGGTATTGCCTTTCCTTTCACTTATACCGGAAGCCTGGTGAGCACGGCACCGGCTACACCGTGGGGAGGACTATGGCGATTCGAGTTCGACGATGGGACCCTTTTTGCCGACGAAGTGGCCGGAGAATATGCGCTCTATCGATCGAGCACCAGCGGACGCGTCAAGATCAGCGATTTTGGCGACCCGACGATGGGGTTTGAGAAGAGCGCCAGACACTTCCTGACCTGTATAGCCACTCGGGCGGAACCGACTTCGTCCGGACGCGACAATCTGAATAGCTTGCGGATGGCTTTAAAGTTTAACTGCGATGACGAAACGGATGCCCTTAGCTGAGGCGTCGCCGGCGACGCGTATATATATCTTAACTAAATGAACATGACCGCACCAGCTAACTATGCCGAAAACTGATCCGCATGAAGCACAATTCCCGAGCAAACTTCGCCAAGGCTACGTCAGCCCAGGACGCCAAGGCTGGGAAGAAAACCCAGCGATACTATTAACCCACTTCGTCACGTTAGTTTTCACGGTATTGCGCCCTTGACCGCTGCGATCAGTAGGAAAGTGGGTCGACGGCGATCGTCTTTCCAATCGGGTTGCTGGCTCAGCATCTCCGGCGACGGCTCGGGTTCCGAGAGCTTCGAAATGTGAAAACCGGAATCGATCAGTGTATTGACGTAAGTCGCAACGGTTCGGTGATATTTGACGACGTTGTCAGCCAACCATTGGGTATGCCGTGGACCTTCCTGCTGGTAGTTGTCCACCGGCCAATGCAGTCGTTCACCCTTGGGCCCATAACACCATTGTTGCGCCGCGAGCGCTGTGAACATCGGATGCTCGACCGAAAATACAAACGTGCCGGAGGCAACAAGGCACCAGCGTACCTTTTGACAGACTAGATCGAAGCGCTCGACATAGTGCAGTGCGAGCGAACTGGTCACCACATCGAATTCGCCGGCTGGAAAATCAATGTTCTCGATCGCGCATCGACGATATTCGATCCCTGGATCAACAGTAATTGCCCTGGCCTGCGCGAGCATTTTCTGCGAAAGGTCCACGCCAACAACCGACCGAGCTTTCTGCTGTCGCGCATACCGGCAATGCCAGCCAAAGCCGCAACCAAGATCGAGCAAACGTTTATCGCAAAGATCGGGAAGCAACGCGCGAAAAGCGTACCATTCCTGCGCGTTGTCCAGCCCACCGACTGAGCGCGGCATCCGACTGTACTTGGCGAAAAACTCCGGTTCGTCGTATTTATTTTGCTTCATGGAAGGGTCGATAAACTAAGGTCCTGGTAACGTCAGACCACTAGGGTCAGATCCAAACTCTCTTTCAACAGGATTTGTGAAGCCGTTGAAGCAGAGATTGGAACCGCCGGCGCGCAATCTGAGGCCGTTTTTCCTACGGAACTAGCGATCTTTGAAATAGGTCGCTATGGCTTAGCGGTATGCATCCGTCGTACATTGCAGGCTGGTCGTTCATGCTTTCGTTCTGTTGCGCCGGTCCCGCCATGGCCGAAGATCCGATCATTGTTCATTACTCGGATCCCAGCCTGGCAAGACTGGAAAAACAGCTGGGAGTTACGGCTGCTCAGCGGGATCGTTTCGAGGACATCGTCGTCAAATATCGTGATCCGATCAACAACAGCTCCGCAGGCAATGGAAATGAAAGCGATACGCAGCCGTCGGGTGACCAGGGACAAAAGCACGAACGCGGCCGAAAAAGTAGTACGGGGATTTTCGGTGGCGGTCGACGAAATATTTCGCGTCAAGAAGAGGATGAGTTGGCGACGATTCTAACGCCAGAACAGATTAAGCACTTCGAGGAGCTCAACGGCAAGAAGGCCAAAGGGCGGGCCGGAGCGAATGACAAATGACCGTCGCAAGGAATGACAGATTGCCAGAGGCGGAATTCGGAATCTAGAGTTTAGGAGTCAGGTTTTATTGATGCCCCATTCACTCATTAGTGACCGGTACGCCGATAGGCCCACACGCCGGAACGCCGATTCGTCTGCCAATTCGCGGCGCGTTTGGTCGTAGCTGCTGGTAGTCCGCGACATCGATCACCTGATCGTGCAAACGCCGCAGGGTGCTTCGATGGCCGACGCTGACCAGGGTGGGCCGCCAGGGCGCAGTGAGCAACCGATTGTAAAGACGCGCCTCGCTCGGTTCGTCAAGGGCGGATGTCGCTTCATCGAGGAAAAGGAAATCTGGTTTCGCCAACAGGACGCGAGCGAACGCGAGACGCTGTTGTTCGCCGAGCGACAAGCGCTGGGACCAGTTGTCAACGGTATCCAGTTCGCCGGTTAGCTCGCTGAGCCCCACCTCTTCAAGCACCTCAGCGAGTGCCGCCGTTTTTCCGCTGCTCTTTTGATCATATGGATAAAGCAGCGTCCGGGCGAGTGAGCCGAGCGGCAAATAAGGTCGTTGCGGTAGGAACAGCGTTATGCCTTTGCTGATCCGGATCTCGCCCCGGCCAAATGACCAGATTCCGGCAATGGCGCGGAGTAACGTGCTTTTGCCTGCCCCGGTCGGACCGGTGATAAGCACCGCTTCACCATTGGTCGACGCGAAAGTAACCGCCTCCAAAAGTGGAGTGCCATCGGGCAGATCGAGATCGAGCCCCTGAATTGCGAGACCAACGCCATCCCGCCGAACGATGATCTGGTGCGGTGTCCGAGTTGACTCATGGATAGCCGACAGACGTTCCTCGAACCCAATCAGTCGTTGGGTCACTGCCTGTAAAGTGGCGATCTCGGTGTAAGAGGTAATGATGAATGAAAGCGAGCTCTGTACCGAGGAAAAGGCGTTGACCACTTGCATCAGGCCGCCTAGCTGGAGTTGCTTCGCGAAGTATCGCGGTGCGACGGCCACTATGGGGAAGATGATCGCGACTTGAGCGTAGCCGGACGTAAACCAGGTAAGGCGTTTCTGCCGCTTCATGACCTGAAAAAAGTTTTTGAAGACGCTTTGAAAGCGCTCGTGGAAGATACCGAGCTCGACCGGTTCACCGCGGTAAAGAGCGACGTTTTCCGCGTTCTCCCGCAAGCGAACGAGGCTGAATCGAAAATCCGCCTCGAACCGCTGTTGATCGAAGTTCAACGGCACCAACGGTCGACCGATCTTGATGGTTAACCAAGTGCCGGCACCGGCGCAAATCAGCGCTACCCAGACGAGGTAAGCGGGTATGTGAAGGGTTATGCCGTGACCCAGCGGGAGTTCGGCCGGCCCGGAAAGTCCCCACAGAATAACGAGAAACGAAACCAATGAGACGACTGAACTGAGCAGTCCAATGGACAAGTTCAGCACGTAGGTGGCGAATAGATTGAGGTCTTCCGAAATGCGCTGGTCCGGATTGTCGGTCGTGTTCTGCAGCTGTAGCTGATAGTAGGCGCGGTTACCAAGCCACGCGCCAAGGTATTTGCGGGTTAGCCATCGCCGCCAACGTAACCGCAACATCTGGCTGAGATAGAGGGCATAGACCGAGATGGCGATAAAAAGCCCGGCTAAGATGCAAAAGACACCGATCTGGCGAAAGAACTCGGCGCTATTAAATGCTTGGAGCGCGTTGTAGAAAGAGTTGTTCCATTCGTTGATCCGCACACTGATATAGACGTTACCCAGGTTCAGTGCGATCACGGTCAGGAGGAGCCCCCAAGCCGACCATTTCTCTTCGGATGTCCAATAAGGCTTAGTCAGTCGCCATAGATCGCGTAATACGCTTCGCTTTGTCCTATCCACAGTCTGCAAATAATCTGCTGGGACCTAACTGCATTCGGATGGCTGGTTCCTTGCACCAAGATTACAAGCGGGAAAGGAACGCCGGCTTGCCCGACGGAGTTGCTTCGATGTTCGGATGATGGCTAACGAGTGGCGAAGTCGGACAACGCCGACAACGGCCCGAAGGGTCAAGAAAACATAGCCCAGGCTTTAGCCTGGGTTGGCCAAAGAAAGACGTTAAGCCCTGTAAGGGCGGGAGAAACCCATGCGCCGATCAATTCTCGATATAGCGTTTGTCGAAAGGAACATTACGCCGTTTCAGATTTGCATTGCCCTATCTTCGGCCCCTACAGGGCTATAACCGTTGGGGGCGAGCTACCCAGGCTAAAGCCTGGGCTAAGTTCCCAGTGCCCTTCGGGCCGACACGCCGACAACGCCGGGAACGCCGGGAACGCCCAACGCCCAACGCCCAACGCCCAACG
>Ga0070698_100008970_pt1 | contig 10760 bp, 7 predicted proteins | sample KBSK1502metaG_FD_65477 | JGI IMG/M metagenome (GOLD analysis project Ga0070698, IMG submission 65477) | Corn, switchgrass and miscanthus rhizosphere microbial communities from Kellogg Biological Station, Michigan, USA - KBS K1-50-2 metaG | ecosystem: Host-associated > Plants > Roots >... | reverse complement strand
GCTGGCGGTGCCAACCGGGCCGCCCTGTTTCGAAACGACAGCGCTATCGGCGGTGCCTTGCAATTCACGCGGCTGGCCGATCCCGCCACAGACCTCATCGGGGTCAATGGCGCGTATCCACTCGACATCGACGGCGACGGCATCGTGGACCTGGTCGTCTTGCGGAACGGCGAGAACATCCTGCTGAGGGGTCTCGGCGGCTGCCGCTTCGAGCGGGCCAATGAGCGCTGGGGCTTCGACGGCGGGAAGGCGCCGACAACGGCATTCAGTGCGACATGGGAGAGCGAAGCCACCCTGCCAACGCTCGCCTTCGGCAACTACGTCCGCCCCGAGCTCAACGATCCGCATCATCTCTGCTACGACAACGAGCTGCTCCGCCCGTTACCCAGCAGCGACCGATATGGCGCGCCGCTGCCACTGAAGCCCAGCTGGTGCGCGCTCTCCATGCTCTTCAGCGACTGGGACCGATCCGGCCGGCGCGACCTGCGGGTCAGTAACGACCGCCACTACTACCTCCCCGACGAGGGACAGGAGCAGCTCTGGCGCATCGCCCCCCGCCAGCCGCCGCATCTCTACACGGAGGCGCAGGGATGGGCACTCGTCCAGGTCGAGGGGATGGGCATCGCATCCTACGACCTGAATGGCGACGGCTACCCGGAGTACTACCTCACCAGCCAGGCCGCCAATCGGTTGCAGGGCCTCGAGAAGGGCCCTTCCCAGCCCGCCTACCACGACCTCGGATTCAGGGCTGGAGTCACCGCCTCCCAACCGTTCAGCGGCGGCGATACGCGCCCTTCGACCGCCTGGCACCCGGAGTTCGCTGATGTCAACAACGATGGCTACGTGGACCTGTTCGTCTCCAAGGGCAACGTGGAGCAGCAGCCCGACTACGCTCAACGTGACCCGAGTAACCTGTTTCTCGGACAGCCCGACGGCAAGTTCCGCGAAGTGGCGGACGTCGCAGGGATTCTGAGCTTCGACCGCGGCCGTGGTGCCGCGCTCGCCGACTTCAACCTGGATGGGCTCCTCGACCTCGTGGAGGTCAACTATGGAGCGCCCACCAGGTTGTGGAGGAACGTTGGTAGTGGGACCGCCGAGCATCCCGTGCCGATGGGCAATTGGATCGCGCTGGACCTGGCGCAGGCTGGAGCGAACCGCGACGCCATCGGCGCTTGGGTCGATGTCCGCGTCGGAGACGATGTGGTCCAGCGCGAAGTCACCGTCGGAGGAGGCCATGCCGGCGGGCAGCTGGGCTGGATCCACTTCGGCATCGGCACCGTCGAACACGTCGACGTCCGCGTGCAATGGCCGGACGGGACGCGGAGCGACTGGATGACAACGCCTGCGAACACGTTCGGAACCGTCGAGCGCGGGGCGGCGACCGTCCAGCCCTGGACGCCGGGCCAAGGCTGACTGGATGTGAAAATGGACCCAGCGGCGACCTCCGATCGCGCTGATGGTCGCGTGCCCTGGTACCGATCGCGCGGAAAGGTGGTCGTCGGCGGCCTCCTCGTGCTCGCCGTCGTTGCTGGCAGCCTCACGGCCGTCGCCCGGCCGTGGCAGCCGCAGCCGCCCGGCTGCGAACCGGCACCGGCCCATCCTCAGTGGTCCGTAGCCCGGATGTGGGACGAGGCCCTCCTTGACGCCATCCGACATGCCCTTCCAAACCCGCCCGTCCACGCACGCAACCTGTTCCACGTATCGGTTGCCATGTGGGACGCCTGGGCCGCCTATGACTCGACGGCGCACGGCTACCTCGTGAACGAGAAGGCCCAAGCCCAGAACGTCGCTGCGGCGCGGAACGAGGCGATCAGCTACGCAGCGTATCGGGTCCTTACCTCCCGATTCAGGAAGGCGGTGGGCGGATCGGACTCGCTGCTCTCGTTCGACGAGCTCATGGATTCGCTCTGCTATCCCACCGATTACCAGGCGACGAGCGGCGACTCGCCAGCGGCCCTCGGCAACCGCATCGCGAAGGCGGTGCTGGCCTACGGCCTGAGCGATGGATCGAACGAGGCGGGTGGCTATGCCGATCCCGGATACAAGCCGGTGAATCCCCCACTGGTAGTGAAGAACCCTGGAACGAAGCTCGTGGACCCGAATCGCTGGCAGCCACTCCAGATCGAGCACATGATCAGCCAGAACGGGATTCCGGTGACCAACGGCGTCCAGCAGGCGGTCGGACCCCAATGGGGTCACGTGAAGGGCTTTGGGATTCCTCCCGGCGGCGCACAGGGTGTACCAATGGACCCCGGTCCGCCTCCCCGCCTCGGCGACCCGGCGACGGATCAGGCGTACAAGGATCAAGCAGTCGACGTGATCCGCGACAGCAGCCGTCTTGATCCGGCGCAAGACGTGATGATCGACATATCGCCCGCGGCTCGGGGCGACAATTCATTGGGCACAAACGATGGCCGCGGTCGAAGCCTCAACCCGGTGACGGGCCAGCCGTACCAGGCCGAATTGGTCAACCAGGGCGATTTCGCCAGAGCGTTGGCCGAATTCTGGGCCGATGGACCAAATTCGGAGACGCCGCCTGGGCACTGGAACCTGATCGCAAACACCATCTCGGACCAGCTGGGGCCGAACCTGAGGATCGGTGGCAAAGGGGCCGCAGTCGATCGCCTGGAGTGGGACGTGAAGCTCTACCTGGCGCTGAACGGTGCCGTTCATGACGCCGCGATCGCCGCGTGGGGCCTGAAGGGCAGGTACGACAGCATCCGACCGATCTCAATGATTCGCTACCTCGGTGGGCTCGGCCAGTCGAGCGACGCGAACCTCCCCTCCTATGACCCGGAGGGGTTGCCACTGGTGCCGGGGCTTATCGAGCTCATCACCCCGGAGACCACGCGGCTAGGGCAACGGCACGCGGAGCTCCGCGGCCACGAGGGCGAAATCGCCATCCGGGCCTGGGCCGGCAACCCCAAAGACCCGAAGACGCAGACGAGCGGGGTCCGGTGGATCCGCGCCGTCGAATGGGTTCCATACCAGGCCCCTACCTTCGTGACCCCCGCGTTCCAGGGATACATATCCGGGCATAGCACCTTCAGCCGGGCCGCCGCCGAGGTCTTAACGGCCTTCACCGGGAGCCAATTCTTCCCTGGGGGGCTCAGTGAATGGACCATCAAGGCCGGCTCATTGAAATTCGAGTCCGGTCCTACCAAGGACGTCACCCTCGAATGGGCCACCTACTACGACGCCGCGGACCAGGCAGGCCTGTCGCGGATCTACGGCGGCATCCACATCCCAGCCGATGACTTCACCGGGCGGCGCCTGGGCTCGCAGTGCGGCAAGGATGCCTGGGCGCTCGCGGAGCGCTATTACGCCGGACAGGCGGCTCCCGTCACCTAGGCCATCATTCCGCCTGCCCGGGACCCACATCGATGGATGCGCTGACCTTGTCGAGTGACGCCCTGGAGGTCGTCGTCCTCCCCGATGTCGGCGCGCGGCTGCATCGGCTCCGCGCCTTTGGACAGGACTTGTTGCGGACCCCGAATCGAGCTGCGGTCCACGAGGGGGATCCGTTCTACTGGGGCGCCTACGTAATGGCACCCTGGGGCAACCGGCTTGAGGCACGTCGAACGCGATTCGGATCTCGCTGGCTCAATCTGCCATCGAACTTCCCGGACGGCTCCGCGATCCATGGTCAGGTCTACGCGCGACCGTGGCAGGTACGGGAAGACGGGCTGCTCACGATTCACGGGGGCGGCGATACGTGGCCGTGGCGCTATCAGGTCGGGCTGCGGTTGAGCGTTTCCGGAGCCGAGCTGCGGATCGAGCTCGAGTTGACGAACCGAGACGACGAACCGATGCCGGCCGGTCTCGGAATCCATCCGTGGTTTCGGAGGCCCGTTCGTGTGGCGATTCACGGTGCAAGCGTCTTCCCAAACAACCTCGATCCTGGGGTGCGCTCCCAGCCGGTCGGCGGCAAATTCGACCTTCGGGTGGTACGCGAGATGCCCGACGATACCGACGCCACCTGGACCGCCCTATCCGAACCAGCCGTGGAGCTCGTCTGGCCGCAGCGCGCCAAGGCAATCATGCGTGTCGAGGCGGCCATGACGTTCATCGTTGCCGCCAGCCCGAGCACGCTGGATGCGATCGCAGTCGAGCCCCAGACGCACGCACCGCACGGCCTGCGCCGTCTGCTTGCCGGTGAGCCGGGTGGGCTGACGTTGCTGGAGCCGCATGAGACGCTGTCAGTTGTGGCTCGCCTGGGGTTCGAGCAGCTCGCGGAGTAGCGCTTTGGCCGGGCAAGAGGACGGTGCGTCAGCGGAGTCGCCACACAAGACATTTGCCCCTAGTCGGGGAGCAGCCTGCGCGCGATGATGCGCGTCGGCGCGCGGAAGGCCGAAGGCCGATCTGGCGGCGGGCCCGCAGCCGGAGCGAGGAGGTCTGAACCATGGCGGTCGAGGCGCTCAGTCCCGAGGGGATGCCCACCCATGCCGGAGACCTGTCGATCGAGGGCCGCGGAATCGAACCGATTCCGGACAGTGCCCGGTACGGATCGCTGGGCCGGATCTTCACAGTCTGGTTCACGCCCAACCTCGTCCCCGCGGCGTTCTTCATCGGCACCCTTGCGGCTGCCGACTTCCTGAAGATCGGCTTCGTCACCGGGGTTCTCGCCATCCTGGTGGGCAACCTGGTGGGCTCGATCCTGGTTGGGATCCTGGGGACGATGGGACCCGCCACCGGCATGGCCCAGATGCCGCTCGCGCGGGCCGCCTATGGCAAGAGCATCGTGATTCCTGGGCTGCTCAACTGGTTGAGCTGCATCGGTTGGGATGGGATCAACTCGATCTTCGGAGCGGCCGCACTTTCACTGCTCACCGGGCTGCCGTTCGTCGTCTCCCTGCTGATCATCGTCCTGCTCCAAGCCGCCTTGGGCGTCATCGGCTACGAGGCGATCCACACCTTCGAGAAATACATGGCCATCGTGCTGGGTGCGATGTTCGTGGTGCTTACCATCGCGATCTTTGGACATGCGAACACCGGGCGCGTGGACGGTTTCACCGGCCTGGATCAACTCGGCGCGTTCGTGCTCTTCTCGACGATCTGCGCGAGCTTCGTCCTGGCCTGGGCGCTGTACGCATCGGACTACAGCCGGTATCTGCCCGTGAACACGTCGCGCTTCGGCGTGTTCTGGATCACCGTCTTGGCGCTCACACTCTCCGCCGGGTGGATCGAGGTGCTAGGCCTCGCCGTCGCAGACAAGGCGACCGGGCCCTCGGTGGACGTGATCAACACGATCCTGGGCGGCGGGGTCGTGGGAGGCTTGGCGATGGTCGCCATCGCCCTGGGCACCGTCGCGGTCAACGCGCTGAACGACTACACCGGCTCGCTGAGCCTGCTCGCCGCGGGAATCCGGGTTCCACGCGTTGCCTCCGCGTTCGTCGTGGCCATCCTGGGCTTCCTGTTCACCCTCTACCTGAACTCCGGCGACTTCGCGGGCAAGTTCGAGGGATACCTGCTCTTCCTGAGCTATTGGATCGCCCCCTGGGCCGCGGTCGTCCTGGTCGACTGGATGCTCCGCGGGGGTCGAGTCGATGCCAGCCGCTTGACCCGGTTCGCAGGGCTGCCCTCCGGGTCACTCGCACTCGGCTCGTTGGTCATCGGCTTCCTCGTCTCGCTCCCGTTCCAGCAGTCGACCTTTGGTGAGGAGCTACACGGCACCTATCCGTTCCTGCCGATCAACGTGATCAGCGACAACGTTCTCCACTATGCCGACTTCGCATACGTGGTCGGTTTCGTGGTGGCGGCGGTCGTGTACTGGGTTGGCGCCGGCATGATGCGAACGAGTTCGGAGCCCATGTGACGGCGTGACTCAGGTCGGACTGCGGTGCGCCTTCGACGGCCGCCGCGGGGCGCCACCTCGGCGGGGCCCAGGAGCCGTCCCACGATCCCAGATCGTGACATCGTGGGCGAAGAGCACGCGCGTGGGCTCGAATGCCTCGAGCTGTGCCATCCAATCGGGATAGATGCCCGGGGCAGGCCATCCTGACCGCTTGAGCTCCCAGGTAAGCTGCGCCGCCGCGAACTCGGAGGTGGTTTTGAGAGGTCATGAGCCACGTCCAGATCTGGGAGTCGCGGCTCTTCGAGACGGCTGGCGCGTGCGGCCCAGACGGTGAGCTCGTGGGCGCGCAGCAGCCGGACACCATCAATCGACTCTTCCCGCCCGTCAAAGGTTGACCGGGTTCTCCACGAGGATCCAATCGACCTGGATGTCCTCGCTGCCCGATGTGCCGGATGGGCAGCCAGAGGCGCGACACTCCTGCTGGAGCACGACGTGCTTCATCGTGTCGGGCAGCGTGGTACTGGTGCCCGTGTAAGTCCAGACAGTCTGTCCGTCGATTACCGCGGTGACCGTGTGGTTGCGGCGCGTGAACTGCACCGTGTGCCACTGGCTGATGTCAACCGTGTACGCGTGGCTGACCTGCTGGTTATTGGCCCCGTAATGCAGGTAGCTTGAACACCCGGTGAGGGGGTCGCCCTCGCAGTAGTCCTCCTCGCCGGCCGCCGGCCAGCTCGAGTCGTTATCCGGCCAGCGCATGGGAATGATGCGATGGCCGCTGACGCCGTTGTCCAGGATGCGAAACCGGACCGTGACCCGCTGATCGATCGTGGAGAACCCTGTCAGCTTCAGGCCCGCGGTATACCAGCCGGATCCGCACTTGCCGCTCGCCTCGTAGGCCATCAGGAGGTGCAGGGATCCGCCGGAGACTGTGGCGTGCGAGGGGACCGCGCAGTTGTGGACACCCGACCCGTAGGGCCCGTCATAGGCGCTCCAGTGGCTCGGCAGCCCACCGGCGTCGAACTGGTCATCGACGACGGTGACCCATCCATCGGACGGCGATGGGGTTGGAGTTGGCATCGGCGTTGGGGTTGGCGTCGGGCTCGAGGTTGCCTTCGCGGTCGGAGTCGGACTCGGAGGTGGCGGAAGGGTCGGTGTTGGAGTCGGCTTCACCGTGGGCGTTGGACTCGAGGTCTGTGGAAGGCCGATCCGCAGGAGCGCGCTTGCGAGAATCGTGGCCGATCCGCCCTTCGCGTTCTTCTTGTTACTTGGGACGCCGAGCGCCGTCAGGTTGTGGTCGCCCAGGGGCTCTGAGCCGGGGATCGTCCAGGCAACCGAGAAGCCACCCTGACCGTCCGTGCGGAAGCGCGGCAGGCCTGCTGAGCTGCCATCAACCGCCAGCTGCCCCCAACTGTGGCTGGGCAGATTTGCTCCGCTGATCTGGATCTGCGAACCCGGAGCCGCGGGGGACGGGCTGACCGTGAGGGTTGGGCTGGTTGCAGCGGCGATCAGATATGGGACCAAGACCGCCGGGACAGCCAGGAGGAGGAGCGCCGTCGCCGGCCAATCGGCCCAGCTGCCCGAAGGCGTTCGAACCGGACGCGGGGACCTGGGCGGCGCAACGAATCCACGCAGGAACGATGGAAGTGCCTTGTAACGCATGGTCCACGCTCCTTCTCCACAACCCCCCGTGGCGGGAGTCAGCGAAGCCGCGGATCGGCACAGCAGGACCGAGGGAAAAGCGCGCCATCACGCGGAAGGGGAGGCAAGCGTTCCGGCGCGATGGGCTGCGGGTCGCGCGGCTTCGGTTGTCATCCCCATGCTGGGTAGGCCACCGAGCCTAGCCAGGCGCTAGCGGCGCGTCGTCCCCCATGCGTACCGAAGTGCATCGGCAAATGGTCCGGGCGCGGTCACTCGAGACTGGCGCGCCAATCGATGGCAACTACCTCGACGGGGTTCGAGATGCCTTTGAGTGTCACTGAACGAGGCGCTGAGATCGCAAATCGGCTAGCAATGCCCTCGAGCGTCGCGCGGCTCGCGAGGATCTCTCCGGCTTCCGCCGTGGAACCGATGCGCGCCGCCTCATGGACACCCTTGCCGCGGTAGGCTCCCCCGGACTTGCTCGCGGGTGCCGCATGGACGCCCACCCGGACCTGTGGGGCAAATCCATGCATCCGCCGGTGCTCGGCCAATTTCGACTGGATAGCTACCGCACAGCTGATCGCGTCGCCTGAATCGTCGAAGGCGACGAAAAAGCCATCCCCGGCGTGGTCCAACTCCGTTCCGGTGTGTTTGGCGAAGAGCGACCGCAGGGTCTGGTCGTGCCACCGCAGCAGATCAAGCCAGGCGTCGTCCCCGATGGCCTCGATCAGGTTCGTGGACTTCACGATGTCGGTGAACAGGAATGCCTTGGTGGCCCGCATTGCGCTCGTCGAGCCTCGGTCAGATTCCCGCTGAAGTACATAGCTGTCGATGCTGCTCACGTCCGGGGACGCGCCCAGTCGCTCAAACGCAGCACGCGCGGCCTCAAGCTCCATGCCTGCTCCTTCGTGGTCGCCCTGGATCGCTACGGCCTGCGCGAGCAGCACTCTCGCCCGCGCCGCCTCGTAGGGCGCATCGATGTCCTGCCAGCGCTTCACCCCGGAACGGAGAATCCGCGCAGCTGCCCTGGCGTCGCCTGCAGCGAGAAGCATCGCCCCGCGCGCAGCGGCGGCACCGGCGTGGAGGGTTGGCGTGTCGTAGGTGGTGGCAATCGACTCCAATTCATCGGCAGCCTTACCAGCCAGATCGACCTCGCGGGCCTTGAGCGCGATCTCGACAAAGGCGGGCAGGAGTCGACCGCGCGCCAAATTGCTGGACGTTTCGTCTTCGAGAGCGCGACTAATCGATGCCAGTGCGGCCTCGATCTTCCCCTCGGCGAAAAGCAGGAGCGACAGCCCAGGCTGTGGGTCCCGCCCCAGCTCGCTGGCTTGCCTGAAAGCATCGTGGGCAGCCGAGAGATCCCCCATCCGGAGCCGAATAGCGCCGATCTGATAGAGCGCCTCCCCGACGTGGTACGTCCGGTTGAAGGCACGCAGCTCTTCTGCGCCACGACGCGCCGACTCCTCCGCCTCCGCCCATGCCCCATGCAGGGCGAGGACCTCTGCCTGGTGCACCCGACAATCCCCCGGAGTCAGCGGCTGATCGGGATGACTCTCACTCCACCGCTGCGCAGCGTTGCTCCAGTCGCTGGCCCGGCGGAAGTCCGCGATCTCGCAACACGTGGCGATCGTGTTGCAGTACACGGTCCCGGTGGCGTACAGCCCGAGCTCGCCGTTGACCGCGGACAGGGCCGCGTCGTCCATGAGGGCGAGGCCGGCCGCAACCTGCCCGCTTTCCACCAGCGCAACGCCCTGATACACGGCGCCGATGGCCTGCAGGTTGGGGTCGCTCACTTTGGCGCCCACGTCGACCGCCCTCTGCGCCAGTCGAATGGACTCATCAGCGTTCCCGGCATTCAGCGCGAGCACGCATTCACGGAGGTACAGGTAACCGTGCTCCGCTCCCTCCGGCTCGGCCTCGAGAAGCCGCTTGGCCCGGTTGAACCAGCTGGACGAGACCGGCCCTTCGAGCTTGACTCCAAACTCACGGGCCAGCGTGAGCGCAACAAAGGCGGCGCGAGTTCGATTGTCTGCCTGGAGGTATGCGCTGTACGCGCGTTGATATGCCGCGATCCCCTCGTCCGGCCGGGCGGCCCACCACGCGGCCTCTGCCATGGATTCGAGATCCTCGGCAGCGAGCCGTTCTTCGAGCTCAGCCTCCTTGAAGAGCTCGAGCGCGCGGATCCACTGGTGTCCCAGGAAGGCCTCGCGGGCTTCTGGCAGACGATCGCCGACGGTAGGGGTCATGGTCGGCTCAAATAATGGAGCCGAAGGTGGGATTCGAACCCACGACCGACGGTTTACGAAACCGTTGCTCTACCCCTGAGCTACTTCGGCTCGAGCGCGGGACGGCGATTCTAGCAGCCGTCTCTGCACGGCAGCCATGGACCAATGGAATGATCTGGCCCTAGCCCTGGCTCTCCGGCGGAGCCCACCCGTGCAGCAGCTCGTCGTGGTAGCGGGGTGGCCCGGCGGCGGGGTCGTAGTCCCTGGGCACCGGCGCAACCGGCGCGCGGCCACGCTGGACCTGCACGTAGTACGCGCAGACATCGGTCAACGGACAGAGGCCGCAGATGGGGCGAGGAGCCCGGCAGGTGTGGCGCCCGTGCCGGATGGTCTCGACGTGGAAGGCGTAAACCTCGCCCGGACGGAGCACCTCTTCCAGGAGGTCGTGCGCACGATCCAGCGGGGTCCGCGGCGGGATGAGGCCAAGCCGCAGCGCGACCCGATAGATGTGGGTATCGACCGGCATCGTGGGCCGTCCGAAGCAGAAGAGCAGCACGATCGAGGCGGTCTTGCGTCCGATGCCGGGCAGTGAGGTCAGCCAATCCCGAGCCTCATTGAGCGGGACGACGCCGAGGAACGAGAGATCCCAATCGGGGTGTGCCGCCTTCGCCTCCGCGAGAACGTGCTGGATGCGGCGTGACTTGGTCGGCGCCAGGCCACCCGGGCGGATCACGTCCTCGAGCTCGTCAGTAGGCGCCGCCAAGACCGCATCCCAGTCCGCGTAACGCCGTCTGAGCGCGGTGAAGGCGCGATACGAGTTCACGTCGGCGGTGTTCTGCGCCAGGATCGTGAGCACCAGCTCGCTCACCACGTCGAGGCGCGGGCCTGCCCACGTTGGGTGGTCGTAGCGGTCTCCGAGTCGATCGAGCACCGTCTCGACGAGTGGACGCCGGCGCCGACGGTCTGCTGCGAGCTTTTGCGGACTCGGACCTCGACGTTTGCGAGCCGGGCGCTTTGCGTGCAACGGCTTCCGCACAGGCTCAGCCATCCGAGAGCAACAGACCGATGCCGACGCTGCGCGCCACCCGCTCCGCAGCGTTCTC
>Ga0070698_100008968_pt1 | contig 10763 bp, 6 predicted proteins | sample KBSK1502metaG_FD_65477 | JGI IMG/M metagenome (GOLD analysis project Ga0070698, IMG submission 65477) | Corn, switchgrass and miscanthus rhizosphere microbial communities from Kellogg Biological Station, Michigan, USA - KBS K1-50-2 metaG | ecosystem: Host-associated > Plants > Roots >... | reverse complement strand
TGTTGCTGGTTTATTGCCTCTCGCGCATGCCCACAGCTTTGTCGTGGTTATGGTGGTTGGCGCCTGTTTGGCGTTAATTCAAATAAGGCGCTGGCGTGATTGGTTTGCCTTTTTTCTCGTAGCTTCGGTGATCGCACTTCCGCAGCTCTGGTGGTCAACATCACACACCGCAGTCAGCGCTGCCAGTTTCTTTGCCTGGGAAACTGGTTGGGATCATGGAACGGAAAATCCGTTCTGGTTTTGGTTCAAGAATACCGGCCTGTTTATTCCGCTGATCTTTGTCGCATTATTAGTTCACGGTAAGCACTATCTAATCGGTAAGCGTCTGTTGCTTTTCTATTTACCGTTCACACTTTGCTTCATCGTTCCCAATTTCATCAAAATGGCTCCGTGGATCTGGGACAACATCAAAGTATTGTTCTATTGGTGGGTGGCATCGGCACCACTCGTTGCATTGCTGTTGGCGCGACTCTGGAAAGACAATGCGATGCGCAGAGTAATGGCGGCGGTGTTGTTTGTGAGTTTGACGCTGGCAGGAGGACTGGACGTCGCGGGCATCGCACTGAAATCGGTAAAGTATGGCATCTTTGATTTGTCGGGTCTGAGGTTTGCCGACCTTGTCAAACAAAAGACCGAGCCCCGCGCTTTGATTGTTCATGCCCCCGTACACAACGAACCCGTCTTTCTAACAGGGCGCAAATCACTAATGGGTTATCCCGGCCATATTTGGACCCACGGCCTAAAGTTTGTGCAGCGGGAAAGCGACATAAAGAGAATCTATGCGGGCGCTTCGGATGCTGAACAACTAATAAGGAGTTATGGTATCGACTATGTTGTCATCGGTCCTCTCGAGAGGCATGTGATGACGGTGAACGAGCCGTTCTTTGCTCGATACGAAAAGATTGGAGACGTTGGTGGCTACCAACTCTACAAAGTCAGTAACAAATAAGAAGCGTCAGAGTTCCGTATCTCCCTCGGCAAAAAAAGCAGACCGCAGTGCGGATCCAGGCACGCGAATGCCAACGGATATCTCTGAGCGGACATGGCGCTTCGGGGCAGTATTAGTCTTTTGTATTGCGGTGATCCTGCGTCTGTACGACCTTAACCTCGTCCCCTTACATCACGACGAGGGAGTTAACGGTAACTTTTTGCTAACGCTCGTCCGCGACGGCCGTTACCATTACGACCCCGCCAATTATCACGGGCCCACGCTCTATTACTTGACTGCAGTGATTCCCTGGATAATAAAGTTCTTATTTGGCACCAGCGCTGGCGAAACCTACGGGTTGAATACAGTTGTCATTCGTTTGGTTACCGCAGGTTTCGGCCTGGGAACTATCTGGCTAGTTTTCCTGTTGAAACATCGACTGGGAAAAGTGGCAACCCTTACGGCTGGCTTGCTTCTCGCGATATCACCCGGCGCCGTATATCTATCTCGTTACTTCATCCACGAGACCCTTTTTGTTTTCTTCACACTTGGGATCGTGGTCGCCGGTTTGAAATTTTACGAAAGTCGCAATGGCGTTTACTTGTTACTTTCCTCATCCTCAGCGGCCATGCTCTTTGCCACTAAAGAGACGGCGATGATTTCCGCCGGAGTACTGGTTATTGCGCTCGCCTCAACGCAGATCTACCTGAAGCTCTTTGACGTAGCCGTTGACGGACGAACGACACAGAATCCCAGGCTGACTTTCGATGACTTTGGTGGATTATCGCTGTTATTTGTCTGGACTGGGGTGGCTTTGATCGTCTTTGTTGGCTTGAATGTGCTCTTCTATTCGTCCTTTTTCCGGAACTACCCTCAAGGAGTCTACGACTCGCTCAAGACATTTGCGATCTGGACCAAAACCGGAAAGGCAGCGCACGTCCATCCACCAGAAACCTATCTCGTTTGGCTGATAAAACAGGAATCGGCTCTGCTCACCCTGGGAGTCCTGGGCGCTGTATTCCTTGTCTTTAAGCCAAAGAACTCACTGGCACTGTTTACGGCGTTGTGGGCGTTTGGCTTGATTTCGGCTTATTCGTTAGTCCCCTATAAGACTCCATGGTTAACTCTAAACTTCATCGTGCCGTTGGCGCTGGTTTCCGGCTATGCAATCCAGCGGATTCTCGAACTTGAAAAGGGTCAGCTGCGGCTGCCTTTGGTCATTGTTGTTGCCGCGAGTCTGGTCGGCCTATATCAAACAGTAGATCTGAATTTCATCAATTACGACAATGACAATACCTACTATGTTTACGTTTATGCCCACACCAAGCGAGGCACGAAGGAACTCGTGGATGAGGTTGACCGAATCGCGCAGCAGAGCAAAGAGGGCAGCAAAACAGGAATAACAATCGTTTCACCGGATTATTGGCCGCTACCCTGGTATCTTAGGAACTACAGCCGGGTTGGTTATTACGGCCGGATGACTACCTCAACCGAGCCCATCATTATCGCGTCAGAAAGCCAAAGGGAAGCAGTAGAATCGACTTTTGGGCCACTTTACCATCAAGTGCCTTCGAAAGAGATTGGCGGGGCGTTCGCTTTGCGGCCTGGTGTTAATCTATTGCTCTACGCCAAAGAATAATTGTGCGGAACGTCGACCATTTCGCCGTGACTCGATTCAATCATCTTCTAAAAGTGGCGCTCATCGGGGATCAACAAAATTAAGCGTCCGGAACTAACTTTGCTTCTCACTTCAATAAGGCAGCCTAAGTTCAAGTTCTGGTTGACATTCTAAGCGCCTCCCACTTATATTGGCCACCCGTACACACATCCCTCTTGAACCCGAATCAGATCAAGAGGCTGGCCCCAAAATAGAGCAATCTATCGCATGTTCAAACTTCAACGCCTGGAAATTACCGGTTTTAAATCCTTCGCCGACTACACACAAATAATCTTCACAGGAGATGGGATCACCGCCATTGTGGGGCCAAATGGCTGTGGCAAGAGCAATGTAGCTGATGCCATCGCGTGGGTTTTAGGTGAACAACGCGTAAAACATCTTCGGGGCGGGGAAATGAAAGACGTCATTTTCCAGGGGTCACGCAACCGGCCGCCCAGTGGAATGGCCGAAGTGGTCATGCATATGGTGCGTGATGAGACCGTCGAACATGAGCCAGATATCGAGGATATCGACTCTACTCTCGAACAGATCGACGATAGGTTGGTTGATCTGCAGGAGATTCTACCTCAAGAATTAGCGCCCGCTACTGACGTTCCGCCGGAACTCACGGCCGAGACGACCAGCTTGGTTACCGAATCAGCTCCTCCTCCAGGAGAACTAGAAGTCGTCGCCCAGCCTACGCATCACAGAAGCGCACACAAGCGGCACTGGCGCAGGCGCAATCTGGCGTTGGAATTTGCTCCAGGTGAAGCAGTGTCAGTTACCCGCAGACTTTATAGGTCGGGAGAGAGCGAATACTTGCTCAACGACAAGATCTGCCGGCTGCGAGACATTCAAGATCTATTCTCAGGGACGGGTTTGGCCGGAGGCCACTACGCGATTATCGAACAGGGCAGAATTGGCCAGATACTTTCTGCCAAGCCGATGGACCGCCGCACAATAATTGAAGAGGCGGCCGGCATCACCAAGTTTCGCGTCCGTCAACGAGCTACGGAAGCTCGACTGGAGTCTGCTCGCTCAAACCTTTCCCGCATTACCGATATAGTTTCCGAAATCGATCGTCAGGTGAATAGTCTGCGCCGCCAGGCAGCCAAGGCTCGACGGTATGGAGTGTTGCGTGAAGAGCTAAGGGACCTTCTGAGGCAAGTTTATGTGGCCGAGGATAGGAAGCTGACGATTCTTCTGGACGAGACGAAGACAAAGCTTACTGAGATTGCCGAGTTAGAACTTGGAATCTCGGAGGAGCTCACCAAGCGTGAAGACGAGGCGAAGGCGGCGACTCAGGAAGCCCGAAGCTGCGAAGATAGTTTGACTAAGGCACGAGCGGTGGCGGCTGAAGCTGTATTGCAAAGGGATCGTCAGGCTCGCGAATGCGTATACCAGCAGGAACAGTTAGGTGAGTTGGAAAAGCGCAAGTCTGAGGTAACAGCGGAGATTGAAACCCTCACGTCGCGACTGATTCTCATCGAATCAGAATGCCGACGATTGCAGGCGGAAGACTTGAAGCTTCGCGAAGAAGCCGATCTGAGTGCGTTCTCGCTACGCACCGCGGAGGAATCTTATGCAGCAAGAGTCTCAGGGGCTGCTACTGCTGAGGCTGCGATCGAAAGCGCTCGCGCTGACCTGCTTTCTCAAACCGCCATGGCCGAGCGGCTACGTGAGATTGCCCGGCAGCTTGAAGCAACGCTCGAACGATTGTCCCAACAGGCGGAAGGTTTGGCTCGGGAGGGAGAACGAGCCGCAAGTCAACACCGCGAACGTAAGCTCGAGGCTGAGAAGTTTGCCCTCGAACTCGTGGATGCGCGTGACCGAGTAGCGCGCCTCCAGGCTGAACGTGAATCCGCGGTCGATGCGGTCGTCCGAGGTCATGAGGCGGTTAGTGATACCGATGCCGAACTGACGCGTGTCCGTGACGAGTTTTCGAGAGCCAGTCATCGACTTGAAAGTTTGAAAGAGTTGGATCACCGTCGGGCTTATTACTCCTCTGCGGTGCAGTTGGTTTTTTCGCCTAGCGAGACACCGCGCGATTTTCATTTCATCGGGACACTTGCTGATGCGCTCAACGTGGAAGCGAAATGGGAGCGCGCCGTGGAAGGTGTCCTTGGTTCTTCACTGCAGTCGATAGTGGTGCCGACGCCTGACGATGCCGTGCGTGCAGCTCAGTGGCTCCGCGAAAACAACGGCGGGCGAGCAAGTTTTCTCGTGGCTGGTTTGCACGGTGGTAGTGAAGAAGTCGACACACTGACTTGCAAACTTGAGGAGCGACCGGCGCTATCGTTGGGTCTGATTGACGATGTTCGAGAAGACCTTCGTATTAGTGATCTACTCGGCGCACCACAGCAACTAATCACGGTGCTCAGGCGAACTCTGCCGCAAAAGATGAACGCGCGACTCGCAGCCAATCTTGAAGATGCGATGACTAAATCAATCGCAACTGGCGAGATGTATGTCACCCTGAATGGCGATTGGATCGCCAGTGGACAATTCGTCAACGCTGGCGACGCACGCGCGGTTGAAGAGGGTGCCGGGTTGCTTGCCTTCAAGCGTGAGTTAAGGGAACTTGAAACGCGGGCTCAGGCTCTTGATCGTGAAGTTGAAGGAGCCGGATTCAGAGCTAAATCTGCTCGCACTCGACTGGTTGAACTGGAAGACGCAGTTGTAACTCTGAATGAAGCTATTGGTCGTGAAGAGCGCGAGGCCATGACTCGCGAACTCACAGCGACTGGCCTCGAGCAGGAGATTGAACGGGCTGAACGTCATCTGCGGGTTGTGGCGCAGGATTCCGGTCGGGTTGAAGCCGAACGTATTGATGTGATCGAGCGCCGGACGAGAGCGCTTCACGAAGCTGAGACAGCAGAAGCAGATCGCGAGACTTCAGCTGATAACGTTATCAAGGCGTCGTCACTCCTCGCAGATATTCGACGCGAAATCGAAGTTGAGAGTGAAGGTCTCGCGACGCAACGCGCTACGGCGGCAGCCGCTGCCGAAAGACGGCGCGCGACTACGTCGGAATTACGACGCATTGAAGGTGAACTGGCTGATTTTGCAGCGCGTGTCGAACGGCATCGATTTGAACTCGCTGAAATGAATGCTCGCACTGACGATCTCAAGTTATCGATTACTGACCTTGAACAGAAGGCGAGTTCCGTCGAAAGTGATCGCGCCCGAGAAGAGCAGGAGATTTCGGGTCTAACTGAGAAGCTTCAGGAGGCCCGTCACCGCGCCGATGCTTTCTCTGATGAACTGTCTGAATTAAATCGTCGTGCTGCTGAAGTCCGCGATTCCCGAGCTGCCATGGATGTCCAAAGAGCCGAAGCGCAGGCGCGGCAAACGTTCGTTCATGAGAATTGTCAGACTGAGTTGAGTCAATCGCTTGAAGACCTGGCTCGTGAGGTTGTTCTTGGTGACGACTTCGACTTTGAGACAAGCCACCGGCGAGTTGAGGAGTTGAGAGCGCGCCTCGAAGGTTTTGGCGGCGTCAACATGATGGCGCTGGAAGAGTTAGGTGAAGCCGAGGAGCGTCTACTGTTTCTTACGGTTCAACGACAAGACATCATCGAAGGAATTTCGTCGACAGAAGAGGCGCTCAGAGAGATCAAACGACGGTCACGCGAACGCTTCCGGCATGCGTTCGAACAGGTCAACAAGAATTTCAGTGAACTGTTCAAGGAACTATTTGGTGGTGGTCGCGGTGAGATGAGCTTGATCGACGCCGACGACGTGCTCGAGTCGGGAATTGATGTTGTTGCACAACCTCCAGGCAAACGGCTGCAAAACGTACTGCTCCTATCTGGTGGCGAAAAGGCTATGGCAGCGCTGGCGCTTGTGCTGGGTATCTTCCATTACCGTCCGGCGCCCTTCTGTTTGCTTGATGAGGTGGACGCTCCACTTGACGAAGCGAACGTGGGGCGCTTTACTGATAAGGTCGTTCAGATGTCCGCCAATACACAGTTCATCGTGATTACACACAATAAGCGGACAATGGAGATGGCCCGAGCCCTTTATGGTGTGACTATGGAGGACGTCGGTGTTTCCAAGTTAGTTTCGGTAAAGTTCGAGTGAAGAAGTTCTCATTACTCAAGCAAGTGCTCCCCGCCGCGTTCATAGTTTTGAGCGCGGCGATTTTCACTTGGGCGCAAGACGGAGCCAAGCAGAACGTCCGTCCGGAACCTGTTGTGGCTCCAACGGCACCCCCGCGCACTACCACATCCGACCCGGTCAAATACTCTTACGAGTTCACCCAGCCGAAGTTTTATATCAAACACATCGTTCTTGAGCACGACGCGAACGGTCACGGGACGATCACTTTTGAGCGGCTAAACGAGGATGTACCAGTCGTTGAATCAGTAGACGTTTCGCCAGCTGCTCTAACGCGCATCACGTCACTTTGGACCGCGCTGAATTTTCTGGACTCTAAGACCAACTACCAGGCCAGCCAGAACTTTTCGCACCTCGGTACGATGCGTATCGGCATGCAGCAAGGTGAACGGAACAGGATTGCCGAATTTAACTGGACACACAACGAAAGCGCTTCAGCGCTGATTACCGAATACCGGCGTCTTGCCGATCAGGCGATTCTCGTCTTTGATATTTCCGTAGCCCGGGAAAATCAACCGTTGAATGCCCCGAAGTTAATGGAAGTCCTGGAGTTGTACATTAAGCGGAATAACCTATCCGATCCAAAGCAGTTGATCCCAATGCTTCGGGACATGAGCACGGACGAACACATACCACTTATGGCGCGGAACCACGCCTTAAGAATCATCAAGCAAATTCAGAAATGAGAATGCAGTTCAGTCTCGGCTAGTTTGTAGAACTCTACAGCCCGATTCTCAGCCCAAAAGCGGTCCTCAGTTTCATCAGAGGCCGAGATGAAGGCGACGTGTCCGCCTTGAACGGTGTGAATTAAGAGTAGGTATGGGTTTTCAGCGAAAACGTTTTGGCGCAATGGCTCGAACGGAATGAATGGATCGTCTTCAGCGTGAATAATCAATGTCGGCAATTGGACTTGCTGAATGATACGAATGCAACTCGCCCGATAGTAATAGTCTTCGGCATTAACAAATCCGTTTGCGAGTGACGTAAAACGCTCGTCGAAGTCCCTGATAGTTTTGATCTCCGAAAGCTTTGCAACGTCGTACAACTCGGGATAGAGACGACTCTTCATCCTGATCCGTTTTTTGAGGCTGCGAACGAAATTCCTGTGATAGATCCAATTCGAGCCTTTAAGGATCATATCGGTGCTGGCTTGGAGATCCACTGAAGGCGATATCACGCAGGCGGCAATGATTTCAGGTGGCGGACTTTCACCATATTCGCCGGCGAGTTTCAAGACCATGTTTCCGCCGAGCGAAAAACCCAACAAGAAAATTCGCTTCAGTGCGTCCTTTTCAATGAGTTCGGAGATTACGGTGCGTAGATCGGAGCTTAGCCCACCGTGATACAAGGTTGGAGTCAAGTGTTCCGTACCACCGCAATTGCGATAATTGACGCGAACAATGTTTAGGCCAGCTCGGAAGGCTTTGTCTGCTGTCGACCACATGTAGATGGAATCGATAGAACCTTCCATGCCATGCCAGATTATTAATGTTGCGTGGTCAGCTCTGTTTGCCTGCCAACGACACCGAGCCAAAACCTGCACACCGGTATCGACCTGAAAAAATCTAGCTTCATCGTTTGACAGTGTGGGTTTCAGACGACTTCGCCGAGGCCAGGCGTGTGCTGCCAGAGTTTGGGCGTGACCGCCCTTAAAGATGGGGTGGACTTTGAACGGTTTACGAATGAAGTGTTGTTGTACCTTCGCGAGAAAGCCGCGAGTGTTTTCAAGATCTCCAGGGAAGTTGGGCGGTTCACCGGGTGGAGAAGCAAGCGCCATGTCACTAGTTGGTTAGCTCGAGTATGACATCCACGGTCAATGCCGCGCGGTTCAAAGCGTTATCCCATTTCAGACTTGGAGGAGGCTTATTCTGGGCACGTCGCTCCAGGAGAGTCGAACGCATTAGCTCACCCATCTGCTTCTGTGAAAACTCCATCGAGTAGCCTTGATCAAAAATGTCTCCGGACTTCAACGCCCATCGCTCATGCAACGCCTTATCCGTCGCAACTGTAAATCCTTTGGTGATGAACCTACCCATTCGGAACTGTGGTCCTTCGCGTATCTCCATTCTGTAACTCACGTTTTGTGCGTTATCGTCAAAAGTTGGAACGCTGCGGATTCCAACCATCAGATATCCCCTGCGGCCGTAGGCTTTTTGAATCTCTTTAGCAGCCTTATCGATTTTCAGTCCATTTGCCGGTTTTCCCTTTTCCATGCTGAGCAGTGCATCTAGCTCCGCAGCGTTGAAAGCCGTTATCCCTGCCCATTCGGCTTTGTCCCACTTGTAGATGACACCCTCATCAACAGGAATAGTCAGATCTACTCCGGTCTTACAGTTTGCGCTCGCCTCGGGTTTTGCTAAAGGAGGAGAGAAGGCTGCTTTGAGTTGACCAACTTCCCGATAGAATGGAAACAACGTATTAATTGAGAAGAGACTTACAAACTTGTTTGAGTAGTCATTTCCGATGAGTGGCTTTGAGCTTTCAATCAGCCGCGCTTCGGAGATATTGCTTGCTCCCGGGAAGTGAAGCGTGCAAATAGGCATCGGTATTCCAGTGACACTGAAAATGTGCTCTTGACTTGCGCTTCCAGGAGAATCCTGCGACGGCATGTATGAAACCGTAGCCTCGATCTCGTGTTCATGTAAGAACCGCTGAAGGGATTTCGTAATCCGTTCAACTGTGTCGCCGTTGTCCGGTGCGGTGCCAGAAAACGATGGGACGTCACGTTTGACGGCCGCGATGAGCTCGGTATCAGTGAACCAAATGAAGTTGTCGAAGACGACCCGCGACGTGCTTGCTTTGGCTTCTTCAACTACAAAAGTTATGGTTATCTGGTCACGATTCGGCCGGGTGCGGTAGGCTACGTTTTTGAAGAAACCACTATCGACCAATCGTTGAGCCGCAGCATCGAGCGCTGAGAGTTCAAACTGTTGACCGACCTTCAGCTCAGTGGTCGCAATCATCTCTTCGGCTGACAGTCGATTTAGACCTTCAAATTCAATCTTTGCGATCTTGAAATTCTGTTGGGCCAGCGTGGTGAGACTGAGGGCCAAAACAAACGCCGGCAGCAGAGTGAGATATCTGGACTGAAAATGCATTCGTTATTCCTAAGACATTGATGCAGATCGAACTCACAGAGTTTAGCGTATGAGTTGAACCTGCGAAAAGTGACCACAGGTTTAGTCACAACAGATGACAGCCAGGCAGAAGAACCGAACCAAGCGTGAATTGATTACGGATGTTTGGACTGAGTGCGGCAGTCAATCGGTCGGGGTATATGAATTAGAGTTGTTACAACAGGCCCTCAACGAAAGTTTTGGGGTAGTTGAAAGTCCTGCCAGTTTGGCAAGGCTACTCGCAGATGAAGGAATTCCGCTTCGTCACCCTGAGATCTTGGAAGCTGATTCAGCTTGGAGAGAACACCGTCTGAATGAGTTTTTTGGAGCGACAGGCTTAGACTTTGCAACAGTGAAAACAGCACTCGGGTCAGTTAACAGAATTGAAGAGTTGCGGATCCAATTGGTTGACGCTGGCGATCAGTCCAAATTGAAAAGTCTCATTGAACACATTCGTGAAGTCAGGGCCGATTTACTCGACCAGCATACTTTAATTGCGCGGGAGGCCGCACAGTGGTTAGCGGTTTGGCTGGAAAACCCATCGATCTTAGAGAACTGGCTATCGCTACGACGGCATTCTCCTGATTTTCTGAGGAAATTTGGTGGTTAAATGCCCGGTTATGCGTCTGTCTTGTCGTGTGCTTGCCAAGAGTCGCCCTGGAAGCAACAACGACAAGCCGAAGCATATCGGACAATTTCTGGAACTTTCGTCCCTATAGCCGCGAATAACCTATGACCGGCCTTGGTTAATAAGATCGAATGAAACCTAAGAGTGACCTAACAGATTCGGAACTGCTCCGCTTGATGTTGTCCGGAGATGAGGAATCGTTCGCGCAGCTTTACCGGCGCCGGCACGGTGGCATCTACCGATTCGCCCTGCAAATGTGCGGGTCGCAGCAGGTTGCCGAAGACATAACTCACGATGTTTTCCTGTTTTTGATGA
>Ga0070698_100008966_pt1 | contig 10763 bp, 7 predicted proteins | sample KBSK1502metaG_FD_65477 | JGI IMG/M metagenome (GOLD analysis project Ga0070698, IMG submission 65477) | Corn, switchgrass and miscanthus rhizosphere microbial communities from Kellogg Biological Station, Michigan, USA - KBS K1-50-2 metaG | ecosystem: Host-associated > Plants > Roots >... | reverse complement strand
GGTGTCCCACGCTTTCTTCTTCCTAGCCCGCATCATTCATGACGGTTCGTCGCGAAATCGCTAAGCCGCGTCTCGAGACCAGCGCGCGGAGCCCGGGGGACTGGCTCCGCCGACTGCGGCAGTGCCTGTCCCACTGCTCTTCAGACGGGGACAGGCGCCAAAAGAAGGGCGCCAGTCCCCAACAGTACGTTGAGGGTCCGAGGGGCGAGCCCGCTGGCCGAAGGCTCGTCGTAGCAGCGGATCGCGATTGCAGCAGAAGCGCTCATGAATAATTCGGGCTAGCGGTCGGTGTTCAAACTTGTTCATCAAGCTGTATGTTTTATGCCCTCTGTATCAGCGGGACTGACAGGGCTTATTTCCGCTGGCCTGTCTATAACAGTAAATAACTCGACAGGTTGGAGGTGATGTGTGAGGCTCGCTCTAGTAAGGCATTTCTCTTGCTGAATCATATCTTCATGAAGCTCGCCTCTATGACAGGCACGTTCGATTTGGGGACGGCCCGAACCGGTGGCCGGCGTGATTGGGTGCGTGTCATGACCCTCAGTCTGGTTGTGACCGGGTCCTTTTTGTTGCAAGGTTGCCTCGCAGGAGCCTGGGTGGCATTGGTGGCAGTGGATACAATGAGGAGCAGTAACATTACCTTTTGGCCGTTTGAGCAATCATGGGTGGCACAGCAGGACCAATCGAGCGATGCTGTCCACAATTCGAAGGTGACGAGCGTCGCGGTACTTCCGGTTGAGGGCGATCCGGAGATGGGCGCGCGGCTTGCCATCTTGTTGCAGCAGGAAACCACGTTGCGCGTCGAGTCGCCGTCGACCGTCGCGGCTGGAATCTCCGCAACCGATCCGCGCTCGGCAAAAGCCGATGATGCAGATCGCAGTGCCATGGCCAAAGAAGTCACGCGAGACCTGGATGTCGATACCGTTCTCGTCAGTCGCGTTGCCGGTTCGCCCTCTCATCCGAGCGACTGGGGGTGGAAAGCGGAGAGCTCACGACGCCTCTATCTGTACCTCGTGGATCACGATGGTCATCTGCTCTGGAAGGATGAACTGCCCTTCACGTTGGTGAAAGGCTTCACACCGCCGCTGGAAGCATCCGTGCAGACCGATCTCAGCCATCACGTGATGCAGCATGTCAAAGAACTGCACCTTGATGAACTTGGCTACCTACCGAAGAAAATCTCCTAGCAGGATGCTGAAAAAGTCCGCCAGCCTATCTTGTTCATTTGGTCTGCTCGGTCTGTCTGGTTCGTTTGCTTGTATGAGACTAACCAGATGGACCAGACAGACCAGATAACCAGACAGACCGGGCTTGTCCTAGACGTGCAGGCCCTCGAAATTCTAGCGTGTAAAAATAGTTTTTCCGCAGTCTGCTAGCCCTCCTTGCAGCGCTCCCTCTCCTCCGGTACAGTCTGACTCCTTCATCTCGGAGCTTGCGTTGTCCATGCCGTTGCTCGATGTGCCATTGCTGGCTCGTCTTCAGGAAGAGTTTCGCCTGTCGATGAAACAACTCCTGGGTGACCTCTGCCAGGATTTGGAAAGCCAATATGCAGATGTGGCGAAATCGTTGGCGTTGCCTGTGGCCTACTTCAGGTTCCTCGGGCAAGCACTCGAACGAGACGCGTATGCCCACTGGAAAGTCGTCGGCTGGATCGAAGCGCTGAACGACCTGGTTTACTTCATCGATCTGCTGCAGCAAATCCGAGAGGAGCAGAATCCTCGTGAGTTCGCGGCGCAGCTGTTTGCCGAGTGTGAAGAGAAGTTTTTCGAGAACAGCTATTTAGACGATCTGTTTCCACGCGGGGTCTCGCAGGCCTCGGGACTCGAACGGCGACTGAATGAACTCTGTACGCGTCTTACTCAGGAGCTGACACAGGAATCGCTCTGTCTCGTGCCGGGACTTCCAATTTTGTGGTGCGCCTCTCGCAAGATCCCGTCCTGGACCATAGAGGTACATCTCGGCCACAACGTTGAACGGGCAGAGATGTTCGGAACGATGGCAATGGGGATGGAGGGTGATATCTACGAGGCTCCTCCCTCGGTGAAGAGAGCCCTCAAACAAGCATCTGGCCAGGCAACCATTCTAGTTCGGCCGCAAGACCTGTCTATGAAGATCGGACAAACCATCACGCCTCTGTGCATGAGGAGAGGCAATCGGTTGGAGTGGAGTTGGACGCACCGGTCGCCAGTTGTGGCAATGGAGACCCAATCTGGGGCCATTACAGTCGGGCCGACGCTCGTCTATGGGAAGGACCGCCAACCTCGTACTGTAGCCTCCACCTCAGCCGATCAGGTTGCGCGAATCGGGCTGGCATGGACAATCGTACAAGATGTCTGGCCCGAAGGGCACGAGGTCCTCGCGCTGTTGACCACTCGGATCATCCCGCTCAAGGCCAAGGGCGTCGTCAGCTTCAGCTATCGCCACCGACCAGGACTATCTTTTATCAACTGCTTCGACCGGGACCACCTCGATCTGATCGACGATGTGATCCACGAGAATAGCCATCATCATTTAAATCTTTTATTGCGCAAGCAGATTCTCTATCACGGGGATCGCAACCAGCAGATCTTCTATTCCCCCTGGCGCCGCAGCCTGCGTCCGCTCAGAGGCATTCTCCATGCAGGGTTTACGTTTGTGATCGGGGCGATGCTCTTCGAACGACTATCAACATGGGCGTCTGGGCGGAGTGGATTGGCTCGATGGAAACGAGCAGGACTGACCTTGCGCGATCTGCAGCGAGCCCGGTTTCGCTGTCTCGAAGAAGTGGAATCCGTCCGCTACACGATCCAAGATTTGGAGTACGCAGGATGGCATCTCAAGTGGCTCACAGGCTCAGGCCAACGGCTAGTCAAGCAGTTGGCGGAAACGATCGAGCAGGTCGAGCACAACATCGCGCCCCACAGAAAAGCAGTCCTCGCCTCCAAATTTGGCCCTTCCCTCCGCCGCCATGTGAAAGAGCTCCAGCAGGCCCGCCAAACCTACGGGCCAGTGAGACTTGGAAAAGTGTGACCACCGAGTCTTCATCGTGCGTTGTGTTCACGTGGATGCTGCGGTATCATGGCGCCTATGAAGGGCAACGCTCTCAAAGTCAATAAGTCGGCAATTCGTAAACAGAAGAAGGGCACTTCTTCTGAGTCCGCTATCATGCGGCGTAAGGTAAAACAGAGCTTTGCGGCACAAGTCGAAGCCTTCATCGAGCGGTACCGCCCTGCCTTAGAAACCCTCGCAAAGCGGTGACCTACCTCAGTGTCGAGCAAGTCCTGTTTCTTCACGATCGACTGATCGAAGAGACCGGCGGAGAGCATGGTGTGCGTGATCTCGGCGGGTTGGAGTCCGCCCTCGCGCGGCCACAAGCTGCGTTTGGCGACACACAGTTCTATCCAGATGTTTTCACCAAAGCTGCGGTGTTGATGGATGGCCTGACGAGGAATCACGCCTTCATCGATGGCAACAAGAGGATCAGCATTTCCACGGCCGTTCTGTTTCTTCAGGTGAACGGCTATCGCCTGACTGCAACAAATCCTGAACTAGAACAATTTGCGATTCACGTGACGACCGTGAAGCCAAGCATCGATACGATTGCCGACTGGTTCCGTACCAAGACCGTTCGGACAAAGTCGCGTTGATCCCGGCCGCCTTTATTACGAACTCCGGAATGCCCGCACGACCTATGGGCCCGTGCGACTGTCAAAAGCCTAGACGTTTAATGCGAAACGTTTAGTCTTCTCTGTTGCTCTAATCCATGAAACGGCATAGGGATGGGCACCAAGTGTTTTAGAGGCTTGCACATATTCCTTCAGCTGAAGGAATGATACGGAAGGGTTTATCCTCCGAGGCCCCCATGACAACTGTTTATCGAGTTCTGATAGGTTTGCTGATTCTTCGGGTTGTTTGATGAGTTGGGCGGCTAGTTCTCTAGCATCGGACTTTGGATCGCTGCCTCTGATGAACTGATCTGTCTCGATGAATAGCAGGGCGGTTGGCGAGAGACTCGAGAATCCTGCCTTCCCCATCCCCATTGTTTTAATCAACTTGACCCATCCATGTTCCGCGAGCTCGTCCGCAGCTAGAGCCAAGACATCTTCTGTAAAACTTAGTTCATTGCAAAGCGATGTTGGATCGATCATTGGATCGTGGTCCAGTCCATGCTGAGATTTTCCGTTCAAGTAAACAGTGAGGTGTTGAGCGGACAGGGATAAACCACTTCTCGGTAAGGGGGCTCCCGGACCGCTAACAATTTCAGCCATTCTGAAACAATTTTTCTGAACTTTAGCTTGAGTCTTGGCCTCGCTTGCTTTGGTCAGGAGATCTTGATAAGTCGCCCCGTGAACAGGCCATACTGCGATCCCAAGGGACACAGTGATGTGCACTGGGTCGGTATCGACTCTGAACTCGTATTGTTCAATTGCATTGCAAAGCTTTTCTGCGAAGCCTGCCCCTTCCATCCCGTCATGGTTCGGTAGGATTAGCACGTACTCGTCACCCCCGTATTTGTAAGCTCCCCCTCGCATGCGAGTAAGGCCTTCAACTAGATGCATCGCATCAGGGAGCAGGCTTTGATCAATTCTGGGTTCTGAGTATTTGGTGTTGAGAGCCTTGAAATTGTCGATGTCTGCAAAGAGCACAGCGAGTTGTCCGTTCACGGGGCTCAATTGTTGAGACCAGTCAGCGAAATCCTTTTCAGCCTGACCAGGACTCAACAGAATTTTGAACTTCTGGTCCAGTTCCTTGCTAAGAGTAGGTGTTTGAGTGTTCCCCTGTGTGCGCAACTCATCGACAAGGAGATCAATTTCAATGGAGGCTTTTCTCAGAGCGCTGTTTCTGACTTGTAGGGTTTCTTCTCAAAAGCCAGTTTTGTAGTCTTTCATCAAGCCCAAGTCGGGGTCGGATTGCACAGATTGCTCGCACCACTCTAGAGTCACCCATGCCTCTGACTGTGCCTTAAGCTCAGAAGCCAAGGTCTCGCTGAATGGAAGGCGCACGGCGGAGATGAGACGTTTTTGACATGCGAGTATAGCTTCTACGCGCTTCTCTATCTGGTAAACTCGCCTCCGTTGGTAGAGTCCATATGCATAACTTGAATGAGTCAGTCCTTTGGTGGCGGCTTCCGCGCTGTCTCTGGAAAACGCCTCTTGTGTTTCATGGGCGATCGCTTCGAGCTTTACGTCCATCATTTGATTGAGACGATCGTTGAAATTGGCGGGAAGCATGGGCTAAATCCTCTCGATTACTCCTTAAAGAAGGGAGCAGAAATCGAAAAAGTTTTGATTCAGTAGGTCAGTAGGGAACTGTTACTGACAAGGCTTCTGTGCTGCTAAGCTAGCTCGCTTATATTGGTGTCTCCAACTAATAACACCCTGACACATAGTTGCTTCAATGCGGGCAACGCTTCTTCGATCAATCTTCGATGGACAGGGCGAATTGCTATTCCGTAATCGTCGGCCATTTCTTGTCCTTTCCTGAAAACAATCTGTCCCAACAAGGTCATAACATCGACATTAATAGTGCCTGGGCTGCTCTGATGGCCTGGTCTGTCGGCTTTGACTTCTACAACAAGCTGTCGTCCGTCTTTCCTGGCAATGATGTCAGGACCAGTCCTTTGCTGGCGCGGGATAACCTGATATCCGCTTTCCGTCAAATATTGTCGAACTCGTGTTTCAACCTCAGGCTCTCTCATTCCCCTCCTCAGATTATTTAGAAGCTGACGGAAAGTGTGGTGGAACCTTCTTGATGATAGGCTGCTCAAAAAGGTCAGCCAACAAGGCCGCAGGCGAGGCAAGAGCCGGAGGCGTACCCTCCGGGGTACGTTGAGGACTCTTGCGAGCCGAGAACGAAGTTGGGTGCCTTTTTCAGCAGCCGTCACGGTTCGACGGTGACGTCTACAAACGCCGGTACTGAGTCCGCCCCCTTCTTGTCCGTCACCCGCAGCTTGAACCGGTAGGTCCGTTTCTCTGATACGGTCGGTGCGAGAAACGACGCTTCGGCGTTATCCACGTCCAATAGCGCGATCTTGCTGCCGCGTACCTGACTCCACGCATAGTACAGGGCTTCGCCTTCGGCGTCTCGGCTATTCAATCCGCTCAGCTTCACTTTCGACCCAGCCTTCACGGTCTTGTTCGCTCCGGCGTCGGCCACTGGCGGTTCGTTGGGCTCATCGTTCACTGTCACCCCGATATCGAGTGAGGCTTTCTTGTCGCGGTTCGTGACCGAGAGGACGGTCTTCCCGTTGCCGACGATTTGTAAGAGGCCATGGGGCAATACCCGAATGACTTTGGGATTTGACGATTGATAGGCCGTGCCGGAGGCAGGGGAACTGATGCGTCGAGTGACGCCGTCGGCGAACGCGCCCACGACAGGCAGCTCGAAAATCTTGCCCATTGAATCGACGTGACCGAATGCGGAGGATTGCCCCGTTCGTCCGAGCTGCAAGGGTTTGTCGGTTTCGAACTCAATGGTTGCGAGAGCGGCGTCTGGTTCTACGTTCACCAGGATTTCATCGAAGACGGATCTCGTTCCCAATCGTCCGCGTGAAATTTCGGCGACCGCCAGCAAGCGCATGGGCCCGATGCCATCTTTCGGGATCCGCAACGGGCCGCCGAAGGCCGGGTTATGGTCGGACAATCCGATCAGCGCCACCGGCGCAACGATCGATCCCGTGGCTGTCGCATTCTCCTGCTCCACGAGCGTTTCGTCCTGCTCGCCGTACCAATAGTAGCGGACCTGGATGATGCCGGAATCTTTGCCGAGGTCCACACGGGCGGTGACAGTTGTGCCTGATGTCAGCTTCGCCCCTTCCGCCGGTTCGACGATCGTAAATGCGTGGGCCGGCTGCGCCTGAAGCGCAAGGCAAAAGGCAAACGTGTAAAGGCAAAAGTTAAGTCCCAACTTTCTACTTTTTCCTTTTAACTTTGTCCTTTCCACGCTCACCTCTTCAGGTGGAATGGCACGTCGGTCAGGATGACGCGATCTTTGAATAGGAGCGCGGCTTTCAGGCGGAGCGCCCGCTGATTATGCAGGATATTTTGCCACCACTCAGCTGGGAGAATTTCGGGGATGACGACGGTGATCCAGGTGTCCGGCTCCTTGTCCAGGATCTCTTCGACGTAGTCCAGGAGGGAATTCAGGATGGATCGATAGGGCGAGGGTAAGACGACGAGGTTGACGCCGCCTCCCCACTGGGCCCACTGCATCTCGAGTCGGCACGTTTTTTCCGGGTCTATGTCGACTAACACCGCCCGAATGTCTCCTGGCCGACTCCGGGCATAGTCTACCGCACGGATGACGGCACGGTTCACCCCGCTGATCGGAATGATGACGATATTACGCCGAGGCATCGGAGGGCGGCTTCCACGTCGGTCGAGAACAATCTGGTCGGAGACGGCCTTATAGTGCGCGTGAATGCCTCGAAACATCATGATCAGGATTGGGATCAGCACGATGACGATCCAGGCACCGTGCATAAACTTGGTGCTGGCGATGATCGCGGTTGCAATGGCGGTGGCGATCGCGCCGATGCCATTAATGAGAATTTTCTTCCGCCAATGAGGTCCGCGCATGCCCAGCCAGCGACGGACCATGCCGGCCTGCGAGAGGGTGAACGAGAGAAACACGCCGACGGCATAGAGCGGAATAAGTGCGTGGGTGTCACCGCCGAATATGACAATGAGCAAGCATGAGAAGACTCCCAGGATGATAATGCCATTGGAGAACACCAGGCGGTCGCCCATGAGCGACATCTGGTGGGGCATGTAGCCGTCGCGGGCCAACAACGATGCGAGGCGTGGAAATCCGGCGAAGGCGCTGTTCGCCGCGAGCACCAAGATCAACATCGTGGAAGCTTGTATTAAATAGTAGAGGACTCCTTCGCCGAAGATGGCGCGCGCAACCTGCGAGACAACGGTTTCATCGTCTTTCGGCAGGACGCCCAGGTAATACGCCATCGTACTGATGCCGAGGAAGAGTGTGCCCAGAACGAGCGCCATCGTGATCATCGTGATAACGGCGTTCTTCGGTTCCGGGGGGCGAAACGCCTGCACGCCATTCGAGATGACTTCCACGCCGGTGAGTGCCGTACAGCCTGATGAGAAGGCACGGAGCAGGAGAAACAACGACACCGATTCGACCGCGGTTTGAGAGACCATGCTCTGAGAGACCACGGGGGTGAGTTGTCCAAACAGGAGTTGAAATGTTCCGACGGCCAACATGAGGAGCAGGCTCCCAACGAACATGTAGGTCGGGACGGCAAACACTTTCCCAGACTCCCGAACACCGCGGAGGTTGACTAGGAGAACGATCACGATGGCAAACACGCCGAGTACCGTGCGGTACGGAAAGAGAGAGGGAATGGCGGAGGTGATCGCGGCGATGCCGGCCGCCACGCTGACCGCAACGGTCATGACATAGTCGATCATCAACGAGGCCGCTGCGGTCAGTCCTGGCCATTCACCCAGGTTCGACTTGGATACGATGTAGGCGCCGCCGCCTCCCGGATATTCGAAAATGATCTGGGAGTAGGAGCGTGTCAAAATTGCAAGCAGGATGATGATCGTGAGGGTGATCGGAATCGAGAAATGCGCAAAGGCCAGGCTCGATGGAACGAGGACCAGGAGGATTTCCTCCGTGGCGTATGCGACCGAAGACAGGGGATCGGAGGCGAACACGGCCAGGGCCAGGCGTTTCGATAGCCGTTGGTGGGCAGCTTGAGCCGTCTTCAGTGGATTCCCAACCAGCCAACGCTTCAGAAACATAGCAGTCATTATCGCATATAAATGGAAGTGTGCACATCGAAGAAGAAGTCCCAGCCCGCATTATTCATGAACGCTTCTACTGCAATCGCCGATCCGCGGCTGCGACGGGCCTTCGGCCGGCGGGCTCGCCCCTCAGACCCTCACCGTACTGCACGAGTACGCATCGGGTCCTCAGGACTCCGCGCGCCGGTCTCGCGACGCGGCTCAGCGATTTCGCGACGAACCGTCATGAATAATGCGGGCTAGACGTCAGAGGCCGAAAGCCTCAGTCGTCTATGTGGCGTGGAACTCCGCATGACATGAGAGGACACGCGCGTCGTGTCAGTAGTCGCAGGGGATCCTGGGGGATTGACAGCCTATTATGTAAAGTCCAGTATCTTTAAGACTGCTAATTGAAGATGACCACCCCTTCGTGTCGTGGGAGGTGGGTGTGATCGTGAATCATTTTTCGGTCTGTAATTTTCGTACGGGTTGATGGCTGTATAACATACCATTTCAAGGAGGCCGGTCATGTTGTTTCACAAACTGGGGGGTTGGATGCCTACCCGCATGCTCGGCGCGATAGCGGCTGTTGCCTTGCTCGGAGCCCCGCTCGCATCCGCTGAGAATTCCTCACAGGATGGTCAGATGTCGTCGCAGGACGTCGCGATGAGCCATCAGCTGCCTGGTTGGGCAGAGAAACTCAAAGGTCAAACGATTGTCGAGGATGCGATGAGCGGCAAGGCCGAGCGTTCTGCAATGGTTGAACAGCAGCACCAGCGGATCATGGAGCATATGGCCCAGGATCCCCAGGTGCAGGGTGTCAACACCGGGATGTACAACACCTCTTCCATGATGCACCAGTATGGAGCAGGGGGGCAGGACATGCTGCTTGTGTCCGATCCTCGCGTGGAACCGGTGGCGCTGACAGGCGGCGGGAAGTGTCCGGCCACGGCTCCGGTGAAGCAGTACAACGTGTCCACGATCAATGTCGAGATCACGCTCAACACGTGGCTCGACTTCTATCCAGGCTATATGTACGTGCTGGATGAAAATCTGGATAAGGTGCGCGCAGAAGAAGCCAAGAACAAAGAAGCCCGCGACAAGGAAGGGTTCGATCCTGGCGCCGTGATTCCTGGCGTGCAGGCACAATGGATTCAGCCCCTCGTTTTCCGCGCCAACCAGGGTGACTGCGTCAAGATCAAGCTCTCGAACAAGCTGGAAGAGGGCGGTGGACCGGTCAGTCTGCACATCCATGGGTCGAGCATGGTGGTGAGCGCCACCGGCGCGGCGGCAACCACGACGAACCCGGATTCGGTCGTCGAAGAAAAGAAGACAGGCGAGTTCGAGTGGTACATCCACCCGAACACCCAGGAAGGTGTCCGCCAATTCCATACCTATAGCCAAGACCGCGAACTGACCGTGATGGGATTGTTCGGCGCGTTCGTTGTCGAGCCGCGCGGATCGAGCTACCTGGAGCCGCTCGGCGAGGGCGATCCAACGCCGGCCTCCAGTGGTTGGCAGACGATCGTCAAAAACGGTACCGGTCCGGACTTCCGCGAGTTTGTGCTGATCTATCACGAAGTCGGCGACGAGGCCTTCCGCCCGCTCAATAAGAAGGGCGACTTCCTGCCGCAGCGTGATCCGTTGACCGACGCCTATCGTCCGGGTGGCCGTGCAATCAACTATCGCAGCGAGCCGTTCGGCATCAACAACATGCATGTGCAGCACGAATACTTCGGGTTCGAAGACGAGTCGATGGGATACAGCTCCTATACGTTCGGCGATCCCTCTCCGACGATTCCCCGTTCCTATATGGGCGATCCGGCCAAGTTCCGTTTGGTGCACGGTGGATCGGAAGTCTTCCACTCGCACCATCCCCACGGTGGGACCATTCGTTGGCCGCGCAGCCCGCGGGCGATCGATGACATGAACCTCTGGGCGACTGCAGGGAACGGGCCGGTGAAGTATCCCGTGATTCGTGCGAAGACAGACCGGGTCGACGTGGAAGTCATCGGTCCTTCCGAAGCACTCGAC
>Ga0070698_100008965_pt1 | contig 10763 bp, 8 predicted proteins | sample KBSK1502metaG_FD_65477 | JGI IMG/M metagenome (GOLD analysis project Ga0070698, IMG submission 65477) | Corn, switchgrass and miscanthus rhizosphere microbial communities from Kellogg Biological Station, Michigan, USA - KBS K1-50-2 metaG | ecosystem: Host-associated > Plants > Roots >... | reverse complement strand
GATGAATGCGGAGTACGAAACTTTTGATGCTCTTATAAATAACCGGCTCGAACCTGTTATTTTTTCGTTTTCTATGTTAAAGGCTTTAGATGGTTTTTTAAAAAGAGAAGGAATAAAGAATTATCCTGTGCATCTTGAAATTGAAACAGGTATGAATCGACTGGGATTTGCGAGCCAGGATATGGATAATTTATGCAAAGAAATAAGAGCTACATCATCTTTTAGAGTTCAATCTGTTTTTTCACATCTTGCTGCAAGCGAAGACCCGATGCAGGATGAATTTACAAACCGGCAATTCGATCTGTTTGTTAATGCATGCACGGTATTACAAAAAGGGCTTGACTATAATTTTCTTCGTCATATAGCAAATTCTGCGGCTATACTTTGTCATCCACAAATGCAGCTCGACATGGTACGTTTAGGCATTGGCCTTTATGGCGTTGATAATTCAGCTTCGGGTAAACTCGATCTTCAACCTGTGGCTACTTTAAAATCAACCATTGCTCAGCTTAGAAATTTGAAGGCCGGCGAAACTGTTGGATATAATCGAAAAGGAATTATTGAAAAAGATGCTTTGATCGCAACAGTAAGTATTGGTTATGCTGATGGCTTTAGCCGGAGGCTTGGAAATGGTGCTGGTAAAGTTTGGATCAGGGGTCAATTGGCTCCTGTTATTGGTGCAGTTTGCATGGATATGGTAATGGTAGATGTAACTGGTATACCCGGAGTAAAACAAGGCGATGAAGTGATAATCTTTGGGAAAGAAATTCCTATACAAGAACTTGCTAATTGGGCCGCAACAATTCCGTATGAGATCATGACTGGTATTTCAGAGAGAGTAAAGAGAGTTTATTACGAAGAATAAAATGGTTAAATATACAAATGACCATATGTCAGACTGTTCTGTTACCATGACTTTTATGACTTATTTGACTTAGAGCCTTCCCTCATTCTGCTTATATTTGCCCACTAAATCGTAATTGTGAAGCTCAAGCATGTAATTTTCATTATTGCCCTAATTATTATTGTTGATCAGGTTTTAAAAATTTGGATAAAAACAAATTATCATTTTGGTGAGGCTAATGAAATTACTCCATGGTTTCATTTACATTTTATTGAAAATCCAGGCATGGCATGGGGATGGAAGTTTGGAAATGAAACGGGAAAAATTGTTTTGACCCTATTTCGACTGGCGGCTGTCATTTTCGGTACCTGGTATTTGGGCAGGATCGTAAAAAATCATTATCACAAAGGCTTTATTGTTTGCGCAGCGCTTATTTATGCAGGGGCCTTAGGCAATCTTATAGACAGCATGTTTTATGGAATGATCTTCGACAAAGGATATGTTTTTGTTCCGGCAATCAAGGATTATCAGCAATATTCAGGCATTGCTTCTATTTCTACTAATGGCTATTCTTCTTTTTTGCATGGTTGTGTTGTAGATATGCTTTACTTCCCCATTTTTGAAACCACTTTTCCAAAATGGTTCCCATTTTGGGGCGGCGAACAGTTTGAATTTTTTAGCCCGATTTTCAATATTGCGGATGCCTCTATTTCAGTGGGTGTAATAACTCTTTTATTGTTCCAGAAAAGATTTTTCAAAAGGAAAAAGACACAGGAAACCTTTGCAACGATTGAAACCAGCGCAGATATCAGCGATAAAGTACAGGTACAGTAAACCATTCCGTTTAACACAAGTCTCACCCCAACAATGAGAAAAAAGCATTATTTTCATAGTCCAAATATCACCTCATGAAGACTTTATTTAAAATCTCGTCGCTACTGATTTTTGTATCAGTTTTTTTCCTGGCTTGCCAAAAAGAAACCAGCTTTGAAAAAGGGACCACGAAGGCTTCAGTTGGTTCACTTTCAGTTGATGCTTCGGGTAATTGCCTGGGGGCTGCTGTTTCAGGCACTTATAATAAGGATACTGCGATCAAGGCTTCCAATTATGTTGATGTAAGCGTTAAGGTTGATACGATAGGTACGTACACTATTTCTTCTGATACTGTAAATGGCTATTATTTTAAAGCAACCGGTTCATTCACTGCTACCGGTACTCAAACAGTTCGGTTGATTGGTGGTGGTAAACCATTAACCACCGGTACAAATATTTTTACTGTAACATACAACGGCACTGTTTGCGAATTTACTGTTATAGTAACTGCGGCAATAGGAGGTAGTTCTGTATTTACAATAACCTGTACCGGCGCAACCCCGGTGGGCACTTATGTTGCCGGCACGCCACTTACTGCTGCAAATACAATTACGCTGAATGTTAATGTAACCAATATTGGTTCATGGAGTGTAACTACTGCGCCGGCAGTAAATAATATTATATTTAGCGGTACAGGAACATTTACTGCAACGGGAGCACAAACTATTGTATTAACGGGGAGCGGCACGCCGACGGCTGCAGGCACATTTACTTTTACTGTAACTGGTGGAACTGCCACCTGCACTTTTCAATGCACTGTTACAGGAATACCAGATTACTTTCCCCGAACTACATACAGTAACTGGAGTTATGATTTTGATGCTGATCCAGCTGACTCATTGCTGATATATGTTATTTCACCTACGAAAACCATAAATGGGAACACTTACAATTTATTCTTTTATAACGATGGTGCAAGTGTAGATAGTTTTGGTTATTACAGAAGATCCGGAGCCGATTATTTGGAATGGATTGATATGGGATCTTATGTTGGGCTTGATGATCCGCTTTGGATGGAATGGACCTTCCTTAAAGATAATTTAACGGCTAATGCTACATGGACCTCGGCTCAGTTCACTGGACCTTTTACTGATCCGACAAGTGGTACTACAATTAATGTAACATTGAGATGGGAATTTACGATTACACAGCAAAATGTTTCTGTTACAGTAACCCCTGCTTCTGGCACTCCTACTTCTTATCCAAATACAATCCAAGTAAAACAGGAATTAAAACAATTAGTTGGAACAAGCTGGGTACTCGTCGCTTACTTTGATTCTTATTATGCCAGAGATAAGGGTCTTATTAAACAGGATTTATATCAATACGACAACACCACAGGTACAAGCACTCTTGTTTATGCTCAGAATGTAAAAAGGTTGGTGATCTATTGATCTGAAAAACTAATTATGCAAAAAGCCCTGCAAGTGCAGGGCTTTCGTTTTTATTGGCTCAAGGTTTTATTCATAACTGGCAAACCAATCACTGTCTCTTTCTTCCACATTATCTTGTTGGTTTTGTTTATTCAAATTTTGCAGCAGCGTGGCCTCATCTTTTTGTGAATAAGGGTTAACCATCGGAAGCACCTTCAAACCTTCAGCATATTTTTTCTTGCCCTTCGATTTTGTATAGATATGCAGGTAAGATTTTTTTTCAGGTTCTTGCTGGTTCAGCACTTTGAGTGGGTATGCTGAAAAATAAAAGTTCGGCTGGCCTGGGCTTTTCATAGGGGACGGGTTTTTAAGTAAAAGTTTCATAGCTTATTGGAAACGTTAAATTATAAATTTTATGGTGTGACTCATAGGTAATTTTAAAATAAAAAGCGGGGAAAAATACCCCGCCCTGTCATCGTATATTTTCGAATTCTGTTTTAATTAAGCTTCCCGACCATATTTTCCGGCCTTACCCATTCATCAAATTGCTCGGAAGTAACATAACCTAATTTAATTGCCATTTCTTTTAGCGTTGTGCCCTCCTTGTGTGCTTTTTGGGCAATTTCGGCCGCTTTGTAATAACCGATCTTTGTATTCAGCGCAGTCACCAGCATCAGGCTATTATCAACATGTTTTTTAATATTTGCGTCAATTGGCTCAAGTCCCACAGCGCATTTATCATTAAATGAGACACAGCCATCGCCAATCAGTCTTGCACTGTGAAGAAAATTATAGATCATCACCGGTTTAAAAACGTTTAATTCAAAATGGCCTGTTGCGCCGCCAATATTAATAGCCACATCATTTCCCAATACCTGTGCAACGATCATTGTTAACGCTTCGCATTGTGTTGGATTCACCTTTCCGGGCATGATAGAAGAGCCGGGTTCATTGTCCGGAATAAAAATTTCTCCGATACCACTTCTTGGACCTGATGAAAGCATGCGGATATCATTTGCGATCTTCATCAGGCTAACAGCAACAGTTTTTAAAGCCCCGTGTGTTTCTACAATTGCATCGTGGGCTGCTAATGCTTCAAATTTATTTTCTGCAGTTACAAATGGCAAGCCTGTAAGTTTAGCAATATGCTTTGCCACATTTTCTGAATAGTCAGGCGGTGTATTTATTCCTGTGCCCACAGCTGTTCCGCCCAAAGCCAGTTCACTTAAATGGGGCAAAGTATTTTTAATTGCTTTTAATCCATGATCTAATTGAGAGACATAGCCGCTGAATTCTTGCCCAACTGTTAAAGGCGTGGCATCCATGAAATGTGTACGGCCGATCTTTACCACTTTCATGAATTGTTTACTTTTTTCTGCCAATGTATTTCTCAGGGTTTCAATTCCGGGAATTGTTGTTTCAATTAAAATTTTATATGCAGCAATATGCATTGCTGTTGGAAACGTATCGTTTGAAGATTGAGATTTGTTTACATCATCATTCGGGTGTAAAAATTTTTCTTTGTCTATAAGTTTTCCTCCATTCAAAACATGACCACGATAAGCGACCACTTCATTCACATTCATATTGCTTTGAGTGCCGCTTCCCGTTTGCCAAACAACTAATGGAAAATAAGCATCAAGTTTTCCTTCCAATATTTCATCGCATGCTTTTCCAATAAGATCGCATTTTTCTTTTAATAAAATACCAGCCTCAAGGTTAGTAATAGCGGCGGCTTTTTTTAAATATGCAAATGCCCGGATGATCTCTTTTGGCATACGATTAATATCCTGCGCAATTTTAAAATTATCAATACTGCGTTGGGTTTGTGCTCCGTAGTATGCGTCAGCCGGAACTTTTACTTCTCCCATTGTATCCTTTTCTATCCTGTAATCCATATGCCCTATTTATTTTTTAAAATGACGTCGCAAAGGTACAGCTAAGCAGCAAACGGTTGCGCCAAAATTTTAGATTGGTTGATGGCAATGCTTTATTTTTAGACATAAAACATTGATTGCGCCACATGAAAAATCTAATTGCAATTTGTTTGTTATGTCTCAGCCTTTATTCCCAGGCACAAAACTATCAGTCCAATTGGGGATCGCTTGATAAACGACCAACGCCACAATGGTTCAAAGATTCCAAATTCGGCATCTTTATTCACTGGGGCGTTTATTCGGTACCGGGTTGGAGCACAAAAGGCAATTATGCAGAATGGTATCAACAGGGTTTGCAAACAACAGATACGGCACGGCAAAAGTTTCATAAAGTAAAATTTGGAAGCAGAAGCTACTATGATCTTGCCAATGATTTTAAAGCAGAATTATTTAATCCCGATGAATGGGCAAAGCTATTTGAAAGATCAGGTGCAAAATATATTGTGCTTACATCAAAACATCATGACGGGTTTACTTTATGGCCAAATGAGAATGCAAATAAAACGTGGGGATTTCCGTGGAATGCAAAAGATATTGGACCCAAAAGAGATCTGCTGGGTGATCTGTTTAAAGCAGTAAGAAAAACCTCCGTGCATGCAGGAATGTATTACTCGTTGTACGAATGGTTCAATCCACTTTGGAAAAGCGATCCGAAAAAATATGCAGCCGAACATGTATGGCCGCAAATGAAAGAACTCATCAATAATTACCAGCCGGAAGTTTTTTGGACAGATGGTGATTGGGATGCGCCGGCTGAAACATGGAAGAGCCAGGAATTTCTTGCCTGGTTATTTAATGAAAGCCCTGTAAAAGATAAGGTGATCGTAAACGATAGGTGGGGAAGTGGTATTCGCTTTAATCATGGGGGCATTTACACACCGGAATACCAGCCTGATCTTGATTTTGAAGATCATGATTGGGAAGAAAGCCGCGGTATGGGTTATAGTTATGGTTATAACCGGGAAGAAGATGCATGGGATTATAATTCTGCGCAATCTTTAGTGATCGCATTAATTGATAAAGTAAGTCGCGGTGGAAATTTTTTACTGGACATTGGACCGGATGAACATGGAAAGATTCCACCCATCATGCAGGAAAGATTATTACAGATAGGTGATTGGTTAACTATAAATGGAGAAGCGATCTATAATACAAGAAGATGGAAAACACCTTCACAATGGAGCGATGGAAAAAGAAATTGGAAAGCTGATGGTGATATAATGCTGAAGCTAACTGTTGATCCAGATCCCGGGTATGCAGTAAAAGAAGTTTTTTATACTTACAATCCAACGAACAATAATCTCTTTGCAATTTTTCCAAAATTTCCTGATAACAGAAAACTTGTTTTAAAAGATGTAATGCTGCCAGGCGGAACTAAGATCAGTTTTCTTTCTACTAAAGAAAATCTGCAATGGAAACAAGTTGGAGCAAATGTTGAAATAGGTTTACCAGAATACAATCCTAATAAAATAAGATCGCCGTATGCATATGCTGTAAAGATTGAGAATTTTGGAAGATTTGCTTCAAAGCCGGTGATAAAACTTGATTATTCAAAAGATGCCATGAAACCGACTGTAACGGTTAGCACCGGTATCGGCACGTTGATTTATTATACAACAGATGGGTCTGTACCAGATCAATCTTCAAAAATTTATAACGGACCGTTTACCGCTGAAAAATCTTTTATTTTAAAAGCCATGGCAATGATGGGAGGTTCGGGCGAGAACTATGCATCATTAATTCCCAGTGCAGTTGTTACTGCAGAGATCAAGACCTATGAATGGAAAAGTGATTTAAAAATTTCGAATGCAAAACCGGGTATCGGTTACAAGTATTTTGAACCAACAGGCAAAATTGATTTGAATTCAATAAAAAATACTCCAACAAATTCTGGAGTAGCAGATATTATTTCAATTCAAATTAAAAAACGTGTTGATAAGTTCGCATTTGAATTTAGCGGCTATATAAAAATTGATAAAGATGCCATTTATACGTTCTTCACGAACTCAGACGACGGCAGTATGCTGTATATTGATGACGAAGAAATTGTGAATAATGATGGTGATCATGGTAATCTAGAAAAAAATAGTAAGGCCGCTTTGAAAAAAGGTTTTCATAAAATAAAAATACTTTATTTCGATAGTGGAGGAGGTAATGCCCTGAAAGTATCCATGCAGGCAGAAGGGGGAATTAAGATGGAAATACCAAAGGAACTATTATTTCATTAATCAACCAGCTATATGAGTCAAAACCAAAAATCCTTTCTCTTCGCTTTTATACTCGTCACTATTCTTTTTTTCTTATGGGCTTTTTTGCATAATACAAATGGAATATTAATTCCACATTTAAAAAAAGCATTACAACTTAGCGACACGCAATCTTCTTTTATTGATCTTGCTGTATATCTTGGATATTTTTCAATCGCAATTCCAGCGGGATTTGTAATGCATAAATACGGATATAAATCAGGAATTATTCTTGGATTAATTTTATTTGCAATAGGTGCATTTTTATTTGTTCCTGCAGCTTCTTCGCAAAGTTTTGTTTTATTCTTAATGGCTTTATTTATTCAGGCAGCTGGCGCCACTTTTCTCGAAACGGTTGCCAATCCTTATGTGACTGTATTAGGCCCCAAAGAGAATACTGAACGAAGATTGAATTTCGCTCAATCATTTAATGGTGTAGGTGCAGTAGTTGCGCCTATTATCGGCGGCACATTTATTTTATCTGGAGTAGAGCATACAAAAGAAGAGTTAAAAGCAATGAGTCCGGATCAATTGAATACTTATTTACTCAGCGAAGCTTCGACTGTAAAAATCCCTTACCTGATTATTGGGGCTGTGGTTGTTTTAGTAGCTATTCTTTTCATTCTTTCCAAATTACCAACTGTTAAAGAACCGGACGCAGCCGATGCACATACAGGTTTTTCATTAAGTGTATTGCGACACAGTCATGTTAAGTGGGCAGTGATAGCACAATTTTTTTATGTGGGTGCACAAGTTGGCGTGGGGAGTTTCTTTATTCGTTTTACAAAACAGGTAATGGATCTGCCGGAAAAAAATGCTGCTTACTGGTGGGGCTATATTGCAATGGTTGGTTTTATGGTGGGTCGGTTTGCAGGAACATTTTTGATGAAATATATAAAGCCGCAAAAATTATTGCTGTTATATGCTATCATCAATATCCTTTTACTTGTTCTTGCTTTGAATACAAATGGTAAAATTGCAGTGTATGCAGTAATGACGGTCCCATTTTTTATGTCAATTATGTTCCCAACAATTTTTGCTTTAGGAATTAAAGAATTGGGTGAAGAAACAAAAATGGCATCATCATTATTAGTGATGTCAATTGTTGGCGGCGCAATGGCTCCATTGCTGATGGGTGGGATTTCGGATTTTACAGGCAGTATGCAAAAAGCCTATATCATACCTTTACTTTGCTTTATAGCAGTGGCCTGGTTTGGTTGGAAAGGGTATAAAATAAAACAACAAAATGTTTCGTCTTGATAATAAAATTGCAGTGATCACCGGAGGTGGTAGCGGTATAGGAAAAGCTATTGCAAATCTTTTTGCAGAACAAGGCGCCCTTGTTCATATTCTCGAATGGAATACTGATACTGCAAATGAAACCGCAAGTGAGATTAGATTAAAAGGTGGCGCCGTCTTTGTTCATAAATGCAATGTGGCTGACCAGCAGGAAGTTCTTGCGGTATTTGAAGGCATTGGAACAACAAATATCCTCGTCAATAATGCGGGCATTGCACATATCGGCAAAGCAGATAATACCAACCTTGAAGATTTTGATAAAGTGATCTCGGTAAATGTAAAAGGAGTTTATAATTGTATTTATGCAGTCATCCCCCAGCTACGAAAAGCAGGCGGCGGTTGTATTATTAATATGGCATCTATCGCTGCGCAGGTAGGTATACCGGATAGATTTGCATACAGCACTGCGAAAGGGGCAGTGATGGCGATGACATTAAGCGTTGCAAAAGATTATTTGCATGAAAACATTCGCTGCAATTCCATTTCACCTGCAAGAGTGCATACGCCATTTGTTGATGGGTTTTTAAAAAATAATTACCCGGGCAAAGAAGAAGAAATGTTTGAAAATCTTTCAAAAACCCAACCGATAGGACGAATGGGTACTCCGGAAGAAATTGCTGCTCTTGCATTATACCTCTGCAGTGATGAAGCATCGTTTATCTCAGGCTGTGATTATCTTATTGATGGAGGGTTTGTTAAACTCAATAACTGATCTTAAATGAAAAAAAACTTTCTCATTATTGTGTTTGTTTTTGCTGCAAGTTTTTTACAAGCACAAAATACATATACACCAACAGCAGAAAATTTAAATGCACGAAAAGAGTTCCAGGATAATAAATTCGGAATGTTCATCCATTGGGGTGCATCAAGTGTGCTTGGCGCCGGTGAATGGGTAATGAACAATCGTAACATTAAAGTAGATGAATATACAAGGCTCATTAATATTTTCAATCCTCAAAATTTTGATGCAGCTAAATGGGTTGGTATTGCAAAAGCTGCAGGAATGAAATATATCACATTTATCACCCGTCATCATGATGGATTCAGCAATTGGGATACAAAACAATCTGATTGGAAAATAACTAAAACTCCTTATGCCAAAGATGCATTCAAACAATTAGCTGATGAATGTCATAAGCAAGGCATGAAACTTTTTTGCTATTATTCTTTACTTGATTGGTATCGTAGCGATTATCAATATGAAACAGGAAGAACAGGAAAAGGAACCGGAAGAACAAAAAAAAGTAACTGGGAAAGTTATGTTGCATTTATGAAAGCCCAATTAACTGAACTGCTTACGAACTATGGGGAGATTTCAGGCATCTGGTTCGATGGGCATTGGGATCAGTTAGATAATGATCATGATAAAGTGCAAGCATCAAAAGTAAACTGGCATTACGATGAGATATATAAACTCATACACAGTTTGCAACCGAAATGTTTGATCAGTAACAATCATCATTTAACACCAATTCCCGGTGAAGATTTCCAGGCATTCGAAAAAGATCTGCCGGGGCATAATACAACAGGATTCGGTGGTGCTTCGGTTTCTGAATTACCATTGGAGACCTGTGAGACAATGAATGATAGTTGGGGTTTTAATATTACTGACAGGAATTATAAGTCGGTGAAAAAAATAGTTCAATACATGATAAAAGCGGCAGGTTACAATGCAAACTTTTTGTTGAATGTTGGTCCAATGCCCGATGGAACTATTCAATCTGAATTTGCAGATACATTAAAGGCAGTTGGCAAATGGATGGAACAATATGGGCAAACGATTTATGGGACAAGGGGAAATATAATTCCACCGATGGACTGGGGAACAATGACGATAAAAAACAAAACGGTTTATATGCATATTTTGAATAAACCAGAGAATCCGGCTTTTATTTTTATTCCTGAATTAAAAGAAAAAATTTCAAAAGGGTTTTTATTAAACGGTCAGAAGGAAATTAAATTTAAGCAACAACCTGAAGGAACATTTATTTACATCGACGGTGTTGCGCTTGATGATATAGATACAATTATTCAATTAGATTTAAAATAAGATACTGATGAAACTGATTCGCTTTGGTGAAACTGGCAAAGAGAAACCGGGGGTAATAATTAACGATGCATGGTTTGATGTTTCTGAGTATATCAATGATTACGATGAAAATTTTTTTGAGAAGGATGGTCTTTCGCTGCT
>Ga0070698_100008964_pt1 | contig 10764 bp, 12 predicted proteins | sample KBSK1502metaG_FD_65477 | JGI IMG/M metagenome (GOLD analysis project Ga0070698, IMG submission 65477) | Corn, switchgrass and miscanthus rhizosphere microbial communities from Kellogg Biological Station, Michigan, USA - KBS K1-50-2 metaG | ecosystem: Host-associated > Plants > Roots >... | reverse complement strand
CGGCCGGATCGTCCAGCGGGTTGCCCGCCAGTGCCTGGCTGGTGATGGTCTGCGGCTCGAAACGGCCCTTCGGCTCGACACGCCACGGCTCCATGTGCGGCCTTTCTGGTGCGAAGCGGCGAGGACCGCCGCGCTACAGCAGCGGGGCGGCCTCGCGGGCGAAGTAGGTGACCACCAGGTCGGCTCCGGCCCGGCGGATGCTGGTGAGCACTTCGAGCATGACCCGCTGACCGTCGACCCAACCCCGCTCGGCGGCCGCCTTGACCATCGCGTACTCGCCGGACACGTGATAGGCGGCGACCGGCAGGCCGAACTCCCGCTTGGTACGCCACAGCACGTCCAGGTAGGCCAGCGCCGGCTTGACCATCAGCATGTCCGCCCCCTCGGCCACGTCCAGCGCGGCCTCGCGCAGCGCCTCGTCGCCGTTGCGGGGGTCCATCTGGTAGGCGGTGCGGTCGCCGAACCGCGGAGCGCCCTCGGCCGCCTCCCGGAAGGGGCCGTACAAGCCGGAGGCGTACTTGGCGGCGTACGCCAGGATCGGGGTGTCGGCGAACCCCGCCTGGTCCAGGGCGGCGCGGATGGCCGCCACCTGCCCGTCCATCATCCCGCTCGGCGCGATCACGTCCGCCCCGGCCTCGGCCTGCGCCACCGCGATGCGCCGGTAGCGGTCCAGGGTGGCGTCGTTGTCGACGCGGTCGTCCGGCGCGAGCAGGCCGCAGTGGCCATGGTCGGTGTATTCGCAGAGGCAGAGGTCGCCGATCAGCGCGACCTGGTCGCCGAGGTCGGCGGTCAGCGCCCGCAGGGCCCGCTGCACGATGCCCTCTGGCGCCCACGCCTGGGAGCCCTCCGCGTCCTTGCCTGCGGGCACGCCGAACAGCAGCAGCGCAGGGACGCCGAGACCGGCCAGCTCGGCGGCCTCTTTGCGGAGACTCTCCAGCGTGTGCTGGTAGTGGCCCGGCATGGAGGCGATCGGCACCGGCTCGGCGATGGACTCCTTGACGAACAGCGGAGCGATCAGGTCGTCGCGGCGCAGGTCCGTCTCGCCCGCCAGCCCGCGCAGGGTCGCGGTGCGGCGCATGCGCCGGGGACGGCTGAGCGGGAACGGCGGTGGTGGCTGCATCGTTGCTCCTCGGCGGTGCGTTCGGGGACCTCGGGCCTCAATCTACTCCCGACGCCGCGCCAGCTCAGGCGCTGCGGAGCCGGAAGGAGCGCCAGGCGCGGGCGAGCAGCTCCACAGCGGTCTCCAGCACCTCCGGGTCGGCGACGAAGGGCAGGCGGAAACGGTCGCAGCCGGCGCCGTTGGGCGAGACCAGCGGGCCGGGAATGACCGAGACGCCGTGGCGGATGGCGACCTGGGCGAAAGCGGACGCGTCCGCGCCGGGCAGGCGGATCCACAGGCTCTGGCCTCCCGGTGGGCGGTCCCACTCCCAGCCGGCGCCGGCCGCCCGGATGGCCGCCTCGACCCGGTCCAGCCGGCCGCGGAGCTGGAGGTTCCGCCACGAGACGACCTCGTCGATCCGCTCCAGCAGCCGCACCGCCAGCGCCTGGCTGAGGGTGCCGCCGCCGAGGTCCTCGACCGCCTTGGCGCGGGCCAGGAAGGACACCATCGGCGAGGGCGCCCGCAGCCAGCCGATCCGCAGGCCGCCCCAGAACAGCTTGCTCAGCGAGCCGACCAGCACGACCGGGGCGTCCGGCCGGTAGCATGCCACCGGCGGCGGCACGGGCGACCCGTGGCCGAGGTCGCCGAGCACCGCGTCGTCGACGACCGGGACGTTGTGGGCCGCGGCCAGGTCCGCCAGCCGGCGGCGCGCGTCCGGCGGCATCAGCACGCCGACCGGATTGTGGAAGCTGGGCTGCAGGTAGACGAGCCGCGGCCGCTGGACGCAGAGGGCCCGTTCGAGCGCGTCGAGGTCGGCGCCCCGCCGGGTCAGCGGGACCGTGGCGACGGTCGCCCCGACCGCCTCGACGGCGTCCAGCGCCCCTGGAAAGGTGAACTCCTCGGTGACCACCAGGTCGCCCTGGCGCAGCAGGACCCTGGCCAGCAGCGACAGCGCCTGCTGGGCGCCGGTGGTGATCAGCACCTGCTCGGCGGTGGTCGGCAGGCTCCGCCTGGTCAGGTGGGCCGCCACCGCCTCGCGCAGTGCCGGCAGCCCCGCCGGCTGGTAGCCCGAGCCGTCGAGCGCGCCGGCATCCCAGGTGGCCGGGTCGGCGAGCAGCTCGCGCACCAGCGGGGACATCTCGTTGACGGCGCAGGTCAGGTCGATCGTGGCGGTCGAGCCCTCCAGCAGGCTGAGGAACATGGCGTTGGCCTTGTACTCGCCGCTCGGCGAGTAGCGGCGCGGCGCGACGGTGGTGCCGCTGCCCTGGCGCCGCTCGATCAGGCCCTCCGCGCGCAGCAGCTCGTACGCCGCGGCGACGGTGTTGCGGCTGACGGCCAGCGCCCGCGCCAGTGTCCGCTCCGGCGGCAGGAGCGCCTCCGGCCGGAGCTGGCCCTGCTCGACGAGGCGCCGCAGGGCGACCGCCAGCCGGTGGTAGAGCGGGCCCTGGCCCGCGCTCCAGCGACCGACGATCGTGGCCAGCTCCTTGGCGCTGTATCGCAGCATGCCGACCAATATCCCCCCGATTGGCCCTGGAGGCAAAGGGCCAATCCTGGGAATCTGGCCACCATATTCGCCGCGTACTGCCAGTCTGCGCCGCCGTGGTCCTGCGCGCGCCTACGGCGGGCCGCCGCGGTCGGGCGCTCCGGCGGGCTCGGGGTCAGGCGGCGGTCGCCCGCTCGATGGCGGCGACCAGACCGGGAATGGTGTGCTCGCTGGCAGTGGCGTCGACCCGCATCCCGGCGGCCCTGGCCGCCGCGGCGGTGACCGGTCCGATCGCCGCGACCCGGACCCCGCCCGGCGGCGGCCCGCCGTAGGCACGCGCGAACCCCTGCACCGTGGACGAGGCCGTGAACGCCAGCCAGTCCACCTCGCCGCGGTCCAGGCGCCGGCGCGCGCCCTCCTCGAGCCGGTCGAGCGGCACCGTCCGGTAGGCCGCCACGTCGTGAGGGTGGTAGCCCTTCGCCCGCAGGATGGTCCCCAGCTCCCGGCTGGCGATGTCCGCCCTGGCCAGCAGCACCTCCCCCGAGCCGGCGGGGAAGGCTTCGCCGAGCGCCGCCGTGGTCGCAACCGGGGGCACCAGATCGGGGGCGATCCCCCAGTCCCGCAGCGCCGCCTCCGTCGCCGGTCCGATCGCCGCCACCCGCGTGCCCACGGTCCGCAGCGAGCCCGCGCCGTGACCCAGCGCCTCCACGCGCCCGCGCAGCGCCGCGACCCCGTTCACGCTCGTCAGCACCAGCCACTCGTAGCCGCCCGCCAGCAGCCGCTCGACCGCAAGGTCCAGCTCGGAGGTCGAGCCCAGCGGCCGGATCGCGATCGTCGGCACCTCCAGCGGCTCCGCCCCCCGCTCCCGCAACAGCACCGAGAACGCCCCCGCCTGCTCCCGAGCCCGCGGCACCAGCACCGTCACCCCCACCAACGGCCGCCGGTCGTCCACGATCCCCTCCGCTGTGTCAGCCAATACCGGCATGTTATCAACCGCCGTATCATGACCATCCTCACGGTGGCCAGCATCATTCCGCGGGCGGATCTGAAGGGTTCATGACGTGACCGGTTACGCGGTTATCATCGAGCAGGGCATGACCGGCTACGGAGCCTACGCGCCGGAACTGCCGGAAGTCGGAGTCGCCGGCAGCTCCATCGACGAAGTGGAACGCCTCATCCGCGAAGCGATCGTCCTGCAAATCGGCAGTCTGCGCCAGCATGGCGAACCGGTCCCAGCGCCATCCGTGGTCGCCGCGACGGTCGTCGAGACCCCGTCTGCCTCACCCGACTCGGGCACGCACAATTGATCGCTGACAAACACCAGCCACACTTGCCCTGGCTGCGGCTGGATCCTGGGGTAGTGCTTGGCACCGCCGGACCTAGGGCTTGAAGCGCGGCCGTCGCTCCTCAGACTCGCGTATCTGAATCTTGAACCGTTCGTCGAACTCATTGAAGGGCTCGACCGCCAGCGCTTGCGAATAGCGGCTCATGCTGACAGTAAAGTGGTCGAAGAAACCCACCTGTCCGAGTATCACTGACCAGGGCGGTGTCCACTTGTTGAAGAACCCGACCTCGGCTTGCCATTCTTCGAACTCGTCAGCGGCGGCACCAGGCGGGCTGATCCGGAGCATGACATCCGTGAAGCGCACTAGCTGGGAGCCTCCACCGATACCCAAGGACAGCTCCCGGTTCGGGTCGGGATCGACCCCTATGGTCCTGGAGAGAAAGGGCGCTGCAAGCGTGTGCTCGCCCCCCGAATCCACGAGCGCCAGCACCTTCTGCTGGCCAAGCGAACCGACCAACGTCACCTCCAGGGCCGGTCTGAGTACCGGGGACCCACCGGGTGGCGTGGCTTCGAATGAGGTTCTTCGACGTAAGGGAAGACCCAAGGAAAGGGACGAGACATCGTGTGGTGGACTCTAGCCCAGCCCGACCAGCTCCGGCTCGTCTTCTCCTGGTACGCGCAAGATCGTCGCATCCTCGATCTGCTTACTTCGCAGCTCCTTGACAACACGGTCGGGAGTTCTGGCTGCCGCGACAACCTCTCCGGCTTTGAGCGCAACCCAGTTCCCCTCGAAGCCTTGCAGCTTCTCGGCCAGCTTTATTGGCTCCATGGGCTTGATCTCCTGCGCCTGCACGTCCGGGTGGCCATAGTCCCACTTGCCCCACCTCTGGTCTAGATGTATACCATGAATCATGTTTCATGTCTCATGCCAACACCGAACTGTGCCCTCCTGATCGGCGTGTGCGCGTAGGCGATGGAGTCGAATCGAGTACGCGAGAACTCGAAGATTCTCTTGGGGAGTAGCTACCGCCTTGAGGTCGCGGCAGCAGTTGCCCAAGCGGAGCCGGGCGTCGTGCACGTACGAGGGTTGGCTGACCAGCTTGCCTTGAAAGACAACCTCGTCAGTCTAGAGATTGGCCACTTCGAGAGAGCTGGTCTACTTGTTCGTCTACCCAAGCCCAAGGGCCAACAGCAGCAAGACTACGAGCGCATGCCCAGCGTCTTCTGGGAGATGAGCCGAGCACTACATCAAGAGCTGGGGCTGACCAGCCCATCCCGGGTCGAGACCAATGCTGGTCAGTCGGGCATGAGACCGTAGCGTTCCCTTCGTTATGGCGGAGCCGAGGCGATGCCCAGAGGGGGCCCGTCGTCCCAACTACCTGGATCGATGGCCAGCACTCGTATTGCGTGCCAACTACTAGGTTATTACCGATTTATCCCAATCTCGTAGATGGGGTTGGAAGGAGCAGCCGTGGTACAGACAGCGCGAGCAGGGGGAGCCGTTCCCCGGCCCTCGGCGCTGACGGCGGCGCTGGTGGACGTCTGAGACGCTCGCCGCGGGTCAGGCGAGGCGGGCGGAGTCGACGAGGGCGCGGACCTCGGGGCTGCAGGCGTCCAGGAGGCGTGTGGCGAGGACCTGGCCGAGGGACTCGGGGTCGTCGAGGGGACCGGCGAGGCGCTCGCGGACGAGACCCTTGCCGTCGGCGGCGCTGAGGAACCCCTGGATCTCCAGGCGGCTGTCCCCGCGGGTGGAGAGGATCGCACCGGCGGGCAGGGTGCAGGAACCGCCCAGGGTGGCCAGGAAGGCCCACTCGGCGCGCAGGGCGACGCGTGACGGCCGATGGGTGATCGCGCTGACCAGGCCGAGCACGCGCGTGTCGTCCTCGCGCGCCTCCACGGCCAGGCAGCCCTGACCGGGCGCGGGCGTGAACAGCTCGGGGTCCAGCGGCGCGGTCAGCTCCTCGCCGAGCCCGAGCCGGTCCAGCCCGGCCGCGGCCAGCACGACGGCGTCGAATTCGCCGGAGCGCGCCTTGCGGACGCGCGTGTCGACGTTGCCGCGGATCGGCAGCACCTCGAGGTCGGGGCGCAGCCAGCGGAGCAGCGCGACCCGGCGAGGGCTGCCGGTGCCGACCGAGGCACCGGGGGGCAGGTCGTCCAGACCGCCGACGGGCTCGCGGGCGACCAGCACGTCGCGCGGGTCGGCGCGCTCCGGCACGGCGGCCAGCACCAGCCCGGGCGTCTGCAGCGCCGGCAGGTCCTTGGCGGAGTGGACCGCGAGGTCGGCGCGGCCGTCCAGGACCGCCTGCTGGACGGCGGCGGTGAACACGCCCTTGCCGCCGAGCTCTGTGGTGGGGACGTCGCGGCGCCGGTCGCCCTCGGTGACCACCGGCACCAGCTCGACCTCCAGCCCCGGCCAGGCCTCCAGCAGCGCGTCGGCCACCAGCCGCGTCTGCGCCAGCGCCAGCGCGCTCTGCCGCGTGGCCAGCCGCATGGCCGGGCCGTGGCCGCCCTCCAGCGGCGCCTGGTCCGGCCAGGTGGTCACACTATCCATCGGAGCGCGCGCCGGGTCGGGTCCCTGGGCGCGGGCGTCAGTCGGCACGGTGAGGGTCCTCCTCGTCGAGGGCGTAGAGCTGGCGCAGGATGCCCGCGTACATCTCGCCGTTGGCACCGGCCGCCAGCGCCTTGCCGCGGACGATCGGGTCGTGGAGCAGCTTGTTGACCAGCCCGCGGGTGACGGCGTCCACGGCCGCCCGCTGGACCGCGTCGAGCCCAGCCAGGCGCGTCGACGCCCTGGCCAGCTCATACTGGCGCACCCCCTCGGCGCGGGCGCGCAGAGCGCGGATGGTCGGCGCGAGCTTGGCCGAGCGCTGGCCGCTCATGAACCCGGCGGTCTCCTCGCCGATCAGCACACGCACCCGGTCGACCTCGCGGCGAGGATCCTCGTCCTCGGTCTCCAGCACGGCGCGGAGCCCGTCGAGGTCGGCGAGCACGACCCCGGGGAGCTGCCGGACCTCCGGCTCGACGTCGCGCGGGACGCCGAGGTCCAGCATCACCAGCGGGCGGCCGCCCCCCCGCCAGTCGAGCCCGCGGCGCACCGCCTGCAGCGTGACGGTGGGGTTGACCGCGGCGGTCGAGGCGACCACCAGGTCGGCGGTGGCCAGCTCCTGGTCGATCGCCTCGAGCGGGACCGAGCGGCCGCCGAGCTCGGCGGCCAGGGTGGCGCCGTGCTCGGCGGTGCGGTTGGCGATCACCAGCTCCGAAACGCCGGCCTCGCGCACAGTCCGGCTGGCCAGCTTGGCCATCTTGCCGGCACCGACGATCAGCACGCTGCGGCCGGCGAGCGTGCCGAGCTGCCCCTCGGCGACCTGGAGGCTCACCGACAGCGTCGAGGCCAGCCCCTGGCCGATGGCGGTCTCGTGGCGGGCGCGCCGGCCGACCCGCAGGGCCTGGGTGAACAGGGCGTGCAGGACCGGTCCGACGGTGCGCTCGGCCTGCGCCGCCTGGAACGCCTCGCGCACCTGGCCGAGGATCTGCACCTCGCCGACCACCATGGAGTCGATGCCAGCGGTGACAGCGAACAGGTGGTTGACCGCCCGGTCCTCGTAGTGGGCGTAGAGGTAGTCGGACAGCTCGTGCGAGCGCGTGCCGTGGAACTCGGTCAGGAACCCCCGCACCGCGTCACCGCCGTCGTGGAACCGTTCGATCGCCGCGTAAACCTCGACCCGGTTGCAGGTCGAGAGGATCACGCCCTCCTTGACGTGCTCGCGCTCCAGCAGCAGGGCGAGCGCCTTGGGACGCCGCTCCGGGTCGATCGCGAGCCGTTCCAGAAGGTCGAGCGGCGCACTGCGGTGGTTGAGGCCGGCGACGAAGACGGGCATGCGGTCAGCCTCGTCCCTGCGAGCCCTCCGGCGAGCGCTGGCGCTGACCGGGACCGCTGCGGTCGGTGGCGGCAGCGGTCTGGCGGACGAGGTTCACCGCAGCTCTGCGCTGCTCGTGGAACGAGAGGATCTGCAACTCCGTCGACAGGTCGACCTTGCGCAGGAAGACTCCGGAGGGCACCTGGAGGTGGGCGGGGGCGAAGTTGAGAATGGAGCTGATGCCCGCCGCCACCAGGCGGTCGCAGACCTCCTGGGCCGAGGCCGCCGGGGTGGCGACCACGCCGATGGCGATCTGATCCTCCTTGGCGATACGGTCCAGGTCGTCGATGTGCTCGACGGTGAGGTCGCCCACCTGCTCGCCCACCTTGCGCTCGTCGGACTCCAGCAGGGCGACCACGCGGAAGCCCCGCTCCGCGAAGCCCTTGTAGTTGGCCAGGGCGTGCCCGAGGTTGCCAACCCCGACGATGGCCACCGGCCAGTCCTGCTCCAGCCCCAGCTCGCGGCGGACCTGGTAGATCAGGTACTCGACGTCGTAGCCGACGCCGCGGGTGCCGTAGGAGCCGAGATACGAAAGGTCCTTGCGCACTTTGGCGGAGTTGACGCCAGCCGCCTCGGCCAGCTGCTCGGACGACACCGTGTGCGTCCCCCGCTCCGCCATGTCGATCAGGCAGCGCAGGTAGACCGGAAGACGCGCAACTGTGGCTTCGGGAATGCTGCGATCTCGCACGTTGACTCAAACCCCCACTGCTCGAACCTCGCCGGGCCGAGCCCTTCCCAGATCGTTTCCGAGTCTAGGCTCTTGTGACGGGGTTCTCAAACGTTCCAACGTCCACGGAGGTGCGCTCTGAGCAGGTCAGTGGGCACCTCGTACTCGAACAGTTCGACCCCGTCGACGGCCACCACCGGCACCCGCACCCCGTAGCGCCGAGCCAGTTCCGGGTCACCGTCGATATCAACGGTGACCAGGGCAAACGGGATCGTCCGCTGCTCGTTGCGGAGCACCTGCTCGGCGTGCTCGCACAGGTGGCAGCCGACTCGGGTGTAGAGCGTGACCGCCTGTTTCACCTCGATACCCCCAAGGGGTCCGCTGAGGGGTATTCGTCGGGCATCTTCATGGCGCCGCCGGGCCGGTTGGGGCGGCACCGCCGGACCTGGAGGCCAGCGGCGAGCGGACGGGTGTGGATGCGCGCCAGAACCCCAGGTACATGACGCAGGCGCCCACCGCCAGCCCGGCGCCCAGCTTGCCGCTCTGGTCGAGGAACGCGAACACGCCCCCGCCGGCGGCGAACGCGACGCCGAGCGCGATCAGCAGGTTGCCCTCGAACCGGGGCCGCAGCTCGCGCCGGTGCCGCAGCGCCAGGCCGCTGACCACGGCGCCGCCGATGACCACCAGCGTCCCGACCACGTTGCCGGCCACCGCCAGCATCCGGACGGCCAGCGGCAGGAAGCGCCTGCCCTCCGGCACCAGGGCGCCCGCGAGGTCGCTCGGTGTGACCGGCGCCAGCACCACCATCACCAGGCTGGCGATGCTGAAGGCCAGCAGGCAGCCGAGGTAGACGCGCGCGGTGACGGGCCTGCCGAGCAGCAGCACCGTGCCGAGCGCCAGCCACGGCACGTTCAGGATCGCTCCGAACAGGTAATACAACCTGAAGGTGGTTGGCGACCACCCCACCGCGACACCCAGCGTGAGTGCCAGCGAGGCCACCGCGAACAGCGACAGCGCGATCCCCCAGGCGAGCTGGTAGGGCTTGTGCCGCTGCGCGTACTGCAGCAGCACCGCGGTCGCGAAGGCGGCAGCGGCTGCCACGGCGATCGCGGGGATGATCCAGTGCACTTCGAGACGTCCTCCCACCGGAGGGTCCGAGGAGCCCCTCAGGGCGGCCCGACGGAACCGGCGGCCCAGCGACCGCCCGAAACCCTCAGTTGCTGAAACCATTGAGAGTCTAGTCCTGAGCCCGACAGTTCACCGCTCGAGCCGCGGGACCGGTACCATCCGGGCTGGAGCGGCTTTTCGTCCTCCTGGAGCAAGGAGTGCCCGTGCCCGATCTGCCTCCACTGCTCGGATCGACCGGGCCCTTCTTCATGTTCTCGCTCGACGAGACCTTCGAGCTGCTGGCCGATGCCGGCTTCGACGGCGCCGAGCTGATGATCACCCAGGACCGGCTGAGCCAGGACCCGCACCGGATGGCGGCGGTCGCGCGCCGGTACGGCCTGCCGGTCCCGGCCATCCACGGGCCGTTCCTGCTGGCCACGTGGCTGGTCTACGGCACGGACCCCAAGGGCAAGCTGGACCGCTGCGTGGAGTTCGCGGAGACGGCGCGGATCTCGACCATCGTGATCCACCCGCCGTACCGCTGGCAGAGCGCGTACGGGGACTGGCTGGTCGACAGGATCGTGGAGGTCCGCGAGCAGACCGGCATCACCGTGGCGGTCGAGAACATGTTCCCCGTCTGGATGAACGGCCGCCGCCTCCCCTTCCAGAACGGCATCGAGCCGCGGGAGCTGGCCCGCTATCCCTATATCACGCTCGACCTGAGCCATCTGGCCGTGGCGGGCATCGACGTCCTGGACGCCTACGACCAGCTCCGCGACCAGATCGTCCACGTCCACGTCTCCAACAACGCCGGCAGGGGACGCGACACCCACGCCGGCCTCGACGACGGCATCCTGCCGGTTCCCGCCTTCCTCGAAGGGCTGATGACCTCGCGCTTCCCCGGAGCGGTCACCCTCGAGCTGGACGTACGCCCCTTCGCCGAGGACCGGGCCGCCCTGCTGGAGTTCCTCCGCCACAACGTCGCGAAGGCGCGCGAGTACCTGGCGGACGGCGCCAGGATCGCCGGCCAGGTCGGCCGCCGCGGCTGACCGCCCGATGAGCACGACGGCGCACTGGCGAGATAACATCGCTGCCGCTCTGCAGCGAAGTACGTCAGGGAGCTGACCATGCGCACCGGCACCGCCATCGCGCTCGCCGTCCTCCTCGTCGTCATCGTCCTGGCGGCGGGCATCCAGCTGGTGCTCG
>Ga0070698_100008963_pt1 | contig 10765 bp, 11 predicted proteins | sample KBSK1502metaG_FD_65477 | JGI IMG/M metagenome (GOLD analysis project Ga0070698, IMG submission 65477) | Corn, switchgrass and miscanthus rhizosphere microbial communities from Kellogg Biological Station, Michigan, USA - KBS K1-50-2 metaG | ecosystem: Host-associated > Plants > Roots >... | reverse complement strand
ACATTAAATCCAATCCTCATAAATGGGACTTTTTAACTGGTTTACACAAGAAATAGCCATCGACCTGGGTACCGCCAATACCCTCATTATACATAACGACGAAGTTGTAGTAAATGAACCTTCGATCATAGCCCTGAACCGCAACAACCCCAAGGAAGTGCTGGCCGTTGGTAAAAGGGCTTTGATGATGCACGAAAAAACACATGAAAGCATCCGTACAGTTCGTCCGCTGAAAGATGGTGTGATAGCCGACTTTAATGCCGCAGAACTGATGATCCGTGAGCTTATCAAATTGGTTTATACAAAAAAACCCCTGTTTCCCCCAAGCTGGCGAATGATGATCTGTATTCCTTCCTCAATTACCGAAGTGGAAAAAAGAGCTGTTCGTGACAGTGCAGAACAGGCTGGGGCAAAAGAAGTGTACCTGATCCATGAACCAATGGCTGCTGCGCTTGGTATCGGTATTGATGTAGAAGAGCCTGTTGGCAACATGATCATCGACATTGGCGGAGGTACCACGGGTATTACTGTTATTGCACTTGCCGGCATTGTTTGTGATCAGAGTATCCGGATTGCCGGAGACGAATTTACTGCTGACATTATGGAGGCGCTACGCCGTTACCATAGCTTATTGATCGGAGAAAGGACTGCCGAGCAAATAAAGATACAAGTTGGCGCTGCCATGAAAGACCTGGAAACGCCACCAGATGATATTCCGGTTAATGGCCGCGACCTGGTAACCGGTATTCCTAAACAGATCATGGTGAGCTACCAGGAAATAGCTGAAGCCTTGGATAAAAGTATTTTCAAAATCGAGGAAGCTATTCTTAAAGCTTTGGAACAAACACCCCCTGAACTGGCTGCTGATATTTATCGTCGTGGGCTTTACCTAACAGGTGGCGGGGCATTGTTAAGAGGATTAGATAAAAGGTTAAGCCAAAAAATCAAATTGCCGGTGCATATTGCCGATGATCCGCTGAAAAGTGTAGTGCGTGGCACAGGCATTGCATTAAAGCACTACGACAGGTACCCATTTGTTATGAGATAACATTTTTTTGAAGGTACAAGACACAAGGTTCGAGGCACAGTTTCGTTATTTATCAGTGACAAGTTCCTGTACCTTGTATATTGAACCTTGTGCCTTAATTCCAAATGCGTAACGTATTTCTCTTTATTCGCCGATATTTCACTTTTATCAGCTTTGTGCTGTTACAGGTGCTTGCACTTTCCATGTTGTTCCGTTATAATAAGTATCACCGGGCGGTTTTTTTAGGAAAGGCAAATGAAATGACCGGTTACCTCAATTCTCAATATGATAATGTGGATGATTATTTCCATTTAAAGGAAGAAAATCTTCGGATCCATAAAATGAATGATTCTCTTTTGAACTTACTACCGGGTAATTTTATTAAGGTTGATACTGGCTCTCATGTCATAACCGATACGGTAGGCTACGATACTACTCACCTTGTGAGGAAATATCTGGCTAAGGAAGCAAAAGTGGTGAGCAATTCGATCAATAGTCTGAAGAATTATTTCCAGATCAATCGCGGATCAAAACAGGGCATAAAAGATAATATGGCCGTTATTAATTCTGATGGTAGTGTAGTGGGGCAAATAGTTGGAGTGAGTGAAAATTTCAGCCAGGCAATGAGTTTGTTGCATGTTCACAGCACAGTAAGTGCTATGATGAAAAAAAGCCGGAATACCGGAAAAATAGAATGGGATGGGCAAAGCCCTCTTTACCTGACATTGAGAAATATCCCCAAAAGTGATTCTGTGTCAAGAGGTGATACAGTGCTTACGGGTATCAATTCTTTTAACTATCCTCCGGGATGGATGATCGGTACCGTGGCAGACATAGTGGAAGACAAAAGCACCAATTTTTATGTATTAAGAGTGAAGCCTTTTGCTAATTTTCAAAACCTGCAACAGGTATTTGTGATAGAAAACCTCCAAAGAGAAGAACAGGTGGCATTGGATAAAGCCACACAAAAAAAGGTAGATGATTTAAACAGAAGAAAACAATGAATGATCTGTTAAGAAATATATTTCGTTTCATTTTCTTTATTCTATTACAGGTTTATGTACTGGATAATGTGCCGGCGCTGCATAGGTTTATCATTCCCGTAATTTATTTTCTTTTTATACTGTGGCTTCCATTCTCAATTTCAAGATTCTGGTTATTGGTAGTGGGCTTTCTTACGGGCTTGTCGTATGATTATTTTACAGTTACTCCGGGTTTACATGCTGCAGCCTGTGTATTGGTCGCTTATTTCAGGCCATTCATTGTCAATATACTGATCCCAAAAGATACTTCTGAATTCAATTATAGTGAGCCTTCCGCAAAAGCAATGGGCTGGGCTCCTTATGCAGTATACGTGTTTGCACTTTCGCTGTTGCATCATGGTTACCTGCTGCTGCTTGAGTGGCTGGATGTCGGCAATTTTCTTGATTTCCTTATCAAGGTAGTTTCCACTACCGCGATCAGTATGCTCCTCATTTTTACCGCTGAAATATTATTTCCGCGGAGGCTGAAGTATAGGACCAATACCGCGTAACCGGGGTCATGAATCAGGGAAAATTCATCTCAAACTATAATAGAAAATTAAATAGTGACAACTCCATTTTAAAAACAACTTCTTCGTTGTAATTTGCATTCCTACTTTGAATAATTTATCCCGATTTTTTTATGCCTGTGTTTAACCAATCAAGAAGCCGTATCATTAAACTCATTTTCTCCGCTGCGTTTTTTGTAATACTTGCACAGTTATTCAATCTCCAGGTCGTTTCGGGAAAATACAGAAAGCTGGCAATGGATAATGCGGTTTATCCAAAGATCGTTTACCCTGAACGTGGAATTATTTTTGATCGAAAAGGAAAAGCTATTTTGAATAATGCCATCATGTATGATATGATGGTGACACCAGCGGAGATAAAAGGAATTGATACGTTGGAGTTTTGCCGGATGATGGAAATTGATACAACAGAATTTAACCGAAGAATACTTGATGCTAAATTTAAGAACTCAGCAGTTCGTCCCTCCATTTTTGAAGACCTGCTTACCCCCGAATTGCAAGTGAGGTTTGAAGAGAACAGTTGGAAATTTCCAGGATTTGTTTTGGTACAAAGACCTGTAAGAGTTTACCCTTTCAATGCTGCTGCGCATATACTTGGTTATATAGCCGAAATAAATCCAAAGCAAATTGAAAGCTCAGAAGGTTTTTATCGAATGGGTGACTATGTTGGTCAAACAGGATTGGAATCAATATATGAAAGGGTGCTAATGGGACAACGCGGCGTACAATACTTAATTAAGGATAATAAGAACAGGTTGGTCGGTTCTTACGAGAAAGGTGAATTAGACACTGCGGCAATTGCCGGTCGGGGATTGAGAACGTATATCGATATAGATCTTCAACAACTCGCAGAAAAATTAATGACCAATAAAGTAGGGTCAGTAGTTGCCCTTGATCCAAAAACGGGTGGCATACTTGCCATGACATCTGGCCCCAATTTTAATCCCAATGAATTAACGGGACCAGACAGAAATAAGAATTATACAAACCTTGTATTGGATGTTAAGGCTCCTTTATTAAATCGTGCCATTAAAGGACAATATCCACCGGGTTCAACTTTTAAGCCTATTGATGCATTGATAGCATTGGAAGAGGGTGTAATAACTCCTCAAAGTGGCATTAGTTGTACCGGCGGATATTATGCCTGTAGCAAAAGAGTTGGTTGCCTGGAAACATGGGCAGGACATGCTGCAAATTTACGCCTTGCTATTGCCCATTCCTGTAATTCATTTTTTTGCAATACTTACCGCCTGATTGTCGATAACCGAAAATATGGTGATGTAAAAGAAGGGTATCAAAAATGGCATGATTACATGAATGCATTTGGATTAGGCACCAGGCTCGGGTTAGATCTGCCAAGCGAAGACAAAGGAAATATTCCCGATACGTCTGTTTATAATAAGGAGTATCGCAATCAATGGAATTCATGCACTAACCTAACGTTAGGAATCGGCCAGGATAAAATGACAGTTACTCCGCTTCAATTGGCCAATGCTATGTGTATTATCGCTAACAGGGGCTATTATTATTTACCGCATTTTGTTCAAAAAATAGATGATGAAACAGAAGAGGACACTGCCTTGCTTAATAAATATCGCCAGAAGCATGAAGTATTAACTCATATTCCGGATGATGCCTATGATGCAGTGACTGACGGTATGCAGGATGTAGTGGAAGAAGGTACTGCACGCATTGCAAAAATTCCCGGTATCAATATTTGTGCAAAAACAGGAACGGCTCAAAACTTTACAATATTGGATGGAAGAAAGCTCGAATTACCAAACAACTCAATGTTTGTTTGTTTTGCGCCAAAAGAAAATCCAAAAATTGCTATTGCCGTAACAGTAGAAAATGCCGGGTTTGGCGCTACCTGGGCAGGACCTATCGCAAGAATTCTAATGGAAAAATATCTGAACGATACGATACAGGAAAAAAGCAAAGCTGATTTGGAAAGAATTTCAACTACTGACCTGATGCCGAAATATTATGTAAGAAAACAAAAGGTAGCAGATTCGCTGCGGGCTTTTGAATGGTTTAAGATCACGAAAGACAGTTCTTATATTAAGAAATATGTTTTTGAAAAAATCTCTTTACCCGGTTCTAAGAACGGTAATAACAAAAGAAAGCAAAATAAAAAAGAAGATATAGTTATCTGGAATGATGAAAAAGCGCTCCGACAAAAACAGTTAGCCCGTACATGAGTCAGCGTAATCCCGAAATATCAAAAGGAGTTGACTGGAGTCTTGTATGGCTTTGGATATTATTATCAGTAGTTGGTATCATGGCTATTTTTGGCGTAACCTATCATGATGAAGATAATGTTATACAAACATTCCTTCGGTTTAAGACTGATTACAGCCGGCAATTTTATTTCTTCATTATGTCGATCGTTATCGGCATGTTCATTCTTCTTACTGATAGTAAGTTTTTTCCGGCAACTGCCAATATCTGGTATGCCGCGGGTATATTTTTAATTCTTCTTGTATTTCCATTGGGAGCAAAAGTGAAAGGAACAGAATCTATCATTAAAGTTGGCGGCAGTTTTCAATTTCAACCTGCTGAGTTCTGTAAGATCTGCGTATGTCTTGCTTTGGCAAAATATCTTTCAAGACCTGAAACTGATTTCAGGAGAACACAATCACAGCTAATTGCGGCTGCTATTGCTTTACTACCGGCAGTTTTCAGCATCATGCAAAGTGAAACGGGGTTAGCATTAGTATACCTGTCATTTTTTATTGTGATGTACAGGGAAGGTCTTCCTTCATCAATTTTAATCATTGGTTTTTCCATTGCTGCTTTAGTGGTAGCTACTTTATTAACCCCCAAATTGATATTAATTTTTATTTTAACAATAATCGTTTTAATTATTACATTTTTAACATGGAGAAAAATTAAAAGAAATCTCTCCATCCTGGTAAAAATTATTGTTCTGTGGTTAGGTACATGTTTGTTTGTTTATTTTATCGTCCCTCTTATTTTTACAAAAATATTGGCGCCTCACCAGGTGGAAAGAATTTTTAGCACTATTGGAAAAGACATTCCTGCTGAATATAAAAAAACAGGCAAAGATGGAAAAACAAACGAGAAGGATAAAAAGAAAGTTGATTATAATGTCAAACAATCAAAGATCGCTATCGGGAGTGGTGGTTTTGCTGGTAAAGGATTACTAAAAGGAACGCAAACCCGTTTTGATTTTGTGCCTGAGCAAAGAACAGATTTTATTTTCTGTACGATTGGAGAAGGATTTGGATTTATTGGAAGCCTTGTTTTATTAGGTCTTTATCTCGTTTTATTGTATCGAATAGTGGCGGTAGCTGAACGACAACGAAGTGTATTCAGCAGGTGTTATGCTTATGGTGTTGGAGCCGTTTTCTTTTTTCACATTGCAATCAATCTTGCAATGACAGTGGGTTTGGCGCCGGTAATTGGTATTCCTTTGCCATTTGTAAGTTATGGCGGCACATCGTTGCTTACCAATACAATTCTTCTTTTTATTCTTATACGTTTAGATGCTGACCGGCAAATGGTACTCAGGTAGATTTTAAAAAGTAGAATTGGGAAATTGGGCAATTGTATTGCAATTTGCATTGGGCTAAAAATTAATTTCGGCATTCCCCAATTCTCCCGAAGGGATTCCTTCGGAACAAAATTCCAAAATGAATCTTATTCCCTTAAGCGAAGGCACATTTACAATAGACAAAACAAAACTCTTTGTTCCGTTTGATGAAGACGTTCATGACCTGCAACAAAGGCCTGTTGGAAGTTTATTGGTGGAGATTCAGCCTTTTATTATTATTACATCAAAAGATATTTTATTACTTGATACAGGGCTGGGCTATGAAAAAGATGGAAAACTTCAGATTCATAAAAATCTTTCTGAAGCGGGAATCAATCCATCAGCTATTACAAAAGTATTATTAACGCATTTACATAAAGATCATGCGGGTGGTGTTTCAATGGGAACCAATCATGATCAATTAAGTTTTTCAAACGCAACATACTATTTGCAGGAGAGAGAATTGAATTTTGCTTTTGAAAAAGGGTTTCCCTCTTTTATTCCTGAGGAATTGCAAGTATTAAAAGAATCGGGCAAGGTCGTCTTATTAAAAGATGATGAAGGAGCGATTGATGATTACATTCATTTTAAAATAACTGGCGCCCATTCTCCTTATCACCAGGTTTTTTGGATCAAAGAAAATGAAAAAACAATCTTTTTTGGAGGTGATGATGCACCACAACTTCAGCAAATGAAGCATCGCTTTGTTGCCAAGTATGATTATGATGGGAAAAAAGCAATGGAATTAAGAAGAAGCTGGTGGGAGCAAGGGCAGAAGGAGAAGTGGACATTCTTATTCTATCACGACGTCAAAAACCCCATAGTTCAATTTTAGAATTACGATTTCGGATTTATTAGAGGCCCATTCTCTTAAATCTAAAATCTGCAATAAGTAAAAAGGCCTGCTCTTAGAGGAGCCGGCCGTTGCTAACCTATGAAAAACACCAAGATTGAATTCTATTGTATTAAAGTTCGGAACCGCCTATTGGCCCTCTCATCTTTGCGGCTTCGGGTTTGTTCTTCCCGTATCTTTTGCAAATTGTCAATGAATATTTTTTGCTGACGGAATATCTCATTGCTTCTTTTTTCGCCAACAATTTCACGAAACTCGGTACGGTACCGGATTTTCACTTCGGTGATTTTTTGTTCACGAAGCAAAATATCCGGTTCTCTTAAATTTTGTCTCCATTCTCTGAAGTAACGGATAAAAACGGGTGTAAATCTCTCGGCCTCATTTCTGGAAAGGTTCAGTCTGCGCTGAATGAACTCTCTCATCTTATCCCGAATTTTATCATTGTCATCGTCCTGTGCTTTCGAAGAAAAGCCGGCCAACAATGCAAGGGTTAATATGAGTAAAATCTTTTTCATTGCTATTCATTCACCGGGGTACTAGTTTCAGTATTTGGTTCCAACGCTACTGCATCATTTAAAAAATCCTGTATCTCTTTTTCTGAAACATCTTTCATCAATTCTTTTATCTCTGCTTTTTTCGTAGCATCATTTTCTTCAGCAACATTGGTAGTTTCATCCTCAGCTAACTTTACAAATTCATCAAGTTTTGCTGTACTTACCTTTTTAGTTACATTTTGATAGCACCATCCTTTCGGATCGTTAATAATATTGGGTTGACGTTGATTAAAAAATAGTAAACCACCAATTACAATTACTCCAATAAATACTGCAGCTGCCGCTAAACGATACCATCTGCGTCTTGTTATTGATATAATTTTTGTTTCTTTCTTTTCTCCGAAGGTCACGAAGGACTCCTTTGGCGAATCCTTGTGGACAGTTCCTGTTTCAAGCTTTTCAAAATAACCTGCGGGTATAGAATAAGGGTTTTTATTTTTTAAAGTACTAAGTAATGGTGATAAAGTTTCAATTTCTTCTTCACTTGTTTGTCCGAAGAACTCCTGTTGGAGATGATTTGCCTGCTCACTTATTTGTTGCCACAGGCCTTCACTTAAATCTTGAAAGTAACCTGCAGGAACGTCATAAGGCATTTCTTTAGAAACATTGCTAAGGAGAGGAGACAGGTATGCTAATTCTTCTTTTGCATCAGTAGCTTCCAACGCTTTGATCCGATTCAGGATTTGACCAGCCAAGCCTTCAAAATAACCGGCAGGTACTGCATAGGTATTTTGAGGGCTGTGATCTTTAAGTATGTTTCCCAGATCAGCTAATTCATTCAATATGGTAATCCTGTTTGTCATTTTGCCATAATTGAGACGGTCTTCAGTCCTGTAAGTTTAATGATTCTTAATGTAATCTTCTATTTTTTTGACAGCATGGTGATAACTAGCTTTCAGCGCTCCCTCGCTGGTTTCCAGCACTCTACTCATTTCCTCGTAGGGCATTTCATCATAATACCTCAGTTGAAATACAATTCTCTGCTTTTCAGGAAGTTGCTGGATCCCCAATTGAAGTTTCCACTCCAGTTTATTGCCATCAAAATCCCGGTCTGCTTTTATCTTGTTTTCCAGGCCGCTTTCTACATCGCTTAGTGACACTGCCGCTCTTTTCTTTTGCTGCTCCAAAAAAGTTAAACATTCATTGGTTGCCACCCGGTAAAGCCACGTATAAAGTTGACTATCCTCACGAAAATTTTCCAACCCGTTCCAAACCCTGATCATTACATTTTGAAGGACATCATTTGCATCGTCATGGTCAACAACCATGCGGCGCAAATGCCAATATAATTTTTCCTGGTATTTTTTAATGATGGATGTAAATGCCTTTTCCTTTGTAACCGGGTTACGGAACTCTACGAGCAATTCACTATCGCTTAAGGTTGTCAGGGCCATTGGTTCGGTCTTTAATCAGGTTTAGAATATTGGAATACGGAAGCGTTTAACCTGTTCAACAGTATAAAAATATAATTTTTTCTTTTGTTATACCAGCTTTAGTTTTTCATAGCATCGTCCCTTGCGACGCTCCATGCATCTTTCTGTTCTTTATTCAACAATATCGTCGCATCCGATAGCTATCGGATTTATCCGGGCACTGCGCTTTCCGAAACGAAAGGATCGCAATCACTTTGTCGTCCCGTATCCCGATAATCATCGGGACTGTTGAGCAATAAAAAACCGTCGCTTTCGAAGCAACGGTTAAGCATAGGAATATTTTTAGAATTATTTTTTAGCCATTACTTTCTCGGCAGCGGCAACAATATCCGGCACATCCAATCCATATTTTTTTAATAATTGTGCAGGAGTACCACTTTCGCCAAATGTATCTTTTGTACCAACATATTCAATTGGCACAGGAAAATTTTTTGCAGCACATTGAGCAATTGCGTCACCCAATCCACCAATGATATTATGTTCTTCAGCTGTTACAGCACATTTTGTTTTACGTATTGAATTGATCACTGCTGTTTCATCAAGCGGCTTTATTGTATGAATATTTATCACTTCAACACTGATCCCTTTGTCCTGGAGAATTACCCCGGCCTGTATTGCATTCCAAACTAAATGCCCACATGCAAAAATTGAAATATCTGTTCCTTCAGAAAACATTTGTGCTTTACCAATTTTAAAATCCTCTTGTTTCGTGAATATCGGCCAAACAGGTCTTCCAAAGCGTAAGTAAACCGGTCCTTCATATTCAGCGATGGCCATCGTTGCCGCTTTCGTTTGGTTGTAATCACAAGGAACAATAACTGTCATACCCGGTAACATTTTCATTAACCCAATATCTTCCAGAATCTGGTGAGTGGCGCCATCTTCTCCTAATGTAACTCCTGCATGTGATGCGCATATCTTCACATTTTTTCCGGAATAAGCAACCGACTGACGGATCTGGTCATATACACGGCCAGTTGAAAAATTTGCAAATGTCGTTGTAAATGGAATTTTTCCCCCGATTGTTAACCCCGCAGCAATACCCATCATATTTGCTTCTGCAATACCACATTGAAAAAACCTATCAGGAAATTCTTTAATGAATTGATTGAGCTTTAATGAACCTGCAAGATCTGCAGTGAGCGCTACGATATTTGAATTTTTTCTTGCAGCTTCAACAATTCCATCACCAAAACCACTACGAGTATCCTTATTACCTGTTGATTGAATTTCTTTAAGCATGTTTGTTTTTTGTTCCACCACTTCCATAACTGATCAAAATAAGTTGGCGCAAAAGTAAGGGGAATGCGTGAATGGTCAATAATGAGAAAACACTAATTCAAGCCGCCAGGTTTTCCTGAAAACACTTTCTCATCCGCTTTCAGTCGCTGCTCCCATTTCCATGCAGTGGCAACCATATCATCAAGCGTAAATTTTGGCTCCCAGCCTAAAGCCTTTTTTGCAAGATCATTACTCGCATAAATTGATATTACATCTCCCGGCCTTCTTGGCCCGATGGTATAATTCAGCTTAACATTATTTACTCTTTCAAAGGCATGAATTGCTTCCAGCACGGTGACCCCATTTCCCGAGCCAAGGTTAAATACTTCACAGGAAGATTTATTCTTTCCTTCCGCTACATAATCCAATGCAAGTGTATGAGCATGGGCAATATCACAGACATGAATAAAGTCTCTTACACAACTGCCATCCCGGGTATTATAATCATTTCCATAAACGATCATTCCCGGCAGTTTACCAATGGCTGTTTGTGTAATTGCAGGAAAAAG
>Ga0070698_100008962_pt1 | contig 10765 bp, 11 predicted proteins | sample KBSK1502metaG_FD_65477 | JGI IMG/M metagenome (GOLD analysis project Ga0070698, IMG submission 65477) | Corn, switchgrass and miscanthus rhizosphere microbial communities from Kellogg Biological Station, Michigan, USA - KBS K1-50-2 metaG | ecosystem: Host-associated > Plants > Roots >... | reverse complement strand
CGATGTGGAGCGTCCCCGTATACACGGTGGCGATGACGATGACCGCGACGATGTCGTCGACGACGACGATCGTGAGCATGAACGCCCGCAGGCGGTCCGGAAAGCGCGGCCCCACGAGCGCCAGTAGGCCCAGCGCGAAAGCCGTGTCGGTCGACATCACGGTCCCCCAACCGTGTGCAGAGGCGCGGCCGCCGTTGAAGGCGAGGAAGATGGCCACCGCTACTGCCATTCCTCCGATTCCGGCGAGCGCCGGCAGCGCAAAGCGCCGCCGCTCCCGCAGCTCGCCAAGATCGAATTCGCGGCGTGCCTCGAGGCCGACGACGAAGAAGAAGAACGTCATCAGCCCGCTGTTCACCCAGTGGCGGAGATCCAGGGTGACGCCCCTACCGCCGAGATCGATCGACAGGATCGTCCGCCAGACGCGGCCGTAGGACGAGGCGTCGATGTTCACCCACACGAGTGCAGCGACGGCCGCCGCCAGCAACACCGCGGCGCCGCCGGTCTCGGTGCGCAGGAACTCACGCAGCGGCGTCTCCACGCTCCGTGCCCAGGCCGTTTTGCCCGAGAAGGGCAGAGGCCGCGGGGACTGATTGCCGCTAGGTGGCCGAGGCACGCCGAGACCCGCTACGTCTTCTGCCCCGACGGACGGTGTTGGGCAACCCGATCCCGATGACCATCCGTCCCCTCTCCTGAGCCAACCCGTTGATCGAACTCAAGCACATGAGGAACTAGCACCCGAGGCTGCAAGCCGTCGCCGCCGCGAGGGTCTCGGACCGTGTGACGACAGTCAGTCTCCATCCTGCGAGACTCCATCCCTCACCATCGAAGGAGGAGAGATGTCGCCCATCATCTCGCGAGGCTTCAGGGGCCGCCGCGACGACGCGCCGCCCGACCGCGTCCCGCCCGGCCAGTACGTAACCAGGGACTACCCTGTTCTCTCGGCGGGCCCAACCCCGCATACACCGCTCGACCAATGGGACTTCTCGATCGTGGGCGAGGTTGACGAGCCGCGGCGCTGGACGTGGGATGAGTTCCGTGCGCTGCCGAGCGAGGAAGTCACCCGCGACATCCACTGCGTGACCAAGTGGTCGAAGCTGGATACTGCTTGGCAGGGCGTCTCGATCGACACACTGCTCGACGGAATCGAGACGTCGGCTGAGTACGTGATCGAGTTCTCCGACGGCGGCTATACGACCAACCTGCCGCTCGAGGATGTCACAGGCGGCAAGGCGTGGGTCGCGTTCGGCTACGACGGCGAGCCGCTCGAGCCGGAGCACGGCGGCCCTGCTCGCATGCTCGTACCGCACCTCTACTTCTGGAAGAGCGCAAAATGGGTGCGAGGGCTGCGCCTCCAGGCGACTGACGAGCCCGGCTTCTGGGAGACGAACGGGTACCACAACTACGGAGATCCGTGGCGGGAACAGCGGTACTGGGGCGACTGAACTGGCAGGCCGCCGATGTCGTCGAGGTCGTCACCGAGACGCCTCGAGTCAAGACGATCGCCTTCGACGTCCCCGGCTGGTCCGGACATCGCGCCGGCCAGCACGTCGACGTTCGCCTGACGGCCGAAGACGGCTACGAGGCGGAGCGCAGCTACTCGATCGCATCGCCGCCGGACGGCACTCGAGTCGACCTGACAGTCGTGCGCATCGACGACGGAGAGGTCTCGCCCTACCTGGCCGACGAGCTTCGACCTGACGACCAGATCGAGCTCCGCGGTCCTGTCGGCGGCTACTTCGTCTGGGAGCCGTCGCAAGGCGGTCCACTGCTGCTCGCCGCCGGCGGCTCGGGCATTGCGCCGTTGATGGCGATGATCCGGCTTCGGGCTGCCGCGGAAAGCGACGTCGACACGCGGCTGCTCTTCTCGTCCCGCAGCTGGGACGACATCATCTACCGCGACGAGCTCGAACGGCTGAACGGCGACGGCCTTAGGGTCGTGCACACGTTGACGCACTCGCAACCGCCTGGCTGGACCGGCTATGCACGCCTCGTCGACGCAGAGATGCTGGCCGAGGTCGGCCCGACCCCGGACGAGCGGCCGCGCGTCTACGTCTGCGGCCCGACACCGTTCGTCGAGGCCGTCGCCGAGGCGCTCGTGCACCTCGGTCACGAGCCGCGAGGAATCAAGACCGAGCGCTTCGGACCTACGGGAGGCTGAGATGGACCCATTGATGGTCGACGGCAACGCGATCGCGGGTCTGCTGCAAGAGGTGTTCGCCGTCGAGATGACAACCGCAAGTGGAACGTGTGGCACCTGTGGAGCGACCGAGGCGGTCGGGGCCATTCACGTCTTTCGAGGCGCAGGCATCGTCATGCGCTGCCCGCACTGTGACAACCCACTCGTGAAGATCGTCAGAGACGACACGCGCCTGTGGATGGGCTTTCCGGGCGTGCGGACGCTGGAAGTCACGCTTTAGCCGCCTGTGGGCAACAGTCCTCGGGGCTGACTAGGAGTCAGGCTTCGGGCGCACGGGCGAGTCGATGCAGACGACGCGCGCCGGCTCGTCCCCGAGCACTTCATAGCCGTGCGCCGTACCTGCAGGCGTGACGATCACGTCGCCCGGCTCGGCTTCGAGGCTCTGATCCTCGACCGTCCAGCGCATGCGGCCCGAGCGCATGACGATGACGTGATCTTGGGGCGGGTCGTGGGTGTGCATCTCCTTGACCTGTCCGACGGGGTGCGTCACGAGGTGGACCTCGACGTGATCGAGCCAGATGCCCTCGTCCTCACCAGTCGGCCGAACAAAGCGACTGTAATCGGTCTTGTCCGTGATCTTGACCATCGCTCGCTCCTTTCTGCCAGAGGCCGCATTCAGTTCTGGAGGTCGACAAACGAGATCCTGTCGTAGAGCACGGCGTCATGGTCAGCGCGGGCAGCTGACAGCAGCCGGGCGCAGAGCTGCGGCGAGGCCTGCAACGCCCGTGGAATCGAGGATCTCGAGGCGATGCAGCTCCAGCGGGTCGCGTGCATCCTGGATCCTGCCCCAGCTGGTGGTGACGGCAAGAACGTAGCCGGCGTACCGGGTGAGGTCGACGACACGACCGTCGACCGCACCATGCGGGTAGGCGAGCCACTGGACGGGATGACCCAGGCGGCGCTCGAGCTCTCGCCGAGACGGAACGAGCTCCTGTTCGATCTCCTGGCTCGAGAGACTCGTGAGCGGACGGTGGGTGACAGTGTGGGAGCCGATATCGAACCCCTCCCGCTCGAGTTCCTTGACGCCGGCCCAGCTCAGGAACCCCGAGTTCACCAGGGGAGGCCGGTCTGTGATCACGTACATCGTCGCCGGCATGCCCAGCCGCCGCAGGACCGGCGCCGCATTGTGGAGCACGTCGCTGTAGCCGTCGTCGAAGGTGACGAGCAGCGGCCGGCATGGCAGCCGCGCCCCTTGCTCGAGTCCCGCGAAGAGCTGCCGCTGAGTCAATGCATGGAAGCCATGGCGCTTGACCCAGCTCATCTGGGCGGCGAAATCTCGCGGCTCGACCGTCAGCCGTCGCGTGATGAATGGAAGCGCCGCTGTGAGCCGATCGATGCGGTGGTACAGCAGGATCGGGATCTCCAGTGAGCGATTCGGCAACGGGCGCGGGAGGTGCAGCAGCGCCGCGGGCGGACCCCCCGGTATGGGAGCCGGGGCTGCTCCGCCAGAGCTGGCTACAACTCCGAGTGCTACGACGAGCAACACGAGCCCGGCCAGCAGGGCAAGCGCGGACCCGCGTCTGATCATCTGATCCTCCTTTGCCTCGACGAAGTTTGCCTTCTTGGCCGGCGACCTGACGTTGCAAAGCTACGCCGCTGCATCCTTCCCCCTGAGGGTGGACTTGGGCATCGTCACCGCGCCGCTGCGGCGTCGGCCACAGATTCGACGCCCGCTCCGGGTGGGCCGCTAACAGCCTGCTCGGGTGCGAGCTCGGCAGGGGCAAGGGTCGTCCGCAGAGGGACCTCTCTCAACAACCAGGCCAAGACGAACGGCACGATCGCCATCACCATCCCCCAGAGGAAGACGCCGTGGAGGGCGCGCGCAAAGGCGTGCAGGAAGTCGGCGTGCACCGCAGGTGGGAGATGCTTGGCCTGCTGAGGCGTCAGATGAACACCGCCGCTGAGATGCTTCGCCGTGCTCGCCGGCAGCTGCTTGATCTGGGCGGCGAGCCGGGAGGCAAAGATCGCGCCGAAGATCGCCACGCCGAAAGAGCCGCCGACGGAGCGGAAGAACGTGGCTGTCGAAGTGGCGACGCCGATCTCCTGGGGGCGGACGTCGTTTTGCACGACGAGCACGAGCACCTGCATGACGAGGCCGATGCCGACGCCGACAACGAGCATGTAGACAGAGGCCAGCCAAGGGGCGGTACCGACCGTCAGCCGAGAGAGCAGGTACATGCCGACAACCAGAATCGCCGTGCCCGCGATCGGGAAGATCTTGTAGCGGCCGACCCGGCTGATCGCGCGGCCCGAGGCGATCGCGGCAACGAGCAGCCCCGCCATCAGCGGCAGCAGACGCAACCCAGAGCTGGTCGGGCTCGCACCGTAGACGAGCTGGAGGAAGAGCGGAATGAAGACGATCGCTCCGAACATCGCCATTCCGATCGTGAAGCCCATTGCATTCGCGACGTCGAACACACTCGAGCGGAACAGTGTCAGCGGCAGCAGTGGCTCGGCTGCGCGACTCTCCTGCCAGACGAACAGCGCAAGCAGCGCAACACCCGCAATCGCCAGCCCGATGATCGTCGCCGAGCCCCAGGCGTATTGATTGCCACCCCAAGTGGTAAGCAGCACCAACGAGCCAACGCCGCCCGTCAGCAAGGCCGCGCCCAGGTAGTCGATCCGGTGGCTGCTCCGCGAGGACGGCAGCCGCAACCGCAAGGCGACGATCGCAACCGCAAGCGCGCCGACCGGCATGTTCACGTAGAAAACCCAACGCCACGAGAGGTTGTCGACGAGGAAGCCGCCGAGCAGCGGTCCCGCAACGGAGGCGACCGCAAAGACCGAGCCGATCAGGCCCATGTAGCGGCCGCGCTCTCTGGGAGGGACGATGTCGGCGATGATCGCCTGCGCTCCGACCATCAGGCCACCGGCACCGATGCCCTGAAGCGCCCGGAAGCCGATCAGCTGATCCATCGTCTGGCTGAGCCCAGCGAGCATCGAACCAGCAAGGAAAATCAGGATCGCTGCCTGGAACACAGGCTTGCGCCCGTACATGTCGCCGAGCTTTCCGTAGATCGGGGTCGAGACGGTGGCGGCGAGCAGGTACGAAGTAACCACCCAAGACAGGTGGTTGAGGCCGCCGAGGTCGCCTACGATCGTCGGCAGCGCCGTTGAGACGATCGTCTGGTCGAGCGCCGCCAGGAACATTCCGAGCATCATCGCCCCGAACACCGTCCAGAGCGCCCGCCCGGTCAAGCGCCCGTCTGTCGACGCCGCGCTCAACTCGGCCGCCTTCCTGCTACGCGATTCAACTGCGCCCGCGTGAGCGGCGGCTGCGGAAGCGCCGACGCGGCCTCGGCGCGCAGGCCGTCGAGGAGCCACCCGAGGTGGCGGCGCCAGAGCTCGGGCGTCACCGACGCGGTCATCTCGATCACCCGGCCGCCCGACCAAAAGACAAGCGGCATGTCCTCGGTCGTGAAGTCCCCGCGTAGTGCTCCCTGCTCCTGCGCTCGCTCGATCAGCCGGCGAAGCAACGGTCGCATCCGCGTGCGCATCGCCTCCGCCCGCTGCTGCCCGTGCACGCGGGTCGCGATCATGTCCTTCAGCGCTCGGTTATCGGCGTGCAGCGCGAATGTCCGCTCGAGGAAGCCGCGAAAGCCGACCCAGGCATCTTCCTCGACCAGCGCCTGCTCGGCCGCGCTGACGAACTCCGCGAACGCGTCTTCGAGGACGGCGTCGATCAGGTCCTCTTTGGTCGAAAAATGCCGATAGAGCGTGCCCATCCCTACGACCGCGCGCCGAGCGATCTGTTCGACCGGCACCTCGATCCCATCGGCAGCGAAAGCGGCGCGGGCAGCCGAGACGATGCGCTCGCGGTTTGCCTGCGCGTCGCGGCGGAGCGCCCGCGTCGGTGCTTTCGGCTGCGTCTTCACCGCCGAAGTATGCCAGAAGCGGAGTGGTCACTCCGCTTTCGGCTTTCACGGGCCAGGGCCTCCAAGGCATGCTCAATCTGCTCGATCTGACTTACGATCGAGACAATGGCGGACTCCAGGTCCGATTCCGGCACGCGCAGTCCTCTGGTGGCACAAGACGGGCTGCGCGAGGAAGAGGTCGAGTCGCAGTGGGAGGCCGCGCCGGCGATCGCGCTCGTGGTCGCCTCCCAGCTGCTGTTGGCGATCGTGAGCCGCACTCAGGATTGGAAGCTCTGGGTCCTGCCCTGGTGGGTGTGGCTGACCCCGGTCGGGCCCGAGCTTGTGTTGTTTGTCTTGCTTGCCTGGCATCGGCCGCGCCGGCGCCTGGAGCAGCTGGGCCACCGCCGCACGGTGGCGCTCCTTCTGCTCGAATTCATCAGCCTGGCGAACGCACTGCTGTTGGTCGCAGTGATCGCCTCGCTCGTTCGCGGCACTGAGAAGAGCGGCGCACAGCTTCTCCTCAAGGCGATGACCGTCTGGGGCGCGAACGTGATCACCTTCGGACTGTGGTACTGGGAATTCGATCGGGGCGGTCCGGTGCGCCGGCTGCGGCAGGACCCCCCGCCGCCCGACTTTCAGTTCCCGCAGATGGAGAATCCGCAGCTCGCCGCGCCGGGTTGGCAGCCGGAGCTCCTTGACTACATCTACATCTCCTTCACGAATTCGATCGCCTTCAGTCCAACCGACGCGATGCCGCTCAGCCGCCGCGCCAAGCTGCTGATGCTCTTCGAGTCCGCGATCTCCTCGCTGACGGTGCTGCTCGTGGCCGCCCGCGCGGTCAACATCTTCAAATAGCTCCTGCTCCCCTGCGCCCTCACTAGAGGCCGAAAGCAGTAACGGCGAGAAGCAGCACGGAGAGTGTGGAGGTTGCAATCACAGTTGCACCTGCGAGCACGTTGAAGGTGCGTCCGTTTGCGTACTCCCCCATCAGCTCGCGATTCGATGCAAGTCGCCAGACGAAGAAGAGCGTGATCGGCAGGAGGACACCGTTCACGACTTGGACACCGATGAGGAGCTTGATCACCGGAACGTGCGGCGTAATCGCGACGAGCGTGCCGATCACGATCAAGGTCGTGATCACTCCGACAAAGACCGGCGCCTCACGCGGCCGATGCGAGATCCCCTTCTCGAACCCGAACGTCTCCGCAATCACGTAGGCAGCCGTCACCGGGAGAATCGCAGCCGCCAGCAAGCTCGCGCCCAGCAGCCCGACCGCGAACAGCGCTTCGGCAAAACGCCCGGCGAACGGCTCGAGCGCGCGAGCGGCGTCGGCCGCGTTGTTGACCGTGTGGTCACCGTGTACGAACAGGGTCGCGCCAGTGGCGATGATGATGAAACTGGCAACCAGGTTGGCGAAGATCGATCCCGACGCGACTTCCGCACGCACGCCCTTCAGATCCTCTGGGCCGAGCCCCTTTTCGACGACCGCCGACTGGACGTACAGCTGCATGAACGGCGTGATCGTCGTCCCTGCGGTCGCGATGAACAGATAGATGTAGCTCGAGTTCAGCTGGACGTGCGGCTCGATGACGGCCTTGCCGACCGACAACCAACGTGGGTGCGCGAGGATCGCCGCGATCGGGTAGGCGAAGAAGGGGATCGTCATCAGCACGAACACGCGTTCGGCCACCTTGTAGGAGCCGCGGACGAGGAGTAGCCACACCACCAGCGCCGCGATCGGGACGGAGACCTGGAACGGAACCCCAGCCAGGTTGAGCGCGGCCCCGATGCCGACGAACTCGCTGATGCAGATGCCCAGGTTGGCCATCAGAACCGATACGGTCGAGAACAGCGACCAGCGCACTCCGTATTGCTCGCGGATCAACTCGGCCAGCCCTTTTCCGGTCACGGCGCCCATCCGCGCGGCCATCTCCTGGACGACGATCAGGCTCACGGTGATGACGACCATCATCCAGAGCAGGTCGTAGCCGTACTTCGCCCCGACCGAGGCGTACGTCGCGATCCCACCGGCGTCGTTGCCGGCGTTCGCCGCGACGAGGCCGGGGCCGAGAACTGCGAGGAGCGCGAGGAGACGTCTTGCGGGCCGGCTACGCGGGCGCAGCCGCGGGCGCCGGGCGAGCATCCGGTCCCGGACAAGCGTGATGGCGGCGGGTACTCGCACCGCCATCGAGATCCACCTGCGGCGTTGGCGTCATCGCCGCCCCAGTCTATGGAGCGACTGCGCTCTACCGCGGCCGGAAGCGATCGCCGCTACTCCTCGCCCAGGATCCCGAATCGTCGCTGCCAGCCTCTCGGCAGCACGAGCTCGAGCACGTCGTCGACTGTGATCACCCCGATGAGCCGATGTTCTCCGTCCACGACCGGGACAACGGTCAGGTCGAAGTCGGTCATCAGCCGCGCGATCTCCTCCAGGTCGGCCTCAGCACGCACCGAGCGCGGGACGCCCGCTACCTCGCCGATCCGCAGCTGCGGATCCGTGCGCAACAGATCAGCAAGCGCAATTGCGCCGGTGAGACGCTTGCGCGCGTTCATCACATACACCCACGCCAGTGAGTCTGCGGAGGCGCGAGACATCCGCAAGAGCTGCAGCACCTCGTCCTGCGTCGCCTGCAGGTAGACGCAGACGAACTCAGGGCTCATCAGCCCACCCGCGGTCGCCGGGTCGTAACCGAGCAGCGCCCGTACCCGACGCCGCTGCACGCCCGGCAAGAGACCGATCACCTGCTCGCGCCGGTCCTCCGGCAGTTGGGCGACGAGGTCGGCGGCGTCGTCGGTCTCCATCCGCGCCAGCACCTCGGCCACCTCTGCATCCGAACGTTCCTCGATGAACTCGAGCTGATGGTTCGGCTCGAGCTCTTCGAACACATCCGCCTCGAGCTCCGGATCCTCCCCCACCGCCTTGATGATCTCTTCCCCCTCGCGGTGAGAGGCCGCCTCGACGAGGTCCGCGAGCTGTGCCGGATGCAGGCGCGCCAGCTTCGGATGCGGCACCCGCAGCCGTAGGGTCGGCACGTGGCCGGTAAAGGGCTCGACCGAGGCCCAATCGAGGAATTCGCTCGGCCCCACGTTCTCGGCGAGCGCGCGAGGAACAAGCCTGCGCAACAGTCCGCGCAAACCGACGTCGACACCGACCACTCGGTACCAGCCGCCAAGGCGAGCAATCTCGATCTCGTTCGACCGGACGAGTCGCGCCCCATCGACGTTGATCAGCTGCCGGTCGAGCACGTCCTTCTTCAGCAACACCTCCTGTGGATGGCGCCTGAACGGCCGCAGATCGAGGCGCACCGATCGCAAGGTCACACGGCCTTGCTCGATCTCCTCCACCTCATCCGCCGGCACGAACACCTGACGACCGGCGACGGTCGCAAGCAGCCCCGTTACCGGGGGGTACTCGTCCTCTCCCAGGCGAACGATCAGATCGTCGACGCGACCGACCTTGCCTCGAGACCGATCGACCAGCTCGCTCCCGACCACGAGCGACAGATGCAGCACGCGGGGTTGCGAGGCAAGCGACGACTCCACACCAAGACGATAGGTGTTCGCGCTGCCTGTCCGGCAGACTACGTGCGTGGGCGAGGACGGGGCTCTCCAGGACCTCCGTTACCCGCCGATCGAGCCGTACGAGCACGGAATGCTGGACGCGGGTGACCGCAACCACGTCTACTGGGAGGCCTGCGGGAATCCAGACGGCAAACCGGCGCTCGTCGTCCACGGCGGGCCGGGATCGGGCTGCGGGCCTGGGAACCGTCGCTACTTCGATCCGGAGCGCTACAAGGTCGTTCTCTTCGACCAGCGCGGCTGCGGACGGAGCACGGCGCACGCGAGCGATCCGACCGCCGACATGAGTGTGAACACGACCGAGCACTTGCTCGCGGACATGGAACGGCTGCGCGAACACCTCGGGATCGAGAGGTGGCTGTTGTACGGAGGATCGTGGGGATCGACCCTGATCCTCGCCTACGCCGAGCGGCATCCAGAGCGCGTGTCGGAAGCCGTCATCCTCGGCGTGACGACGAGCCGGCGCTCCGAGATCGACTGGCTCTATCGGGGCGTGGGCCGGTTCTTCCCGGAGGAGTGGGAGCGGTTTCGAAGCGGCGTGCCCGAAGACGAGCGCGGCGGCGACCTGGTCGCTGCCTACGCGCGTCTGATGGAGGATCCAGATGTCAACGTTCGTAACAAAGCCACTGCCGATTGGCTGGCGTGGGAAGACGCGGTCATCTCGCTAGAAACGGCCGGCACACCCAACGCTTACAGCTCTCGTCCCGCGGCTGCGCAAGTCGCCTTCGTACGCATCTGCGCGCACTACTTCTCCCACGGCGCCTGGCTCGAAGAGGGTGCACTGCTCCGCGACGCAAACCGGCTGGCGGGCATTCCCGGCGTTCTGATCCACGGCCGGCTCGACCTGGGGTCGCCGCTGGGAACGGCCTGGGAGCTCGCCCGAGCGTGGCCAGACGCACGGCTGGTGGTCGTCGACGACTCCGGGCATACGGGCAGCGAGACGATGAAGGCCGAGATCCTCGAGGCGACCGATCGGTTCGCGGGCCCCGGCCTGCGTCTTGGACGTCGACCGTAGGACCGTGGAAGGCGTGACTTTGTGGCTCTGAGCCACTTGCCCGATTTAGTGGCTCAGAGCCACTTAGATCGCCGGGTCCTCCTTCAGGTACCAGTCGGAAAATCGACGTGCCCGAGGTTC
>Ga0070698_100008961_pt1 | contig 10765 bp, 10 predicted proteins | sample KBSK1502metaG_FD_65477 | JGI IMG/M metagenome (GOLD analysis project Ga0070698, IMG submission 65477) | Corn, switchgrass and miscanthus rhizosphere microbial communities from Kellogg Biological Station, Michigan, USA - KBS K1-50-2 metaG | ecosystem: Host-associated > Plants > Roots >... | reverse complement strand
TTGATATCGTCCCGAAACAGGAAGAGGTTCAACGGATTGGTGATTTGGAAGGTAGGGGGCGTGGGTGCGACAGAGGTCGAAGTGGTGGTTCCGACGGTCGTGGTAGTCGCAGTACTGGTTTGGATCCCAATTCCTCCAAATTGCCCCGTGGTCAGGGAGCCCGTCGTGTGGCCGACACCTGGAGTGAAATAATTGGCACCCAGCTGAAACAAAGCTGTCCGATCGACCTCGGCAAATTTGACCTCGAGCACGACTTGGCGTTCGTGAGTCAGAGGTACGTGAACCGAATTGATGACCTGGGTGGAGTAAGCTCCAGCCATTTTACCTAGCTCTTCGACAATATGGGCGTTCGAGGCGGTTCCTGTCAGTACCAGTCGGCCAGCGTCAGCCTCGACTTCCAGTTGTTCCTTCGGATATGAGTGCTGGATCGCGCTCCGCAAACCTGAAATATCAAGATCTACCGCGACATCTAAAATCTGCGATCGCCCGGAAGCGTCCCAAAGAATCAAGCTGCTGTTTCCCGCCAGTTTCCCTTCGATGACGACTTGCGTCGGAGCGGTGGCCATTGCCTCGACCGCTGCGGGATTGCTCGAAAGCACGCGGGTTAGCGGTGCTTGAACATTGATCACCACGGACTTGCCCACCAACACGTGCACGGTTTCGCCTTCGGAGGGTGACACCGGTGTCGGCGCGTTCTGCCCCACAGCAAACAGGCCCACCGTAAGAAGAAGACACAAGTGCTGCACAATCTTGGAGTTCATCATTGTTGGTTTCCTGTTTCCTTCTCGTCTGCGTCAAATTTGTGAACAGTTGACTTCGTGCCCTGAATCACTTCTAGAGAATAGGCGGGCTTGGCCTTGACGGGGATTCGTTTCCCGTTCTTTACGATAACAACGGCCGGCTTGGGCATCGGCACCAGTTGATCGAGGCGTGCAGGATGCATCTCTGCCGTTTTGGTATCGGTGCCATTGCGCAACACAAACTGAATTACGCCTTGGGTAGTGGCGAGTTGTATCTTCTGCGAATCGTCGGGAGTCAAGAGCAGCGTCACCACATCGACCTGCTGGGGCTTGCCCTGAGGATCCGGTTCTATGGTCTGGCCTGCGGTGAGAACCTCGACGTCTTGCAGCACCGTCTGGGTGAGGGTGCCCTCGTTATTAGGCATGACAATTGTGCACAGAACGTCGACGTGAGAACCGGGATAGAGAAAACCCGCCACGCCCACGATCTCATTGGATTTAATTGCCGTCGCCCGCATGCCCGGCGGAATCTTGGTCGACAGTCCGATCCCGGATCCTTCCAGGCCCAAATCCCGCTTCAAGATGGGTTCTTTCGCACCCAGCGAATGAATCAAGGGATGCCCCAAGACTTCTTCCTTCTTGGTATACGACCCGGGTAGCGCCATATCGCTTGGCCAGTCCACCATGGCTATGTCTTTATCGGAGAGGGCTACTCCAGCCGGAAGATCGTTCACAGCGGCGACAATCTGGATCACCGGGCGCTGTTGGCTTGCACGAAGGCGCCGGAATACAACCCAGGTTAGTGCCGTGGCTAAAATTGCGGCCATAAGAAATGCGACCATGATTCGTTTCGTGTTCGTAAATCACCTCCACCAGATTGCATTGCTGGCGCAAGAAAGAACGCCTACCGCGATCGCTACCCCATAGGGCACCCGCTGCGAGCTCACCGACTGGACATTCAATTCTGGATGTGGCTGCAGCCCTGAAGTGAGGCGATAGTATACGAGTCGCATTGTATTCCGAATCGTCTCGCCCACAACGTTACGGAAGATGATACTTCCGATTGCGAGAACTCCACCGGCTAAGGCAGACACCAGAATCAACTTCAACACCTGCGTGCTTCCCACCCATGCCCCCACTGCGGCCATTAGCTTCATATCTCCGCCGCCCATAGCTCCTATCACAAACAGGAGCAGAAACAGACCACCGGCGACGAGTATGCCGATAGCTCCACTCTTAAGTCCGGCGAGGCCGAGAAGAGCAGTTCGCAACGGTAGCGCCGCGAGCAGCGCGATGTAGGTCAGGCGGTTGGGAATGCGAGCACTGCGAATATCGCTGACCGCTCCGACCAGAGCCACCAGCACAGCGCCGAGTAAGAAATATTTCTCCACTAGCTCTCTCTCTAACCAGCCAATGCCTGGGAGGCGGTTGAAGAATCTTGGTCAATATCGTTTGCCCGGCTCTCGCGCGAACTCCGTGCACGAGAGCCGGGCAAAGCGAAACCATCGCTCCTCGCGGGACTACGGGATACTGACGTTGAGCACCGATCCAATAAGGCTGAACGCCTGGTTGATATCGACTGCGAGAGTGTTCATTCCGACCACGGCGGCGAAAGCCACCAGGGCGATGATCAGCGCGTATTCCACTAGGCCCTGACCGACGTCGTCCTTGTGCAGTTGGCTGAGAGACTTCAGGATCAAATTGGTCATCTTGTTCTCCATGGGTCTTGGTTCCTTCCCAGCGGGGGAAGCGGGGAACAGTTACTTCCGGTCGTGCACTTCCAGTACACGTCTCGTTCATCCAGGCTCCGCGCGAAACTTGCTGCGCGGGGCCCGGACAAAGCGAAACTGTTGTTCTTCCCGAAATTACGGGATGTTGACGTCGAGCACCGAACCGATCTTGCTGAACGCCAGGTTGATGTCGACTGCGAGTGTGTTCATTCCGACCACGGCGGCGAAGGCCACCAGGGCGATGATCAGTGCGTACTCCACAAGGCCCTGACCGGCTTCATCGTTGTGCAGCTGGCTGACAGACTTCAGAATCAGATTCTTCATTGTTTCTCCTTAAGGGTCGTAGATTTTTGACTATTTCCAGCGCTCGGCGGGGGGAAGCGTGGGTACCGCGTGACACTTGTACAAGAAGCAGTCGAAGGGCCAAAGGAACCGCCAGTGGAGAATATCCAAGTGGCGTTCCTATGTCATTAAGGAAGAATAACTTAGCAGGATGGCGCTAGGCCCTTAGCCAGAAACGGGTGGGCAAGTGCCTGGCATTGCCAGATTATGTCATTTGAACTTGTTCTCAACCGAAACAATTGTGTTGGGTATATGAGTATTTTTGTTTACAGCCTCGCAGGTTACCGTTGGGCGGTGCTCCCAACAAGGATGGTACGGTTCAATAGAGGGGAGCGATTCTGATTTTGCTGGTTTCCGTCTTCCGGCGCGGTCAACGCCAACGGTGGCTGGATCCGACGACGGTGATCAGTTACACGCCCCTGTGTCGCGGTAGGAACCCAATTGTCCGTTCTGTTGGCACTACGACAGGGCATTCCTTTGGGCAGACAGGCGCCTTGTGGTAAGACGCGGACGCTGCCGGCTCGTTTGTTGAGGTTTTTCCACTGCCACTTGGCCGATAATCCAATTTGTTCAGCGCTTAGGGATCGAACTCTTGTCGGCTCCCGTTTCTCTTTGATTTTTCTGACCTTCGTTGTCTTTGCGCCGAAGGATAAGGCTGTTGCCGTCCTCGTACGCCTTCTCCCAGTTGGGTAAAGCGGCAAGCTTGCCGACCAGCGGACCTTCGCGAGGAAGCAGACATGCCCTGATGTCATACTTTTTCAACAGTACAGGAGCAGTCTGATCCCCGCGGGCTATCGAGACATAATCTGCCAACACCCCGCCATATTCGTAAATGTCCAGTCTGCCATCGATGAAAACCTTGTGCTCCGGCCATAATGTCCAAATCAAAAAGCCGCCCCAGTGATCGTCGTTGAACATACCGTTGGCCATCGGATGCGCACGAAGATATTCCACGGCATCCACAGGGAAAGTTCCGCGGAGCGTCTCGTGCAACTTCGCATTGGAAGGCAAGAGCGCAACGCAACCCAAGAGGATCGCGACGATGAATACGGCATTCATCGCATAGCTTTCTTTTGCCGCATCATAGCCAGGGAGCCAGCGCGCCAGGTAGGTCGCCATAATCGGCGCAAACATGGGCACAAAGATCAAAAGGAACCTGAAATGAACGAAGCTCTCATAAGTCAACAGCAGCAAAGGGACAAGGATCTCCACCCGGTAAACGATCGGAGACATCACCTGAGTGGCTATCCACGCTAACAGGAGTAACAGAAATGCCTGGCCCCACCAGGTGGAAAGATCAAGTTGTTTCCATTCCACAACAAGGCGTACATTGAGCGGCTGGTTGAGCATCAATTCGAAGGGATAGGTGGCCAGACGAGTTCCGTAAGGCGTGAGGAATAAGGCAAGACCACTCAGCAGCGAAACCAAGGCCAAATGACGTCTCTTCCCATCCTGCCACCGTTCTGCTACGACATTTCCGCACTGAAAGCTCACCAGGCCGCCTGCCCAGTAGCACGCCATGAAAAAGAGACCGAGCACGAAGCTGCTGTGTGTGTTGACCCAGAGGGCAAAAATCACCGGCAGAAACCACAATGATTTCAGACGGCCTTGCTTGTACAAATCGAGCAGTATCAGGGTAAGCACCAGAAAAATGTATCCCAGCATCTGCGGGCGCAGCGTAAACATTGGCTGCTCGACCTGCAGCAGTAACGCGACGGCGGCTGCCGAGGCGAGGGGATTCCCGGTCCGCACCCAGGCATAGCAATATGTGAGTACCACCAGGATTGCTGAGAGCAGTACGAGTAGTATCTGCAAGCCTTGCAGGGAATCTATGCGAGCCGCCAAGGCCATCACGACTTCACCCAACCATTCGTAGGCCATCCAGGGGCTGCCATGAACGGTAAATGAGTAGGGGTCGACTGTAGGCACGTGACCGGTGGACAAAATGAGCTTGCCCGCCGCGGCATGCCACCAGACGTCTCCCTCCACAAAAAGCCGGCCGGGGCCCGCCGCGGTCGTCACTAAGAACACACCCAGCACGAGCGTTGTTCCGAGCAGGACATGAAAGGAGAAAACGCGTCGAAAGACCGAGATGAGAACAGGCGCCCGCGGATGTTTGTTCAAAGTCTCTGATGTTTCCAACCGATGCTCCTGATCCCGAATAGTAAACCAGATATCGGCGAGCTAATCTTCAAAGCTTTTCTTGGCGAAAACTGATCGCTCCGCAACCTGAATGGCGACTGCCCAGGCACATTCTGAGGACTACGAACCATTCTGAGCCATGACTGCTTCTGGAACTTTTTCACGCGTTTGTTGCGCGAAACTTCTTGCGTACCAGTACCACGAGAACCAGACCAGGCTGCTCCAGAAATAAATCCCGGTGGACGGTGGAACCTGCGCCCGCAGAATCAGCAACAACAGCAGGTCCAGACAGACAAACAGAAGAATCACGAGTTGCGATCTGACCTTAAGTTCCGCCCGGTTGAGCCATAGTGCGCCTTGCAGAATGGCAGGGAGTAAAACCACCTCGTCTGTCATCCACGAATATGGAGTGGTAAGCAGCGAAACGACTAAAATCGCCGGACCATGCCGACGCCAACTCCACGTACGCCGATTTTTCCAGTAATACCATGAAGACCACAGCAAGCCGAAGCCTGCCGGGACGAACTGCATCCAGAAGAATCTTCGGAAAAAGAGCAGCCGTATCATGCCGCTGAGGGCAGGGATGAACTCGTACTGTATGGCCTGCTGCTGCAGCATCCCGCGATAGTGCTGAAAAATGGCGGGATCGAATGCGACCGCAATCGAATTTGTGATCAAGAACGCGGCGGCCATTCCGCCCAGCAGGGACCATCTCTTTCGAGTGAAAATCCATACTGCCAGGATCGGCCACAGCAGCGTGAAAATATGGGGTTTCGCAAACGGGATCAGCAATGCCGCCCCGGCCAGGAACGGGTGCTCCTCTTCCAGCAAAAGGAAAAGGACAACGCCCAGTAGCAACACGATTCCCAGCTGCGCCGCGACCAGGCAGGCTGCAACGGGAGCGAAGAGGTAGCCTGCTAGGAGGAACACATTGGGCGGAGTGGGGCCGTCGCCGTACATCCGCCACGAGATCCGCATGGCGATCACCAGAGCCGTCAGCGAAATCGACAACCATGCCACCCACGCCCAATATGCGCTGAGCAATCCCAGAGGTAAGACCATCCACACCGACCACGGTGGAGTGCGTAACACCAGAGGCTTCTGAGGCTCATATCCCTGGCTGCGTTCCAGCGCGAGAACGCTTTCGACCGCATAAGGATTCTGACGATGCAGCAGAAGATTTCCCGCCGCCCAGTAGGCTATCGAATCCCGCCGCGAGGCACTGGCCCGTATCTTCTGCTCGTGGGAAACGAGAAACCACACAAGCACACCGACCAATGCCAGGTTCACTACGATTTTCAGCGTCTTCATGTGCTGCATGACATTCTATTGGTTTCTGCTGGCGCGAATATCTCGCGACAGATGCATTTGGGTATGATGAATCGTACTAGTTACCTGGTCTGCGCGGTTCGGCCGCGCTATGGCCGGATTCGAGGAGCACGAATATGGGCACCCGCGAAGGGGAAACGATTGCATTCTCGGAAGTTGACAGTGAGCGGTTTGGGATTCGCGTGGCGAGGGCGCACGTTGCAGCTGAAAGTCTCTCGCAAGTTCTGGATTTCTGTGCCGCAGAACGGATCAATCTGCTGATTGCCCGTTGCCCGACTAAGGAGCTTTGCACGGCCCAAAAGATGGAATCGCTTGGTTTCTCGTTGATGGACACGCTCGTTTATTACATCTTCGACTTGGTCAAGCGTGCGATTCCTGACGATTCTCCCCGAGCGCGCGTGCGGAAGTTTGTGTCTGAAGACAAGCCCCAAATTGAGACGGTCGCAGCAGCGGCATTCGAAGGCTACTACGGTCACTACCACGCTGACAGCAGGCTGGACCGGAGCAAGTGCGACGAAGGCTACGTCTCCTGGGCCGTTCGATCCTGCACGTCAAAGGCGGTCGCAACCGAAGTCTTGATCGCCGAACGCGACAATCGGATTATCGGATTTGCAACCCTCCGACTGAATACCCCGGAAGAAGGGGAGGGGGTGTTGTTCGGAGTAGCTCCCGAAGCACAAGGTATCGGCATTTACCGCTCCTTTATGGTGAATGGGATGCAGTGGTGCAAAGAGCAGCAGGCGAAGCGAATGGTCGTCTCTACACAGGTAACAAATGTGGCAGTGCAGAAGGTTTGGTGCAGAGTTGGTTTTGAACCTGCATACTCGTACTATACATTTCACAAGTGGTTCTAGTTCTGGAGACACAATGGACTCGGTTTCGGGCACGCGCACGAGTTTCACCGTAGGCGAAGAGGCCACGTTCATCAGGACTTTTACGCAAGAAGACGTTGAGACTTTTAGCAGATTGTCCGGCGACACCAATCCCATACACCTTGACGAAACTTATGCTAAACAGACACGATTCGGAGGTCGGATCATTCACGGGATGCTCGTGGCGTCTCTGATTTCCAGTGCTTTGGGCACGATACTGCCAGGACCCGGTTGTGTGTACGCAAGCCAACAACTGTCCTTCCGTGCGCCGGCAAGAATTGGCGAGCGGTTGACAGCGAGGGTGCGGGTTACCAATTGGGATGCCACGAAGGGCCGAATCATTCTCGCCACCGAAGTGATTAATGAACGCGCGGAGCAACTGATCGTGGGCGAAGCCAAGCTTGTGCTTGCCAGTTTCCTTAAATGAAGCGCGCCCTAGGGAGCCCTACGCGCCATTACAACTAGAGAAGTACCAAACGGCAACCGGTGACCGCGGACCAGCCAGTGCGCTTCAAGGTTGATTAGTGATGCGAGTAGACCGTTGATTCCTGGCACCACCCGAAACTCTTGGAGTGCCTGCTTCTTCGCTTCTTCGGGACCACCCGGTCTTCGAAGGCCGCCAACTCTTCGGAATATCCAGGCCAGAATATCCAGACCAAGGGGAAGATGCATGCCATAAACTGACTTAGAAAATCAATCGCGAATAAGGTGTGCCGATGATGATCTTGAGAAACCCACCGAAGGTTGTACCATTCGAGCGATGCTATAATCGCAGTTCCTGCGAGCACAGGCCCTGGCGTTTTGAAATCGCGCAGTTCCAACTACATTCCGACACTAGACGGCTGGCGCGCAGTCGCCATATTGCTTGTTCTTTTCGACCACGCGGTTTCCCTGACCTTCCGGCCTTATGACTGGACGAGAATCGGCGCTCACGGCGTTGAGATTTTCTTCGTACTGAGCGGATATCTCATCACCGGAAAATTGCTCGAGGACAGCTCGCTGCGGAAGTTCTATACGCGAAGGGCATTCCGCATCCTGCCCGTTTTACTGGTCTATCTTGCTGTAGTTTGCATGCTTGGGTTTGGACTGCACAGAATTCCTTTGCTTTGGAGCGAGATTGCGTCTTCACTCCTGTTCGTCCGCAACTATCTTCATTACTCGCTCTCGGCTTCGACAGGTCTGGGCATGTTCACAGCCCATCTATGGTCGCTCTCCATCGAAGAGCAATTCTATTTGCTTTGGCCGCTTGTGATGCTAAAGATTGTCACCGGCACTCCACGCCGGAAGTTGTTTGCAGCGGTATTGTGGTTTGCTCTTTGGGCAACTATTTTTGTGCTGTTGCATGTCGGGCGCATCATGCACTTTTACGCCGGGCTGACCGTAGGCTGCGTCTTGCGCCTCGCCTTCTCCGACGCCCGCATAGCTGCAAGCATCAGGAAAATATTCTCAGGCCGATCGGCGATAGCCGTCGGCGCAGTGCTTGCGTACATCGTAATATTTGAGTACCGCACCTCGTTTCTTGATCCGCTGATTTGCGGGCTCGGGTTGTGCGCTACGCTGGCCGAGCCGAACGCATGGATCGGACGAATGCTGGAGTTTTCCGGTCTGCGTTGGATCGGGAGGCTTTCCTACAGCCTTTATATCTGGCAACAACTGTTCCTCGCTTTCGGTGTGGTTTTCCTCCCGTTCGGCATTTTCAGCCGATTCCCCGTAAACCTGGCCACCACGGTAGCAGTCGCCTGCTTGAGCTACTACCTGATGGAGCGACCCATGATGCGTTTAGGCCATGACATCGCCGGCGGTGCCTCGGGCCTAAAGCCAATCCCTTGCGCTCAGTTAGAAACGCGCTAGATTCTCCCGAAAAACTTGTCGATCGCGCCCACGATCTGCGCCTGCTCACCTTCAGTCAAGTCATTATAGAAGGGCAGTCTTAGCAGTCGGGAGCTGAGGTTCTCGGTGACGGGACACTCTCGCACTCCGAATTTCATTCCCATCGTCGATAGGTGCAGAGGAACGTAATGGAACACACTCAATATGCCCTGCGCTTTCAGGTGCGCGATCAAGGCCTGGCGGCATTCCAGCGAGGGAAGGATCAAATAGAACATGTGATAGGACTGCGCGCATTCCGCTGGAACCACCGGCAGCCGCACGTTGTTTTCCTGGGCGACGCCCTGCAAGTGCTGCCAGTAATATTCCCAAACTCGACGGCGCTTTCGTTGGATTTCTTCTCGTGCCTCCAACTGCGCCAGCAAGAACGCAGCAAGCAGATCGGATGGCAGATAACTGGAACCAATATCCACCCAGGTGTATTTATCCACTTGACCGCGGAAGAACTGGTTACGGTTGGTACCTTTTTCGCGGATGATCATGGCGCGTTCCACAAGTTCCGGATCATTCACCACCAAGGCGCCGCCTTCTCCGCAACTGATGTTCTTGGTCTCGTGGAAACTCTGAGTACTCAAGCAGCCGAAGGTGCCGGTTAGTTTGCCCCTGTAGCGCGCAAAAAGTCCATGGGCGTTGTCCTCCACAACTCTGACACCATGCTGTCTTGCAATATCGCAGATCGTGTCCATTTCGCAGGCGACGCCGGCGTAGTGTACCGGGACGATGGCTTTGGTTCGCTTTGTGACGAGAGACGCCAGATGGCTTTCATCCAGATTCAAAGTGTCAGGGCGAATGTCGGCAAACACAATGCGGGCGCCGCGCAGGGCAAAAGCATTTGCGGTTGAAACGAAAGTGAACGAAGGGATAATGATTTCATCCCCCGGTCCGCAATCGAGCAGAATAGCGGCCATTTCCAGCGCATGCGTGCAGGAGGTGGTGAGGAGTACCTTGGGTGTCTGCAATTCCAGTTCGAGGAGTTCGTGGCACTGCCGCGTAAAAGGGCCGTCGCCCGAAGCTTGGCCGTTGGCGATCGCCTCGGCGATGTACTTGTACTCGTTGCCCGCAAGACATGGCCGGTTGAAAGGAATGCGAAGGTCCATTAGGGCGTTCCTTGGCTCTCTCGGGCTCCGATGATCTCGCGGATGGCGTAACTTGGCCGGTCCATCATACGGAAATGCATGCGGGCCAAATATTCACCAATAATTCCGAGAGCGAACAATTGCGCCCCGGAGAAGATCGCAATGATGGAGGCGAGAAACGGAAACCCCGGGACGGCATCTCCGCTGAGAAAGTAGCGGCCCACAACATAAATCAATACGCCAATGCCAAAGAGGGTAAAAAAGAATCCGACGATGCTAGCGAACTGCAAGGGCACAGTGCTGAAGCCGGTCATCATGTTCATGGAGTGCGTAACCAGCTTTCGAAATGTATAACCGGACGTGCCTTGCTTCCGGGCCTGGTGGCGAACCTTTGTAGCAGCAAACCGGTTGGTTCCCCAGGTCAGCAGTACGTCGACGGAGACGAATGATCCTTCATACTGACGGAATACATTTGCCACCTGTCGGCGAAAGGCACGAAAAGCGGAGACCTGCCTGGCAATTTCCGCACCGATGATATTTCTCAGTGCCATCTTGGTCGCGAGCGAGGCTAGGTCGCGGCCCAAGCCATGTTGCTCCTGTTCCGGTGTACCGTAAACCACATCGTAGCCTTGTGATAGAACCGTCAA
>Ga0070698_100008958_pt1 | contig 10766 bp, 11 predicted proteins | sample KBSK1502metaG_FD_65477 | JGI IMG/M metagenome (GOLD analysis project Ga0070698, IMG submission 65477) | Corn, switchgrass and miscanthus rhizosphere microbial communities from Kellogg Biological Station, Michigan, USA - KBS K1-50-2 metaG | ecosystem: Host-associated > Plants > Roots >... | reverse complement strand
GGTAAAGGGGAATCCACCGATGAGAAAAATTTTGGGGTGAAAGGAAACTGAAAATAGTGTTTTCATAAATGAGATTCAAGAACCTCCTCGTGGTTTGTATTGTTCAATAGAATAAAAAATCTTCAATCGTTTACGTTGTTGGTGTTCAACAAATAGATTCTTTCATGATAGAAATTTTTCACCAACAACACGATCATATAACATTTTCAATTGTTGGTGAAGTGAACTAAATTAGCATGAGACCTGATACCAGAACACCAACCGTAAAGAATACTCATGAAAGTTAGTACTTTAAAAATGTGTAATCAATAACCCCTTAGTGGTATATTAATCAAGAAAAAAACTAGAACACTAATGATAACCGGGGAATTTTCTTTAGCACCAGCCCCTGGACGGAAAGAAATAAATGCTTTGTTATAGAGTTTATTCGTATCCCGGGGTCTGCTCGGATCATTTATTATTAATTGTAATTTTCTGCGGCGCAAGACCTCTAGCGGACTGAAGGTTTTTGTGTACTTCGCTAAAGAAGGTGAATACTTCAAAAGGGGTATTGATTTCAGCTCTTCATTCAAGTACCTTCCATAAATAAAAATAACCAAGCAATGCAGAATGTTTCAACTTGCTATACCTTGAATGCTTTTTTTTTCATACGATCCTCAATCACCTGTTTATTGTCAACTTCCTTACTCTTTTGCCAAGGGCAATCAGTGATTTCAAAAACTCTTGTAAGAGACCATCGTCCCAATGGAAGCAATTACCAACGATTTCAAATCACTGAGATGCGTGTTGCTGAAAACAACGGCAAGTACAAAAAGGCCCTGGAGCAACAGGATGTTATCGGTAATGATTTTTTTGGTGATCAAGAGATCGGTACAGTAAAGAATAAAAACGATGATGGAAGTCATACACCCACTGATTTCAAACCCGTAGACGGTCATAAGCGAACCTTCTGCGGCAGAATAAAAGAATACTACTGGAGTAATGGCTCCATCGATAAAGATTTAGGTGTTTATCTTGATGTTCCGGCAACCAATGAACTCTTAACTGAGCACCAACATTTCTTTAACGAGTATGGAAATTTTGAAAACAACTGGAATGTTATCGAAGCCGAGATCAATATTCAGGAGCAATCACGTAAGTATTACAAATTGCCATATCGTGCACCTAACACTGAGTACCCATTTAACGATCGTGGATGTGCGTATGGGCCCTGGGTGATGGAAATAAAAGATAATTCCGAAAATCTTGGAGCAGGTAATGTAAGTCAGCATAAAAACAATAACGAGATCCATCCAGCAGAACAGATTTGGTGGAAATCAAATTCGATCGAAAATTATATTGGTCATTATGTACTGGGATTATTCGTTGATAACTCTGGCCGTTTTGATGAGGTCGGAGATTATGTGTCGAATATAGGAGTGATTCCTCTATATCCTGAAGATTTTAAACCATGGAACCCGGGTCCATTAGAGGGCATCTTTGCCATTGCTTTTGAAATCGATCTTTCACGTAAGGAAAGAGCTTTCTTTACTATCGGCACTGAAGTTGCTAAAAATGCCGGCTTGCAAAGCGATGGGAAAAAACATTATTTGATCTTTCAAACTGATACGCTTGCGATCGTTGACGAAAGTTTTTATGCACAAAAAGATTATGTAAGTATCGATTTTCTTGAAGTTGGCTATGATCCTATTCAATTTGCGAATGGAAACAGAAATGTGATCCGGGGTTTTTTAGCCATCAAAGGAAGAATAGATAGAAGCGAATTCAGCATTCTGGACAACAGGACGACGAGGGCGGGTAATCTGAAGGTTGTTGTTCAAAAACAAATCATGTCGTCAATCAGGGCATCTGTCAGAGTTACAATAGAAAAAATAGAAAGACTTGAGAAGAACAGTTACCGGGGTACTAATGAAGTTACCCAGGCAATTCTTACTGCGCCTTCTCCTGTTCCTAAATTCTTTGATGAAAAAGGTCTTCGTTTTAAATTCGGGAATATCGCCAGGGACCTGCAATTGGAGAAATCAAATGAGTTAACATTAAATTATGTACAATCATGGAACGGAACAGTGACTGACAGATATAAATATCTTGTTACGTGTAAATCGAAAGATGGAAAATATTTGTTGGGAGAATTTACAATTACCGGTTACCCCGATCAGAGTTTTGAGCAATCTACCAGTACGATACTGGTTTATAAATATAATGCTCCTCCCGGCCTGCCACGAACAATAGTTGCTAATAATGAGAATGATAGTGCTGAAGAAGGCAACGAGGTATCTAATACGATCCGTATGTTTAAGATTACTTATAAAGTGGAACGATTATCTGTAGCGTTGCCAAAGACTCAGTAGAGGTTCGTGTCCGTAATCAATGCCCCGATGCGTGTCTTCACGCATCGGAACGAAATAAGTGATGCGTGGAGACACGCATCACAGCATCCACAAATTATTCGTAGTGTTTACGCCATTGTTAGTGTTCAAAAAGCAGACACTCTCATGATGGAGGCATCTCACCAACAACACGATCTTATAACATTTTCAAATACCTCTAAAGGGTAATTGGTTTATGGTTATTGACAAATTAACTTGCATAAACACCGTTTGCCACAATTAAATCCATCACCATGCTTACAAATACGGGTACAGTCTCATTTATTCTTTACGGGATCTTCATTGCAATTGCAATCATAGGTTTGTTTATCGCTATTTATTTTATTAACAAACAAAATGTCCCGCCTGATAAACTGGAAAAGATTATTGACCTCTCCAAGTATACGATCATTTCAGTTTGCGTTGCAACTGTTACATTGATAATAAGTGACCTGTTTAAGGAAAGAGAACAAGATGTCAAAGAATTAGAATACTTTGATAAATATGCACAGGATGTAAAAAAAGTGGATGGTATCCAGGAGCGATATGAATTATCTAGATACCTTTCTATTGTAGCACCAAGCGGTTATTTAAAAACATCCTGGCAACAATACTATGATACACTTAAAGTCGAGTATCACGAATATATACGGTTAAAAAAAGAACAGAGAAACCTTGATACCCTGACTAACCCTACCGAGAAACAACTAATCAGGAAACAGGAGTTGAATGATTCGATTGAGCAAAAAGAATCGCCGCTCGTCTCTGGCAATAGTACATTACCTCCAAGAGTATACATTCATATAAGTGAAGAAAGCCAGCGGGACTTTGCGAAAACTCTCCAGGCAACTTTATTGAATGAAAGTTTTCTGGTGCCGGGTATAGAAAATATCGGGAAAAAGGGAAACAGGTACATACCAACTAAAACCGAAGTACGATATTACAGAGAAGAAGAGCTGCCCGGTGCAACGAGATTGATTTCTATTATCAAAAGTCAAAACCTCGGCACCCAACTAAATGAAGTTCCCCAAAAAATTCCAGGTACAGGACGAGGTACACGGCCCGGGCATTTTGAAATATGGTTTTCTAAGCCATCATAAAAAACTCAGCACCCATTTACGCCGTTGTCGGTGTTCAACAAGCAGACATTCTCATGATGGAGGTTTTTCACCAACAACACGATCTTATAACATTTCCCCTGCCTGCCGGCAGGCAGGAGTTGTTGGTGAAGTGAACTAAATTAGATGAGCCTTGATACCAGAACACCAATATCGGCGGAAAAATCTGTATTGTACAAAGCTCGTATACCGCGTATATTTATGTATTTGTTGCCATCTGCTTTTCAAAAATCAACCTCTAACATTATGAAATCGCTATTTTGTATTTTGCTATTTTCAACATCTCTTTTATTGCATTCTCAAACTACGGAACAAAAACTTTCGAAAGATTCGGTTAGATACTATCAGGCGCAATTAACGAAATTGTATAAGGCAAACTACGATTCTTTGAGAAACTCTGAAGAGTACAAATTCTTAACTGCCAAACTAAAAAACAAAAGCGAAGAGAATTTTGGCGTTGAATTAATTTTTATATTAGGCTATCAACACAATAACTATACGAACCTTAATGAAAGGCTGGTTTCACTTAATTTAAATGAAATCAAATCTTCTATGATGCAAATAGGCGTTGGGCTTGCCTTCCGCTTTAATAAAGTAATCATCGGTTATGACATGAATGTGTTGATTGGCGATGGAACTTCAGGTGGTTATTTGCATATATATGGTTCAACAAATCTATTAAAGACAAAAAGGTTTATTTTTAGTCCCCAGATCGGTTACGGGGGCCAATCTCTTACATGTAGATACCGAACGCAAAGCTCTGCTACTGACTTTAATTCGTATTTTACAACAGCACCAAATAAAGTTGAAATTCAACACGACAATTCCGTCGTTGATTTTGCCCTTGCATTTAAGTTGTATCCAAAAAGTGACAATTCAAATTATCTTTCGCTGTTTAGAATTGGATACCGTCACGGATTAAAAGAAAAAATGTGGGAAATTAGTAATGGAAATTCAAGTGGTGCTCCTTTTGATAGAAATAGTAATTTCTATCTACAATTGATAATTGGAGTTGGAAATTAAACTGCAGCTCACAGAATCATGCTTAACAAATCAATATTTACAGAAAAGGAAAATACATTCCTCATCTTATACCCGGAGGATCTCGATATAACTGATGATCTGCTTGACAAACTAATTCCAACTGAGAATAAACAATGGATGAGGACCACAAAAGATCCCTGGCTGCACTATCAGCCGCATATAGATGAGGATCTCTATTCATGGGAACTACCGGGAATTAAATTAATAATCAGTGGTGAACTCGCTTATGATAAAGTAAAAGCTTTAGCGGACGAACTTGTAACAAAACTTAAAGATCATAGCGGAAGAGATATACAACTTGTGACAATTGATAAAACCAAATTAACAAGGACCGAATGAAAGAATGCAATGGCTCAGCACACGTTTCTTTCTTTGGAATTAATTTGCATTCAGTAAAAATCAAATGCTGTGGCAAGATTAATATACCGGGTTTATGTTGTTGAACTAAAAAAGTGGGTGTTTACCGAAAACTGGAGATTCAGAGCAGCCAATCCGCAATTCAATGGAGTGCTGGAATGTTTATATGTTGGAATGACAAGTAAGACTCCGGCCGAACGATTCAAGCAACATAAGACCGGATACATAAACAAGAAAGGTCATAAACTATCGGCCTATATCGTTCAGAAATATGGATCGTATCTGCGTCCAAGTCTTTATGATCATATCAATTTGAAACCAATGACCCGCCAACAAGCTCTTTTAATGGAAGAAAAACTTGCCTGGGATCTGCGAAGACAGGGATACGCGGTTTGGTTTAATTAAAAGATCAGCTTTGAAAAAGCTGTCTTGTTAGAGGCTTGCTTACGGCGTATATTTATGTGTTATTATTTCGCCGATTCAATTATCTAACACAACGCTAAACCTAATACTTATGAGATGGATCAGGTTATTGATACCATTATTCTTTTCAAGATTTCAATCCAAACTCACTATAAATGAAACTTCAAGTTTAAGATTCTCTGTTTGGCTGACTGATATTGATGCTACTATTATGAACCATGCTGCAATGATGACTGTATTTGAGACCGGTCGTATTAATTACATGGTAAGGACAGGCTTTTTTAAATTAGCCAGACAACAGAAGTGGTATGTGCCAACTTCAAGCATAAGTATTCAGTTTTTTAGACCATTGAAAGTATTTCAGAAAGCAGTACTCACAACAAGAGTGTTTCATATGACTGAGCAATTTATTTTTATTGAACAAAAGATTACAAGGCTGGGGAAAGACATTGCTCTTTGCATTGTAAAGAGCAATGTAAAATCAGGAAGAGAGAATATTGCAACACAGGAAATAGTAAAGCGTTTAATCGCTAAAACTACTCCTACCGGATCAAAGGAGTTAATTGAAATTTTTGAAAGGCAAGATGATGCGGTTAAAAATGAATTTTGTCAAACCTAATAACCACATTGTTGTTGGTCGCCCGACCAAAAAGCTAGTTATGGTTTATACCAATTCGGTTTTGACGGTGGATTGATGTGATATTCTATACAATACCGGATATTCCTTAATAGATTTTTTAACTTAGCATCATTGGATCTTACTTGATACGATCAACGATCATATTGGTATCTTTTATGCTGATTAATTTCTCATGCATAAAAGAAGTCTATTTTCGTTTTACGGAAAAGCAATTGGTTTTTGTGAATTATGAGAAAGACCAGGTTCTGAAATTTATTGATAGCTCTTTAAACATCCAAACGATAGAACAGTATCAATTTCGCAGGGATTTTCGCGAAGAATTATGGTTTTACGGTGGAACCGGTAAATTCTATGAACAATATGAAGTATCGTTTAGGCCTCGTGGCAACGGTGACCTATTTTTCAATATAAGGCTACAAAGAGAGTTATTATGCTCACTGGATATAGCCTTTTTTACATATAGTACAAGGGATGTCTGCATTGACTCTTTACCTGATCCCATCACGTCTATTACAATTAATGGGAAAACTTACACCAATGTTTATTTATTAAAAATGTACAGTGATAACAACTTTCCCAATACAAATGACACCGCCACTTTGTATCATAACAAACAGTTTGGCGTGATCCAGTTATTGTTTCCGGATAGGAAGAAGATCGTCCGAATCGATTAACTGAATAATATTTTCAGTTCCTGATTTTAAAAAATTATTGTTTCCAGAAAATAATATCCTTTACTTCTGGCTCAAAAGGAATTTGAAATGATTGCAGCGCACCCTTATTATTAAATTTGAATACAACGTCGCCAACTCCATTTGGGGAAACTTCTTTTTCCTCCCAGTAATAACTGGAAAAGCGGTGCCCTTCTTTTGGGATCAATAACAATTGCAGACTATAATAAGTTAGTAAAAGTGCTTTTTTATATTCCTCGATCTTTATTTCTCCATAGCCGGGGTTCTCAAACTGCCCGGTATATTTTTCTATTGAAAAAAGTGGCCTGGTACTGATCGTATCAACATTTATTTGTACAGGTTTCGGCCTGTTGCTTTCAAATTTTTTTCTTTTTGCAACAAACGGAGAATTTTTATCACGAACCGAAAGATCAAATACTAGATCCGCTACGAAATCCGGAACAAGATTTATCAGCGCAGAATTATTCTGATTGGCAAGCACCACAATACCCAGACTATCATAAGGGAAAAAACTAATGCTGGAAGAAAAGCCGTCTAAGTTTCCGGAATGATTGGCTTTATAATGCCCGCGATAGGAAGATAAAAACCAACTCAAACCTATATTGCTGAAATGTTCATCAGGATATTGGCTATTCATTCCGGCCCAAATCACAGAACGGGATTCAATAGATTTTTTAACAAACTCCCCAGGGAGTACATGTTTGTTTTTATAGGTTCCTCCATTGATCCACATTTGTAACCAATGCGCCAGGTCAGCTGCAGTTGAATTAATTGAGCCTGCTCCGAGCAGATCATCCATCTGGTTCGTGGTTTTTAACAGGAAAGAATCTTTAAATTCATATTTAAGCGCTGCATTTGCATAATGATTATTACGTGAGGCATAATTGCTGTACGTATTATTCATTTCCAGCGGTTGAAATAATTTTTTACTGACAAGCTCATTCCATGTTGTGTTATATAATTTACCGCTTAACACACTTAAAGCGAAAAACATAAAATTGCTGTACTGAAATTGTGTTCGCAACGGAGCAAATGGCTCATGATATTTTATTCTTTTTAAATACACATCTTCCGGGAAATTGGTATTAAATGTCCATGCCCAATCATGTCCTGCTGACCCTGTGCGATGACTGAGCATATCTTCTGCGGTTACTTCCTTTGTTAACTGGTCAGAGTATAGTTGAAACTGGGGGAAATAGGAATGCACCGGTTTATTCAATTGAATTTTGCCATCTTTTTCAGCAATGCCCATAAGAGCCGTTGTAAAAGTTTTGGAACAGGATGCTATCGGGAAAGCAGTATTTTCAGTTACAGGTAATTTATTCATAAAATCCCGGTAGCCATATCCTTTTGCGAATATCACAGCATCTTTTTTTACAATGGCAATGGCAAGACCCATGAGGTGCCAGTCATTCATAGCTTTTGTAATAAAGCTGTCGAGCTTTTCTGTTGGAAAACCGGGTTGCTGGCAAAACAAGCGGGCTGAAAAGAAAATCATCACTGCGGGCAAAAGAGATAAGCGGTTCATTATTTTGATTTTAAAGACGTGACAAAAGTTACAACAAATCTCCCCCTCGTTCATCGTTGTTCAATAAAATAAAAAATCTTCGATCGTTATCATGCCCCGATAGCAATCGTGATTACTCAGTATCCGCTTTTAAAGCTGTAAATTGTATTAGTTAATCAATTTTAATCCCTACTATGTGTAATCTAAAATTTCAGTGAAATGAAAAATATTTTATTGGCAGTAGTTCTTCTTCTTTTTTTAAAAAGCTCCGGACAAAATGCTAATGAAGAATTTGATGGTAAAAAATGGGAAGCACCCTACATATTGGATACTTTAAAAGGATGGGATGTTGAACGTTTCCTGATACCTATTTCATTTGCACCTTCCATACCATATAAAGGTGTTGAAGATATCCGGTTTACTTCTGGCTGGGCCAAAAAAGCAACGAATGAATATTGGAGCTATGCTTTTTTATGGTATTTAGACGGTGCTCCAACATTTGATGCCAAAACAATTGAAAATAATTTAAAAGCCTATTATACAGGTCTTATTAAAGTCAATTCTGATTCTGCTAAAATTGCTGATAAATTATTTCCTGTAACATCCTCGATAAGATCAGGAACTACGGAAAAAGGAGATCTGAAAACTTTCGAAGGTTCGGTTGATATGCTGGATTATATGAGTCAGAAACCGATCACTTTAAATTTTGTAATACATATAAGGACTTGCACAGGGAAAGATAAAACATTCGTCTTTCATGAAGTATCACCTATGCCCTATTCTGATGATGTATGGAAAAAACTTCATCAACTTTGGGTCAACTTTAAATGTAACAAAAAATAGGATCTATTCCCCTTGTCAGTTGGCATACACGCCAATGTGCAAAACAAGTTGTTGGCAGTAAATTTTTCAACAGTTAAAACGTTGAACAATCAATTACATAGTTTAATGTCACCACACTATCTAAGGTAGTATGATAGGGTATGCTCTTTTCGTGTCTGATAGGATTGGGTGAAGCGTAATTAACATTGTAATAGAAGATGATATTGATCTCACTGTTAGGTCTTGATCTTAAGACATATGTTCCATTTATATTTTGCTGATAAATATTTTCCACATTTAAAAATGTATGATGAGTTGCCGCTAATTCATTCCTGATATGTAAAGGTGGAATGTTATTATTCATCACCTGGACATTTAATTTTAACTCAACAGGCTTCCATACATTCATGTTTATGATATTCGTGGCTCCGCCAACGATCGGTCCTGAACCCGACGAAGATTCATGATAATAAGGAACCCCATAATACTGTTCTGCCAGGTAATAGCCTCGCCCTGGTTCGATTTTATAATTGAATGTGATCGAATAGTCGCCATTATTGTCAGTATATGCTTCCGCTACGTTTTCGAATATAGTTCCACATTGCCAGTTTGCACAGTCGCTACCAACCTTTTTCACCAACACAATCTTATATCCGCTGATATTGATTCCCCTTATTGAATCTGCAACATGTCCTCTAAGAACAGTCGGAATTCCATTACTATTCTCTTTTTTACAAGATATACAACTTACTATAGCCACAAGGCCTAAAATTATTGTCTTCATGATCATATTTTTTTGTAACAGATTAAAAATACATTAGCATATACCCCATTTAAAATTGAATTATGCAATTAGTAAATACCTTGTTGCAAAAAATGCAAATCCGGGTCTCCGGCCAAATCGATCTTAATAGTTTACCTTGCGTTATTCACCACAAACTTCATGATCATGAAAAAGTTTTTAGCAATAATTTCTTTTGCATGCATTGCAGTTTACATGTCATCATGTAACCAAACATCTACCGCAAATAAAGAAACAACTTCTGACCGATCGGGAACCGATACTGAACTTGCTGAATTCATAAACAAGATAAAGGCAGTAGATAATCATACTCATGCGAACACAATTGAACCCGATGATAAGGGTTTTGATGCATTGCCGCTCGATGTATTATTTCCATTTGAACTTCCGGCAAGAGTAAGACCTGATAGTAAGGTTTGGCTCACTGCAGCAAAAGCAGTTTATGGATTTAAAGGTGATGAGTTAAATGAAACTACAATGAAAACTCTTGCAGACACTGCAGCAAGTGTTATGAAACAGAAAGCTGAAAAATTCCCGGAATGGGCTCTTGATCAATCGGGTACTGAAGTGATGCTTGCAAACAGGATATCAATGGGACCCGGGCTTTCCTCCCCCCGGTTTCGCTGGGTTAGTTATGTTGATGCACTCTTATATCCCCTTTCAACAAAAGCGGAAGCAGCTGTATCACCCGATCGTGAAAAACTTTTTCCATTAGAAGATCAATTGCTGAAAAAATATCTTGCTGATCTCAACATATCTAAACTGCCTGCAACACTTGATGAATATTTGAAGCAAGTGGTAACTGCCACATTGGAAGCTCAAAAAAAAGGCGGCTGTGTTGCCGTAAAATTTGAAGTCGCTTATCTGCGTTCGCTTGATTTTGAAAAACCTTCTCTTCAATCAGCAAGGGAAGTCTATGCAAAAAACATAAGTGGCGGAGAGGCATCACATGAAAAGTATAAGTTACTCCAGGATTTTCTTTTCCGTTATAT
>Ga0070698_100008957_pt1 | contig 10766 bp, 12 predicted proteins | sample KBSK1502metaG_FD_65477 | JGI IMG/M metagenome (GOLD analysis project Ga0070698, IMG submission 65477) | Corn, switchgrass and miscanthus rhizosphere microbial communities from Kellogg Biological Station, Michigan, USA - KBS K1-50-2 metaG | ecosystem: Host-associated > Plants > Roots >... | reverse complement strand
CCGCGGAAGATCGACGAGGTGCTGTGGCACTCCGCGACCCGCTTGGCCTTGAAGTCGATCTTGGTGTAGATGCCTAGGCTGCCGACGATCCTGGTGATGGGATCCCAGGTCATCTCGGTGAGCTCGGGCGCTGCCTCGGTCGTCATCGCGTCACCACGTCTTCTGGTAGCCGGTGCGGAGTTCGGAGCCCTTCACACGCCACTTCGGCTCCTTGTCCGCCGTGCGGGCGGTATAGCCACGGAGGCTGCGTATCACCGTCCCGTACATGCCGCTGGCGGTCGTCGACACCGTCGCGCCCGGCGGCTTGTCCATGAACGGCATGAACTTGTCCGGGAAGCCGGGCATGGTGCAGGCGATGCAGATGCCGCCCACGTTGGGGCAGCCGCCCACGCCGTTGATCCAGCCGCGCTTGGGCACGTTGCACTTGACCACGGGACCCCAGCAGCCGAGCTTGACCAGGCACTTGGCCGAGCCGTACTCGTTGGCGAAGTCGCCCTCCTCGTAGTAGCCGGCCCGGTCGCAGCCCTGGTGCACGGTGGCCTCGAACAGCCACTTCGGCCGGAGCGCCTCGTCGAGCGGGATCATCGGTGCCTGGCCCGCCACCTGGTAGAGCAGGTACAGGATGGTCTCGGACAGGTTGTCCGGCTGGATCGGGCAGCCGGGCACGCACACGATCGGCAGCCCGGCCTTGGATTTCCAGTCCCAGCCCAGGTAGTCGGGTACGCCCATGGCGCCGGTCGGGTTGCCCGCCATCGCGTGGATGCCGCCGTAGGTGGCGCAGGTGCCCACCGCGAGGATCGCCGTGGCCTTCGGGGCCAGCCGGTCGAGCCATTCGTTGGTGGTCATTGGCTGGCCCGTCGCCGGGTTGTTGCCGAAGCCGCACCAGTAGCCCTCGGACTTGATTGCCTCGTTCGGGATGGATCCCTCGACCACCAGGACGAACGGGTCGAGTTCACCCCGGTCGGCCTTGTGCCACCACTCGATGAAGGTATCGGCGCCCTGCTCGGGGCCGCACTCGAAGTCGATCAGCGGCCAGTGCACCGCCACCTTGGGCAGGCCCGGCAAGGCGCCGAGCGCGATCTCCTCGATGCTGGGCTGGGTCGCGGCGGTCAGCGCCACCGAGTCCCCGTCACAGCCGAGGCCGCCGTTCATCCAGAGGATATGCAGGACCGGATCCTCCGCGGCCTGGGTCATTGCGGCCACCCCTTCGCTAGGCGACCCGTATCTGCGGGCGCCCTGATTAAGGTCACGCGCGAGCGATACGCAGGGCAGACAGAACTAAGAGGCTGTCCGCGCAGGGATCGCGCCGGTGCATGGTGCGGACCCGAACCGGCGGTGCGCCAGCACCCCCGGAATCGGGAGATGCGGTGTCGCTGGGCCACGCGAGACCATTCTCGGCGTGCCTCAGCAAGTCCCCGGCCGGATGTGCCGGCCCGCTCACCGCTCACCACGTGCTCACGATATGCCGGCGGATGGCGACGAGATCACCACCAGCTTACCACAGGTTATTCCTGTCCAGGTGAGATCACAAGACAGAACCGTCGGGTACCTAGACACATATGTCCATCGGTTCCGGCTCGTCCTAGGTGCCGTTTTCCACGTACTCTCATGTCATACCCGGTGACTGCGCGCACCGGGCGGTTCACCGTGATTCGCGCGAGCCGGAGGGCGGCGATGGAGAAGCAAGCCGACTTGATCAGCGCCAACATCGAGGTAGTACCTGTTGTGGTCCTGTCGCAGACTTTCCCCGCGCGCCCGTCTTCCATTCCTGACGTCCGTGATTTCGTCAAGCGCTGCCTGGCCCAGTCCCCGCTGACCGAGGAAGACAACCGCGAGGTAGGCGAGACCGTGGCCCACGCGCTGCTCGAGGCGGCGGGCCCGACCGGCGCCATCAACGTCTCCTTCCGCATCTTTCCCGACCACGTCGAGGTCGACGTGCTCCGCTCCGGCGCCCAGATCAGCTCGCCCGCGGGCATCGACGCCCTGGCCTCGCTGCTGAAGAACCAGGCCTCTGACATGAAGGCCGCCGCGTCCGGCCGCCCCGGGTCGGCCTCCATGGCCGACGGCGACGAGATGGCGTTCGCCGACTGGATGGCCGGGGTACTGCGCCGCGAGGGCATGACCATGGAGGTGGCCGCCCGCCAGCTCGGGGTCTCGGTGAAGACGGTCAGCCGCTGGGTCGGCGGCGCCACCGAGCCGCGACTGCGTGACCTGCGCCGGATCCGCGAGCTGTTCGGCGACTTCCCGCTGCCCTGACCTGTCCTGCCCTTCCTGGTCTGGACACTTTGCCTGGGCGGGATCCGGTCCCGCTACCGCCGGTAGTAGACCTTGGCCCGCCCGACCGCTTACGGTTGGGCCCGTGACTGCATCTACAGGCAACTTCCGGCTCGGGCCGGACACCGGGCGCGTCGTCATCAAGACCAGCCGGGCCGGGCTGGCCGCCAGGGCCGGTCACGACCTGACCATCGAAGTCACCCGGTGGTCCGCGCAGGTCGAGGTGCCTGCCGAGGAGGACGGCGGCCTGGCCGCCGCGACGGTCAGCGCCGAGCTCGACCTGAGCTCGCTCGAGGTCCGCGAGGGGAAGGGCGGGGCCAAGCCGCTCACCGACGGGGACCGCCGGGAGATCAAGAAGACCATGAGCGGGATCCTGGGCGGCGGCACCGCGAGCTTCACCTCCTCGCGGATCGTCCGGTCCGGGGCCAGCGGCGGCGCCATCGAGGGCACGGCCACCCTGAACGGCAAGTCGCAGCCGGTCCGGCTGCAGGTGACCGCGCCCGGAGACGGCCGCTACCGGGGTGGCGGCACGCTGAACCAGACCGCGTTCGGGATCAAGCCGTATACCGGGTTCTTCGGCGCGCTCAAGCTCAAGGACGAGGTCGTGGTCGAGTTCGAGGTGGACCTCTCCTCCGAACCCGGCTAGCTCAGCGCCGGCCTGGTCTCGAACGCCAGCTGCCAGGATTCGTCGGCCTGCCCGTCCACGTCGAGCACCCAGCTGTAGCGGCGGCCCGGCGTCAGGTGCAGCACGATGTTGAAGCTCATCGGCACGTTGATCTCGGTGCCCGGCGTCATGCCGGGCTGGCGGCGCGCCTCGAAGTGGCCGTTGACCTGGACCGGCAGCCCGTCCGTCGCGCCCGGCTGCATGACGGCCCGGCCGTCCTCGTCGATCAGCCGGAGCGCGAAGGACACCTTCTCGTCGGTCTCCTGCCACGGCACGTGGAAGATGGTCACCACGGCGCACGGTGTCGGCCCGGGCCCGCAGGTCGACCAGCCGCCACCGGAAATGAACAGCTTGCCGTCCGCGATCTGGGCGTAGTCGGCGAGCATCATCGTTGCCCTCATGACTTCACCCTAGCGAGCCGCACGACCCCTGCTGGCCCGCATGTGAGGATGGATCCATGATCGAAAGGTGGCGCTAGGCAAACCCACCGCCACCGCGGGCCTGGCCGGGAACCCCCGGCCAGGCCCGCGGCATGTCTATCCGTGGTCGGCTATAATCGAACAAAGGATCGACATGACTCAGGTTGAGGCCCGGCCGGGTGAGCCCCAGCCCGGCGAACCCCAGCCGGGCGACCTCACGCTGGCCGCGGCCCGCTTCTTCGCCGCCCGGCTGACCGCCAGCTGGGTCCCCGCCTACCTGGCCGGGCGCGGATTCGGCGAACAGGCGCTGCGCGCATGGACCGTGGGCTACGCCCCGGCCGGATGGCGCCTGCTAACCGCCCACCTGCGCGAGCTCGGCTACGGCGACGCCGCCATCCAGGCCGCCGGGCTGGCCCGGCGGACCAGGCGGGGCGCGCTCGTCGACTTCTTCAGGGACCGGGCCATGTTCGGTATCCGCTGGCCGGACGGGACGGTCGCCGGTTTCACCGGACGCGCCCGGCCCGGCGGCGGCCGGCCCGGGCCGGTCTACCTCAACACCAGGACGACCGGCCTATACCACAAGGGCAGCCTGCTGTTCGGCCTGTACGAGGGACGGCGGGCGCTAGCCGCGGGTGCCCGGCCGGTGCTGGTCGAGGGTCCGCTGGACGCCATCGCGGTGAGCGCGGCCGCGCGGTACGCGGGCGTCTCGCCCTGCGGTACCGCGCTGACCGCCGCCCAGGTCGCCCTGCTCTCCCGGACCTCGGATCTGCGCCGGGCCGGCGTGGTCGTGGCCTTCGACGCGGACCGGGCGGGCCGCCGGGCGGCGGTGCGGGCCTTCCATCTGCTCCGCGGCGTGACCGACTACGCCGTCGCCGCCGTCCTTCCGGCGGGCCAGGACCCGGCCGGATTCCGCCGCGAGCACGGCAGCCGGGCACTGGCCCGGCGGCTCGACGCCGGCGTGCCCCTGGCCGACCTGGTGGTCGACGAGACGGTGGCGCCGTTCGAACGCTGGCTCGCGTTTCCCGACGGGAAGTTCGCCGCGCTGCACGCCGCCGCACCGCTGATCGCCGGGTTGCCGCCCGGCCAGGTCGCGCGCCAGGTCGCCCGCGTGGCCGGCCAGCTCGGGCTGAGCTACGCCGAAGTCACCGCCGCCGTGACCGGCGCGCTGCGGCCGCCGGAATGACCCGGGGCGGCCCGGGGTTGGCAGGGGTCATGACGACTATCGGCTTCATCGGCAGCGGGATGGTCGGCGGCACCGTGGCCCGGCTCAGCGTGGCGGCCGGGCACCGGGTGGTGCTGAGCAACTCCCGCGGCCCGGAAACCCTGCACGACCTCGTGGCTGAACTCGGCCCGCTCGCCGCTGCCGCCACCACCGGGGAGGCCGCCGAGGCGGGCGACCTGGTGGTGGTCAGCATACCGGTCAGGGCCATCGCCGACGTCCCGGCCAGGCCGCTGGCGGGCAAGCCGGTCCTGGACACCTGCAACTACTACTCGCAGCGCGACGGGCAGATCGAGGTGCTCGACACCGGCGCGCTCACCAGCAGCGGCCTGCTCCAGCACCACCTGCCGGACGCGCACGTGGTGAAGGTGTTCAACAACATCTACTACCGGCACCTGGCCTCGCTGGCCCGCCCGTCCGGTGCCCCGGACCGCACCGTCCTGCCCATCGCGGCCGACAACGCGGCCGCCAAGACGGCAGTGACCGCCTACCTTGACTCGATCGGCTACCACGCGGTCGATGCGGGAACGCTCGCCGACAGCTGGCACCAGGAACCCGGCACCCCTGTCTACGGTGCCCCTTACGGCCCCTTCTCCTCCGAAACCGGCAAGCCCGCCGACGCCGCCACCATCCGCGCCGCCCTAGCCGCCGCCCACCGCTAGCGCTCCTTCGGGTTTCAGGCTTGGGCCGGAGCCTCGGCCAGGCTCGCCCGGACATCGTCCATGTCGAGGGACTCGGCCTTGGTGATCAGCTCCTCGAGCGCCTTCTCCGGCAGCGCGCCCGGCTGGGCGAACAGCACGATGTTGTCGCGGATGATCATCAGGGTGGGGATGGAGGTGATGTTGAAGGTGGCCGCCACCTCGGGCTGGGCCTCGGTGTCGACCTTGCCGAACACCGCGTCGGGGTGCTTCTCGGACGCCTTCTCGAAGACCGGGCCGAACATCCGGCACGGCGGGCACCACTCGGCCCAGAAGTCGACGAGGACCAGGCCGCCTCCGGTTACCGTCGAGTTGAAATTCTCGGCCGTCAGCTCGACCGTCGCCATCGTCTGCCTCCTTGCGGTCAATACCCGTAGGGGTATCGACAACGGCGTGGTCCTAAACATTCCACCCCTTGGGGTATGTGCGCGCCGGATCCTGCCGGGGACACTAGACCGGGGACACTGGACCCGAGGAGGACGTGGGCGCGTTCATGCGCTGCTCCACCGACCACCACAACGTGCTGGTCCTGGCCGCGCCGGTGAGCTTCCTGCACCACACGTCCTGGCAGGTCGACGACGTCGACGACGTGGGCCGCGGCGCCTGCGCGATGCTCGAGGGCAGGCCCGAGCGGCACGTGTGGGGTCTGGGACGGCACTACGCGGGCTCGAACTTCTTCTGGTACCTGAAGGACCCGGCGGGCAACTTCTCCGAGTACTACAGCGACATGGACTGCATCATTGACGACCAGCTGTGGACGCCTGAGGATCTGGAGGGGGCGCGGGGGCTGTTCGCCTGGGGCCCGCCGCCGCCCCCCTCCTTCCTGCATCCCGAGGACCTCGCGGCCATGATGACCGGGGCCCATTCGACCCGCTGAATGGCGCTCGCTGAACCGGGCCCTATTCGGCCGGCGGCACGATCAGGACCGCGCAGTGCGCGTGGTGAGCGACCTGGCTGGTCACCGAGCCCATCGTCAGCCGGGCGAAACCGCCCGTGCCGCGCCGGCCCAGGACGAGCATGTCGGCGCCCTGGCTCGCCTTGATGAGCTCGTCGACCGGCAGGCCGTGCACCGCGGTGACCGTGACCGAGGCCGGCCGGGAGCCGAGCGCGGCCAGTACCTGGTCGGATTCCGCCTGGGCCGCCTCCCTGGCCTTGTCGGTCAGGGCAGCGTCGTCCTGGTAGTGGGAGACGCCGCCGTATACGTCGCGGACGGCCTGGTGGATGGTGAGCACGGTGAGGGGCGCGCCGTGGGCCACCGCCTCGGCCGCGGCCCTTTCCAGGGCCTTGCGGGAATGACCGGAGCCATCGACTCCGACAACGATGCCAGGCATGTCAATCTCCTTTGACTCAGTCACTACCGCGGCCCTGAACCTCTGCCGATGATCTTAGGCACACAAGGCTCCGCGCAACAGAGCCGGAATTCGCAACAATTTCGCGTCGCCGCGTCGCCGCGCTGCTGGCTAGCCTGTACCCTCGCGCCGATTCCGCGCAATTCAGGCATGGTAACAATCCCGGCCGCCCGCCGGGCCGGCCCTAGCCGTACGCCCGGGCCCGCCGTCATGATAACGGTGGGGAACGACGCGTCCAAGGGAGGACGAGGCATGGCATCGAAGCCCATCGTGGCCGGTACGGACGGTTCTGAGGAATCACTGCGGGCGGTCGGCTGGGCCGCGAGGGAGGCGGCCCTGCACGGCGCCCCACTGCGGATCGTGGCCACCGCGGAGGTGCTGCCCCGGATGACCCCGCGCGTGGGCGCGCACGGGGGCTCGTACGAGACGGTGACTGACGTGCTCGTCGAGGACCGGGACCGGGCGCTGGCCGCGGCGGCCGAACGGGCCGCCAAGACGGCCGCCGGCGTGCTGATCGACACCGACGTGCTGACCGGGCCGACGGCCCAGGCCGTCACCGAGGCCGGCTCGGGCGCGCTCATGCTGGTTCTCGGCTCCCGCGGCACCAGCGCGTTCACCGCCCTGCTGCTCGGCTCGGTCAGCCGCTACGCCGCCAGCCACGCGGCCAGCCCGGTCGTGGTCGTCCGGGACGAGAGCCCGGCGCAGCACAAGCTGATCGGCGTCGGCGTCGCCGACATCGAGAGCTGCCGCGATGCGCTCACGTTCGCGCTGGAGGAGGCCAGCCTGCGGCACGCGGGCCTGCACGCCGTCCACTCCTGGCACACGCCGCAGTCCGACTTCACCCGGGCCGGCCCGATACCCACCGAATCCGCCGCCCAGGCCGCGGCGGACGCGGCCAGCCAGCTCGCCAGCCTGCTCGACGAGTGCGGGGCCAAGTACCCCGACGTGACGGTCACGCACGAGGTCGTGCACGGCCACCCGGGCCGCGCGCTGGTCGGCCTGTCCGCCCGGGCCGACCTGGTGGTCATCGGCAGGCGCCCCGGCGCGCCGGGTCCCGGCTCGGTGCGGCACGCCCTGCTGAACCACGCGCACGGCCCCGTGGCCACCGTGCCTTCCTCAGCCGGGCCTTCCTCCTAGGCAGGCTCCCGCTCGATCGGGCAGCTCATGCAGCGCGGCCCGCCGCGACCGCGACCGAGCTCGCTGCCCGCGATCGAGATCACCTCGATGCCGTGCTGGCGCAGCATGGTGTTGGTGGCGACGTTCCGCTCGTAGCCCACGATCACGCCCGGCGCGATGGCCAGGTAGTTGTTGCCGTCGTCCCACTGCTCACGTTCGGCGGCCCTGGCGTCCTCGCTGGTGGTCAGCACGGTCACCTTGTCCACGCCGAGCACCTCCGCCACCGTGCCCCACAGATTCTCGTTGAGCGTCACCTTCAGGCCGGTGCGATCCGACTCCGTACTGTCCGGCGTGACCGTCCACGACCGCAGCTGCGGATCGAGGTAGGGGTACAGCACGAACGTGCCGCGGTCCACCATGGTCATCACGGTGTCCAGGTGCATCATGGCCCGGGAGAACGGCAGCTCGACCGCGATCACCGCGCTGACCTGCCCGCTGCGGAACAGGGCCTGGGCCAGCAGCTCGACCGCCATCGGCGTCGTCCGCTCGCCCATCCCGATCATCACCGCGCCGTGGCCCAGCACGTGCACATCGCCGCCCTCCACGGTGGCGGGCATGTGCTTGGCGTCCGTGTCGCCGTAATGCCAGGTGAACTCGGCCCCTGCGAACAGCGGGTGATAACGGTAGATGGCGCGGCTGTGCAGCGACTCGCGCTGGCGGGCGGGCTTGGCCATCGGGTTGACCGAGACCCCGTGGTAGATCCAGCAGGAGTTGTCCCGCTGGAACAGGTGGTTGGGCAGCGGCGGCAGCACGAAGTCGTCCGCGTGCAGCACGTCCCAGGTCAGGCTGTGCGGCCGGGCCGGGTGCAGGTCCGCCTTGAGCACGCCGCCGACCAGGAACTCGGCCAGCGCCGGACCGTCGAGGTCGTCGAAGAGCCGCCGCACCGGTCCGGTCAGGTTCGGGCCGAGCATCTCGGGGACGCAGAGCCGGTCCAGGACGAAGGCCCGGCCGGCCGGCACCTCGAGCGTCTGCGCCAGCAGCTGCCCGTAGTAGTGCACCTGCACGCCCCGGGCGCGGAGCACGCCGGCGAAGGCGTCATGCTCTTCCTTGGCCCGCCCGGCCCAGAGCACGTCGTCGAAGAGCAGCTCGCCGACGTTGCGCGGGGTCAGCCGGGAGAGCTCGAGTCCGGGCCGGTGCACGATCACCTGACGGAGGGGACCGACCTCGGACTGGACGCTGAAGCTCACCGCGGTCTCCCGTTACCCCGCCAGGCCAGCAGCGACCACTGGGACAGCGCGGACAGCACCGAGCCGACACATCCGACCGAGCCGACCGACAGCACCGACGCGAGGCACCCGGCCGAGCCGATCGACAGGATCGAGCCCGCCGACCCGATCGACAAGATGGACCCGCTCGAGCCGATCGACAGGATCGACCCGCTCGAGCCGATCGACAGGATCGACCCCGAGGACCCCATGGACCGCGGTGAAACCTTCGTGTTCCGCATGGAGCCATTCTCGCAGCGAGCCCAGCCACCAAGACAGCGCACGCGAGACACTTGTCAGCATGGAGCAAGAGCGGCCCCCGGTGTACGCGCTGCTGGCCGACGGGACCACGGTCGAGATCCGCCTGGCCGTCCCTGCTGACTTCGACGCGGTCAAGGCCATGCACGAGGCGATGTCACAGGACAACAGCTACCTGCGATTCTTCAACATGAGCCGGCTCTCGGCCGAGCGCGAGGCCGGGCGGATCTGCCGCAACCCGGCCCCGGGCAGCGTAGCGCTGCTGGCCGTGGCGAACGGCGAGGTGGTCGGCGTGGCCAGTTACGTCCCGCTCCGAGAAGACCCGATCACTGCCGAGGTCGCGTTCGCGGTGGCCGACCACATGCACCACAGGGGCATCGCCACCCTGCTGCTCGAGCACCTGGTCTCGCTGGCCCGGAGCCGCCAGATCACCACGTTCACGGCCGAGACCCTGACCGAGAACCAGGCCATGCTGGGCGTGTTCACCGAGGTCGGCCTGCCGGTGCGGCGGCGCTATCGCGAGGGCATCATCGACCTGACCTTCCCGCTGCCCGGGCCGGGGGACAGCGATAGCTACTCGGACGCGGTGGCCGAGCGGGAGCGCCGCGCCGACGTGGCCAGCCTGCGGCACGTCTTCGCGCCCGAGTCGGTCGCGGTGATCGGCGCGAGCCGGCGTCTCGGCACCGTGGGCCGGGCCATCCTGGACAACATCCGGGCCGCGGGGTACGCCGGCCGGGTCTACACGGTGAACCCGCACGCCCGCCAGGTCGGCGACGAGCGCTGCCTGGCCTCGGCGCTCGACCTGCCCGCGGCGGTCGACCTGGCGGTGATCGCGGTGCGGCCGGCCGCCGTACTCGACGTGGCCGAACAGTGCGGCCAGCGCGGCGTGCGGTCCCTGGTCGTGATCACCTCCGGGCTCGACGCCGCGCAGAGCGCCGAACTCCTCGCGGTCTGCCGCAGCCATGGCATGCGCCTGGTCGGCCCGGACTGCTTCGGGGTGGCCGTGCCCGGCCTCGGCCTGGACGCCACCTTCGCCGCCTGTCCGGCCAGGCCCGGCGTGACCGGCCTGGTCATGCAGTCCGGCGGGCTCGGCTTCGCCCTGGTCGACCACCTGTCCCGGCTCGGCATCGGGATCTCCTCGTTCGCCTCGGTCGGCGACAAGCTCGACGTGTCCGGCAACGACATGCTGTTGTGGTGGGAGCGCGACGACCAGACCAGGCTGGCCGTGCTCTACCTCGAGTCGTTCGGCAATCCGCGCAAGTTCGCCCGGACGGCCCGCCGGGTCAGCTGCGCCATGCCCGTCCTCACCGTGCTGGCCGACACCGTGCTGGCCGGCCAGACCGCCATCCAGGAGGCCCTGTTCGATCAGGCCGGCGTCATCACCACCCGCGGCTTCGGCGAGCTGATCGAGGTAACCGCGCTGCTGGCCTCCCAGCCCGTCCCGGCCGGGCGCACGGTGGCCATCGTGTCCAACGTCCGCAGCGCCGGCCAGCTGGCCGCCGAC
>Ga0070698_100008954_pt1 | contig 10770 bp, 8 predicted proteins | sample KBSK1502metaG_FD_65477 | JGI IMG/M metagenome (GOLD analysis project Ga0070698, IMG submission 65477) | Corn, switchgrass and miscanthus rhizosphere microbial communities from Kellogg Biological Station, Michigan, USA - KBS K1-50-2 metaG | ecosystem: Host-associated > Plants > Roots >... | reverse complement strand
AACTCGACATCTTCGAGCGCCTTAGTCAAGGCGTTTCGATCAGTAAGACTCGCCTGAATGAAATCAATATCGCCGCCAATTTCAGCCACATTCTCACGATGGCCCGTTGACAGGTCGTCAATAATGCGAACCCGGGCTCCACGGTCGATTAAGGCCGCGGCGATGTGAGACCCAATGAAGCCGGCGCCTCCCGTAACTAAGGCTATTCCCGAGAGTGGCATGATCGTTATCGTCCTACCCCAACATATTGGAAGCCCATTTCGCGCATGTCGGCCGGTTCGTAGATATTACGCAGATCGGCAATCCTGGGGACCTTCATAGATCCGCGAATGCGCTCCATATCCAGGGCGCGGAATTGGTTCCACTCCGTCATGAAGACGATCACGTCTGCTCCAGTGGCGGCCTCATACTCGTCCCCGGCGTATTCTATTTCAGGAAGGATCTTCCGAGCTTCTTCAACGGCGACCGGATCATAGGCACTCACGATCGCGCCTCGTGCGACCAGACCACGGATTATTTCGATCGACGGAGCATCCCGCATATCATCGGTTTCGGGCTTGAAAGCCAGACCCAGCACGGCAACTCTCTTCCCGCTCAACCCTCCCGCTAGATTTTCGATCTTCGGCACCATTGAGAGTCTTTGCTGATAATTGACGTCGATCACTGAATCAACTATTCGGGTAGGCGACGAGTACTGGCGTCCAATCATCGACAGAGCGCGAATGTCCTTGGGAAAGCAAGATCCACCGAAACCAGGTCCGGGATGAAGAAACTTGCCTCCAATGCGCCGGTCCATCCCGATCGCCCGCGCCACTTCGTGAACATCGCAGCCCACCTTTTCGCAAAGATTCGCAATCTCGTTGATGAAGGAAATCTTGGTGGCTAAGAAGGCATTCGCAGCGTACTTAATCAATTCCGCGCCTTCCAGAGACGTAATCACAAACGGAGTTTCGATCAGGTAGAGAGGCCGGTAGAGATCGCGCATGATGTCGATGGCGTCTTGATCGCTGCCGCCAATCACTACCCGGTCCGGACGCATGAAGTCGCTTATCGCCGCGCCCTCGCGCAGGAACTCCGGGTTCGAGATGACGCTGAACTCCACAGGTGTCCGCTGGAGTTCACGTATCAGCGAAGCGAGGCGTTTTCCGGTCCCTACCGGAACGGTAGACTTGGTAGCCACCACCTTGTAGCTATCCATGTGTTCCGCGATTTTGCGGGCGACGTCTTCGACGTAGGAAAGATCGGCAGAGCCGTCAGCGGCGGGTGGGGTACCGACCGCCAGGAAAATTACCTGCGATCGTTGAATGGCTTCCTTGCTATCGGTAGTAAACCGTAGTCTACCTGCCTGCAAGTTCTTCTTAACTAATTGGTCAAGACCCGGCTCATAAATAGTCGTCTTACCGAGGGCGAGTTGGGCTATTTTTTCGGCATCCACATCGACGCACGTGACATCGACTCCGAACTCTGCAAAGCATGCCCCGGTGACAAGTCCCACGTAACCGGAACCAATGACAGCAATGTGCATCCGCTTAGTCTTAGGTGCTTAGAATTCCCTGCCCACCAACCAAAATTTACGGGCCACGCGCGCCATTGACGCGTGACCCGCAAAATTGTACTCAAATGCCGCGCGAGGTGCGCGCCATCAGCCGCAATGGGCTTTGGTTACTTGGTCGGACTGACCACGGTGACACTGCCACCGAAGTTCAGATCGTTGTTGTGAGTCGTCGCGATGATTGCTGCCGCAACAGCACCGCCGGCCGCCAGCAACAGAGCAGCCAAGGCACCACCGCTCAGGTGGCCAAAGCTATCCGCTTTTGTCAGGCGCGTGCAGCGCGTTCCGGGCTGAGGAGTGCCAGCGGATTCAGACGTTCCCGCCGCAACCGCTTTCGTCTTCCCGGCTGCCCGCAACTCGACAAGTCCGCCCTGAGACGCGACGATCATGTTGCCGCACTCAACATCGACCATAAACGTGGCCGCCTGTTGGGCATCAGCTACAGCCGCGCCATCCTTCGCAGTAACGATCGCCGCAGTACCTGCCAGCGTCGAGACCTGCACTCGGCCCGCATCGAGTGCGGCTGAGATATTTTTGTCGCCAAAACTCACTTTGACGCTCGAGTTTGGGAACAATTCAACGCGGCCCAGCTTTCCAAGGCTAACGACTGCGCTGCTGTTCGCTCCCGTTGCAACTACGCTGTCAGAGAAAACAGTGGCGCCCGAGATGGCGGCCTGACCATTAACGGTGACTTGCCCGGAAACCGAAAGCTCGCCTGACGCTGCTTTCTGCCCCGGTGTTGCCAGTGCCACCATTGAGTAAACGCTTAACACGGCAACCGCGACACAGAATGCGATAGACTTACGGCTCCAAGTTCTGCTAATCATCATTTCCTCCCGTACAAGTGAACAAATTTTTTGTGGAAGCGCGCTACGATTACTAATAGTCTCGCAGTAGACGGAAAACTCGTACCCGTCTCGACTCAACAATCTCGCACGCGCGAGACACTCTAAAAAAGAAAGCATGCCGGATCTAGTAAAGGCTCATCCAGCCTAGCCTTTTTACACGAACACCGGCCCATATGTCAACAATTAAACCCTTGATCCCAAAGGCCAAAGCCACGGTATTAATTAGCTTTCGGGGAAGATAGCACGCGGTCGGGCCTCTGTAAAGAGCTTTTTTCCCTTCAGCTTGTCAAGAAATTGTGTTTTTCCGGGTGTCAGAGGAAGCAACGAACACATCTTGAAGTTACTTAAAATAAAGAGGAAAACCCTCCCGAACGAGATTCCGACGAACTAGCCGCACTCGCTACTTTGGAGAGGTTCGCCGGGGCCGAGTAGTGGTCTGACCTACGCGTTGGCCGCTCGCTACCCCAGAGCCCGAACCCGAGGAAAGGGTACCTGGAACCTTCTTCTGTTGCGCCATCAGTTCTGCCTGTTCATATGGATCCAAGCGGGCAAAAAGGTAGAAAACCTCTCCCGAATGAATGGCTGCCAGGAACCGAAACTTATTGCCGACTGTTTCATTGACCCTAAAACCTGTAGCCTTCGGCGGAATTTCGAACAGCGTGCGCAGCTCGTCCTGGGTCACCGCTTCAAGTTCGGGCACGTAGTCGCTTCCACTCTGTCGCACCAGCCGAATCGCCATCTGTCTAAGCGCGCGAATTCTACTTACGTTCCGGTGGTAGTAGGCGGCTGTAATTTCCCGCCGGCTGGCCCGGTCGTCCACTACCTCCTGCTCGTTGCTCAGGTATCCCAGATACGCCCGCATGACTGGTCCAAATTCCTGATCTGAGTCGACGCTCATCGACGCGTTCGAACGTTGAGCAACCACCGCTAAGCTCAGCAGCAACAGGATCGATATCGAAATGAAGAGCCGAGGCAAACTAGTTAGGTTAGACATGGAACACACCTCAGATACGGTTTGGGCTTCATTCGGCCCCGGCCGCATTTGAACCAGAACGAAGGATTACTTTAGCTCAAGAAAGCGCCTGTGGGCCAACTATATTGGCCCGCGATTGTACTCTCGCGCGGATCTCGCTGTATTGCACCAGTAATTCAGCGATGTTACATTTTAATTTCAAGATGAATGACAAACAGGCCGAGCGGGAATTTTCAGGAAGGCGTGTTGCCCTCGGCGTAACCGGCGGGATCGCGGCATACAAGGCCATCGAAGTGCTGCGCGGATTGCAGCGCGCGGGTTGCGAAGTGCGCGTCACCATGACGAAGCACGCCTGTGAATTCATTCAACCCCTGACTTTCCGCGCCCTCTCAGAATCCTATGTGCTGGTTGACGATTACGCCGCGGACAATCCTGACCCGATCGCCCACATCACGTTCTCGCAAACAATCGATTTGTTCATTATCGCGCCGGCAACAGCTAACACGCTGGCGAAACTGGCCAACGGAGTCGCCGATGATTTCCTGAGTTCGACCTATCTCGCGTGCACGGCTCCAGTGCTCGTCGCGCCGGCAATGAATACGGTCATGTGGGATCATCCAGCGACGCGGCGTAATCTACAGAAGTTGCGTGAAGACGGAGTCCATCTCATCGATCCAGATGCGGGCGAAATGGCCTGCGGCACGTTCGGGCCAGGCCGCCTTAGCGAGCCTGAGAGAATTGTTTCGGCCGCACTCGAATTGCTGAGGCGGCGCCCGCAAACGGCCATCTCGACTGCCGAGACCCAAACCTTCGGCCAGACTAGCGTCACATCCAAGGACCTGAATGGTGAACGCCTCTTAATTACTTCAGGGGCAACGCGCGAACCCATCGATCCGGTTCGCTTCATTTCAAATCGCTCTTCAGGACGGATGGGATTCGCGCTTGCCGAAGCCGCTCGAGACAGGGGCGCCGAGGTTACGATCGTAGCCGGAATAACCAGCGTCGATCCGCCTTCCGGCGTCCGAGTCATCCGAGTCAGCTCTGCCGAAGAGATGCGCAGCGCGGTCAGCAAAGAGGCTCCGGCGTCTTCGGTTTTCATCGCCGCGGCAGCAGTGGCGGATTACCGGGTGAGGGACAAATCCCCGACCAAGATTAAAAAGGCGGAAGCCGGGATGGAGTTGAGACTCGAGCGCACCGTTGACATCCTGGGAGAAGTTTCGCGGGGGCGAATGCCTGGCCAGCTCTTGATTGGATTTGCTGCGGAGACAAATGACTTGCTGGCAAACGCGCGCGTAAAACTTATGGCCAAGGACCTGGACGCGATAGTGGCCAACGATGTCTCGCGCGGAGACTCAGGCTTTGATTCTGAAAACAACGCCGTCATAATTCTGCTCCGCGATAACCCACGGCCCGTAGAGTTGGCGCTCATGTCCAAGCTTGAAACGGCACACCGAATTCTTGATGAGGTGGTAAAGTTACGCCAGGCAAATCCTAAAAACAAAGCTTTGACTGAGAGTGCTTGAGAGAGATGAATCCTGATTCAACCGCTACTGAGCTGCTCGACTTACTGAAACAGTCACGAGAGTACACGCAATATTTCGTCGAGCTTGGCGTTGAAACAATCGAACTATCAGGTGCGCGCATAACGACCTCCGTTCAATCATTGGAGTTGTCCGCACAGCGCTCCGCCAAGCCTGCACCAGGCGCTAGTCAATCTTATAAGGCTCCGGCCGTCGCCTTCAGTCCCCCACCGCCCACTTCCCTTTTCGTCGAAGCCGCTGCGTCCCAACCCGTCGCTACTCAATCCACGGAGCGCATGGAAGATATCTGGCGCGACATCGGCGATTGCACTCGCTGCGGTTTGTGTGAAGGACGCACCCAGGTCGTCAATACTTTCGGAAATCCCAAAGCGCGTTTGATGTTTGTTGGTGAGGCACCCGGCGCCGACGAAGACGCGCAGGGCCGGCCGTTCGTCGGCCGCGCCGGTCAACTGCTTACTAAAATTATCGAAGCGATTGGCATGAAGCGCGAAGATGTCCTGATCGGCAACGTCAATCGCTGCCGGCCGCCGGGCAATCGTCAGCCGACTCTGGAAGAAGCGGCGATCTGCCGGCCGTTTCTATTTCGTGAGATATCCGCCGTGCAACCGGACGTGATCGTTGTAATGGGAAATACTGCCCTGCAAAATCTGCTCGAGATCCGCGGAGGCATCACGCGCGTGCGCGGCGAGTTTCGGGACTTTCGCGGAATTAAAGTAATGCCTACTTTTCATCCGGCCTATCTGCTACGCGACCCGTCCAAGAAAAGAGAGGTCTGGGAAGACCTGAAGAAAGTCCGGAACTACCTCGACAGTCTGCCACCGCGAACGTGATTAGGCTTCTGCATGAGATACGATCGCGCTCGATCAGTTGTTTGAGATCCGTTGGAGCGAGGCGTAGTTCGCTTTGTAGGAGCGAGGCGTGTTTCGCTTTGTAGGAGCGCCGAGTGTTTCGCTCCGTAGGAGCGAGATATTTATAGCACCCGCTGGCCCGAGATCAATGTCAGCTCCGTTAGGAGCGAAAGATGCACAACGTTTCGATTCACATTCCGCTCCTGACGGAGCTGGTGTGAAATTGTAAAGAGCGTTCGGTGCTATAAACATCACGCCCCTGGCGGGGCTAAGATCGCGGAGTCTTCCGTGCTGGGCGACGCGCCGGGCAAAAGCGCAAGAGAGCAAAGGGCTATTAAATCCGCGCAATCGCGACAACTCGAAACCCGTCGAAAAGGGTTAAGACAATAGAGGGCGCTTTCGCATCTTCGGGCAGACGAGGTAACCTCTCAGGCACCACAATGCCCTTCCCCGCTCAGAAATCGACCGATTCAACGCCGCTGTACGCCCAAGTCGCGTTTCCGGTCCATCTCAGTAAGACTTTCACCTATCGTCTGCCTCCGTCCATTCAGCAGGTCGCCCGCCTGGGCTCGCGCGTGGTGGCGCAGCTCGGCGCAAAGCCCTTAACCGGCTACATTGTCGCCCTCCTCCCGCACCTGCGAACCGGTACCAGCCTGATCGAATCAGAGATCAAGGAAGTTCAGGAATTGCTCGACGTCGATCCGCCGCTGACCGCCGAGGTGCTGGAGATAACGCGTTGGGTCGCTGATTACTATGCCGCGCCGTGGGGCGAAGTCATGCGCGCCGCGCTGCCCGCGGGCATCAACGCGACCGTCGAACAAGCAATCGCAATCACTGCGAAGGGTCGTGAGGCGCTGATGGATTTGGAGACAAGCAGTCCTGATCAAGTTCGAACCGTCGCGCTCCGGCTACTCGCAAGCGAAGGCGAGTTCGAACTATCCGCGTTTTGTTTACGAATCGGCGCCGCAAAAACTCCGCAGTGGCTGCGCCAGATGGAAACTGAGGGCTTGACTGAACGAGTCTATCGAACTCGCCCAACAGTAACTCGCGCCAAACGACGACGCGCTATTCGCCTCGTCGACTCTGAAGCAGACGAATCCAAATCCAATAACCAACACGTGACGGAGTCACAGCAACGCGCGATCGAAGTTCTCCGTGCCCAGCAGAACACGATGGCGGTTAGCGACTTGCTCAAGGCCGCACACATAAGCGAGTCGGTCGTCCGCACGCTGGCAAAGAGAGGGGTCGTAACGGAATTTGAAGAAGATGTGCGGCGCGATCCGCTGTCGCGCGCCGAACTTCCTGATACTGAAATCTTCAAGCTGACCAAAGCGCAAACCGACGCTCTCCGAGCTATTGAGAAACGATTAAGCGAAAAGGCTTTCGCGACCTTGCTGCTGCATGGCGTGACCGGCAGCGGCAAAACCGAAGTCTATCTTCGCGCGATGCAAGCTGCTCTCGATCTCGATCGCGGCGCCATGATGCTGGTTCCTGAGATTGCGTTGACGCCGATCCTGTCGCGACGTTTGCGGGCTCACTTTGGCGGACAAATCGCGATTTTTCATTCGTCGCTGTCCAAGGGCGAGCGCTTCGACGAATGGACGCGTCTGCGGGGCGGCGCAGCGCGCGTCGTGCTGGGCACGCGTTCGGCCGTCTTCGCACCCGTTCGAAATCTGGGCGTCATCATCATCGACGAAGAGCAGGACTCTTCTTACCGGCAGGAGGAGTCTCCTTTCTATAACGCCCGCGACACTGCAATCGTGCGCGCCCAGAAAGAATCCGCGGTGGTCGTTCTCGGCTCGGCCACGCCTTCGCTGGAATCGTTTCATAACGCCCAGCGCGGCAAGTACGAATACCTGCACCTGCCCGAACGCGTCGCCAACCGTCCGATGGCGCGTGCTGAAATGATCGACATGCGAGAGGTCTTTGCCCGGCACAAGAAGCCTGCGGTCTTTTCCGACGACTTATTGAAAGCGATTGCCGAGACACACGATCGTGGCGAGCAGTCGATCATCCTTTTGAATCGACGTGGCTATTCGAGCTTCATTCTATGCCGCTCCTGTGGCGAATCGATCAATTGTCCGAACTGCGACGTCTCGCTCACCTATCATCAAACTGATCGCATCCTGATCTGTCACTACTGCAATCACCATCAACGCGCACCCAGACAATGTCCCGCTTGCGCCAGTAAGTACATTTACTACGTCGGCGAAGGCACTGAGCAGATCGAAGAACTTCTGCGCAAGCGTTTCCCTACGTTGCGCATCGGACGAATCGATCGCGACACCAAAGCGCGCCGGCACCAATTCGAAAAAACCCTGCTGGATTTCGACAAGGGCGAGATCGACTTGCTGGTCGGCACACAGATGCTGGCGAAGGGTCACGACTTTCCCAATGTAACTTTGGTGGGTGTAGTTTCGGTCGACGCGGGATTGGCCCTGCCGGACTTTCGCGCTGCTGAACGGGCCTTCCAACTGATTACACAGGTTGCCGGCCGCGCCGGTCGTGGTGATTTACCCGGACGCGTCTTGATTCAGACCTACCATCCGCATCACTACGCACTGCGACATGCGTGCGCCCAGGACTATCGCGGATTCTATGACGAAGAGATTCGCCATCGACGCAATCACGGCTATCCTCCTTTCGTCGCGCTGGCTTTGCTGCTGGTGCGCCACAAAGATGCTGCGCGAGCCAGCGCCACCGCTCAAGAACTGCGGCTCGCCCTGGTCGAAGCAAACAAAGATCACGCTTGTCGCATCCTCGGCCCCGCCCCGGCGCCATTCGCGCGTCTGCGCGGCGAGCATCGGGTGCAGTTGCTAATAAAATCGCGCAGCCGAAAGCAAATGCGGTCGGTGATTGATGCGGCCCTGCACAACCTGCAAAAGGCCGGAAATGATTTGCGTTCAGTGACGGTGGAGATCGATCCGGTAAGCATGATGTAGCTGCCTGGCACTCAAGACACGAAATGAGGTCAGTACCACCCGCGTGAGCGGGTGGGTTCATCATTCAAGCTTAGCGCTAACTTCATCCTCGACATTGTGCACTTGACCGCGTTCAGAGTACCGACTTCAGTCGGGCTTTTACTGTCAGAACCGCCGACGGTAGCGGGCGATCTGGGTCAATGACTTAAAACTTCAGGTTGAACCGCCGCTACCGCAGGTGGTTCTGACAAAGACCCAAACTAAAGTTGGTACTCTAAACATCAATCATCTAAACTCACGACCATGAAGCTTTCGGAACTCGCTGCTCAAACCGGTGCGCGCTGTGAACCACCCGACGTAGACATAGAAATAGATGGCGCCGCCGGACTCGATCAAGCACAACCGGGCCAGGTAACTTTTCTGTCAAACCCGCGTTACACCTTACGCGTGAACACGACCGGAGCCGCGGCGATCTATGTCGGCGAAGATACAGAAGTCTCTCGCGCAGACATTGCCGTGTTGCGTGCGAAAGATCCCTACCTGGCGTTCACCCGCGCGCTGGTTCTCTTTAATCCGCCAGCCTCATTCGCCCCGGGTATACATCCTTCGGCGGTGATCGATCCGTCAACAAAAATAACCGACAGTTCATCAATAGGAGCTCACGCGGTAATCGGACGCCACGCAGAAATCGGCGAGCGCGTTCAGATTCATCCCAACGTTACAATCGCTGACAATGTGACTATCGGCGATGACTCAATCATCAATTCCGGCGTGGCGATTCGTGAAAACTCAATCGTGGGCCGTCGTGTGATTGTTCACAATAACGCAGTCATCGGCAGCGACGGCTTCGGTTTTGCTAAAGATGAACAGCGCCGCTGGTTGAAAATTCCGCAAACCGGCCGAGTGGTGATCGAAGACGACGTGGAGATTGGAGCCGGCACCACGATCGACCGGGCTTCGACCGGAGAGACGCGCATCAAGCGCGGCGCCAAGCTCGATAACCTGATTCAGGTCGGGCATTCGTGCGCGGTCGGCGAAGATGCTCTATTATGTGCGCAGGTCGGAATGGCCGGCAGCTCGCGCGTCGGCGATCGCGTGATTCTTACTGGACAAGTAGGCATCGGCGGGCATATCACGGTGGGTGACGATGCGATCCTCTATCCACAGAGCGGCGTGCCAAACGATGTCGCGGCCGGTGAGGTACTGGTCGGTACTCCGGCTTTCGAGGTGAGTGCTTTCTGGCGCGCGATTGCGGTCTTCAAGAAACTTGGAGATCTTCCGAAACGAATCCGGGCTTTGGAGAAGAGACTGGATGAGATTGAAAAATCAAAATCGGAGTGATTCGACGCGTAAGTCTCGGGGCAGTAGCCCGACCGTCAGGGAGGGCGCCGAAACGTTGCTTTCCCGCGACGGGGTTCGCACGACGCTTCTGTTTTGGTTCTTCTGGTCGGTCTATCTTTGCTTGTCAGTGATTCTGGTCGCCGCGCTGCTCACCGGCTGGCCTAAATTCCTTCACGATTCAAACCCTTATCTGTTCAAGTAAATCCTCCGGGCAAACTTCTCACTTTGATAAAATTCTTGCATGATAAGACTGTTGACTGACTTCTTCCTTGGGCGTACAAGATAGGAGTGCTTACGCCTCTCGTGATCCCAACACAAGTAAGGTCCCCCGAGAGGCTAAGGCAACGATAGCCCATCGTTGCTTCTCTCAAGGGCTTCAGTTTTAGGAGGTCCCTCTCCTGTTTACTCGCAAGACCAGTTTACTAATCCTTTCAATTCTTCTCGTCTGTGGATCGTTAGCTCTCCTGCTTTATCAAGACAATGGCCAGGCATTCGCACCAAACCCGGCAAAGATGCGCGTGCTAAGAGCAAAGGACAAGACTAAACAAGGACCAACCGCCGGCGAGATCAAAGCCTTCCGAGACGCCAGCCAGAAGGCCCTAGCTAAGAGTCAGGAGGCAGTAAGTCCGCAATCCAAGCCGAAGAGGTTCCTGGACGATCGGATACCCAAGCATGTGCCGATCAAGATCAAGATTAGAAAAGAGAAAGAAAAGAGCTTCGAGGATCCGGACAACGAACACTGGTTC
>Ga0070698_100008953_pt1 | contig 10770 bp, 10 predicted proteins | sample KBSK1502metaG_FD_65477 | JGI IMG/M metagenome (GOLD analysis project Ga0070698, IMG submission 65477) | Corn, switchgrass and miscanthus rhizosphere microbial communities from Kellogg Biological Station, Michigan, USA - KBS K1-50-2 metaG | ecosystem: Host-associated > Plants > Roots >... | reverse complement strand
TCGCGCTGACGCTGGCTTCGCGCTCGCCGGAGCGCGTTGCGGGCGTGGTCCTGGTCTCCGGAGGCGGTGCCGAGCTGTCGCGGATGCGCCTGGCTGGGATCAGGGCGGCGTTCTGGGTCATGAAGCAGTTGCTGACCATGCCCGGGATCTCGAGATGGCTGGGTCACAGCCGGATCACGCGGCTGCTCATGTGGCCCGCTGTCCATGACTGGCGCAAGGTGCCCCTCGAACTGGTCTGGGCGATGTTTCCTCGGAGCATCTCCCCAGGCTTCCTCGAGGCCGCCCGTCTCGGCTCAGCGGGCCTGCGGAGCCTGAACCCGAGAGCGGTGACCGCTCCCGTCCTGCTGGCCTGGGGGCGTCAGGACCGGATCCTCCCGCTGGGCATCGGGCGTCAGCTGGAAGCTGCGCTGCCGGCCGGCCGGCTCGTCGTCCTCGCCGACGTGGGTCACTGCGCGATGTTCGAAGACCCAGACCGGTTCAACGGTCTGGCCCTGCGTTTCCTCGAGCGCCTGGCCAGCGACGAGGTCGAGGTGGCCGACGTCAGGAGCGCGGTCAGTCCATGGCTCGCCTCCGAGGTGACAAGCACGAACGATGGTGGAGAGGAACAAGGCGATGCAACCGCTTGACGACGAAATGATCGAGCAGCACCGTGCCGAGCTGGCGCACTGGGGCGAGATGACGCTCAATCCGCTGGACGCCCTGATGTGGCGGACAGAGCGGCCACCTGCCGACTCGTGGACCGGCGTCGTCGTCATGGTGCTGGGCGGGACACCTGAATGGGAGCGCCTCCGCACCGCGCACCGCTGGGGAATCCGGGTGGCGCCGCGTTTCGCCGAGCGGGTCGTCGAGCCACTGTTGCCGACGGGACCGCCGATGTGGACGACCGACGACAACTTCGATCTCGACTACCACCTGCGTCGGGTCAGACTGCCTGCGCCGGGATCCATGGAGCAGTTGCTCGAGCTGGCGCAGAACCTTGCCGTCACCCCGCTGGACAGAGGCAGGCCACCGTGGGCGGCGATCTTCGTCGAAGGGCTCGAAGGTGGCCGCTCGGCATACCTGCTGCAGGCACATCACGTTCTCATGGACGGGGCTGCGGCCACGCAACTCTTCTCCCGGATTCTCGATCGAGCCTACGACCAGGAGCCAGGCAGCATGCCTGCTCCGATCGAGCGCCCGAGGATCTCGCGGAAGCAGGCGACCGGCGCGGGGTTCGCGTGGCAAGCGCAGGGGGTCCGCCGGCTTCTCGGGGCGGGAGCGCACGGGCTTCGACGGGCCACGCATGATCCCGCACGATCGATCCGGGATGCCCAGAGGTTCGCGGCGTCGATCCAGCGGGTGGCCACGCCGCCGCCGCCCGCCGACAGCGAGTTGCTCGTGCCGGGGCCTCGCACCAAGTGGCGGTACGGGGCCTTCGAGTGTGAGGTGAGCGATCTCAAACGAGCCAGCAAGGCGGTCGGCGGAACCGTCAACGATGCGTTCGTCTCGGCGATCCTGGATGGTCTCCGTATCTACCACGAGCGTCACGGCCAGCGACTGGGAGACGTGCCGATCTCCATGCCGGTGTCGATACGTCGCGATGACGACCCGATGGGCGGCAACCGCTTTGCGGGCGCGTTCTTCTCAGCACCGTCCGGGACTGTCGATGCGGGGGATCGGATCCTCGCGATGCACGAGCGGGTGCAGCAGGTCCGCGGCGAACCCGCGCTCAACTTTCTGAACCAGCTCACGCCGATGATGAACCTTGCGCCCTCGCCGCTGGTCGCAGCGACGATCCAGGGTCTCAACGCGGGCGCAACCCTGACCACGAGCAGTTGGCAGGGCCTGCCGTTCGAGACCTATTTCGCCAGCGTCAGGCTCGAGCGCATGTTCGTGTTCGGCCCGCTGCCCGGCACCTCGATGTGCGCGGCGCTGTGCACTCATGTCGGGACCTGCTGCATTGCGGTGAACGTCGACGGTGATGTGTTCCCCGATTCCGACGTGCTCTGGGAGTGCCTCCAGGAGGGCCTCGATGAGGTGCTGGCGCTCGGCCGCTGAGCGGTCCTTTGACCAGCGGTCACTCTTGTTGTTATTCTGAGACGATGAGATTCAAAAAGAAACCGGGAGAAGGACACTTGTGAGCAAGGAACCGGCGCAGGTGGTGCGCGCCTTCTACGACGCCGTCGCCGCGCGGGACTCGAACGGGTTGTCCGAGATCGTGAAGAACTCCTTCCACGCGGACGCCTCGATCTCCTGGCCCGAGGGACTGCCCTACGGGGGGCGCGTCGAGGGTGCGTCTCGTCTTTCCCGGCTCTTCGTCGGGATGGTGTCGAGCCCGGTGCCCGTGGGCCCTTCTGGCCTCGAAGTCGTCTCGATCGTCGACGGGGGAACGCAGGTTGCGGCCCAGCTCGAGTTCAGCTGGCATGCGCCCGGCTCCTCCGACTCGATCCCGTCTGGCGCGCTCGAGCTCTGGACCTTCGACGGGGGCAAGGTCTCGGAGATCCGCGCCTACTACTGGGACACGGCAGCGTGCCGCGACCTGGTCAAGGACACGCAGGCTGCGTCGGCTGACGCCTGACCTGCTCAACAGAGGAGAAGCAATTGTCGCGATCAGCGGTCATCATCGATGCGGTCCGCTCGCCGCTTGGTCGGGGGAAAGGCCCCAAGGATGGCAAGCCTGGGGGCGCGCTGTCCTCCCTGCACCCAGCAGAGCTGCTGGGTCAGGTCATGCGCCAGCTGGTCGACCGCTCGGGGATCGACCCCGAGCTGGTCGACGATGTCATCACCGGCTGCGTCAGTCAGGTCGGTGAGCAGTCCGGTCCGGTCGGACGCTGGGCGTGGCTGGCTGCCGGCCTGCCCGAGTCGGTCCCGTCCGTCACGGTGCACCGGGCCTGCGGATCGAGCCAGCAGGCCGCGGACTTCGGTGCCCAGGGAGTGATGGCCGGTGTCTATGACATCGTCATCGCGTCCGGCGTGGAATCGATGAGCCGGATCCCGATGGGCGCCGCCCGGATCGGTCAGGACCCCTTCGGTCCGTCTGTCGCCGAACGCTATGCGCCCGGACTGGTACCGCAGGGAATCTCCGCTGAACTCATCGCCGCGCGGTACGGGTTCGACCGGACCGCTCTCGACGAGTTCTCGGCTCGGTCCCACGAACTGGCCCTGAGTAGCGACGCGAGCGGCGAGATCGTGCCCGTCGTACTGCCGGACGGCACCGTGGTGTCGACCGACGAGACGCCCCGCCCCGGCACCACCGTCGAGGGCCTGCGCCAGCTCAAGCCGGCGTTCTACTCCGACGAGATGGCCCAGCGGTTCCCGCAGATCGGGTGGCACGTCACGCCGGGCAACTCCTCGCAGCTCACAGACGGTGCCTCCGCTGTGCTGATCATGTCCGAGGAGCGGGCGGCACAGCTCGGCCTCACCCCTCGGGCGCGGTTCCACTCGTTCGGTCTCGCGGGCGACGACCCGATCAACATGCTCACCGGCCCGATCCCCGCCACCGAGAAGGTGCTGAAGCGGTCCGGGCTCTCGATCGACGACATCGACCACTACGAGGTCAACGAGGCGTTCGCCTCGGTGCCCCTGGCCTGGGCGCAGCACTTCGGTGTGGACCAGGCCAGGCTCAACCCCCGCGGCGGCGCGATCGCCCTGGGCCATCCGCTCGGCGCCTCCGGCGCGCGGTTGCTGACCACCATGCTCAACAGCCTCGAGGCCACCGGTGGCCGCTACGGCCTGCAGACCATGTGCGAGGCGGGCGGTATGGCCAACGCCACCGTCATCGAGCGCTTCTGACCTCCCGGACCTCTCCTGATTGGACGACCCCATGTTCGAACTGACCGAAGAACAGCAGGAGCTGCGCAAGCTCGCCCGGAAGGTGGCGCGCGATCAGTACGCCCCCCTCACGCGGGAGATGGACGCCAACCGCACCCACCTCCCGCCGGCTGAGCGTCGGAAGATCGCCGACCTCGGCCTGCTGGCGCTGCCGCTCCCCGAGGAGTACGGCGGTGGCGGACGTCCGCTCATCGATGCCCTGATCGTGCAGGAGGAGTTCGCGAAGGCGAACCCCATCGCCGCCTGGCCCATCTTCGAAGCCTCGGCCGGCCCGGCTCGGGTGATCCACCTGTTCGGCACCGAAGCGCAGAAGCAGAAGTTCCTGCCACCGGTGGCTGCGGGTGAGAAGACGATCGCGATCTGCATCTCCGAGCCGGACGCGGGTTCCGCTGCCACTGACGTCACGACCCGTGCCCGCATCGAGGGCGACGAGGTTGTGATCAACGGCAGCAAGCGCTGGTGCTCCGGCGCCGGGGTCTCCGAGCAGTACCTCGTCTACGTCCGGTTCAGCGACACCCCCGGTGGTCGCGGCATGGGCGCCGTCGTCGTCGACATGGAGTCGCCCGGCCTGACCTTCGGGCCCCAGGAAGAGCTCATGGGTCACCGTGGCATCGGCTCTGCTGACATGTTCTTCGACAACGTCCGAGTCCCCGTCGAGAACGTGATCATCCCGGAGGGCGGCTTCAACAAGCTCTTCACGGCCTTCAGCATCGAGCGCCTCGGCAACAGCACCATGTGCCTCGCGCTGGCCCAGGAGGCGCTCGACCGGACCGCCCGCTACGTCCAGGAGCGGCGCCAGTTCGGCAAGGAGATCATCGAGTTCCAGACGATTCAGGCATCGTTGGCCGACATGGTGATCCAGGTCGACGCTGCCCGGCTCCTGATCTACCGTGCGGCCGAAGCTGCCGGTACCGGTGCCCCCGAGCAGCTCGACGCCTCGATCGCCAAGTGCTTCGCGAACGAGATGGTCAAGAAGGTCACCGACCTGGCCATCCAGCTGCACGGCGGCTACGGCTACTCCGAGGAGTACGAGATCGCACGCATGCACCGCGACGCCGTCGGCTGGGCCATCGCCGGTGGCACTCCGACCATGCAGCGCACCCGCATCGCGTCGGAGTACCTCGGACGGCGCTTCGACCAGCGGGCGTGACCTGATGTCGATCGCGCTTCCTGGATCGGCGTACGACGAGGACCACGAGGCGTTCCGAGAGTCGGCGCGAAAGTTCCTCGACGTACACGTCGTCCCGCACCTGGACGAGTGGCGATCCACTGGTGCTGTCGACCGGGAAGTGACTCGGGCGGCGGGGGACCAGGGCTTCCTGGGCACCCAGGTGCCGGAGGAGTACGGCGGCGGCGGAGTCGATGACCCACGCTTCACGGCGGTCCTCGTGGAGGAGGCGATGGCCATCGGCGCCTCGGGCTTCGCGCTGCTGCTTGCCCTGCACAGCGGCGTCTGCGTGAGCGCACTGATGCGCCTGCCTGACAGCGAGCAGAAGTCGCGCTGGCTGTCGGGCGTGGCGTCGGGAGAGCTGCTGGCAGTGCCGGTCGTGCTCGGGCCCAGCCTGGCCGCTTTCGGCGTACCCGGTGCGGCGATCGCCGACCTCTTCGTCGTGGCCACGCCCTCGGACGGTGGCGGTCTGCAGGTGGACGTCGTGCCGCGCAGCGATCTGGAGATCGCCCCGCCGAGCGTGTCCCTCGGAGGCCGAGACGCTGCGGTTGCCGGCGTACGGGTGGATCAACGGGTCCTCGCCGCAGCCCGAGGCTTCGCGGACCCCGACCAGCTGATCCGGCGCGACATCGACGTGTGGTCCGCAGTGCTTGCTGTGGCGGGCGCCCAAGCCGGCCTCGACCTCACCGTCGGCTACGCGGCAGAGCGCAAGGTTTTCGGTCGGCCACTGACGACCTTCGAGAACACCCGCTTCCGCCTCTCGGAGGTGGCCGCGGAGATCGCCGCGGCTCGGGCCCTGACCGAGTCGTGCATGACCGGCTTGGCTGACGGCTCCCTGGTCGCCGCCACAGCGGCTGCAGCACGAGTGACCAGCGGTGCGGCCCACGACCGGGCGGTCGACCAAGGGATGCAGCTGCACGGGGGCTACGGCTACATGCGCGAGTACCCGATAGCCCACGCGTTCGCCGACGCGCGCTTCCTGCGCCTTGCGGCCGCGGCGACCAGTGACCCTCTAGCTGTCCTGGCTGAGGAGCTGGGACTCTGAGCGGAGCCAGCGCCGCCGTTCCCCCGCAGCGGCGCTGGCTCTTCCTTGTCAGCGTCCCGTGTACGACGGCGCGCGACGCTCGCGGAACGCGCTGACGCCCTCCATCAGGTCCTCGGTCGCGAGCGTCTGCTCCTCGAAGGCCAGCGCCAGGTCGACGACCTCGCTGGCGCGCTGCTGCGAGACCTGGTTGAGCGCTCGCTTGGTGCCCTGCACGGCGAGCGGCGCGAGCTTCGCGATGCGCTGGGCGATCGCGGTGGCTGCCGGATGGGCCGCATCGGGGGTGTCGACGAGATCGGTGACCATGCCCAGCTGGAACGCAGTCTCGGCATCCAGAGGGTCGCCTGTCAGCAGGTGTCGACGGGCCCGGGTCATCCCGATGGCCTGGGGCCAGACCAGGCAGCCGCCGTCGCCGGCGACGAGGCCGACCGCGACGTGGGTGTCGGCGAGGACGGCGGAGCGAGCCGCGACGACTGCGTCGGCCAGCAGCGCGACGGTCGCGCCCAGCCCGATCGCCGGGCCCTGGACGGCGACGACCAGCGGCTGAGGGAGTTCGAGGAAGGCGTTCAGAAGGCGGCGGGCATCACCGACGATCTCGCGCCGGACCTCCGGGTCCTTGTAGGCCATCTCCATCAGCTCGAAGTCGCCGCCCGCAGAGAAGGCCTTGCCGGTCGAGGCCAGGACGACGGCACGGACCGAGGTGTCCCCGGCGATCGCGCGCAGGGCTTGGGTCAGCTCGTGGTGCAGCAGGGGATCGAACCGGTTCAGGAGCTCGGGCCGGCTGAGCACGATCTCGCACACCCCTGATCCGTCGCTCGTGAGCTCGAGGGTGGTGTAGCTGCCCATGCCTGGCTGTCCCTTCGTCGGGTGCGTTCGCTGACGGTATCGACTATTATTGCGACGAAGAAGATCAAAAAGCAACGGCGAGCCTGCCGCCAGCTCGAGGAGGAGCCTGATGGACACCAAGCGGGGCATCGCCACGATGCCGGCGCACGAGGATCCGCACGATGCCTGGGTGACGTGGGCGAACGCCTACCCGACGCTGCGCGCGGTCAACCTGACGTGCGCCGAGCTCCAGGATCGAACGGCCACGTTCCTGCTGGACGACGTACCGTTCCCTGCGAACCCCAACGGTGCCGTGAACGGAGGGATCGTTGCGCTGGCCGCCGACCAGGTGATGGGGATCCTCGCAGTCCGCACGGCGCCCACCGGCAGTGTCCCCGTCACCGCCGTGCTCAGCATCTCCTTCCATGCTCCGGCACTCCCGCCCCTCACCTTGACGGCCGAGGTGGTGCCCGGCGGTCGCTTCGTCTCCACCGTCGAGGTCGTGGTGCGGGCCGCCGACGGCACTCGCTGCTCCACGGCCACGGGCACGATGGCCGTGGGCTCGCCGAAGCGGCGCCTGGGCGGCGAGGGCTGACATGGCCTACGTCGAGGTCGAGCCGGATGTCCGGGTCTTCGTGCAGGACCTGGGGGAGGGCGAGCCGGTCCTCCTGGTCCCCGGCTTCGGCATGACCCATGAGGCCTGGGATCGCCAGGTCAGGGTGCTGACCGCCGCCGGGCATCGCGTGATCTGCGTGGACCAGCGCGGCCACGGGACATCGGACAAGCCGCTCGACGGGTACGACGTGGACCGGCTGGCGCGCGACCTTGTCGCGGTGCTGGACGACCGGGGCATCGAGTCGTGCTCGCTGGTCGGCTGGTCCTTCGGTGGCCAGGTGGGCTTCCGGGTCGCCGTCTCCGAACCGTCGCGCGTGACTCGGTTGATCCTGGTCGGATCGAATGCCGTACGCGCCAGCCGAAGCCCCGACTTCCCGTTCGGCGCCGAGCCCGAACCCACAGTGTCCGCCATGGTCCGCCTCGAGACCTCGAATCGCCACGCGGCCAGGCGTACGACGATCCGGAGCGGATTCGCGGGTGACCCGGACTCATTGCTGCTCGACTGGATGACCAGCCAGTCCCTCGCGATGCCCTCGTGGGCGGCCGTCGCCTGCTACCACTCGATGCTCGAGTCCGACCAGGTTGCCGACGTGGGTCGGGCCACCATGCCGGTGCTCCAGATCATCGGCGAACAGGACCCGGTGCACTCGGCGAACGGTGCACGCTGGCTCAACGAGAGGCTCGCCGACGCCCGCCTGATCGCGATCCCGGGCTGCGGCCACTACCCGATGTTCGAGGCGCCGGCCGCCTTCGATCAGGCGCTGCTGGAGTTCCTGCCCTGAGTGGATGACTCGAGGGCCGCCAGGCTTCCGATCGCCATCGCGAAGAGCATGTCCTCCGGGTCCGGAGCCCGGCGCCCGCCAGGCGGACGCAGCGACTCCGAGAGCAGAAGCAGCTGCAGGCCGCGCGCCACCGTCACGACCTCGTCGTGGGCCCGCGCCGGGTAGCAGCGTTCGAGGCTCTCGACGAGCCGGTCGTTGATCCGCCGTTGGCGGCGGTCGTGGTCGCGGCGGTAGCGCTCGGACAGGGAGCGTTGCTCGCGGATCCAGATCGCGGCCAGGCGTTCGTACCTGACTGCGAGGTCGACGTAGGCGCGGAGCAGGCCTTCGAGGTCTGTCCGCGGGTCCGGGTCGGGCACGCCCATTCTGAGCAGGATCGCCTCGATGACCTCGTCGAAGAGGGTCGCCAGGATCTCGTCCTTGCTCGAGAAGTGTCGGTAGATCGAGGACCCGCTGAGGCCGGCGGCCTTTCCGATGTCGTCCACGCCGACTCCGTCGAAGCTGCGCTCGAAGAAGAGCTTCTCCGCCGAGCGCAGGATCGCCTGCTCACGTGGGGACATGTCAGAGCCCGAGGTGCTGGCTGACGATCACCTTCATGATCTCGCTGGAGCCGGCGTAGATGCGGCTGACGCGGCCATCGAGGTAGGCGTGGCCGATCCGCGAGTCGTTGGTGAAGGCCGTGCCGGGGTCGTGGAGACCCAGGCAGCGGTCGACGACGCGCCCCTGAAGCTCGGTGCAGAACAGCTTGGCCAGCGCTGCGTCCGCGACATCGAGGTCCCCCCGGATGTGCTGAGTGATCGCCAGGTCGATCAGGGCCTGGCCGGCGGCAACCTCGGTGGCGCAGTTGGCCAGCGTGAACTTGGCGTCCTGCCCCGGTGCTGTCCCGGTCAGCTCCTCCACCGTCCAGGCGAGGGCTGCGGCGGCAGCGGCCTGCGAGTTGACCGCGATGGAGAGCCGTTCGTGAGCCAGGTTGGACGTGAGGTACTCAAACCCCCGGTTCTCCTGGCCCAGCAAGTTCCCCACGGGGACCTCCATGTCGGTGAAGGAGAGCTCGGAGAGGTCCTGCGCCTTGAGGCCGAGCTTGTCCAGGCGGCGGCCGCGTGAGAAACCGGGGGTCGACGTGTCGACCAGGAGCAGGCTGATCCCATTTCGGCCGGCTGCCGGGTCGGTCTTGACCGCGAGGATGACCAGGTCGGCGCTGGCGCCGTTCGAGATGAAGGTCTTGGCGCCGTTGACGACGTAGACGTCGCCCTGGCGCTCGGCACGGGTCGCCATCGCCTTGAGGTCCGAACCGGCACCCGGCTCCGACAGAGCCAGTGCGACGACCACGTCACCGGCGCACATCCGGGGCAACCACTCGGTCTTCTGCTCGGCCGACGCGTGGTGCACGAGGTAGGGGACACAGATGTCGGTGTGGACCCGGAGTCCGCCGATCGCGAGCCCGAGGCGCTGGATCTCCTCGGTCACCACGACGCTGTGCCGGAAGTCGGACCCGGCCAGGCCGCCGTATTCCTCCGGTACGCCGATCCCGAGCACGCCGAGAGCGGCCATTCCCTTCCAGAAACCGGTTGACGGGCGGCCCTCAACGGCCCAGCTCGGGTACTCGGGCACGACCTCGCCGAGGAGGTAGTTGCGCACGTCAAGCCGCAGCGCCTCCTGCTCCGGCGTGAACAGACTCCGAGGGATCATCGCATCTCCTGGTGTGAACGAACGGTTCTTGGTGTGAGGGAGTCGCAGCCACTGTTTCCGCAGTACAGACCCGACATCATCGCCATCTCATGAACGAGCGTTCGCATCCGATTACGAGTCTGCGTGACCGACGGCTGTTGACTCTCCCGAGTCACCTACCTATATTGAGACGAACGAGTTCAGAAAGCAACCTCAGCGATTCGACAGGACCCCTCCCATGTCTCCATCGGACGACGCGACCGTGCAGTCCCGCCAGCAGTGTGGCGACGACATCGGCACGCCACTCGTTCTGGTCGAGCGCCGCGAGGGGGTGGCCGTCGTGCAGCTGAACCGCGCCGACGAACTCAACGCGCTGTCGCCGGAGATGATGGATGAGCTCCTCTGCACACTGCGCGAACTCGATCGGGACGTCTCCGTCCGAGCCGTCGTCATCTCTGGGCATGATCGAGCCTTCGTTGCCGGCGCCGACATCAAGTCGATGCGGACCCGCCAGCTGCATGACGTTCTGGCCGCCCCGGCCAGTCGCTTCTGGATGCATCTGGCGGAGATCGAGGTGCCCCTCGTCGCGGCTGTCTCGGGGGCGGCATTCGGAGGTGGCTGTGAACTGGCGCTCGCGTGTGACCTGGTCGTGGCTTCGGAGACTGCAGTCTTCTCGCAGGCCGAGATCAAGGTCGGGATTCTCCCCGGTGGTGGCGGCACCCAGCGTCTCGCGCGCTACGTGGGCAAGCACGTCGCGATGGAGATCGTGCTCACCGGGCGACCCGTGAAGGCCGAGGAGGCTCAGCGCCTCGGATTCGTCAACCGCGTCGTCCCCGTACCCGACTGGCGGGGCGCCGCGATCG
>Ga0070698_100008952_pt1 | contig 10772 bp, 10 predicted proteins | sample KBSK1502metaG_FD_65477 | JGI IMG/M metagenome (GOLD analysis project Ga0070698, IMG submission 65477) | Corn, switchgrass and miscanthus rhizosphere microbial communities from Kellogg Biological Station, Michigan, USA - KBS K1-50-2 metaG | ecosystem: Host-associated > Plants > Roots >... | reverse complement strand
GACCGTTTAATGACACTCACGTTTCAGCTTTTCTCGCTTCACGAAAGGTCAGATGTGTGGAGAACAGAAAACGTTGAGTTGTCTCAAAAAATATGCCAAAATCATCGTCTCACATTTTTCTCCAAGAGACGAGTAAGTGACACGAACAGTGGAGTGTAGAATAACGAGAAATTCAGCATTGCGCCATTTTATGCGTGCATAAAATGATGCAGCACGAGATGCGGCTTCCGAGAGAGGCGTGCCATATTATGAGCGAAACATTGATCATTTTATCCCTTCTCGCCAGCAATGAATGCATGAGGTAAGATGCTACGCCAGTTTATACGAGAAGCCAATTTGCTGAAAGCGCTTCCCAGGCCAATATGGCCAAGTTATCTGGGAGAAATGCGCCATGAATTAGGATAAACGACAAAGACAACAAGGCGCTTCTGCGCCGTTTCTATGATGAAGTGATCAACAAGAAGAATCTAGCTGCCATCGACGAATTCGTTGACCCTCATGTGATCGATCATGCTCTCCCTCCCGGCATGCCAGGTGGAATCGAGGGTATGAAACAAGTCAACGCTCTGTGCTTTGACGCTTTCCCTGACACACACTTCAGGGTTGAGGACACGATTGCGGAAGGGGAGGTGGTGGTAGCTCGCCTGACTATCAATGCCACACAGCAAGGGGCATTTATGGGCCTCCCTCCAACTGGCAAGCACGTAACAGTCACAGGAATCACTATCATCCGATTTGCGAACAGCAAGATAGTGGAACACTGGAACGAAACAGATATACTGGACCTGTTGCAACAAGTCGGTGTTGTTCCTGTGTCAGGGCAAGCCGGTTCGTAACCCCTCCCACCCTTTGCATTATTAGCAAGAAGGAGTCTACCCATGGAAACCACAGAAAAACACCCGGAACAGGCCGATCTTCCCAGCCAGCCTCGAAGCAAAGAGCGCCGCACGCGAGGATCGCTTGGCACCCTCACGCTCCTCGCCTTGCTGGGCTATACCCTGATGCATTTTGTCGCCTTTTTTCGAGCACTGCTCGTCGACGGGATCTTTGTCCCTCCTATTCTCGTCTTTGCTATACTACTGCTGGTGGTAAGTGGTATTGTAGCCCTCCCCTGGCGATGGACGCCCATGTTTGGCGCATGCGTGACTCTGCTGACCTTAACGTTCACGCTCATCCAGCCACACAACACCTACGTCTTGACCCATCCTGCTCAGCCGGAGTTCATGCTGCTGGTCCTTGCGAGTGCCTTTGGGCTGGTTGCCATCGTCGCCGGTGTCGGGGCAACTATGCGCAACTACCGTGGCACAGGACACGAGCCTCGCCTTCCACGCTTTTCAGGCATGTCCTTGAGCGGGCTGGCAGGAATCGTGGTCGGCATGTTCCTCGTCTCGCTCATTGTTGCCGCAGTCCCGCAGGCCAGTGCCGTGAGTACCAGTTCAAACGGGAAGCCGGCTGTCCATATGACGGCGGACAACTTTGTGCAGAATGTGGTCCTTGTTCCCAAAGGCTTGAAACTGCTCATCGTCAATGACAGCACGGTGGAACATCTCCTACAAAACGGAGCGTGGGGCGCAAGTGGTACCCTTCATTCGCTGGTCGAGCCAGGCGCACCATCGCTCCACAACGTGGAGATCACGAACGGGTCGCGGGAGATCGGACCCTTTCCCACTGCCAGAGTCTATCACATCTAGTGCTCGCTGCATCCAGGCATGAACCTCACGATTGTTGTGCAATGAAGAAAGGCGTCAGGGCCAGGCTCTGCTGGCTCCTCTCACGGAGGACACGAATGACCCTTGAGCATGCTGCGTCGACATCGACTTCGAGTCGTGAAAGGCCGAGCGATGTCCACTTGCCCTGGCGCTGGCTTCTGCTCGCCCGAGGAGGGTGGCTCGTGCTGGTCATCCTCACCCTGGCGATCTTCTTCGCCAGCCTGCCAACGTACGTGGCGCTCCTGCAAACGCCCTGTGCTGGTTCGGTCTGTGAATGGCAACAACTCACTCCTGCACACGTCGAGACACTCACAGGGATGGGCCTGTCTCCAGGTGATTACGCCGCCTTCATTGTCGCACTCACCCTTGCTACCGTAGTGGTCTCATTGGGAGTCAGCATCGTGATCGTCTGGCGCAGATCCAACGACCGCATGGCCTTCATCGTCGCGCTCTTGCTCGCGGCAACCAGTCCGATGATCGCGACGACTGCCGTGATCACGAGTCCTTTCACCTGGCGGGTGCCCAATGAATGCCTGACCTTCCTTGGAACTGCCTTGCTCTTGCTCGTCTTTCTCCTGTTTCCCAGTGGTCAGTTCGTGCCGAGCTTCACCCGCTGGATCTTCGTCGTGTTTCTGGCAGTGCAGGTCCCTATCATCTTCTTACAAGCCCCGCCTCTCATCCCGAATGCACCGGTAAGCCAGCCAGGCTGGCTCGTGGCTGCCAGCGAGTTCGCGACGGTGGTCCTCGTCCAACTCTACCGCTACAAGCGGGTATCCAGTCCACGAGAACGCCAGCAGACCAAATGGGTCGTTTTCGGCCTCGCGGTGCCAACCGCGGTCAATGTGATCGTGACGGTGCTGTATCTTATCTTCCCGGTGGCGGCTTTGTCCGGTTCCCTCTCTTCGCTAGCTTACAATGTGTTCGGCGCCTGCTGGCCGCTCTTCATCCCACTCTCCTTTGGGTTTGCCATGCTGCGCTCTCGGCTGTGGGACATTGACGTGCTCATCAATCGCACCCTGGTCTATGGGACGCTCACGGTCAGCCTGACGGGGATCTACGTTGGCCTCGTCATTGGTGTGCAAGCGCTGCTGCGGGGCATCATCAGCCAGGGCAACGGCGTGGTCATCGTCATCTCCACCCTGGTCATCTTCGTCCTCTCCCAGCCCTTGCGCAGCCGCATCCAGCGGCTGATTGACCGGCGCTTCTATCGCCGCACGTACGACGCCGCCAGGACTCTGGCAGCATTCAGTGCGACATTACGGAATGAGGTGGAATTGGATCAGCTGAGGGAGCAGTTGGTGGCAGTCGTCCAGGAGACGATGCAGCCCACACACGTCTCCCTGTGGTTGCGCACCGACGAATACCCAGGGAACCCAGACACTCACGGGTTGCGCAACGAGGTTACCTAGCTGAGCAAGAAAATGCTGCAGTACTTACCAACGTGCTGGGGTGCTTGATCTCATGCGCGAGGCCACATTGCTCAGCATGCAGCAGCGAAAACGTCGGTGTCAACTCGACCTCGGTTCCCCACTCCGCTTCACCTTGCTGTGCCTGATGATCCCAGCGCATCGTCAATGGCTGCTTCCGGCGTGTATGCCGACCCGGTGCCCCACTCCGCTTGAAAGGTCGCTTCGTCCAGCGCAGCTTGTGCACTGGCAATGGTTTGCTCGAAGGCTTCACGCTCGGCTGCAAGCCTCGGCGTTTGGGCCTGCTCACGGAGCGCTGCTGCCGCAGCACACAAACGGGTCGCTGGCTTGTAGCATCCTTCTGCACAGAGCGTGGCAGCCAGACCCTCCAGACACGAGGCCCGGTGAGTGGGGCTGCCAAACGTGCGGTAGAGCACCAGGGCTTCTCGGTAGCGTGTTTTCGCCAGAGCATAGTTTCCCTGCTGACGGGCCAGATGGCCAAGCGTGGTGGCCTGCGCGGCGACCACGAAGGTAATCCCCGCAGATTGTGCCAGCAGCAGCCCCTCTTCGGAAAGCCGGGTGGCTTGTGCCAGGTCTCCCTGGATCCAGGCCAGTTCCGCACGATTGCGCAAGGCCATGCCCTTGATACTCAGGTGTTCTGTCAGCCGAGCATGCGTGTCGCTTGCAGTGAAAAAGGCTGCGGCCTCATCCAGCTTCCCCCGTGCCCTGGCGACCATTCCCAGCATACTCCAGGCGAGGCTCGTGCCGCTTTGGTCCGCGTACTGCCGGGCGCGTTCCAGGGTTTCGGTCGCCAGTGCTTCAGCTCGTTCGACCTTCCCGAGACCCAGCAGCACTTCTCCCAGAGTGTAGAACGCTTCCGCACGAATTACAGGCAATGCTTCCTGCACCCCAACCTGCCAGTCCAGGGCCAGCATCCGTTCGAGCCACACTTCCGCCTCACGCAGGTACCCCTGGCTGAACCACATCTCCCCAAACGCGCGGGCCAGCCGCAGTCCCAGGGTCGCCTCCTGCCGCTCTTCTGCCCACTGTAAGGCCGCGCGGGCATTGGGAAAGTCTTGTCCCAGCCGTGTCTCGCCCACTCCCTGACCTGGCCCGAAAGGCGCGACGGACTCTCCCAGCTGGGCATAGTAGGCAGCGTGACGCCGCCGACACACCTCCTCCTCTCCTGCCGCGCGCAGTTGGTCCAGTGCATACGCTCGAATCAGCTCTAACATCCCAAAGCGCGAGGCACGCTCGTCTGGCATCTCCACGTACACCAGGCTGGCATCCACCAGCGCCGCAAGCTGCAGAAGGACCTCATCTGGTGTGGTCTCATCTTCGGCCCAGCATACTGCCTCCGCCGCTGGAAGTCGCCAACCACCTACAAAGACCGCAAGCTGCCGAAAACAGCGTTGTTGCGCTGGAGTCAAGAGAGAATACGACCAGGCGATGGTGTCCCGCATCGTCTGCTGCCGCGGCTCTCGATCTCTGGCGCCTCCGCGTAAGAGCGTCAAACGATTGGACAGCCGCTCCAACAGGTCCGTCAAGGACAGCAGGCGGACTTGTATGGCGGCTAACTCGATGGCTAAGGGGAGGCGATCGACCTGCTCACAAATGGCAGCGGTGGTCGTTTCTGCGTAAGCTCTCCCTGGTCGAACTGCCTGTGCGCGTTCACGGAAGAGCATGATCGCATCGGAGAGAGCGAGGGGAGCCAGCGGAAACACGTGTTCCATGCTCAACCGCAGAGGTGCCCGGCTGGTCACCAGGACCCGCAGACGAGGGCAGCCGATCAGCCAATCCGCAACGCCCGGCGCTGCCTCCAGGAGGTGTTCAAAATTGTCCAGGACGAGCAGGAACTGTCTGGGCTGCAAGAAGGCGCGAACCTGCTCAACCATGGGCGTGTCCACCTGCTCGCTCAAGTGCAGGCGTTGCCCAATCACCTCTGGCACAAGCGTCGCGTCGTGGATCGAAGCCAGCGGCACATACGCCACGCCATCGGGAAAGTCCGAAACCAGGTCTTGAGCAATCTGAACCCCAGTCGTGTCTTGCCCACCCCACCTGGCCCGGTAATCGTGAACAAGCGTACATCCGGGCGACGCAAGAGCGCGAGCGCACGGGCGCGTTCCTCTGCGCGTCCAACCAGTGGAGGCGCGAGAGGGAGCGCGTCGAGAGAGGACGTGAACTGAGCCGGATCGCGCGCGGGCGTCGGTTCTGGATGAGCTGCGGCACGCAGCAAGGCTTGCTGTTGCTCAGAGAGGGAGAGTGCGCTCATCAGCAGTTCCAGGGTATCATAGCGCGGCGCGCGATTGAGGCCGCGCTCCAGGTCGGAAATCGTTCGTGCGGAAAGCTCGGCACGAGCCGCCAGGGCTTCCTGGGAGAATCCCGCTGCTTGGCGATAGCGCTTGAGCAAGGTGCCAAAACTGGTGTCCTCGGTCATCATGGTCTCCGGAGGCTTCTTGCGCTCATCGAGAGCAGATTAGTCGTCACCTGCACAGTATAGCATAGAAACTGCCGGACGAGAAAGCTGTGGGAAAGCTGTGGGAAAGCTGTGCGTTTCTTCGTGGTGGAAACACCAGGCGTCAGCTATACTCTCCTCAGGAACAAGGCCAAGAGGCCCGTTTGCAGTTCCTGGCTGGCTCAACATCGAGCAAGCGAGCCATCATGAAGAAAGCGAGAGGAACTCTTTCCATGATTCAAGTAGAAACAAGCATCATCATCTCCCGCCCCATCGAGGAAGTCTTTGCCTATGTCAATGACTTCAGGAATTCCGCACGATGGCAAAATGGAAAAGTGGAAGTGAGGCAAACGCCCGAGGGCCCGGCGCGGAAAGGCACGCAGATCACGTTCGTGCGCACCTTCCTGGGCCGTAAGCTGGAGGGAACGAGCGAGGTAGTGGAGTGCGAACCACCGGCGAAACATACCTTTCAAAGTACCTCGGGCCCTCTGCCCTTTACTGTCTCACGGATCTTCGAGTCGACATCAGAGGGCACCAAAGTGACCATCGTGTTCGAGATGCACCCTGGAGGAGTCTTTGCCCTGGCGGAACCCTTGATTGCTCGCAGCCTCAGACGATCGGTGGAAGCAGACTTCGGCAATCTGAAGGATTTGCTCGAAAGTGGAGCAGGTGTGGCCTCATCAGAAGTGCGCTGACTGCTCTTGAAACACCCAACCGCGAGACAGACGGCAGAACGGAGCGTGACCTCACCGACCGGTATCAGGTGGTGAGCTACTATTGCACAGTAGGGGGACGTTCATGCGCGAGGCCCCGGAATAGGGTGAGCGAAAAGAAGGGCCTCTCAGAAGGATCGTAAAGATGGGTGGTCAACATGCATCAAGGAACATCAAGACGCGTTCCTTCCTCTGCACGTGAGACGCGCTTGCAGGGCCGCTGGCTCCTGCTCGCCCGAAGTCTGTGGGGCGTCCTGGTCATTGCGACCCTGGTGGTTATCTTCGCCAGCCTCCCGGTGTACCTGGCTCAATTACAAACGCCCTGTGCTCGATCAGCATGCGGTTACTTGCAACTCACCCCTGAACAAGCAGAGGCGCTCACAGGGAGTGGCCTCTTTCCAGGTGTGTACACCGTGTTCACAGTCACGCTCACGCTTGCCACCCTGGTGGTGTGTTTGGGGGTCAGTACGCTGATTGTCTGGCGAAGATCTGACGACCCAATGGCGCTCATCGTGGCGCTGCTGCTGGTGGCTCTTGGCCCTCTCGCGGTGATGTTCAACGTGTCGGACAGTCCCTCTCCTTGGCAGCTGCCGAACCAATTCCAGAGCTTCCTTTTTGTGGCCTTGTTCCTGCTCGTCCTCTCCCTGTTTCCCACCGGGCAATTTGTGCCCCGGTGGATGCGTTGGCCCTTCGTTGCGTTCCTCGCCGTTCAGGTCCCTTTCATTTTCTTCCCAGCACTCGCCGCACTCCATATCTCGGCTGTGTCGCTTGGCTTTCTCGTGTTTGTCAGCGGGGTGCCACTCCTGGTGGTCGCTCAACTGCACCGCTACCGACGGGTGTCCAGTCCACTTGAGCGCCAACAGACCAAATGGGTGGTCTTCGGTCTCGCGGTGCCGATCACGTACATGGTTCTCGGGATGGTGCTGTATCTGCTGTTCCCAGGGGCCACTTCGCCTGGGTCACTCTTTCTCCCAGCTTACGCAGCCGTTCAAGACCTCCTATTGCTCTTGATTCCGCTCTCCTTTGGGTTCGCCATGCTGCGCTCCCGGCTGTGGGACGTTGATGTGCTCATCAACCGCACGCTGGTCTATGCTGTGCTCACGGTCATCCTGACGACACTGTATATTGGTTTGGTGATTGGGTTGCAAGGGCTGCTGCGTGGCCTGATCCGTCAGGATAACAGCGTGACCATCGTGCTCTCCACATTAGCCATCTGGGCCCTCTTCCTGCCGCTCCGTCGGCGCATCCAGCGGCTCATTGACCGGCGCTTTTATCGTCACAAGTATGACGCGACCAAGATCGTAGCAGCTTTCAGTACGACATTGCGGAATCAGGTGGACCTGGATCAGCTCAGGGAGCAGTTGTTGGCCGTGGTGCAGGAGACGATGCAACCGACACACATCTCCCTGTGGTTGCGCACCGACGAACACCCAGGGAACCCCGACACCGAGACGTAGGGATCCACCTCGTCTCTTTCCCCACGCTTTGAAGAGGAAGGAGATCCCACCCTAGGAAACGTGGAGCAACCTGCGTTCTCAAGTGCTCTCCTCGCGCTTCCAGTGGGGTGAGCGTTGGCAAGCGAGTGGTGCCATGCTCACTGCCCAGCGTTCTCGCCTCTCATCTGACGGGGTTTGTCCAGATGACTCATTGGGATTTTACAGAGAGCATGCTACCACAAGAGAAACTTCTCAGCCGAGCAAGCAAGCACACCACATGTGTCCAAGGGCCCCTCCAGTTTGCCGTTATGAAGAAAGCAGTGATGTGCTTGAGAATAGAATCTGAACTCCTCTGATTCAGAGAACAACTTGATTGATCGAAAGGAAGGCTTCTCATGTTGTCACCATTGGATTTCTCAGGCACGGAGAAGCCTCGCCAAATACAGGAAAACCTGATGGCGTACATGCGCCTGTTTGCGGGGCTGCCCGGCATGACGCTGTATGATGCAGAGTCGTTCTGGTTCGTGAGCAACAAACCGGCCCCTGGCAACTACATCCTGCGAACACGCTTGGAGGCTTGCCGCATAGAGGAGCAGATAAGCGCCATGCTCGAACAGATCGGTCTGTACACTGATCATATCGATTGGTTGGTGTTTCCAGACGACCAACCTGCCGACCTTGGGAAACGATTGGAAGCCCGTGGGATCCCGGGCGGGCCGGGCGGCAACTGGCTGTGGACCGATCTGACATCCCTGTGTGCTGCCCCCACCATGCCGGACCATTTTCGTATCGAACAGGTCCGCAACGATCAGATGCTCTCGGAGTGGGTTTGCGTCTCGGAGATGGGCTTTGGCTCAGAGCTGGCGATGTTCTACGACGTCTATGCACGGCATGGGTATGGGCCGGACGCCTTTTCGCTGCACTACATCGGGTATGCGGATGATACGCCGGTGACTTCTGGCACGCTGTTGGATGCCGGGGGGGTGCAACGATCTATGATGTCTCGACACCGCCAGCTTTCCGCCATCAAAGGTTTGGGAGGGCAATCACGCATACGTTGATGCAGCAGATCCGGAACCTGGGCTATGCCGATACCTGGATCTGGCCTTCACAGATGACAAAAAGGGTCTATCAAAAGCTGGGATATATCGAGGTCGATTTTGGTTTGCGGGAGCATTCGTGGTACAGGCGATAACGAATCAAACCGGATGGCAGACCATTGGGCTCAAGGATCGAACCAAGCGGCAAACTGGAGGGCATGATTCCCCACCGCCTTCGTCCATCATCTGCTCGCCTTTCAGTCAAGTTCTCATCTTCTTTCTCGAAGAAGATTTTCGGGATAGAAAGACCTCTTAGCCCTTTCGGGCCAGGTTGCTATTCCAACTTTCTGTTCCAACTGTGGGCAAACCCCTGATACGGGCGGAGAGAAAGGCTTGAGCTGGATGTGAGGAAACTCACCCGTCCAGTTCTTAGGGTTGCGACACGAAGTTGCATACATAGCAGTTGAGCTTGGAAACAGGACTCAACCCGATGATCTGCCATCGGTACCCTACCAGGACATGCAACAGGGGCAACCGAGTTGTGTGAAGCTCCTGGGACAATGTAGCCTCGCTTGAAAGAGTGGCGCTTCATCCGTGAGGAAAGAATGCGACTGCTAGCACGAAAGCGGTCGGGAGCTAGGGTTGAATGATACGGTCAACTTAAGTGAATCGCTGATAAACGTCGTAAACCGGCAACAAGCCAAACGTGCTGAGAGGCTTGACCCAAAGGGGATGTGGCTGGTTCAGGATCTCCCTAATATCCTGACGCAGACAAGATGCCACCGGCGGACAGGTGAGACCTACGTCATTCAGGTATGTAGGCAGAACGTGGAAACTCCGTCGTTCTCCCGATAGCGGGAAAGCTGACTGTAAAGAAAGCCGATAGAACGGCGGAAACAGGAAGATGGAAAAAGCAAACGCTGCTCTGTAATGGAGCAGATAGGGGCAGATGCCTCACGCGAAAGCGAGCAGACTTCCATCTGGTCTTTCATGACGAGAAAGTTTGGCAAACCGAGAAAGGAAGCAAAGCAGATGGCGGCAAACACACCTGCTCAGACAGGAATGGATGCTGGTGCGGTTTCCCACGAAGAAATGGACTGGGATTCCATTGACTGGAACGCAGCCCACCAAAACGTGTGTCGGCTCCAGATGCGTATCGTCAAGGCGACGAAGGAAAAGAAATGGGGCAAGGTGAAAGCCTTGCAGCGGCTCTTAACCCACTCGTTTAGCGGCAAAGCCCTTGCTGTACGACGAGTGACGGAAAACCAGGGGCGAAAGACGCCAGGCGTGGACGGAGAAATCTGGACCATGCCCAGTCAGAAAGCACGAGCCATCCAAGCATTACGCCAAAGGGGGTATCATCCCAAAGCGCTTAGACGGGTGTACATCCCAAAAAGCTCAGGGAAGATGCGTCCTCTCTCGATTCCTTGCATGCAGGACCGGGCCATGCAAGCTCTCTACCTGCTGGCTCTGGACCCTATTGCAGAAGTCATCAGTGATCCGAACTCCTACGGATTCCGTCAAGCACGCTCTCCAGCAGATGCCATTGAGCAATGCTTTTCTGCTCTCTCTCGAGAGAACTCAGCCCAATGGATACTTGAAGCAGATATCAAATCGTGCTTCGATCAAATCTCGCATAAGTGGCTCCTGGCGCATATTCCGATGGAAAAGGCAATTCTTCAAAAGTGGCTCAAGGCAGGATTCATCGAAAAGCATGTTCTCTATGCAACGGAAGAGGGTACTCCTCAAGGGGGAATTTGTTCACCTGTCCTCGCCAATATGACCTTAAACGGTCTTGAGAAGGAGCTGCGGGAGAAGTTTCCAAAGCATCCGAACATCGGAAGTAACGAGAAGATCAATTTTGTTCGTTTTGCCGATGATTTTATCGTTACGGTGTAAATGTGATTACTTGATGGCGGCAAAATTTGATAATTATCTGGCGTAATACCAACATTGCCTTCTCTTTCCCTTAGTGATAGAGAGAGCCTTGCAGGCCGGTCTAAGAACTCTCCC
>Ga0070698_100008951_pt1 | contig 10773 bp, 4 predicted proteins | sample KBSK1502metaG_FD_65477 | JGI IMG/M metagenome (GOLD analysis project Ga0070698, IMG submission 65477) | Corn, switchgrass and miscanthus rhizosphere microbial communities from Kellogg Biological Station, Michigan, USA - KBS K1-50-2 metaG | ecosystem: Host-associated > Plants > Roots >... | reverse complement strand
AAGCCCCAGTGAATAAACAGACCATACTTCGCCTCATGAAACCACTCGAGCCGTTTTTCCCGAGCGGGATCGGGCGGATGCGCCGGCGTCTGCTGCCCCTGCTCTTCAGGAATAAAGAGGTCGCTCGATGCGCGCCGGGGAAGCATTCCCGCCGCAACTGCGGAGCCCGTCCTGACCATCCAGTCGCGTCGGGACATGCTGTGATTTTTCATCGGTTGGTCCTCTTTCTTTAAACTCTCTTTTCTATGGGGCGGGGCCGACAGCGCTTGGATTCAATCCTTGCGCGACAAAGTCACCGCCACTTCGACAGTGGCGAGACACCTGAACTGTGACGCGGTACGAGCGAGCCACTTGAGTGTGAAACTATCACATTCACCTTTTGTTCAGGCTAAGTTCAACACAATCTCCGTGCCACGAAAAATCGAGTCGGTTCCCTTCGACGATAGCCTATGCGAAGAGATATCAGAGCTCGGCGTAAGTTATTCTCGGTTCGGCCATGGCGCGAGTGCGGTACACGATCACGGCCTGGCGTGCCGGGGCGCTAACCCAGATCTTGCCGTTGGCAGTCTGGACAGGAAAGTGTTCGACTGTTTTTGGAAACAATGCCACAGCCGCGATGTCCGAGGGATTCCAGGTCGCCGGGACAGGAACTGACAACTCCCGCTCGGTGTACGCATAGAACGCAAAACGATTCGCATCCAGGTTGCAGAAGGTAGCCAGATCGCGCGCAATCTCGCGGCCCTCAAGGATGACCGAATACGTCTTAGCCACCCAATCTTGCTCTATCCCGGAATTTCCCTCCAGGCCGATGATGGTTCGCTCACCTTCGCGGCGAAAGAATTCGATGTTGCGGCGATAGACTCTGAACCATGGCAAAAGGTTCAAGTAGAAAAGATCCGTCAAATCCTTGCGGTCGAACTTAGCTTCGAAAGTGAAATCAGCCTCATGAGCGGTGGTTTTCAATTTCGGGGCCGTGACCGGCAGAGAGGCGAACTTCCAGACACCACGGTCACAGAGCGTTACCGTGATTGGCTGGCCTAGATCTTCGCCGCGGAATTTCTCCTTGGCGGCGAGCAGGCGATATTCAAACGGCAGGCCGTCGTTGCGGTCCAGAACCAATTCAAGCTTCGAAGACTTCAGTAGGACAGGTTCGACTGGGGCAATGCGCGTTGGCACAACCGCTGGAGTCGGCCGGAAAGTCCAGAACGGCCGGGCAGCCAGGCCAGCCATGCCGACGCCGCTCCATTCCAGAAACGCTCGCCTATCCATCTGTTTGATTTGGTCGTTCACGCAACTTCCCTTCTCTAGATTATTTTCTGTACAGTTCGACGTGCGGATCACTCTTACGACGCTTAAGCACATTATTTTCTAGGGGCACTGCTGGTTCAAGGGAACAGGTTCCCGGAAGCAAGAATGCAGCTGGAGCGCGCTCGAAGGTGCATCTGAGAGTTCTTCCGGTAGAGTGCCGTCGATCTTTGCCGGCTTAGGTCACCGGCGATTCGTTTGGCCCCTTGGCGATCTCCCTTTCTAGGAGAACGAATATATGCTGCGAAACACAACTACAGTACTGATGGCTGTGATTTTGCTGGGGTGCACTAATCAGGCCAATGCTCAGAACCGCGCTGCGTGGATGGCAGATGCGCGCTGGGGTGTGATGACGCACTATCTGGCGGATTGGAAGAGTCAAGACTACAAGCTCGAGATAAACAGCGCGGAGTGGAACAGACTGATCGACAGCTTCGACGTCGAAGCGCTCGCCAAGCAACTGCAATCTGTGGGGGCAGGCTATTATTTGATCACCATTGGTCAGAACTCCGGCTACTACCTTTCTCCAAATGCTACGTACGACAAAATTGTGGGTATTCAGTCGAGCAAGCTGTCGCGCCGAGACTTGGTCGCGGATTTGTATGTGCCCTTAAACAAAAGAGGCATCAAGCTGATGGTGTACCTGCCGGCAGGAGCTCCGGGCGGGGACAAGGCAGCGGATGCCGCTCTGGAGTGGCGTGACGGACCGAATGCGAATCGTGAGTTCCAGCGCAAGTGGGAGCAAGTTATTCGGGAATGGTCTTCGCGATGGGGCAAAAAAGTGAACGGTTGGTGGTTCGACGGCTGCTATTTCCCGAACACCATGTACCGCTCGCCTGAGCCTCCTAACTTTGTAAGCTTCGCCGCAGCCGCACGCGCCGGCAATGCTGTCGCGGTTCTCGCGTTCAACCCTGGTGTCGTGTACCGGATCCTCTCGATCACTCCGGCTGAAGATTACACGGCTGGAGAGATTGACAAACCGGAGCTGGTTTCCATTAGACGTCCGGTAGACGGCAAAGTGGATGGCGTGCAAATCCACATGCTCAGCTACCTGGGTCAGACTTGGGGCCGAGGTGCACCGAGATTTACTGTGGAGCAGGTGCTCGATTACACCAAGAAGGTCAGAGACTTTGGCGGCGCCGTGACTTGGGACGTACCGATTGAATTGAACGGCACGATTTCGCAGCCGTTTATAGAGCAGTTGGCCGCCGTGGGAAAGGCCTTCAGCAAGAACACTGTGAATTCCGCGCATAGGTAAGCTGGCTAGACGGAAGCCGGCAGCCGAGGAGCAGAACTAATTGTACGACGCGGGTTTTTCGTCAGTCTGGCCACACTGGTAGACTATCGAGCATGAAACGCCGAGATTTCTTCAATATCGCGGCCGCGAGCGTTCTGACCGCAGCCAAAACGGGGAAATTGAACCCAAACGACGCGACCACCAAGAAAGCCAGCCTCAAGTTAGGAACGCAGCATGGCGATACCCCCGAGATCCTAAAGGTGATGGCGGCATTAGGAGTCAACCACATCTGTGCGCTGTCGCCGAACGGCGAAGACTGGTCCGTGGAAGCGCTGGCTCGCAAACGGGAGCAAATCGAATCGTTCGGATTGAAGGCCGATGGACTTAGATTGCTCCACCCCAACCCGATCGCGGAATCAGAAATCCCAAATGTCATGATGGGAAGAAGTCCCGAGCGAGACCGAGAGATCGACAGTATCTGTCAGAAGATACGCAATGCTTCGAAAGCCGGATTTCCTATGTTAACTTACAACCTGTCCATCCTCGGTGTGGTGCGGACCGAACCAACACAGGGTAGGGGTGGAGCATCGTATGCCGCTTTCAACTATGAAAAAACAGCGGATCGAGAAAAGCTGACCAAGACCGGCCTGGTTACTGCGGAACAATCTTGGGAACGCATTAGTTACTTTGTGAAGCGAGTCGTGCCTATAGCCGACGAATACAAAGTCCGGCTGGCGTGCCATCCGCAGGATCCGGCTATGCCTGAGCCGCAGGGATTTCGCGGAGTGCACCGTGTGCTCGGTGATGTCCAGGGGTTGAAGACATTCGTCGATCTGAGCGTCAGCCCCTATCATGGCCTCAATTTTTGTCAGGGCACCGTAGCCGAAAGCCTAAGAAACCCAAATGAAGAGATTCACGACGTGATCCGGTACTTTGGAACACGCGGAAGAATTTTCAACGTCCACTTCCGGAATATCAAGGGGGGCTTTCTGAATTTTCAGGAGACTTTTCCAGATAATGGAGATGTCGATTTCATCCGAGCAATCCGGACCTACAAAGAGATAGGATATGACGGCATGCTGATGCCGGATCACGTACCGAAAATCGACGGAGATGCCGGCGGGAAGCAGGCGTTTGCTTACTGCTTCGGATACATTCAAGCGCTACTCCAGATGGTAAATCAGGAAGGATGAGAGGGCTCTGAAATTCGCTCCCCCTGAAGAGCATCGCCAGCAGACTACAGGCAACGCGAAGTGCCAAAGCGTAGCCCGCAATCCCCACGTATTGAGTGCCCAGGTGGCCCTTTGCCAGGCCCAGAGTACGCCTGATACAGAGCGTTGCCGCCACAATGGTGCTAACGCGGACACGGCCTGCCAGCCCTCCGCTTTACCATCGCTGCAGCCGCCAACCCGTTCCTGATATGACGCCCCGATGACGGTCTTTTTTGTCAACGTCCGTGTCCGTGTAGCATTTCCGGCACGTATATTGAGTGGCCCAGCCTCTGGAGGACCGCGCATCAGTGAGCCCCCAGATCCTCATCCGTTCTGCGGCAAAGTCTTTAAGAGCGCAAAATAAGTGTGGAACCGAAAATAGGCACTCTCTCGGTTTGGAAGTGCTGGTTCATCAGATTTTAGAATCTGAAACATCCGTTTTTATACTTGAAACCGCTCTATGGGTTTGATATACGCCCACGTATCGGGGTGTTCAGGTTGCCAAAGTCATGCAGTTGAGTTGCGCAGTCTTGTCCGCCAGGCAGATCGTGACGGCGGGAACGGGATAGGAAAGGCACAACTCTCAACGTAAGCCATTTTAGCTAGCCTTTCGCGCATTCTCTGCAGAGACTTCGGTGTCGAGGACGCTGACTCGCTCCGTCGCACGAGACAAGGAACGTCTCGCGTGGGAGAGACCTGTATGCGTTCAATAGAGACTGCCGTGGCATTGCTGATTGTGTTCGCCACTTGTCTTCTGTTCGGAGGAACCTGCCCGGGGCAGACATCCAGCGGCACTATCAGCGGACGGGTGCTGGATGCCAGAGGTGAAGGCGTACCCGGAGCAAGCGTGACGCTCAGGGAGCCGGGCACTGGAGCAAGCTGGAATTTCGCTACCGATCAACTTGGCGAGTTTGTCTTCGCTTCCATTCAGCCCGGCACCTATGATCTGGCCGTCAGGGCACAGGGCTTCAAGACTTACGCTAAAACCGGCCTCTCGCTCTCAGCTTCCGAGCGATTGTCGGCCGGTGACCTGAAGTTGGAAATCGGCAGTGTCAACCAAACTGTTGAGGTTAAGGCCGACGTCGCGCGCGTGCAGACCGCCAGTTCGGAGCGCTCCGCCCTGCTGGACTCCACGCAAGTGACCAGCTTGATGTCGCGGGGCCGCGACGTAATGCAGCTCCTCGTCATTCTACCTGGCGTTGTGAATGACAGCGAGGGCGCCGACAGGCTTGGCTCCTTCGCAGCTCCCGATTCAGTATCTGGCACCCGTAAGGACTACACAGGCATGAACATTGACGGCATCTCGGGACAGCCGCGCGGAGGCACTACTCTCGACACAGCCATCAACATGGACGCCGTTGGCGAAGTGAAGGTACTCCAGAATAGCTATCAGGCCGAATACGGGAAAGGCGCGGGTGCAATCATTAACGTAACCACGAAGAGTGGCACACGCGACTTTCATGGCGGGGCATACGATTACGTTCGCAACGAGGCCTTCAATGCCAACAAGTTCGTGAACAACGAACATGGGCTTCCCATTGGCCAATACCGTTACAACACTTTCGGCGCCAACATCGGCGGGCCCATCACCTGGCCGGGTAAGTTCAACGTCAACAAAGACAAGCTGTTTTTCTTCTTTTCCTCGGAAATTCTGCGCAATCGGTCGCCCAACGACCCAGGCCAATTCCGCGTACCTACGCAGCTCGAACGGAACGGCGATTTCTCGCAATCTAGGGATGGCAAAGGAAACCTCATCAGTATCAAGGATCCGAAAACATGCGGCCCTTCCGGAAAGGCGAATTGCTTCAGGGGTTCGCTAATCGCGGACAAGAGCTTTATAAACTCGGACCTGCAGAAGCTACTGAGCGTTTTTCCACTGCCCAACAACCCGGACCCAACTGCAAGTACGAACCTTCTGGTTCCGAGCACGGAGGACAGACCTGCTCACCAAGAGATTCTCCGTGTGGACTACAACATTTCCTCGCACCTTAAGGCATGGTTTCGCGGCACAAATTTAGTGGACCGCAACACGGGCTTGAAGAGCACCACGGATAAGCTCACCTGGGGAACCAACATCGGTCCCATGGATTACTCGACGCACGCTCCCAACCTTGGAGGAAACCTCACCTGGACCATCAGCCCAACGCTGATCAACGAATTCACCGTTGGCTGGGCGCAGTTCGCCGAGCTGCAAACCGTCGAACCCGGCGTCTTAAACAAGTTGAAGCGATCGACGTACGGGATCACTTTGGGTCAGTTCGATCCTTCGCTCAATCCTTTGAATCTGATCCCGGCAATAAAGACCGGTGTTTCCAACGAAGCCACTGTGGCTTACGACGCGAGGTTCGTGCTCGACGACAATGCCTACACATGGAGCGTCACCGACGGCATCACTAAAATCTGGCGCCAGCATCAGTTTAAGGCGGGGGTCCAGTGGGAGCGTGCGAGCTACTATCAATACCACACCGGCAGCGGCAACTTCGCCGGGTCGTTTGACTTCAGCACCGACGCCAACAATCCAGGCGATACGAACTATGGCTATGCGAACGCGCTGTTGGGAAATTTCAAGACCTACACGGAAGCCACGGCGCGCACCGATTATGCTCCGGTGACACCGATCCTTGAGTGGTACGTGCAGGACACGTGGAGGGTTCACCCGCGCCTGACACTCGATCTTGGCGTGCGCTTTACGGCAGGCCTCTCGCAGACCCCCGCGAATCACCTCGCATCGACATTCGTTCCCGCGCTCTTCAACTCCGCGAACGCTCCGCGGTTGTATACGCCCGTGGTGGTAGGGGGCAAAGTAGTGATCGCCGACCCTAGCTGCCCGACCGTTCCCGCGTGCCAAAAGAAGTCGGACCTTAAGGGGTTTATTGTTCCGGGAACCGGAGACCCCGTGAACGGCGTGGTGTTAGCGGGCACGCATGGTTACACCGACAGTCTTATCGACTTTCAGGGCATCCTGGCCGCCCCTCGAATCGGTTTCGCTTGGGCCGTGACTGGCGATGGGAAGACCGTGCTGCGCGGTGGATTTGGACAAAACTTCAATCCGCGCGCCGGAGCGGGCGTTCTCGGCGATCTGCACGACAATCCGCCTTTCATCTCCAACCCGCAGCAGTTTTTCGGAAACGCATCTACGTTCCTTGCCAACGCTTCGAAAGGCGTCGTGGGCATCAGTGATTTCGCCCGGTCCCTCGATCGCCATAGCGTGCCACCCCGGGTGTATAACACGAGTCTTGGGATCCAGCGCGAGGTCGGCTTCAACACCGTCGTGGATGTTGCTTATGTCGGCAGCTTCGGGAGGCACATCGGGCAGATTCGGGACATCAATCAGGTCCCCTATGGAGCCAGATTCCTTCGATCGAGTCTGGACTTGAGCTCGTCCGGTTGCGACCTGGCGAATCCAACGCCAGCGACTTGCAAATTTCTTAACGACAATTTCTTCAGACTGTATGAAGGTTTTGGCAAGATCCCCTTCCTCACTTATGACGGCAATTCCAGTTACCACTCGTTGCAAACACAAGTCACGCGCCGGTTTTCCCGCAGCCTGCAATTCGGTGCGGCCTGGACGTGGTCCAAGGCCATGGCCTATACAGCCGATGACAAGGGTAGTGTGGCGGTCGTCATTTCACCGAAGATATGGAACTATGGTCTAGCTAGTTACGATCGGACCCACGTTGTCGCGATTAACTTCCTGGCTGATCTACCGCGAGCGAGGCGGTTGTGGGACAAGTCTTTTGTCCGAGCGGTCCTGAATAACTGGCAGGTCGCTGGCATCACGCGCTTTCAAAGTGGTGGGCCGCTGTATTGGGATGACCATCTAAAAGGGGACGGCAGCGTAAACGACGGCCATTCTAGCAGTAGTTTCGGTACGGGAAACTTGCAAAATGGACCTAATAATAATGATCTGACCGGTGGCGGCGATGGTTGGCGGCCCGCGGTGCTCGGGAATCCGGTATTGCCGAAGGACAAGCGGAGCATTAGCCAGTACTTCAATACAGCCGCTTTCGGTCCGCCCCGGTGCACCAACCCTGGCATCGCCTGCATCGGCAATGCGGGAGCAGTGGTCGCTCGGGGTCCCGGCATCAGCAACTGGGATCTCTCGCTTTTTAAAAATATCAAGTTCACCGAGCGCTTGAGCTTGCAGTTCCGGGCCGAAGCGTACAATGCCTTCAACCACACGCAGTTCGATAACGTGGACACCACTCCGAAGTGGGATTTCAAGACCGGCCAGCAAGTGAACTCTGACTTCGGCAAGGTGATCACTTGGCGTGAGCCGCGCATTATGCAGTTCGGGCTGCGGTTCGCGTTTTGAGTAGGTCGGTCCTCATGTTGATTGAACTTTGTGGGTTCAAGGTAGGGTCGAGGCATTGCCCACGATAAACGGAAGGCTTATCAATCCTGCCGGTCGCGATGAGCGAACAATTGCTGCCGTAAGAGCGACTCGGAATCCGAGATAACGGAATCCTCCTGCTATTCCTTGCGTCAGACGCGACCAGCGATAAGGCTCGAAGTATTTGCGATCGCCAGCCTAGCTTCCGGCTAGAACAGCACTTTCAGAGCAAACTGCAACTGCCGTGAAGTCGTAGACGTTAACGTTAGTTGCCCTGCTGTGGGAAGGAGCGCGCCCGAGGCATTAAACACTTGCAACTGCGTGCTCTGCGGATTGGCGAAATTCGTGTGATTCGTTACGTTGAAAGCCTGAGCCTGGAGCTGCAATCGCAGGCGCTCCGTAACAGGAATCTCCTTGATCAAACCGGTAGTCCAGTTAAACAGACCGGGACCGTAGATACTGTTGCGCCCGCTGTTACCGAGTAGCGGTCCGGAAAGGCCGGGCGCATATTGGAAGGTCACGGGAAAGGCGAAACACGCCGTGTTCAGGTACATGACGCTGTGTCCATTCGTGCAGTTTCCGTTGCTCACGCGATCAGGGAAGGCAAAAGGGGCGTTGGTCAAAAGTCCAAGGGGATCCCCGCCGACGATCGGCGTAAACGGAATACCGGTGCGAACCAGGATGATATTGGTGAATGACCATCCGCGCAGTGGCGCCGCCAATCTGCCGAAGCTGGGGCCCGGAGAAGGCAGCGCAAGAATCGAATTTGCACTAAACACGTGGCGGACATCGAAATCCGATGGTCCGCGGCTCAATCTCAAATCGAAAAACGGCGGCGATGCGAGCGCATTGTTAAAGCTGGCCCCCGAGATCGAGGAAGAACTGACATCGATGCTCTTGGACCAAGTGTAGGAAAGCTGGCCCGTCAGCCGGGTAAACTGAAGGTTCAGAGTCGTCTGCAAGGAGTGATAGACAGAACTGCCGTTGAAGTAAGTTCCGGAAACCGTTCCAAGGTTCGGATTTTGCGGCACTCCGGTACCTAATTTGGGGAAAACGTAGCCTCGTGGGGACTTGAGCACGGGAAGCACGATATTGATGTCATTGGTGTTAAAAAGCTCGTGAACGCCGTGAGAGCCGATGTAGCCGAGCATCATGCTCAGGTTGCGGGAGAGCTGCTGCTGGACGTTAAAGTTGTACTGCATCTTGTAATTTCGCTTGGCGTGGTCTGGGGTATAGATCGCACGCACTTTTGGACCTGTTGTAGCAAACCCGTTCAATGGAAACGATCCCTTCGGTACATTGACGACGCGGCCTTCGTCATAAGCTGGCGCCGAGGAGACTCCCTGCAGCGCGAGGATGTACGGAAGCGGCAGAACGTCGTAGATCCCGAACGCTCCGCGGATCACGGTCTTTCCACGAGAAAACGGATCCCAGGAGAAACCAACGCGCGGCTCAAAATTCCTGAGCGTGGGATTATTGGTGAAGTACGTATGGACGGGCGAAGCCGCGGGGTCGGTGATGTTGACCAGTTTGCCCAGGCGGTTATTGGCTTCAGTGATGTTGGTATTCATCTCGTAGCGCAAGCCAAGGTTTATCGTCAAGTTGGGCCGGAAACGCCAGTCATCCTGAACATAACCCGCGGCAATCGTGGACCGCAGATCAAACGGCCTCACGGGCGTGCTTGGAAGGCCCGATTCAAAGAACGTGGGGGTATTGGTCAGAAAATTCCTGATCGACCCGAAGCTCCATGAACCGTTGGGAAGCAATCCCGCCAACTGATTGCTCTGGATGCGCTCGACGGTTCCGCCGAAGGAAATGGAGTGACGCCCACGGATGAGAGTAGCGTCGTCATAAACCTGGTAGGAATTGTAATGATAGGAGAATGTGCCCACAGCGCCGACGCCGCCGTTGAACGTCTGCAATCCGGAGACGATCAGGGACCCAACGGTGTCGCCGGGGAAAAAGCCGAGTTTGGTGTCGGCCGCCGCAGGATTGATGACGCTGCGTTGAATCGGAGCTTTGGCCGCTGACCGTGAATAGCCAAAGCGAGCGGCGTTGGTGAATTGCGAACTAAAGAGGTGAAGTTCTTCTAGAGAGACAGTCGTCCGGCGGGAGAGCGCCGCGTCGATAAGTGCGTTGGAAGCGTCCGCTGAGTCCACGCTACTTGTGTCATACAACGCGGTGCCGCGGAACGAATCCTTCGAGGAAATTGTGTGGTCTAAGTGGACGGTATAGAAATCTTCGTTGGTTGGCTGTTGGGTGTTGAAGTTGTAATCGGCGGTGTCGCCGTGAAGTGCCCCGTTGGGGAGAGAGTAGAGGGCGAGATATGGAGCGACTTTGGGGTCGATCGTGACCTTCGTCAAACCGTTAACACAAGTAGCTCCCGAAGTGCAGACCAACAGCCCCTTTCGGGCGTTGGGGGAAAGCACGATTGCCGTCAGGGATTGACCAAGGCTCTGCCGAAAGCCTTCGTAGTTAGCGAAGAAAAAGGTTCTGTCTTTGATGATTGGGCCACCGACAGACGCTCCAAACTGATTGCGGCGAAACGAAGGGACACCGCTTTGCGGATCGAAAAAATTACGGGCGTCGAAAACGCTGTTGCGAATGAAATCGTACGCGGCTCCATGAAAGGCATTCGTACCCGACCGGGTAATCGAGTTTACTACGCCCCCGGCCGTGCGCCCATA
>Ga0070698_100008949_pt1 | contig 10773 bp, 9 predicted proteins | sample KBSK1502metaG_FD_65477 | JGI IMG/M metagenome (GOLD analysis project Ga0070698, IMG submission 65477) | Corn, switchgrass and miscanthus rhizosphere microbial communities from Kellogg Biological Station, Michigan, USA - KBS K1-50-2 metaG | ecosystem: Host-associated > Plants > Roots >... | reverse complement strand
CGCCCGCCACCAGCACGATGCCGACCATCAATGCCAGCGCCGCCGCAAGCGCCTGATGGTCGTCGGCGCCCGAGGCCGCCAGAAGCGCGAGCCCGCCGGCGAAGATCGGCGTAATCGTCGAGTCGGCGCCGCACGACAGAAAGCGGTTGCCGCCCAGAAGCGCAAAACCGAACGATCCCGCGATGAAGGCGTAAAAGCCGATCTGCGGCGAGAAGCCGCCAAGGCGCGCGGTCGCCATCTGTTCGGGAATCGCGATCGCGGTTAGGGTGAGGCCTGCGATCAGATCCTGTGGAAAATAGCCCGGCCGGTAAGACCCGAGCGAGCGGAACAGCGGCCAGGACGTTTTTCCGGGGTGTGTCTGAGCCATTGATCCTTGTCTCCTTGCCGCTCAATAGCCGGAATGGCTGGCGATTCGCCGCTGCTCGGCAAAGTCCCACGCATTGATCCGGCGACACGCGATGGCTTTGCTACTCGATCACCTCGTCGGCGCGCTGCTGGACCGGCATCGGGATATCGAGGCCGAACGTCTTGGCGGTCTTCAGATTGATGACAAGCTCGTATTTGGCCGGCAGCTGCACCGGCAGATCGGCTGGCTTCTCGCCCTTGAGGATGCGGTCGACATAGGACGCGGCGCGGCGAAACACATCGACAAGATCGGTGCCGTAGGACATCAGTCCCCCGCTTGCCGGAAACAACCGGTAGGCATAGACCGCCGGCAGGCGAAATTGTGCCGCCAGTGCGATGATCTCCTGGCGGTGGGTCGTGATGAAAATATCCGGCATCACGATCAGGCCTGCCGTGGGCTCGTGCGACAGCGAGGTCATGACGACCTCGATCTCGGCGGGATTGTGAACCGGCGCGATGATCATCTTGACCTTCAAAAGCGGCGCGGCGGCCTCAAGCGGTTTGAGGAAATACGATCCGCCGTCCGGCGATGTCTGCGGGTTGAACATCAGCGCGACGCGGCTGGTTTGGGGCGCAACCTCCTTCAACAGCTCCACAAGCTTGGTTCCGATCGAGGCTTCGAGGTTGGTGAAACCGGTGATGTTGGCTCCCGGACGGGCCAGATTATCGACGAAACGGCTCCCAATCGGATCGGACACCTGCAAGAACACGATCGGGATGGTGCTGGTCTGCGTCTTGAGCGCTGCGACGACGGGCGTCGTATGGCCGACGATCAGGTCCGGCCTCTGCTCGACGAGCAGGCGCGCGAAAATCTGGATCTTTTCCGCATCACCCGCGCCCCAGCGATAGTCGATCTGGACATTGCGTCCATCCTGCCAGCCCAAATCCTTCAAGGCCTCGGTGAATGCGGACACCAGTGATCGCTGGGCCGGATCGCTCTCCGCCATCCCCATCAGGACGCAGATCCGCCGCCTCCCGTCGGATTGCGCGCTGGTTGGAAGCGGCCACGTCGCCGCAGCGCCGCCAACAAGCGTCATGAACTCGCGCCGCCGCATCGGTCCCCCCGTCGACGTTCATCGGATGCCTGCTTACAGCAATTCCGAACCAATGTTGACGGGTCTGAGAACCAAAAAAAGCCGGCGGCGCGTCGGCGCCGCCGGAAATCGTTCATCAACCTTAAAATCTCAGCGCGTGCAGTACAGCATGTGGAACTGCGACGGCAATATCGCGCCTGATCAGTTCGGCATGAGCGCCTCGATCCCCGCCGCAGTGAGGAACTCACCCACGACACCTGTGCTGTTGCCAACGGAGCACGGAGCGGCATCGCCGTAATGCGCCTTTATTATTATTCCGCCGCCTGACGCCTTTCCGAGCTCGATCGGAAAGCCGGTAATGATGTACCGGAAAATACGCTTGGTGGACTCAAGGCGCGGCGTTTACGCCGACGGCCTGCTGCCGTTGATCCGCGACCATTATCCCGACCTCGACCTGTCCTTGCGTGAAGCGCAAACGCAGCACCTGGTCGATGAGCTGCGCGACGGCGGCCTCGATCCCCTGCTGTTGGCCTTGCCGGTCGAGCATCCGGAAGATTGAGACGATCAAATTGTTCATTGATCGCTTTCTGCTGGTGAAGCCGACGTCGCCGCGACTCGCCAACCGCATCCGCGCGACGCTGTTGCCCAAGTTGTCCATCGATCTCGAATGCCGCCGCGGCGACATCAAGCTGATGTGGTTCACTGATCCGCAGCCGCGCTGGGTCGTCGGTCTCGCCTGGCGCAAGAGCTCGCCGCGCAAGCGAGTTGGAACGCGTGTGAGCGCGCGGCCGCGCCGGTCGGTCGCCGACACAAAAGAAATCTTGCTGTCCCACTTCCCTCTGTTAACCTGCCAAAAAACTGATCCCAAGCAAGCCCGCGGAAAGAGCATTGCCGGGAAGGGGAGGGAACCGATCGGCGGCGTCGTGCGCGTTGGCGCGCGCTTCCTCTCAACAGCGGTTCTCACATCGTGATCTTTCGGCCGGGCTGTCGAACGGGCGCACCCGCATGCGCGTTCGCATTTCGCCATCCTGGGACTGAGGCGCTGAGTTCAAAAAATGGATGGCCCGCCAAAGCGGCGAGGCCCGCGACGGAGTCTTCGATCGCGCTGGAGGAAACCTAAAAATGGGTGTGGCATCGGTTCAGGTAACGCACAGGTCAAGCCAGTCAACCAAGGCTGCCGCCAGCGGATGGATCGGGTCCGCGCTCGAATATTATGACTTCTTCATCTACGCCACGGCGGCATCGCTCGTCTTCCCGCAGATCTTCTTTCCGTCGGAAAATCCGACGACGGCGATCGTGGCGTCACTCGCGACCTACGGTGTGGGATATGTCGCGCGGCCGATCGGCGCCTTCGTGCTGGGGCACTGGGGCGATACCCATGGCCGAAAGACGGTGCTGATCCTGTGCATGTTCCTGATGGGCATCTCGACGATGGGTGTCGGGCTGTTGCCGACCTATCAGCAGGTCGGTGTCCTTGCCCCGATCCTGCTTGTCGTCTTGCGCCTGATCCAGGGCTTTGCCGTCGCGGGAGAAATCTCCGGAGCAAGCTCCATGGTGCTCGAACATGCCCCTTTCGGGCGGCGCGGCTTCTATGCGAGTTTCGCGCTGCAGGGCGTTCAGGCCGGACAAATCCTCGCCGCCGCCGTGTTCCTCCCGATCGCGGCCTACATGCCGACCGAGGCCTTCATGAGTTGGGGCTGGCGCGTTCCTTTCCTGCTGAGCTTTTTCGTCATCGTCGCCGGCTACATCATTCGGCGCGAGGTCGACGAAACGCCGGCCTTTGCGAAGGAGGATGAGGAAGGCAAGATCCCCACGGCGCCGATCGTGCAAGCCTTCAAGACCAGTTGGCGCGACATGCTGCGAGTCGTGTGCATGGCGCTGATGAATGTCATCCCCGTCGTCGCGACCATTTTCGGCGCGGCCTACGCGGTGCAGCCGGCCTATGGAATTGGTTTCGCGAAAGACATCTATCTCTGGATTCCTGTGCTCGGCAACATTGCCGCGGTGCTGGTCATCCCCCTGGTCGGCACGCTCTCCGACAAGATCGGGCGGCGGCCGCCGATCATCGTGGGCGCGCTCGCGTCCGGCCTGCTCGCCTTCTTCTATCTTTACGCCATCAGCATCAAGAACGTGCCCCTGGCGATCGGCGTCTCGATCCTGATGTGGGGGATTGTCTATCAGGGCTATAACGCGGTGTTCCCGAGTTTTTATCCGGAGCTGTTCCAGACCCGGTCGCGCGTGTCCGCGATGGCGATCTCGCAGAACACGGGAACGACGATCACGGCGCTGTTGCCGGCGCTGTTCGCGACAGTCGCCCCTCCGGGATCGACAAACATTCCGCTTACGGTCGGGGCGATCACCTTTACGATTACCGCAATCGCGGCGGTTGCTGCCGGGAGCGCACGGGAAACCTATCGGCTTCCGGTGCGGGATCTCGGTGACCCCGGCGCCGTGCCGATGGCGAAGCCGGATTATGAACGTCTGAGGGCGGCCTCCATCGGCGGCGCCGCGCCGGCATAGACGATGATCGACGGAACGACAAAACTCATCGCGCATATCGGCTACCCGACCGAATCGTTCAAGTCGCCGATGATCTACAATCCCTATTTCGAAAAGCGCGGCATCAATGCGGTGGTCGTGCCGATGGGGTGCAAGGCGGAAGATTATGATGCATTCTTGAAGCTCGTCTTCCGGCTGTCCAACATGCATGGCGCCCTGATCACCATGCCGCATAAGATCACGACGCTTGGGCTTGTCGATGAAGCGTCGGTAGCGGCGAAGATTGCCGGTGCCTGCAACGCGGTGCGGATCGATCAACATGGCATGCTGATCGGAGACATGTTCGACGGCGAAGGCTTTGTTCGTGGGCTGTTGAGGAAAGGCCGCAGCTTGACTGGCGCAAAAGCGCTGGTCTGTGGTTGCGGTGGCGTCGGGTCCGCGATCGCGGCGTCGCTCGCCAAGGCCGGTGTGGCCGGGCTCGGGCTGTTCGATGCGTTTCCGCAGGCGATGAGCGAATTGTCGGACCGCCTTCGAATTCACCATCCCGCTCTCCATGTGAGCCTGGGCTCGGCCGACCCCGCGGGCTACGACTTTGTCGTCAATGCGACGCCGCTCGGCATGAAAGAGGGCGACCCGCTGCCGATGGACGTGGCGCGCATCGCGCCATCGACCTTTGTCGGCGAAGTTGTCATGAAGGAGGAGATCACGCCATTCCTGGCGGCCGTACGTGCAAAGGGCTGCGACTACCAGATCGGCACCGATATGCTGTTCGAGCAGATTCCGGCCTATATCGAGTTTTTCGGTTTCGGCGCGACGACATCGGATGAACTTCGCGAGGTCGCGCAGATACACTACGTGAGTTGATTGCCACGCGAACGCTTTGCGTGTGTCGCCAGGGAAAATCGTCGGGGAAAACCGTCCCGCCCTCGGGTCGGACTCCCAGGACATGCTTTTCGGATCATGCTCTAGACAAGCCGTTCATATCCGGCTCAAATCCGGCTCACCAAAAACCGGCCTCGCGCCGCAAAAAATACCGCGGATGCCCGCGACCCAAAGACGGGCGCCGCCAAAGGAAACGAACGGGAGCATCACATGGCGATTTCGCGTCGTGACGTATTATTGGGCAGTGCCGGCGCGATTGGCGCGGCGTCGTTTTCATTTCCGGCGCCCGCGATCGCCGATTCCGAGCCGATCAAGATCGGCTGCCTGGCGGCGATGACCGGGCCGAGCTCGGCGCCGACGCTTGGTTTCAATCGTGGGGTGAATTTCGCGGTCGAGGCGATCAACGCGGCCGGCGGCGTCAAGGGCCGCAAGATCGAGATCGTGATGCGCGACACCCAGGGCGATCCGACCAAGGCCGTCAACGCCACGCAGGAAATGATCAGCCAGGTCAAGGTTCACGGCATCTGGGGGCCGCTCAATTCGGGGGAGGCGCTGGCGACAACGCCGATCATGGCGCGCGCCAAGATGCCGGACATCCATCCTTGCGTGGTCGAAAGTTTGATCGATCCCGCGAAATATCCGAACGCGTTCCGCATGGCGCCGTCCAACAGCCAATGGGACGACGCGGTGCGCAACTATTGCCTGAACGTGCTGAAGGTGAAGAAGATCGCGGTGATCGGCGACACCACCGGCTATGGCGTGACCGCCGTCGGTGCATCGGTGGCGGCCTTCAAGAAGGACGGCGCCGACGTGGCCTATCAGGCCAATATCGACGCGACCCAGCCCGACATGACGCCCGACATGCTGCGCGCGAAGAACGCCGGCGCCGAGGCGATCGTGGTCTGGAGCGTCACGACCGGCATGGAAGCGCGGATGTTCAACACCCGCGCGGCGATGAATTGGGACGTGCCCTTCGTCGGCCATCCCTCGCTGGCGTCAGGTGAGATCGCCGGTCTCGTCGAGAAGCCCGAGAATTGGAAGAAGGTCTACGCCATCGGCTACAAGAGCTGCAGCTACGATGCTTCGGGCAAATTGCCGGCGAAGAGCCAGGAACTGGTCGAGCGGCTGACCAAGGCCGGCGTCGCGCTCAACGACACGCTGTTGTGGTGGGTCGCGGGCGGCATCGACGCCATCGAACTGTTCGCCAAGGCGGTCGAGACCAGCGGATCGACCGAAGGCCCTGGCATCATCGCCTATCTCAACGGACTGAACAAATATCCAGGCTATTTCGGCAACTACACTTTCACGCCGACCCAGCATAACGGCTATTCGACCGACGAAATCGTGATGTCGGAGGCCTCCACCGCCAAGAACGGCACCTTCGCGCTCGCGCCGGGATATTCTTGAAGCGCGGGGCAGGGCAGGCCCATGCTCGCCTCGATCCTCGCTTCCGGTCTCGCGGCGGGCGCGATCTACGCGCTCGTCGGCGTCACCTATAACACGATGTTCTCCACCTCGCGGGTGATGAGCTTCACCGCCGGCCAGTTGGCCATGCTGGGCGGCGTGTTCGGCTCCATGTTCACCTTGAAGCTCGGCTTGCCCGCGATCGCGGGCTTTGTGCTGACGCTGCTCGGCTGCGCGCTGATCGGCATCATCACCGAATTCATCGCGGTGCGGCCGGTCCTGAAAAGCCTCGATCAGCATCTCTACGTGCTGTCGACCCTCGCGGTGGCGCTGATGATTCAGCAGGTCGCGGCGATCAAATGGGGCACCGAGCCGCAGCCGTTTCCGCGATTGATCGGCTGGGGTAGCGGCGTCACGGACGAAAAATTCTGGCTGCCGGTTCTGGCCTGCGCGCTCACCATCCTCGGCCTCGAATATCTCTACCGCCGCACGCTGGTCGGCCGCGCCTTTCTTGCCATCGCCGAAGACAATTTCGCCGCCCGCGCGCTCGGCCTGCCCGAACGCAATTTGCGCATCGCCAGCTACGCGCTCGCTGGCGTGATCGGCGGCGTCGCCGGATTTTCCGGCGGCGAATTGCTGCTGGCGTTCTTCGCCAATGGCGCGCTGTTGAATTTCTACGGCTTCGTACCGGTCGCGCTTGGCGGGCTCGGCAACAACCGCGGCGCCATTATCGGCGGGCTCGCGCTCGGCCTGTTCCAGCAGGCGGCGAATTTCATGGTTGGCGGCATCTTCTCATCGGTTGCCGTCTTTACCTTGTTCATCGTGGTTCTGCTGACGGCGCCGCAAGGCCTGTTCGGCGCGTCGACGGCGCGGAGGGTGTGATGACCGCGGTCGCGACTGTCCCGCCGCGCGACGACACCGGTGCTTTCCGCGCGGCGCTGCCGCATCTGGCGCCGTTTCTTGCCGTTCTCGCCGCCGCGCTGATCCTGCCGCTGGTTGGCAATGACTACTGGGCATTGATCGGCACGCGCATGGCGATCTATTGGGTGCTCGTCTCCGGCCTCAATCTGGTCGTCGGCTTCGCCGGGCATCTCGCAATCGGCTATGTCGCGCTCTTGACGCTCGGCGCCTACACCACGAGCGTCCTGGTCGCCGGCAACGTGATGCCGCCGCTGCCGGTGTTTGCCGCCTTGCCCGTCGCGGCCTGCGTCGGCGCGCTGTTCGGGGTGATCGTCGGCCTGCCGGCGCTGCGGCTTCGCACCTTCTATTTCGCGATGTCGACGCTCGGCTTCGCCACCATCGTCACCCAGATCGCCTTGGCCTGGCAGAGCGTCACCGGCGGCGGCATCGGCATCGCGGGCCCCGAGTTTCCCGCGCCCTTCAATACCGCCTGGGGCTTCTACTTCCTGTGCATCGCGATCGCCGCGTTCACGACCTGGCTCAGCGCCAATGTCGCGCGCAGCCGGTATGGCCGGGCGCTGATCGCGCTCCGTGATGCCGAAGTCGCGGCCGAGGCCACCGGCATTTCCAAGCCCAAAATGCTGATCGCGATCTTCCTGCTCGCCGGCGCGTGCGCCGCGGTCGCGGGCGGATTGTTTGCCTCCCTGCAGACCTACATCACGCCCGATGCGTTCACCTTCGATCTCTCCATCCTGTTCTTCATCGCCATCCTGATCGGCGGCCGCGGCTCGATCCTGGGTCCGATGCTCGGCACTATCATTCTCACGATCCTGCCGGAGATCGCCGCGCCGCTTGCGGCCTGGTCGACCTTTCTCTACGCGGTGCTGCTGCTCGTGATCGTGCTTGTCATGCCGGGCGGCATCGCCGCGCTATTGGACTTCCGCAACCGCCGCCCGCTCGCCGCCAATCGCGCCATCGTGCCGCGCCCCACGGCGCTTGCCGACATCATGCGCAAGAGCGCGGGCGAAAGGACGCTGGCGCTGCGCGGCATCGTCTTGAGCTTCGGCAATGTCCGCGCCATCGACGGGCTCGATCTCGATGTCGCGCCGGGGCAGATTCACGGCCTGATCGGGCCGAATGGCAGCGGCAAGACCACGACCTTGAACGTCATCTCCGGCTATTACGCGGCCAAGGCCGGAACGATGACGTTGGGCGACAATGCGTTGCCGCCCGGCCTGCCGGTATTGCGGGCGGCGCGGGGCATCGCCCGCACCTTTCAGACCCCGCGCGTCATCGGCGAAGCTTCCGTGCTCGAGAACGTCATGATCGGCGGCAGCATCGAGGGCAGGGCGAGTTTCATCGAGGCGATGCTGGCGCTGCCGCGCAACCGATACGATGAACGCGTGCTCGCCGCCAAGGCGCGCGCGCTGCTCGGCGTCGTCGGATTGGAAGCGCTGGCCGATGTCAGGGCCGACCGGCTGCAGCACAGCGAATTGCGTTTCATCGAGATCGCGCGGGCGCTGATGCTCGATCCCGATTTTCTGCTGCTGGACGAACCCGCCGCCGGCCTCTCTAATGACGAGATCGAGCGATTGGCCGAGCTGATCAAGGCGATCAGCGCGCGTGGCGTCGGCGTGCTGCTGGTCGAGCATCATGCCGACCTGATCTTTGATATCTGCCACTATGTCACCGTGCTCAATCTCGGCCGCACGCTCGCGGCCGGCACGCCCGCCGACATCCGCGTCCATAAGGAGGTGGTCAGTGCTTACCTCGGCGGCTGAGCCATTGCTCTCCGTTCGCCGGCTCGAATCCGGCTACGGCAAGATTCGCGTGCTGCACGGCGTCGATCTGACGGTTGCGGCCGGCGAGGTGGTGGCGCTGCTCGGCCCCAACGGCGCCGGCAAGTCGACGCTGCTGCGTGCGCTGTCGGGCCTGTTGCCTGTCACCGCAGGCGAGGTGCAGTTCGACGGAGCTGATTTCACCAACACCACGCCGCGGGAGGCCGCGCGCGCCGGCCTCGTGCATGTCATCGAGGGCCATCGCGTGTTCACGCAGATTTCCGTCACGGACAATCTGCTGCTCGCCGGCTACGATCTGGCGCGCGGCGAGCGCGCCGCGCGGATCGAGGAGGCCTTGTCGTTTTTTCCCGAGATCGCCGAGAAGCGCCACGAGCGCGGCGGCGCGCTCTCGGGCGGGCAGCAGCAGATGCTGACGGTCGCGCAAGGATTGGTGCGCCGGCCGCGGCTGTTGATGCTCGATGAACCTTCGGCGGGTCTGTCGCCGGTGCTGGTCGATCGCGTGTTGAACGTGATCGGCCAGCTCCGGAGGCAGGGCACCGCGGTGCTCCTGGTGGAGCAACTCCTGGAAAAGGCGCTGGCCTCGGCCGATCGGGTCTACGCGCTGGTGCAAGGCCAGATCGCGCTGCAAGCGCCGACCACCGAACCCGATCTGCCGCACCGGCTTGAGCGCGCCTATTTCGGCCATGAAAGCCATGCGCTGGCGGATCAACCCTCGGCGTAGTGTACATAGATCGTAACACGGCTGCCGCCCTTGCCTGTGCCTTCGCTTTGATCATACAGTCCCCGGCATAAACGGCTGCGGCAAGAATCGCGGCGGAACAAGAAATATGCCGGGGAGGAAGTGCCATGCCGATCGCGTCCGTGAGCCGTCGCGCATTCATGAAGACATCGACGGCGGTTGCGTCCTGGCTTGCGCTCTCGCCCGCGATTGTCGGCCGCGCGCACGCAGCGACGCTGAAACTCAAATGCTCGTCGTCGCTGCCGAACGATCCGAAATATGCCAACGGCCGGGTCTACTACGACAATCTCGTCAAGAGCCTGAAGGCGAACGGGCTCGCCGAGCAGGTCGACGTCACGTTCTTCCCCGACAACCAGTTGGGGCAGGAAATCGACGTCATCAACTCCGTCAAGCTCGGCGTCATCGACCTGATGGTGTCTGGTTCGTCGATCTCGGCCAATCTGGTGCCCTTGGTGGGCACCTTCGACCTCGGCTATCTCTTCACGAGCTTTCCGCAGCAGACCAAGGCGTTCGACGGCGGCGCCGCCAAGCCGATCGAGGACGCCCTGCTCAAGGGCGCCAACATCCGGATTATTGCCTGGGCCTATAATTTCGGCGCGCGCAGCGTGCTGGCGAAGAGGCCGGTGAAGACGCCCGAGGATCTCGCCGGCCTCAAGATCAGGACGCTGCCCAATCCGATCATCACCGAATGCCTGCGCCTGATGGGGGCGGCGGCAACGCCCCTGGCGTTTGGCGAGATCTATACAGCGCTGCAGGCCGGCGTGCTCGACGGGCTCGAACACGATCCGCCGACGATCCTCGCCAGCAAGTTCTACGAGACCTCCAAGAACTACGCGCTGACGCAGCATATCTTCTCGCCGCTCGCGATCTATTTCAGCGACGCCACCTTCAACCGGATGGATCCCAAGCTGCGCGAAGGTTTCCTCGATGCCGCGCAAAAGGCCGCCGCCGACACCCGGACGCATGGGCTTGCGGTCGAAAAGGAAGCGCTGGCGGCGCTCGCGGACAAGGGCGTCACGGTGGTCGAATGCGACAAGGAGGCATTCCGCAAGCGCGTGCTGCCGCAGACTGACAATTTCATCAAGGCGCGCCCCGAAGCGAAGGCCGTCGT
>Ga0070698_100008948_pt1 | contig 10773 bp, 10 predicted proteins | sample KBSK1502metaG_FD_65477 | JGI IMG/M metagenome (GOLD analysis project Ga0070698, IMG submission 65477) | Corn, switchgrass and miscanthus rhizosphere microbial communities from Kellogg Biological Station, Michigan, USA - KBS K1-50-2 metaG | ecosystem: Host-associated > Plants > Roots >... | reverse complement strand
GCCCGGCTTCGTGTCGGGCCGGATCGACACGAGATTCCTCGAACGCGAGAGCCATCTCCTCCATCCCGACGTATGAAGCTCGACGTGATTTTTTCGCCCGCAGGCCTCCAGCCGGCGGAGGTCGCGGGCCGGGCCGTGTTCGTCATCGACGTCCTCCGCGCCACGACCAGTATCTGCGCCGCCCTCCATCACGGCGCGCGCGCGGTCGTGCCGGTGGCGACGGCGGAGGAAGCGATCCGCCTCGCGCAGACCCTCGGACCTGACGACGTCGTGCTGGCGGGCGAGCAGAATTCCGAGCGGATCCCCGGGTTCGGGGCCGGGAACAGCCCGCTGGAAATGACCGACGCCCTGGTGCGGGGCAAGACCCTGGTCATGACGACGACGAACGGGACCCGGGCGCTCCTCGCCGCGCAGAGCGCCTCGGAAGTGTATGTCGCCGGTCTCGTGAATCTCGCGCTGGCCGGCGCACGCGCGCGCGACCTGCTGCGATCGCGGCGTGACCTGGTGATTCTTTGCGCCGGGAAGGAAACGAGCTTCGGGCTCGATGACGCCTACACCGCCGGACGGCTGGTGCGCGAGGCCCTCGAGGGCCGCCGCCGCCGAAAAGGTCTCAACGACGCCGCGCTGGTGGCGGTCGATCTGGTGCGCCGGTACGGCGACCGGTGGGAGCGACCCTTCAATTTTTCCGCCGCGGGGCGGCAGCTGGTCAAGCTCGGCATGCAGGCCGATGTGGCGGACGCGGGCAGAGAGAACGCGTATCCGGTGCTTCCGATTTTTCACGACCGGCGCATCACCGTCGCGGCCGCCGGCGTTCCGACCGCGGCATCGTGAGACCCGAGGACCGCCGCCGGCTCGGCGCAGTCGCGGCGCTGGTGCTCGGAATCTTTCTCGGGCTGACACTCGTGCGCGCCGTTCCGACCGGCCCCCTGGGTCGCGGGCTGGGCGCGTTTCTCTGGCGCACCCTGGGCTCCGGCGCGATCGGGCTGCCCCTCCTGGGGCTCGGCCTCGCCCTGGCCGGGTTCGACCGACTCCCCCGGCTCGACATGAAGCGAGTCGGGTTCCTGGTGGGCGGACTTGCCCTGCTGGTGCCGTTCACCATCGCCGTGATCACCGACGTACCCGCCGCCGCGTTCGATCCTCCGCTGGCCGATTGGGATCTTGCCGCGCGCGCCAGTGGTCTCCTTCCGGGCCTCGCCGCGCGCGGGGTGCTCCAGCTGATCGGACAGCCGGGCGGGCTCCTCCTCGCCTTTCTCGTGCTGTCGGCACTCACCCTGGCGACGCTGGCCTGGCATCCGTTGCATCGGCTGGAGGCAGGACGCGAAGACGCGAAGACGGAGCCTTCAGCCTTCAGCCCTCAGCCGTCAGTCGGGAGCGCAGCGCAGGATTCGGACGATGAAGAGGATGATGGGGTGTTCGTCGCGGTGAGAGCCCCGGGACTTCGAAAGAAGGATGCGAAGTCGAAGAAATCATCCGCGCCCGTTTCGCCGCCCCCCCGGGTACCGACCGAATACGACAAGCTGCTCCCGCCGATCGACCTGCTCAGCCCGCCGCCTCCGCAGGACACCGCCGCCGATACCGCGCAGCTCGACCGTCTCGGTCAGGCGCTGCTCGACACCCTGCGGACATTCAAAGTCGAAGGCTCCATCGCGGGACGCACCAGCGGACCGGTCGTCACCCAGTTCGAGATCGTGCCGGCGCCGGGGGTGAAGGCGGGGCGGATCATCGCCCTCGCCGACGACCTCGCCATCACCATGCGCGCCATGAGCATCCGGGTGGCGCCGATTCCGGGGCGCGGCGCGGTCGGAGTGGAGGTCCCCAACCCTACCGCGCGGATGGTCACCCTTCGGGAGCTGCTCGAGGCGCCGGAGTGGAGGCTGCGCTCGGTGCTTCCCATCGCGCTGGGGCGTGATCTGGAAGGCAAACCGGTGGTCACCGACCTGGCGAAGATGCCGCACCTCCTGATCGCCGGCGCCACGGGGTCGGGCAAGTCGGTGGCGATCAATACGATCATCACCGGCCTGGTCTACCGGTACACGCCGGCCGACCTCCGGATGCTCATGATCGACCCGAAGATGGTCGAGCTCTCGATGTACAATGCGCTGCCGCACCTGCGGCATCCCGTGGTCACCAACAATCACGATGCCGCCAGAGTGCTGAAGTGGGCGGTCCACGAAATGAATCGCCGCTACGAGCTCCTGCACGCCAATGGCGCGCGGAACCTCACGGACTTCAACCGGAAAGTGGAAGAGGGGAAGCCGCTCAGGATGCCGGAGCGGCTCAAGGCGACGCTGGCCACGATCAGCGCCGATGCGGAACCCGGCGCGCCGGAGCCGCCCCGAGACGAGCACTACACCGAGGGTCGGCTGCCCTACTTCGTGATCATCGTCGACGAGCTGGCCGACCTGATGATGACGGTGCAGAGCGAGGTGGAAACGCCGCTCGCGATGCTCGCGCAGAAGGCCCGTGCGATCGGCATCCACCTCATCCTGGCCACCCAGCGCCCCTCGGTGAATGTCATCACCGGACTCATCAAGGCGAATTTCGCGAGCCGAATCGCCTTCCGGGTCGCATCGAAGGTGGACAGCCGGACGATCCTCGACGGGAACGGCGCCGAGGCGCTGCTCGGCAACGGGGACATGCTCTTCCTGCCCCCGGGCAAGAGCGAGCCGCTCCGGCTCCAGGGTGCCTTCATCGGCACCGAAGAAACCGAGCGGCTCACCGATTGGTTCAAGGCACGGCGCGAAACGCTCGCGCAGGAACGCCGCGCCGAGGACGATATCCTCGCGTTCATGCGGGCGCAGGAGGTCGAGGAGGACGGCGGCGAGCCCGGAGGCGAAGAGGGGGATCGCGACGCGCTCTTCCGTGAAGCGGCGGAGGCGTGCATTCAGAACCAGGGGGGATCCACCTCGCTGCTGCAGCGCCGGCTCCGCATCGGATACGGACGAGCCGCCCGAGTGATCGACCAGCTTCACGCCGCCGGGATCCTCGGTCCTCCCGACGGCAGCAAGCCGCGCGAGGTGTTGATCGGACTTTCGCAGCTCGACGAGTACTGTAGCTAGCGAGTAGCGAAGCGCGAAGAGCGAAGCGGGGGTTTTGCCTCTTCGCTCTTCGCTCTTCGCTCTTCGCTTTCTCCCTGCGTCGGAACGATTGTGTGCGGCGTAGTTCCGGTGATGCTGGCTCGCCGGTGCTGCAGTATGCTCTCGCCATGCGCCGCCCGCGTGCTCCAATTCCCGTCGAAGAGTGGACCGACCCCCGTCATCGGAAGGGTTACGCCGGCGAGCGAATCGCCATGACGCATCTGCTGCGCGCGGGGTGGCGCATCGAGGCCCACCGCTTCCGGCTCGGACATCACGACGTGGACCTCGTGGCCCGGCTGGGAAACCTGGTTGCGTTCATCGAGGTCAAGACCCGCTCGTCGGTGCGCTTCGGGCATCCGGAGGAGGCGGTCGACCAGCGCAAGCGCGAAGTCCTGCGCCGGCTGGCCGAGCTCTGGAGGGCCCGATTCGGGCTCCCCAGAGACCGCTACCGCTTCGATCTCATCGCGATCGAGCACGGGAGCGATCCGTCCACATCTCCGCAGGTTCGCCACATAGAGAACGCCTGGGGCTGTGTGGACAAGTGAGAAAGTGCCGTCTTGTTTCGGCCAATGTTCGGTGTTACTTTGATGGAAGTAGTTTGATGGCGCAAAATCAACCACAATCTTACAATAGGGGTTCCCATGGCCGTCCCGGACGTCAAGGAAGCCAAAATCGACGCCGAGCGTCGTAAGGCGCTCAATCTGGCCATCGCCCAGATCGAGAAGCAGCTGGGAAAGGGTTCGATCATGCGGATGGGGTCGGACCGGCCGCGGGAACGGATCCAGGCCATCTCCACCGGCGCCATCAACCTGGATGCGGCCATCGGGATTGGCGGGGTTCCCCGGGGACGCATCACCGAGATCTACGGGCCCGAGTCGTCCGGCAAAACGACGCTCACGCTCCACCTCGCCGCGAATGTCCAGCGGGCGGGCGGGGTCGCGGCGTATGTCGATGCCGAGCACGCGCTGGATGTCGAGTATGCCAAGAAGCTCGGCGTGGACATCGACAATCTTCTCGTGTCGCAGCCCGACACCGGGGAGCAGGCGCTCGAGATCGTGGAAATCCTGGTGCGCTCGGGCGCCGTCGATCTCGTGGTCATCGACTCGGTGGCGGCATTGGTGCCGAAGCAGGAAATCGAAGGCGAAATGGGCGACAGCCACATGGGCTTGCAAGCCCGCTTGATGAGCCAGGCGCTCCGCAAGCTGGCGGGGGCCATCAATCGCTCGAATTGCGCCGTCGTCTTCATCAATCAGCTTCGCGAAAAGATCGGTGTGATGTTCGGCAACCCCGAAACCACCACCGGGGGCAAGGCGCTCAAATTCTACGCTTCGGTCCGGCTCGACATCCGTCGCATCGGTCCGGTCAAGGAGCGGGAAACCGTCATCGGCAACCATGTCCGGGTCAAGGTGGTCAAGAACAAGGTGGCCCCGCCGTTCAAGCAGGCGGAATTCGACGTGATGTTCGATGAAGGCATCAGCCACGCGGGGCTCGTGGTCGATCTCGCGTCCGAGGCCAACATCATCCAGAAATCGGGAGCGTGGTACTCCTACGGCGATCAGCGCATCGGGCAGGGTCGCGAGAATGCCAAGCTCTTCCTCAAGGACAATCCGGCGCTCCTGACCGAAGTCGAAGGTCGGGTCAAGGAATTCCTCGGAATGAAATCGACCGCGGGCGCGGCAATCGAGATCGAGGAAGGTGCCGGCGACGATGAGTGACATGCCGGGCCGCCTGGTCATCGGGGCGGTGGTTCCCGACCCCAGGAGGCCCGACAGCGTGCGATTGCTCGTGGAGGGCCGTCCGCTCCTGACGGTGCCGCGCAACGTGGCGGAGGAGGAGCGGTTGACCCCCGGGCTGGCGCTCGATGACCCGCTCTATGCCCGGCTCTCCCGGGCGGCCGATGCCGAGGCGGCGTATCGCACCGGTCTCCGGATTCTGGAGCACCGGCCATTCGCCGCGCGGGCTCTCACCCGGCGGCTGGTGCTCAAGGGTCATCCTCCGGAGGCGGCCGAAGCGGCACGGGAGCGGCTGGAGCGTCACGGTCTCCTCGATGATGTGAAGTACAGCGTGAGTTTCGCCGAAACCCGCGGCGCCAGGGGGCGGGGTCCCCTTCGGCTCCGGAGGGATCTCGCCGCGCTCGGCGTCGAGCGCGCGGTCATCGATCGTGCGCTGGCTCAGGCGTTCGGAGCCGATGGCGTCGATGCACCGACGCCCGATGCGCTGGCCAAGCGGCGCCTTGGCCAGCTCCGGGGACTTCCCAGGCCGGTACAGCGCCGGCGGCTTCTCGCCTACCTTGCCCGCCGCGGATTTGCGGGACGGGAAGTGACCGCGCTGGTGGGGGAGCTGCTCGGTCAACAGTCAACGGTCAACGGTCAACGGTAACTGCCGAGCGGGGTAGTTCCCGTTCACCGCTCACCGTTCACCGTTCACGCAGTTCCCCGCTGTATATTCCCCCCATGAAAACCAGCACCATCCGTCGTCTCTTTCTCGAGTTCTTCGTGACCCGGGGGCATCGCCTCGTGCCCTCGGCGCCGCTCGCGCCGAAGGACGATCCCACCCTGTTGTTTACCAACGCGGGGATGGTGCAGTTCAAGCGCGTCTTCCTCGGTCAGGAGCAGCGCGACTATCTGCGCGCCACGACCTGTCAGAAGTGCGTCCGCGCCGGGGGCAAGCACAACGACCTGGAGCAGGTGGGATACACCCGCAGGCACCAGACCTTCTTCGAGATGCTGGGGAACTTCTCCTTCGGCGACTACTTCAAGCGCGAGGCCATCGCCTACGCCTGGGAATTCGTCACCTCGAAGGAGTTCCTCGGAATTCCGGCCGAGCGGCTCCGCGTCACGGTCCATCACACCGACGACGAAGCACGCCGGCTCTGGAGCGAAGTGGCCGGAATGCCGCCCGAGTCGGTGTACGGCCTGGGCGACGCCGACAATTTCTGGCAGATGGGAGACACCGGTCCCTGCGGTCCCTGTTCCGAGATCTACGTGGATCTCGAGTGGACCCCATCCTCCCCGCCGCGGGCCCTGTCGCAGGCGGACTTTGAGCGGGAGGCCGAAGCGGGGCGCTACCTCGAAATCTGGAACCTGGTGTTCATGCAGTACGATCGCGGAGCGGACGGCACCCTCACTCCGCTGCCGCGTCCCGCCGTCGACACCGGTGCGGGTCTGGAACGAATCGCGTCGGTACTCCAGGAGAAGGACGACAATTTTCACACCGATGCTTTCCAGCCGCTGCTCGATCGGATCGGGGAGCTGGTGGGTTCGCCGTATCCCGGCGGCATGGAAGGCCGGGGGGCGTCGTTCCGGGTCATCGCCGATCATGCGCGCGCCGTCACCTTTCTCCTCGGCGACGGCGTGTTCCCGAGCAACGAGGGCCGCGGCTACGTGCTGCGGCGGATTCTCCGGCGCGCGGTGCGGCATGCCTGGCTGCTTGGCCGCCGCGAACCGACGCTTGCGCCGCTCACCGGGCTGGTGATCGACCTCATGCGGGACGCCTATCCCGAGCTCGACGGCGCCCGGGAGGAGATCAGGAAATGGACCGAGACCGAGGAAGTGCGGTTCCTCGAAACGATCGAGGGAGGACTTCGGCGTCTCGACGAGCTGTTCGCCACCGGGATCGCCATGATTCCCGGCGACGAAGCCTTCCGCCTCTATGACACCTACGGATTCCCGATCGACCTCACTCAGCTGATCGCGGCGGAGCGGGGCATCGGCGTGGACCTCGCGGGATTCGAGACGGCGCTGGCGGAGCAACGGGACCGGAGCCGCGCGGCGCGGGGCGGGGCCAAAGTGAGCCGATCCACGGGTCCGGCGATTCGTTCCCGGAAGACCAAATGGAACGTGCTTCGCCGGGGAAAGCAGAAGTTCGTCGGATACGAGACGACACGCGCCGCGACCGAGCCGCTCGCCTTTCGTCAGGAGGACGGGCGGGTCGATCTCGTCCTCCACCAGAATCCGTTCTACGCCGAATCGGGCGGCCAGGTCAGCGACATCGGCGTCGTGCGCGGAGCGGGATGGACGCTTCCGGTCGATGCCGTTCGCAAGGATGAGCGCGGCGTGGTGGTCTCGGGCCCAATGCCGGAGACGTTCGAAGCCACCCCGGTGGAGGCTGAAGTCGCCGAAGCGCGCCGCCGGAACATCGAGCGCAATCACAGCGCCACCCACCTGGTGCATGCGGCGCTCCGCCGTCATCTCGGCTCCCATGTCCGGCAGCAGGGCTCGCTGGTGAACGCCGACCGCTTGCGTTTCGATTTTTCCCATCACGGGCCGATCGAAGCTGCCACGCTCGAGCTGATCGAGCGCGACGTGAACGAAGCCATCTGGGCCAATCACGCGGTGTCGACTCGCGAGATGCCGTATCCCGAGGCGCTGGCGCTCGGGGCGATGGCGTTCTTTGCCGACAAGTACGGCGACGTCGTGCGGGTCGTGCAGATGGGCGACTCGATCGAGCTCTGCGGCGGAACCCACGTCGCCACGACCGGTGTCCTTGGCCTCTTCCGATTCAGCTCGCAGGGCGGCGTGGCCGCGGGAGTGCGCCGGATCGAGGCGATCACCGGCCCCGGCGCGTACGCGGCATTCGACGCCATCAATACCCGGCTGCGTCAGGCCTCCGACCTGCTCCGCACCCAGCCGGAGCACATGGCGCGGCGGATCGAGCAGCTGCTCCAGGAGCGCGACAAGCTGGAAGGCCGGGTGCAGGAGATGCTGAAGGGCGGCGCCGGTGCGACTCCGAGCGGGCAGGAGCTTACGGTCGGTGACGTGGCGGTCACGATCGGCGAAACCTCCGCGGACAACCGCGATGAAATCGGGCAGCTGGCCGATCAGTTCCGGTCGGGGAAGAAGAGCGCGGCGCTGGTACTGTTCGGCAGCTCGGGGCGGGGCGCGCTGCACGTGGCGATCACCGACGACCTGGTGCAGCGGGGGCTCAAGGCCGGAGATCTGGTCAACCGCATTGCCGCTGTGAGCGGTGGTCGGGGAGGGGGGCGCCCCACCTTCGCATCCGGAAGCGCCGGAGATCCCGCGCTGCTTCCTGCCGCCCGCGAGGCGGCGCCGCGTCTCATCGAGGAATGGCTGGCGGGCGCGTGACGCGGGTGCTGGACTGGTTCCACCAGGAGAGCGCCGGAGCGCCAGCAGCGCTTCAGGCGCGAGCCGCACGGTATCTCGAAGCGTCCGGCGCCGGCGAGGACCTGGCCGAGGGCCTGGCCGCGGCCGCAACGCTTGCGCTGCGCGCCACCCTGGAGCATCCGGGTGGGCGCGATGTCGCACTCGATCTGCTTGCGGCCGACGCCCTCGTCACCCTGGCGCTCAAGGCGCGGGCCACCGGCAATCCGGCAGGCCTCGCGGAGTTCGCCGCGCGGCTCCGCGCCGTCGGCGCAGGTGCGCCGTGATCGATCTGCACTGTCACCTCCTTCCCGGAGTGGACGACGGCTCCCGGACGGTGGAACAATCGGTCCGCGTGCTCGAGACAATGAAGGAGCAGGGGGTGACGGCCGTCTGCCTCACTCCGCATCATGAGGTGGGACATCTGAGCCGCGGTCTCCCCGCGTCCCACGATGCCGCCTTCGCCGCACTCTCGGCGGCCGCGCCCGACGGAGTCCGGCTGCATCGCGGAGTCGAGCTGATGCTCGACCGGGCGGTCACTCCCGATCTGGCGCATCACCCTGAGGTGCGTCTCGCAGAGACCCGGTGCATCCTGGTGGAGTTCGGCCGGCTGACGGCGGTCAACTCGATTGCCAACGCGCTGCATCAGATCTCGCAGCTCGGGCTGGTTCCATTGCTGGCCCACCCGGAGCGGTACGCCGGGTGTACGCCGGACGCGGTGCGTCACTGGAAGTCGCTGGGTGCGGTCATGCAGGTGGACGCGACCACGATTCTCACCAGCCGGGGCAGGGGCCGCCGCGCGCGCGAGCTGCTCGCGGCCGGACTGGCCGACATCATCGCCGCCGACAATCACGGCGACGATCGCACCCTCGGCACCGCGTACCGGTTTCTCTGCGAGGCGGGCGGATCCTCGGCGGCGGACATCCTGTCGCGCCGGAATCCGCTGGCGATTCTCGAGGACGGCGAGCTCGAGCCGGTACCACCGCTCCCCTTCAAGAAGGGACTGATGGAAACGCTCCGCAACCTGTTCGACGAAGGCGAATGAGCGCCGCCCTGCGCATTGCCGCCGGGCTGGCCGACCTCGCCCGCATTGCCGAGGCGACGTCGTCGCTGGCGCCGGCCGTCGCTCTGCTGGCGAGTCGGTACGCGGAAACACTCCGGAAGGGCGGCACCATTTTCTTCGCCGGCAATGGCGGAAGCGCCGCCGACGCGCAGCACATCGCGGCGGAATATGTGGTCCGCTTCCGCGAGCCGCGCCGCCCGTATGCCGCGATCGCCCTGACCACCGATACGTCCCTCCTCACCGCGGCCGCCAACGACCTGGGGTTCGAGCAGATCTTTGCCCGCCAGATCGAGGCGCTGGGGCGCGCCGGCGATCTGCTCGTGCTCCACAGCACCAGCGGCGAAAGCCGCAATCTCCTCGCGGCCGCCGGGGCAGCGCGCGCCCGGGGCGTGGCGGTGGCGGCCTTTCTCGGCCGGGGGGGCGGATCGCTTCGGGAACTGGCGGATGTGGCGATCGTGATTCCGTCGGACACCGTGAGCCGCATCCAGGAGCTGCATCTCGCCCTGGAGCATCTGATCGTCGAAATCGTGGAAGAGGAGCTTGGCCGATGATTGCACTTCCCGGACAACGGGTCCTGATCACCGGCGGCTCGCGCGGCATCGGGCGCGCCGCGGCGATGCTCTTCGCCCGCGCCGGCGCCGATGTGGGGATCACCTATCACACCAGAACGGCGGAGGCCGAGGCGGTGTCGAGGGAGATTCGTGCGATGGGACGGAAGGCGTTCCACTCCGGGGGAGACCTCGCCGATCCTTCGGTCGTGGCGCGGGTCTTCCGCGAATGCAAAGCGGCGTTCGGCGGGCTCGACTGCTTCGTCGCCAACGCGGGCATCTGGCCTGTCGAGGACGTTCCCCTCGGCCGCCTCAGCGAGGAGCGCTGGCGCTCCACGATGGCCCAGAATCTCGACGCGGTCTTCCTCACGACGCGCGCGGCGATCGGCATGATGGGGCCCGGGGGACGGATCGTCCTGGTGTCGAGCACCGCGGGACAGCGGGGCGAGGCGTTCCACTCCGACTATGCCGCGACCAAGGGCGCGCTGATCTCGATGACGAAATCTCTCGCGGTCGAGTGCGCGCCGGACATCACGGTGAATTGCGTCGCGCCGGGGTGGGTGGATACCGAGATGAGCGCGGGGCCCTACGCCGGGGAGGGAAAGGCGCGCATCGCCGCCACCATTCCGCTCAAGCGCATCCCGCCGCCGGAGGACATCGCCGGGCCGATCCTGTTCCTGTGCAGTCCGCTGGCAAGGCACGTGACGGGCGAGGTGCTCAACGTCAATGGCGGGAGTGTGCTGTGCGGATAAGGCGTGAACGGTCAACGGTGAACGGTGAACGGGACGAGCCTTGCGGACGCTGCGGGTTCTTCCGGGCGGCTTTTCCCGTTGACCGTTGACCGTTCACCGTTGACCGTCATTCATCTTCTCGCAACCGGCGGCACCATCGCGATGCAGCGGAGCGCCGAGGCGGGGGGGAATGTCCCAGCCCTCGACGCGGAGCAGCTGGTCCGCGCCGTCGGCGGGCTGGGAAGCGGGAGCGAC
>Ga0070698_100008947_pt1 | contig 10774 bp, 10 predicted proteins | sample KBSK1502metaG_FD_65477 | JGI IMG/M metagenome (GOLD analysis project Ga0070698, IMG submission 65477) | Corn, switchgrass and miscanthus rhizosphere microbial communities from Kellogg Biological Station, Michigan, USA - KBS K1-50-2 metaG | ecosystem: Host-associated > Plants > Roots >... | reverse complement strand
TTATTATTACAATCATGGTATTGGAATTAAAAGTACCAAACCACGATTCTTCCTGGCAAGCTATTATTGATCTATGGGAAGTTTTTTTAAGTTATGCTGTCAGCTTTCTTATGCTTGGTATCTATTGGGGTAATCATCACCATTTAATTCATACAATAAAAGAAGTAAGAGGCGGAATTTTATGGGCTAACCTGCATTTACTTTTTTGGCTTTCACTGATCCCGTTTGCTACAGCATGGATGGGAGAAAACGAGTTTGCCAGGAATACTGTTGCAGCTTATGCATTATTAGCAGATCTCTGCGGTATCGCTTATTATATTTTGCTAATGGTAATTAAGGATTGTAATCGTGATAATACAGCCTTACTTGAAGTTCTAAGAAAGCAATCAAAAAAAGGAATGCTGTCCTGCATACTTTATACGGCAGCTATTGGCTTGTCATTTATTAATGCATTATTTGGGGGAATTCTTATTGTACTTGTTGGTATTATGTGGCTGATACCTGATAGAAATATTGAAAGATCATTGAAAGAATAAACTATCTAATTGGCGGGGTCTTTTACATACTGATAGATCGCTTCCTGCGCCGCAATTGATTTATCGCCTGTAGTAAGTATTTTTTCATTTGAAAGATCAGCTCTGAACAAAACTGCTTTTTTTGTATCACTTAGTTGTAATTGAAGAATATCATTGATCTCTTTTTTTAATTTTTCATCATAGATCGGGAATATTACCTCAATCCGGCTATGCAAATTGCGACTCATCCAATCGGCGCTACCCATATAAAATTCAGGGGCCCCATTATTATAAAACATAAATACTCTTGCGTGCTCCAGGTAGCGGTCAACGATCCTTCGTATCGTAATATTTTCACTTTGCCCTTCAATACCCGGCGCCACGCAACAAATACTGCGAACGATCAATTCTATCTTTACTCCTGCATTGCTCGCTTCATATAATTTTTCGACCATCTCTCTTTCCTGAAGATTATTTACTTTAATAATGATATGCGCAGACAATCCTGTTTTGGCATTTTCAATTTCACGATCGATCATTTTACTGAATCGTTTCACCATATTGAACTGTGAGACCAATAAATGCTTTAGTTTTAATTTACCAACTTCTTCGGGCTGCAATCTTGATTGCAAGTATAAAAACAATTGCTGCAATTCATCACTAAACTCCTTTGCCGGAGTAAAAAAAACATGATCAGTATAAAATCGCCCCGTCGTCTCGTTAAAATTACCGGTAGCCAGTAACGAATAATTACTCATTTTACCATCTTCATATCTTTTTACTAACGCAATTTTTGCATGAACTTTTAATCCCGGTATACTATTAATGATCTTTACTCCTGCGGCTTTCATTTTCTTTGACCATTTCAAATTGTTGGCTTCATCGAATCTTGCTTTCAGCTCAACAAATACTGTTACCTTCTTTCCATTTTTTGCAGCGCTGATCAATGCATTTACAATATGTGAATTGGCGGCAACACGATAAAGTGTTACATAAATTTCTTTTACCTGCGGATCAATGGCAGCTTCATTAAAAAAACGGAGAATATAATTGTAAGAATGATACGGCAAATGAAGCAACAGTTCATTTTCAGTGATCGTTTTAAAAATAGAACGATGCGTATTAAAACCGGGATGCGGAACCGATGGCCAGGAATCGTAAGTCAATTTTTTTCCGGTTGGATTCGGCAGTCCGCCCATGTCTTTCAGATTATGATAACGACCACCTTCCACCATTTCTTCATCTCTTATATCAAAATAATGCCTTAGAAAATCTCTTGTCTCCTGCGGCATGCTACTTTCAAATAAAAATCTTGTAGCAGAACCAATATCCCTTTTCCCTAATTGTTTTTCAATTTTATCAGCAAGGTCGCCAGTGAATTCATCTTCAATATTCAATTCCGCATCACGGGTAAGTTTTACACTGTATGCGCCATGAATTTTATAACCCGGGAATACTTCAGCAAGATTTTCACGAATAACATCATCAAGAAAAAGCAGATAGTGTTTGTCTTCTATTTTTGGTAATTCAGAAAAACGTGGCAATTGATCTGATGGAATATTCAGCAAAGCATATTGATGAATTCCCGGGCTGTCTGCATCTTCTATATCCGCAATAAAATACAAATAGTTATTTTCAAGAAAAATGTTTCCCTGGTTTTCTTTTTTAAGGATCACCGGTTGAAGAAATGATAAGACTCTTGATAAAAAAAAGTCCATTATAATATCCTTGTGTTCTGTCTTAATTTTATCCCCGTAATAAAGATGAATATTGTTTTCTCCAAGCGATGGCAAAATTTGGCGAGTAAAAATTCTTCCAAAATCTTCTAATTGCCGCTGCACATATTCAATTACTGTTTGAGAAAGATTTTCCGGATACTCATCACGCAAAGAAGTTTTTTTTGCATTGATGCTGGTAAAGGCATAAATAGATGGCATACGGACTCTGAAGAACTCATCAAGATTAGAAGAAAAAATAGAAAGGAATTGTATGCGGCTATATAAAGGCACAGATTCATCTGCCGCTTCAAGCAAAACACGATGATTAAAGCTCAGCCAGCTGAGATCCCTGTTTATAAAAGTATACTCTTTGGCCATTCGGTTGGTTATTGCTCTCTAAGATAGGAGATAATTGGATTTGATGGGATTAAGAATTGAAACTTCGGATTATGTCGGAATTAAGAAATACTTATGACTTAACAGGTGATTATTAAAAACCCTTTTTAAAAAAAATTGCATATAATATATAAATTTACATGTTGACAAAAATCAGAGCGTAGAATGAGCATTCCAAAAGACATTTCCGAGCTTGTAAGAGCTGCTGTCATCTCTCAGGACACAGCAGATAAAATCAGTGATTATTATCGCAGCAGGGGAAGACATTCATCAAACCGGCTTTTTATAGTGTTTGGAATATTTGGGGCAATTTTAGTTGGACTCGGAATAATCTTATTAGTAGCTCACAACTGGGACGATCTTTCACGAACAACAAAATTATTTTTTGCTTTTTTACCACTCTTAACCGGGCAAATACTTTGTGGTTTTGTATTAATTAAAAAGCAGGACAGTATTGCATGGAGAGAAAGTGCTACTGTTTTTTTATTTCTTTCAGTTGGAGCATGTATATCACTCGTAACCCAGATCTACAACATACCAGGAGATCTGAGCTCATTTTTATTAACATGGATGCTTCTTTGTCTCCCGCTGGTATATATTATGCAGTCTTCTATTGCATCCCTATTATATTTAACCGGAATAACTTATTATGCAGGTGAAATCAGCTATGGCTTTTATGAAACTTCTGAATCATATTTATATTGGTTGCTACTATTAGCTGTCTTGCCCTATTATTATCTTTTATATCGGAAGAAGCCCGAAAGCAATTTTATGATCTTTCATAATTGGTTGATCCCTTTATCAGTAATAATTACCCTTGGAACAGTGGCAAAAGATGCAGGAGAGCTAATGTACATTGCATATTTCAGTCTTTTTGGGCTACTCTATTTGATAGGAAACTCAACTTTTTTTAAACATCAAAGACTAAGAAATAACGGATATAAAATATTGGGATCATTAGGTACGGTTGTGTTGCTACTAATATTAAGTTTTGATTGGTTCTGGTATGACTTAAGAAATAAAGATCTTCATTTTAATGAAGTAATAACCTCCCCGGAATTTTTTGCCTCTGTAATCATATCGTTATTGGGCCTGGGTATTTTCTATTTCCAGCAGAAAAATAAGTCGCCAAAGGCAATTGAACCGATAGCCCTTGTTTCCCTATTGTTTATAATAACGTTTATTATCGGGTTGTCTTCGTTAATATCGGTAGTACTTATTAACCTTTTTGTTTTTACAATTGGCATATTGACAATATTAGATGGTGCAAAAAATGAGCATTTGGGAATTTTGAATTATGGCTTACTTATTATTGTGGCCTTAGCAATTTGCAGATTTTTTGACACAGATTTAAGTTTTGTAATAAGAGGAATTTTATTTGTATCTGTTGGTATTGGCTTCTTTGTAACAAACTACTGGATGATTAAAAAAAGAAAAACAAATGAATAGCAAGAAAATAATATTACTTGCATTTGTGCTTGTTGCCTTAGTGCAGATATATATTCCTGCTAAAATCATTTTGAACAGAGCTATAGTATTGAGTTCAGGAAAAGAATTTAAATTCAAAACAGCACCAATTGATCCAAACGATCCATTTAGAGGAAAATATATTACTCTCAATTTTAATGAAAATACGATTGAGATTCAAAACAAAGAAAATTGGGTCAGAGGTGAAACTGTTTTTCTTCTTCTTGTGACAGACAACAATGGATTCGCTAAAATTAAATCTGTTTCAAAGGCAAAGCCGTTTGACAGCCAGGATTTTTTAAAAGCCAAAATAAATTATGTTATTCATGATGGCTCCAAAGTCTCAATCGAATACCCTTTCGACAGATTTTACATGGAAGAATCAAAAGCTTACGATGCGGAACTAACTTACAGACGAACATTACCAGATACAAGTCAGGTGCCCTATGCACTTGTGAACATTAAAAATGGTGAGTCTGTTTTGAAAGATGTTATGATCAATGGAATTTCAATCAGAGAAATAGTTAAACAAGAACAACAAAATAGAAAATAGGAAGATGAAAACATATTTTGTTGACTCATTTACCAATGAACCATTTAAAGGAAATCCCGCAGGAGTTTGTCTGCTGGACAAAGAATTAAGCAAAGAAAAAATGCAACTCATTGCAAAAGAAATTGGTTTTTCAGAAACAGCGTTTGTGAAGGAGAACACAGGAAAGAGCAATTACAGCATCCGATATTTTTCACCAAAAAAAGAAATTCCGTTGTGTGGGCACGCAACACTTGCTTCTTCAAAAATTATTTTTGATAACACTGGCCTAACGAAGATCACATTTTTGACAGGTGAAAATGTGGAGTTAAAAATTAAAAAAGAAAATGAAAATATTGTAATGAGTTTTCCGGTTTATGATACAACTTCATTAATAGTACCAACTACAATGTTGGTTGCTTTGGGAATAGAAGAAGTAATAAAAACTTCATATAGTCCCAAAAACAAAATTGTAATCTTAGAGATCAACGGTGCCAATACACTTGCTGCATTGAAACCCGACTTTGATGCTTTAGTAAAATCATATAACAACATCAACGGAGTTTTAGTGACAGCTCCTTCAAATAGCATTGACTATGATTTTCATTATAGATATTTTTGGCCCTGGGCAGGCACAAACGAAGACCCGGTAACAGGTGGCGTGCAAACTTTTTTGACAAAGTATTGGTCTGAAAAATTGAATAAGAAAAGATTAAAAGCATTTCAATCATCTGAAAGAACAGGGTTTATGACAGTTGAATTACAAGATGACAAAGTGTTGATATACGGAAATGCGGTAATTGTTTTGGAAGGAGATCTTAAAATTTAATAGCTGCTGCATTATGCTGATCCAAACACTCAAATCATTATTTGACCGGGACCTTAAGCGGTTGAGAACTGAGATTGATACTTACAATAATGAACAAACTCTCTGGCACATTGAAAAAAATATTGCCAATTCAGCAGGTAATTTATGCCTGCATTTAGTTGGAAATTTGAACACCTATATTGGTGCAACAATTGGCAAAACAAATTATGTAAGAAACAGAGAGCAAGAGTTTTCCTTGAAAGGGATTCCTAAAATAGAATTACTAAAACAAATCGATGAAACCATCGTTGTGGTAAATAATTCTCTTGATAATCTTACTCAAGATGATCTGACAAAAGAATATCCAGTTTTAGTTTTTTCAGAAAAGACATCAACCGGGTATTTATTAATACATCTTACAATACATTTGGCATATCATCTTGGACAAATTAATTACCACAGACGACTTTTAGACAACTAAAAAAAACAGCACACAACACCGGGCTTTGCTCGTTATACTATCTCTCCCTCCAAATCATAATCATAAGCCTTGGTGATCTTTACATTTACAAAATCACCGATCGGTAATTTTTTAGAAGAATGGATCACTACTTCATTATCTACTTCAACAGAATCGAATTCTGTACGGCCAAGATATCGGCCTGCTTCTTTTTTATCAATAATGGTTTTAAAAGCTTTTCCAATCTTTTGTTGGTTCAGTTCATAGGAAATATCCTGCTGCACTTCCATAATTTCCTGAGCTCTTCTTTCTTTTTCATCAGCAGGCACATCATCTTTCAGATCATAAGCTGAAGTCCCTTCTTCATGAGAGTATGTGAAAATACCAACCCGGTCAAATCTTTGTTTTTGTAAAAACAATTTGAGTTCTTCTACATCATCTTCAGCTTCTCCCGGGAAACCGGCGATCAAAGTTGTACGCAAACAAATACCTGGTACCTTTTCTCTTACTGCAACGATCAACTCTTCCATTTCCTCCCGTGTTATTTGCCGCTTCATTGCTTTCAACATATTGTTGGCTGCATGTTGTAAAGGCATATCAAGATAGTTACAGATATTTTCTCTTTCACGCATTACATCCAAAATCTCCAATGGAAATTTCGACGGATATGCATAATGTAAACGGATCCATTCCAAACCTTTTACATCAGCAAGGCGATGCAACAGGTCGGGCAGCATTCTTTTTTTATAAATATCAAGCCCATAGTAAGTAAGTTCCTGTGCGATCAGCATCACTTCTTTTACACCACGCTTTACCAACCCTTCAGCTTCTTTTACAACTTCTTCGATTGTTTTACTTACATGTCCGCCACGCATCAATGGAATAGCGCAGAATGCACAAGTGCGATTACAGCCTTCAGAAATTTTTAAATAGGCATAATGTTGTGGCGTTGCCAACAATCTTTCACCGAGTAGCTCAGTTTTATAATCCGCTTCGAATTGTTTCAGCATCAACGGCAATTCCATTGTTCCAAACCATGCATCTACTCCGGGTATCTCTTTTTCAAGATCATCACGATAGCGATGACTTAAACAACCTGTCACATAAACTTTATCCAGCCTGCCTTTATTTTTTAATTCAACTTGCTCCAAAATTGTATTGATGGATTCTTCCTTGGCTTTTTCAATAAAGCCACAGGTGTTCACTACAACAATATTGTGATCCAATTTCCTGTTCTCGTGCACAACATCTATTTCATTGGCCAGCAACTGGCCGCTCAGCACCTCGCTATCAACCATATTCTTGCTGCAACCAAGTGTGATTATATTGACCTTATCTTTTTTACGTGTTCGTGTTTTCATTTACTATTTTTCTCCAATGAAGCCCCTTAGGACAAAAGCAGGCAAAGGTAACTCAGAATCATTTTATAGTCTTAGTTTTTATATATATTTATACTTTTTAGCAACCATGAATGTTTTCAGCCGCTTCCGCCTGAAGCAACTATTTTACAAGCCTTATTTGTTTCTTTTTGGAACTGCCCTTTTTATAAGATTTCCCTTTTTTTTCAGAGATTATATAGATCATGATGAAAGCACTTTTATTCTCATTGGCAAAAGCATTACAGACGGCCACCTGCCTTATGATTTTTTATGGGACCTGAAACCACCGCTTCTTTTTTATGTTTTTGCCCTGGTTGAATGGCTCTTTCCTCATTCATTGATCGCTATTCGTTTTTTTGGCGTGCTTATCATTTTTATTTCTGCAGTTGTTTTAATGTTAATAGCAAAAACAATTGGGGCAAAAAATGGCTTCCTTATTGGCCTGTCCTATATTATCATGAGTTCTTTATTTGGGAGCATGCAGGGTGTAATGTCCGAACATGTGGCTGTTTTCTTTTTTTTACCGGCACTTCTGTTATTCTTAAAAAATAAAGCTTTCATAAATCTATTATTATCTGGTATTTTATTTGGCTCCGCTTTACTTTGCAAGCTCAATTTCGCGTATACATTGCTTGCCTTATTTCTTTATTATTTTATTTTCTATTACAGATCGGTCGGCCCTCGATTAATAATTAAGAATATTTCTATTACCACAGTGGGTCTTACAATTCCATTTGTACTCATTGCAATTCCATATATACTTCAAAATAAGCTTAGCCTTTTTATCGAGTCTGTTTTTATGGCAACGCTGGAATACGGGCACAAAACAAATATTACTGCCATTAATAAATTGTCAGCCACAGCCTGGATCATTGCTATAAGTTTATTCTTCGTGGTCTTAGCTATATTTTTTGTTGACAAGGGAAATAAAAAAAAGGCCGGCATGTTTGTCACACTTCTTATAAGTACCCTTTTTACTTTTTATTCCAGCGGCACAGTAAACGGGCATTATCTTATTCAAATATTTCCTTTTATAGCAGTTTTATTTTTGGGCTTTACTTTAAAACATGAGTTAAAATTTTTTAATTACCTGAAAACTACCCTGCTTATTTTGCTAATCAGTGTAGAAAGTTATCTTGAATATTACAGGATCATTAAACAATATTCAGAAAATTCAACATTCTATAATGGAAGAGCTTTCATATCGGTTAACGAATTAAAAAAGCTTAACCTGGAGAATAAAAAAATATTTTTTGCAGATCATCATATTGGGTATTGGTTTTTAAATAAATACCCGCTTACAAAAAGTGTAACTCACCCATCATCACTTAGCCGGCCGGCTTTCTTTAAACATTTTGGCGATACAAGAACTTCCTTAGGAGAATTAAAGTACATTATGGAAGAAATAAAGCCGGAAGTCATTATAAGCAGGCGTGAGAATCTTAGTTTCTTTACAGAAGACAGCCCGGAAAATTTATATTTCGAATCAGTGATGAAAAAAGATTTTACAACTGTTTATAGCAATCCGAAAGAGAATATCTTTATAATGCAGAAAAAAGAAAATTGATCTAAAAATTTTGCCGGTTACTTTCCCGGGTTAAATAAAGAGTCAACAAACTCATGTTTGTCAAACACAAGCAGGTCGGTCATTTTTTCTCCCACACCAATAAACTTTACCGGTATTTTGAATTGATTTGCAATGGCAAGGACAACTCCGCCTTTTGCTGTACCATCAAGCTTTGTAATGGCTATTGCAGAAACATCAGTAGCAGCTGTAAAATGTTTTGCCTGTTCTAATGCATTTTGACCCGTGCTTCCATCAAGCACCAATAAAACTTCATGCGGTGCATCCGGAATTACTTTTTGAATTACTCTTTTGATCTTGGTTAACTCTTCCATCAAATGAGCTTTATTATGCAATCGTCCTGCTGTATCTATTAAAACAACTTCGCTTCCTTTCGCCACAGCGCTTTGAACTGTATCAAAAGCCACCGCCGCCGGGTCACTACCCATATCTTGTTTTACGATCGACACTCCAACTCTTTCGCTCCAAATGGTTAATTGATCAACCGCCGCTGCACGAAAAGTGTCTGCAGCGCCAAGCAAAACATTCTTTCCTGCCTGTTTAAAATTGTAAGCCAGTTTACCGATCGTTGTGGTTTTGCCAACCCCGTTCACGCCTACTACAAGAATTATATAAGGCTTCGTTGGCAGATCAGAATCAAAAGCATAACTATTTGCTGCAGGAGCATCTACCAGCAATTGTTCAATTTCTTCCTTTAAAATTTTATTTAGTTCAGATGTACCAAGGTATTTGTCCCTGGCTACTCGTTCCTCGATCTTTTTAATGATCTCAATCGTTGTATCAACTCCTACATCGGCGCTTACCAATGCATCTTCAAGATCATCCAGCACTTCTTCATCTACTGTGCTTTTGCCTGCCACAGCTTTGGTAAGTTTTGTTAGAAATCCCTCCTTGGTCTTTTGCAACCCCTGGTCCAGGCTTTCCTTTTCTTTTACCCCAAATAATTTATTTAGAAATCCCATAATACTTTAAAATATCAAATTCCAAAATCAAAATAAAAAAACACAAATCAATAAAATAAAAAAGCCATCACCCCTGAGTGATAGCTATATCATTACTCTCCGCCTTTGGTGGAGTTGGGTGTATTATTTCTGCGCCAGAAACTCTTTCACTTTATCCTTATGCACTATTGCTTCTTTAAAACTATATGCTCCTGTTTTAGGGCTGCGTACAGCCTTGATCACCTTACTCCAGTTCTTTGCTTCGGCTGCTGCCTTTTGGTCTTTAGTCTTGATCGCGGTTTTTGCTGCTTTTGCCATGAATCTTAATTTGAAAATTTAAAGATTAGCAAATTTGAAAATGAAAACTTCCGAAACTCATTTGCACATTTTCGCATTTGCAAATTTGCATATTACTTTATTTCTTTATGAATAGTCACCTTCTTTAAGATGGGGTTAAACTTTTTCAACTCCAATCTTTCAGGATTGTTCTTTTTATTTTTTTTGGTAATATAACGACTTGTGCCGGGCTTACCACTGTTTTTGTGTTCAGTGCATTCTAATATTACCTGTACACGATTACCTTTCTTTGCCATTGTATTAATTTGAAAATTTCAAAATTAGCAAATTCGAAAATGAACTCACAAAATCAGAAACTCATTTGCGCATTTTCTCATTTGCATATTTGCTAATTAAATATGTTGTCCTTCTTTTCTTAGTTTCTTTACAACATTGTAAAGTCCATTTTTGTTGATAGTGCGGATGCCTTCAGTTGATAACTTCAGGGTGATCCATTTATCTTCTTCAGCCAGGAAAAAACGCTTTGTCTGCAGGTTAGGCAGAAAACGGCGCTTCGTTTTAATGTTTGAGTGAGAAACATTATTTCCCGTGATGGGAACTTTACCTGTAACCTGACATACTCTAGCCATAATGATCAATTTATTTCCAAAAAATTTCGGGAGGCAAAGGTAGGGGATTG
>Ga0070698_100008946_pt1 | contig 10774 bp, 8 predicted proteins | sample KBSK1502metaG_FD_65477 | JGI IMG/M metagenome (GOLD analysis project Ga0070698, IMG submission 65477) | Corn, switchgrass and miscanthus rhizosphere microbial communities from Kellogg Biological Station, Michigan, USA - KBS K1-50-2 metaG | ecosystem: Host-associated > Plants > Roots >... | reverse complement strand
CCCTTTTACTTTGTTATACAAAGTACTTGACATAACCGAATGGCACAGCTATCCTGGCCGCGATCATGGTAGAGCACCCTCAACACCGCATCCGCCGCCCGCAACATTTCCATCGATCACTACCCGGCGCGGCCGACGACCTCCGTTTCATCCGCCAGACCATGGAGCGCTCGGTCGAGTTTACTGCCGTTTCGGGATGGGGCCAGATCGTCCTCGGGCTAACAGCTTTCGCCGCGGCATACCTTGCGGCCCGTCAGCCTAATGCTTTCGCGTGGCTTCGGGTGTGGCTCGCCGAGGCCATTCTCGCGGTTACGATCGCTCTGCTTTCCATGGCCTGGAAGGCCAACCGCCGAGGCTTGCCGCTGTTTACCGGCCCGGGACGCAACGTTGCGCTCGGCCTTCTTCCTCCTCTCACCTCGGGAGCAGTGCTGACATTCTTTCTTGTTCGTGCCGGCATGCAATCCGCGTTGCCCGCCACCTGGCTCCTGCTCTATGGCGCAGGCATCGTGACGGGAGGCGCTTTTTCCGTGGCTCTAGTTCCGGTCATGGGAATTTGCTTTATGGCTATGGGAGCGCTGGCTGTCATGGCGCCCATGGTATGGGGAGACTGGTTCCTGGCCGCAGGTTTCGGCGGTCTGCACATCTTGTTTGGAGCACTCATCGCGAGGCGGCACGGTGGCTAAAGCTTCAGCCCAACAGCGAAAGCCAGCCAGGATGGGATCCCTCCCGCGGCCCGGCGCTCGGCAACACGCGCCGGCATTGCCGGAACTCGATCGCTTGATTCACGAGCGCATTCGTCTGGGAATTGTGAGCGCGCTGTCGACCAATGATTCACTGAGCTTCAACGACCTCAAGCGGATCCTAAAGACCACTGACGGCAATCTCAGCGTGCATGCCCGCAAACTCGAAGACGCGCAATACATCTCGTGTTCGAAATATTTCAAGGGCCGCGTCCCCCGCACCCAATATCGTCTGAGCGCTGCTGGTAGACGCGCCTTAAGCCAGTATCTCGATCAGATGGAAGAGTGGATCCGCCTGACCCGCGAGGACTGAGGCTTTTTTTTTGCCTCTATAGCTTTGTGCCACAAAGTACATGATTGGCTCGGAGGTCCATTCATGTGTAACCCACACATCAGTAATATGAATTTTCCACCACCGGCATCGGTGCTCGGTCTCCTGGCCGCCTGCGGAGGAACCTTTGTCGCCGCCGCGACTGCGCTCGTCGCCTGGTTCATACGCAAGCCCAGGATTGCTCGCGCCATGGCGTTGCTCGTGGCCGCTGGAGCCGTCGTCTACTTCAGCCTGCTTTTCGGCCTTTCGCTCGTCAGCCACGACAGCGTGCTGAAGCGCGGCCAGGAAAAGTATTTCTGCGAAATCGACTGCCATCTGGCCTATTCGGTGGTTGAGGTAAAAACCGAGTCCGCGGCCGTCACGACCCGCTACTTGGTGACCCTGCGCACGCGCTTCGACGAGACCACCATCTCTTCCACACGCCCCAAGGACGCCCCTCTCACTCCGAACCCCCGGATCCTGCGGCTCATCGACCCGAGCGAGCGTGAGTATTCGCCCGCGGCCATTCATGGAACACCCTTGGATACGCCTCTGAAACCCACCGACTCCTACACCACGCAGCTCGAATTCGACCTTCCAAAGGGCACCTCCGCCTTTCGCCTGCTCGTCACCACAAAGGGTTCCGAGCAGCATCTGATGATCGGCGACGAGAACAGCTGGCTGCACAAGAAAACCTACTTCGCACTTTAAAAAAGCAATCAGCACTCTGCATTCAGCCAGGAAAGACTGTGCGGAAGGCTGAGTGCTGAATGCTCGGCACCAATGTCAGGCTCCATCGGAACTGGCGTTCTTCCTGTGCTCTCGTGCGTGTGTGCCGCTGGGGGAAGCGCCTTACGCATTAATTGCGTGTCCCCATTTCTTCGGATAGCATTTGCCGAAAGTGCGAGGCCTGTTCGCCAGCACGCCGGCAAACGACCCGGTGCTTGGGCGCGCCGGTGACAGCCTGCATGTTCGCTAAGGCTGAATCTTAGGAGGCTCCGGAATGGACAGCGGCATCGTGACCGAAGCTGCGTTTCTTCTGCTGATTGTCGGCGTGGCCACCTACGTTGTTATTCTCTACAACGAATTGGTACGCCTGCGCAACGACAACGACCGCGCGTGGGCCAATATTGATGTGCTGCTCAAGCAGCGTCACGACGAGATTCCAAACCTGGTGGAGACAGTGAAGGGATACATGCAGCATGAGCAGCAGACGCTGGTAGCGGTGACGCAGGCGCGTGCCGCCTCGATGAACGCGGCCAGCGTGCGTCAGAAAGCGCAGGCCGACTTGATGATGACAGGCGCGCTGCGCGGCCTATTCGCGGTAGCGGAGAACTATCCGCAGCTGAGGGCCAATGAAAACTTTCTCAAGCTGCAAAACCGTATCAGTGAACTCGAAGAGCGTATCGCTGACCGGCGCGAGTTTTTCAACGACGACGTCAATACCTACAACACGCGCATCGGCCAGATTCCGGAGGTGTTCGTGGCCAGCTTTATGAATCTGAAGCCGCGCGACATGTTTAAAGTGTCCGACGAAGACCGGCGGCTTGTGGAAGTGAAGTTCGCCAGCGGCCAGGGCGCGACTGGCGCGTAGGCGAAGTGTTCGCGCGGAACACGAGAGCCCACAGTGGAAAGTTCCACGTGGAACACCCGGAAATGGTCAAAATTGAGTGGGTTGGAACTCTTGAAAACGGAAGCGATTGGAGCCACCCGCAGAATCCCTTGCAGGTCACCGCAGCAGCTTAGCGGCTTCTTTGGCGTAGTAGGTAACGATAATACCTGCACCGGCGCGGCGGATCGCGAGTAGAGATTCCATCATGACGCGGTCGCGCTCGATCCAGCCATTGCGGGCAGCGGCTTCGATCATGGCATATTCGCCGGAGACCTGATATGCGGCTAGCGGGAGGTCGAAGCGGGCGTGAGCGGCGGCGATGACGTCGAGATACGGAAGGGCTGGCTTAACCATGATCATGTCGGCGCCTTCCGCGATGTCGAGGTCGATTTCGCGCATAGCCTCGCGCAGGTTTGCCGGATCCATCTGGTAAGAGCGGCGGTCGCCGAATTGCGGAGCCGAGTCGGCGGCTTCGCGGAATGGTCCGTAGAAGCCGGAGGCAAACTTGGCCGCGTAAGAAAGAATGGGCGTGTTGATGCAGCCGGCGCCGTCGAGGGCGCGGCGGATGGCTGCGACACGTCCGTCCATCATGTCGGATGGTGCAATAACGTCGATGCCGGCGCGGGTAAGCGAGACAGACGTGCGTGCTAGCAGGTCGAGCGTGGCGTCGTTGTCAATCTCGAATTCGGGCTGCGTGGCTCGTGCGGCAACTGCTGCCGCAGCCTCGATGGCCTTCATCTTCTCATGGGGCTCGACCGCCACCGTGATGGCACTCGTCGCCGCCGCCCCGAGGGACTTGGGTGCTGACGGCTTGCGTACGATGCCGCAATGACCATGCGACATGTATTCGCAAAGGCAGACATCGCCAATAAGAATGAGGTCAGGAATTTCGCCCTTGATGGCGCGGGCCGCCTGTTGCACGACGCCGTCGTCGGTCCAGGCTCCGGTGGCTACTTCATCTTTTTTCTCGGGCAGGCCAAAGAGAATTACCGAGGACACTCCCAGCCCACGCGCTTCACGGGCCTCTTTAACAACCTGGTCGACGGAGAGGTTGAAGACTCCGGGCATGGAGCGGATTTCCTTGCGCACGCCCTTTCCTGGGCAGACGAAGATGGGATAGACGAAGGATTCTGCGCTGAGGCGAGTTTCGCGAACCAGGTCGCGAAGTGGTCCGGTGCGACGCAGTCGGCGAAGGCGAGTCTCCGGAAATGCCATGATTGCACCGCAAGCTTTACAGAATCAAAAATCAAAGTGAAAAAGCAGGGGCAGGAGTGCCCGCTCTACACGACTGAGTTCGACACGGTTCAGCTCCCACCGACAGGCAATTCCCCATGTGATTTTAGCAGATGCTGATTCTATTGGTCTTTCGCGGGCCGCCCAGAATTTGAGCGCTCTTGGAAGTATGACGAAAGTAACTTCGCAGACCTAGAAGCTGACCGCGAAGGCCGATTCTCATCAATAAAATAAAACAGGATGGGTGGGTTAGGGCGTTATCGCTGGTTTGCGACCGCAGGCGCAGTGTCGCTGGCGTTCGCCGCGGTGTGTCTGACCGCGCACCGCAGCGCCGGACTGACCGCATTTTCCGACATTTTCGGCTTTGTGGCCATGCTGGTCGCGGGCGGCATTATGGTGGCGAATGCCATGATCAGGCCGGGGCGGGAGCGCTGGTTTTGGGGATTAATGGCAGCGGGCCTTGTCGGCTGGACGTTTAACCAAGGAACTTGGGTGTATTGCGAAGTGGTACTGCGCAAAAATGTCCCTGATCCGTATTTCGCGGACATCGTTCTGTTCTTCCACCTGATACCCATGATCGCGGCTGTAGCCTGGAGTCCGCACCAACTCAGGAAGGGGCAGAGATTCCACCTCAGCACGCTGAATTTTCTCATGCTGCTGGTGTGGTGGATGTTCCTGTATGCGTTTTTAGTTTTTCCCGATCAATATGTCACGCTGAATGTCGCCTCCTATGATCAGCACTACCTTTTGCTGTACCAAGTGCAACATGTGCTGCTAATTACGCTCATAGGATTTGCCGCATGGAGATCCTCGGCATCGTGGAGGCGTTTGTACCTGAACTTTTTCGTGGCGTGCGCGTTATACCTCGTCAGCTCGCAACTTACGAATGTTGCATTGGCAAGTGGCCGCTATTACTCCGGTAGCTTGTACGACGTTCCCTTAGTGGCCGCAATCAGTTGGATGGCAGCGACCGCTCTGACAGCACAGCAATGGCAACTGGAGGCTGCCCCCTCGAAGCCTGCGATCGAGCCCCCAGCGATTACACCGCGACTGGCCATGTTGGCGATTCTTTCCCTGCCCGCGCTGGGATTGTGGACGTTCCTGTTCGACCGGTCCCCTGAAGAGTCCCGGGTTTTTCGATTGTTCACCGTCTTGGCAGCCATGGTCGTGCTGGGCGCGTTTGTTTTCCTACGGCAGTATCTGCAAGACCAGGCACTAATGCACCTTTTGGACGAATCGCGGAGCGGCTATGAGAACCAGGAGCGGTTGCAGAGTCACCTGGTCCAGAAGGAAAAGCTCGCCTCCCTGGGCCATTTGGTGGCTGGGGCGGCGCACGAGATTGACCATCCCCTGACGGCTATTATGACGTACTCCGAGCAGCTCTGGTCGAATCAACGGTTGACCGACGAGCAAGACGTCCTGGTGCGCAAGATTGTAAACCACGCGAGGCGAACTCGTGACTTGGTGTCAGACCTGCTCAGTTTCGCCCAAGAGAGTCCTGCCGAGAAGACTCTGGTAGACGTGGCCATGCTGGTGCAGCGTAGCATTCTGATGCTGGAGCTTCAGCGGCGAGCGGGCGGGATTCGAGCGGAAACCTTCGTTGATCCTGAGCTTCCGCTGGTTTGGGGAAACGCCAACCAGCTTTTCCAGGCGTTCGTGCAGATCGTGGAAAACGCAGTGGACGCGTTGCATGAAACTGGCGGCGGATCGCTGCACATCATCGCGCAGCGGCAAACCCGGGAGGTGGTAGTACAGTTCTCCGACACTGGGTCCGGAATCCGCGAGCCGCAGCGGGTGTTCGATCCTTTCTATACCACCAAGCCGATCGGGAAGGGCACGGGCCTGGGCCTGAGTGCAGTCTACGGAGTGATCCAGGATCACAAGGGACAAATTACCTGCCAGAACAAGCCGGAAGGTGGAGCTCTTTTTGTCTTGCGGTTGCCCGTGGCGACTGACGCGGCGGTCAAGGCTGTGGCGGCGAAGGCGTGACCAGAGAGTTCCGGTTGTCAGTTTCCAATTGTCCCGGTGTTCCATCGCCAGGCTAGCGGGCTGCACAAGGAGAAATCCACGGCTACCTGTTCTGCGGGCTTCATCCGCCTCTAGTACCATCATCTCTGATGGATTCTCTGCCACTACTCCACAGCTCAGCGCGGGTTCTCGAGTTCGACGCTTGGCGTGAACTGCTGCGCGGATATAGCTCTTCGACCCTAGGTCGGCAGCGAATCGATGGGCTTACACCTTCAACGGACCGCAATTGGATCGACGAGCAGCAACAGTTGGCGGAGGAGGTTCGAGAATTCTCTCGCGCCGGAGGGCGTTTCGATTTTTCCGGACTGCTCGAGATTGCGAAGCTCATCGATAAGGCGCGTATTGCCGGGGCAGCATTGGAGACAGCGGAGATCCGGGATGTAGTGCTCGTGGTGGATCGCGCCGCCGAGTGGCGGGAAATTGCGTTACATCCGCCGGCGAGCATGAAGTCCCAGTGGTGCCGGGTGCGGGCGCTTTCGGAACGGGTTACCGACTTCACGGAATTCCTGCGATTTTTCCGCAACAAGATCCAGCCGGATGGAACTCTCGAAGACCGCGCGTCGCCAGAACTGGCGCGGGTACGCCGAGAAATTGAAAAACAAAGGCGAGCGATTCAGGAATCGCTGCGCGCTTACTTGCGTCGACTGGCCGAGGATGGCGCAGTGCAGGATGAGCTGATCACCATACGCGGCGAGCGCTTTGTGATTCCGGTGAAGACCGAACAAAAGCGCCGGGTGCAGGGTGTGGTGCACGGTGCCAGTTCTAGCGGGCAGACCGTGTTTGTGGAGCCGCTGGAGACGATCGAGCAGAACAACGAACTGGTGAGGTTGCTGGATGAGGAGCTGGCGGAGATGCACCGCATCCTGCTGGAGATGACGCGGCGTATTGGTGAGCTGGCAGAGGCGATAGGGGCGGCGGCGGAGGTGCTGGGCAAGTTGGAGTTACAGTTTGCCAAGGCGCGCTTTGCGGAAGATTACAAGTGCGTCGCAGTAACGCTCAGCGCCGAGAATGTGTCGTCGCACAGCAGCCGGCTTGTTCTGCAGAATGCCCGGCATCCATTGTTAGAGCGGAATCTCAAGCTCAAAGGGTCGAGCGTCGTTCCGCTGAGTGTGGAACTCGAGGGCGAACGGCGGCAGTTGGTGATCACGGGCCCCAACACTGGCGGCAAGACCATCACCCTCAAAACCGTTGGGCTGCTAGCGCTGATGGCGCAATCGGGCATTCCGGTTCCAGCCGATCGGGCGGAGCTGCCCGTGTTCGACGCGGTGCTGGCAGATATTGGCGACTATCAATCGATTGAACAGAATCTTTCGACGTTCTCGGCTCACGTCACCAACATTGATTTCATTTCGCAGACTGCGACCGCGCATTCTCTGGTGCTGCTGGACGAGTTGGGATCGGCCACTGATCCGGAAGAGGGCGCGGCCCTCGCGGTGGCGATTGCCGGGCACTTTGCCGCGGTTGGCTGCATGTCGGTGATTTCGACGCATCACACGTCGTTGAAAGTTTATGCGGCCAATACGCCGGGCGTGGTGAATGCGGCAGTGGGTTTCGATGAGGCCTCATTGCAGCCGACTTACCAATTGAAAGTAGGCGTGCCGGGGGCGTCGGCGGGGATCAACATTGCCAAGAGGCTGGGACTGAACCCGGCGATCATCGAGGCAGCCCGGGGGCGGTTAGGGACGCAGGCGCGTGATGTGGGCGAGTTTCTCGCTCGCCTGCATGCCGAGCTGGGCACGGCTGCGAGCGAGAGGTTACTTCTGAACCAGCGCGAACAGGAACTGGAGCGGGAGAAGGCGCATCTAGCCGTAGAGGGCAAGAAGGAACAGCAGGCGAAGATCCGCGAAATGGAAAAGAAGCTGGAAAGCGTGTTGCGCGATTTCGAATATCATGCCCGCGAGGCGGTGAATGCGATTCAGGAACGGGCAGCGGCGCAGAAGCTTGGCAAAGATGCCGAGCGGCGGATCGCGAAATTGCGTCGCGAATTCCGCGAGCAGTTCGATTCGACAGTAGTGGCACACGCGACCGGGGCGGATCGTGGCGATCCTCACGCCCAGCCGCAGGTGGTGAAGCATGTTTCCGAGGGCGACAAGGTGAAACTGAAATCGACAGGACGTCCGGCGCTGGTGTCGCGAAAATTGGATGAGGGTCACTTCGAAGTCGCTGTTGGCGCCATGAAGATGAAGATCGCACGTGACGATATTGCGGAGGTGCTGATCGGCCAGGGTGATGCACGGGCGGCGGATTCTCCAGTGAAAGCGGCGCGGGCGCGAGGCATTTCGGTGTCGCTTGAACGTGAGAGCCAGAACGTGCCTAGCGAAATCAACGTGATTGGACGCACGGTCGACGATGCCTCGCGTGAAGTCGAGAGATTCATTGACCAGGCATTTCTCGCCGGCCTGACGCGCGTGCGCGTGGTGCATGGCAGCGGCATGGGCATTCTGCGCAAGGCGCTGCGGCAGTTGTTGAAAGAGCATCCGCACGTGGAGTCGGTGGCGGAGCCTCCGCAAAATGAGGGCGGAGCGGGGGCGACTGTGGTGGAGTTGCGGGTGTAAAGGAGGCACCCATGTTGAGTGGCGTGACTCCTGACCAGACGGCGACCTCTCACTACGCTCAGCATGACAATGCAAGAGTAAGAGGACGCTTTTCCTATTTCATCAACGATTAAAGTCACCTTTCCACAGGTTTTCCGCAGTCACACTCTCCTGCTATATTCCCTTCAGAGATTTTCTAGGTCACAATTCCTAGGGATTCTTGTGTCTCATTGATGGCTAACCCCGGCGACTTCGCTTACACGGTTAAACAGCAGGCGGACATCGTTCGCATTGTGGGGGACTACGTCAAGCTGAAGCGGGCGGGGGCGCAAAACTGGTCGGGGCTTTGTCCGTTTCATGGAGAGAAGACAGCGTCATTTTCGGTGCATGCGACGCGGCAGTTTTATCACTGCTTCGGGTGTGGCCTCTCCGGGGACGTGTTCAGCTTCGTGCAGAAAATCGAGAATATCACCTTCCCCGAGGCCGTGCGATTAGTGGCGCAGAAGCTGGGGATTGCGCTGCCTAAGGCCAGCTATTCGAGTCCAGCGGAGGCTAAACAAGCGCGGCTGCGGACTCAGTTGCTGGAGGTCCACGAGCGGGCTTGCGGGTTTTTTCAGGAATGCTTGAAGCGTCCGGAGGGAGCTCGGGCTCGGGAATATTTGTTGGGCCGGGAGCTGGATGAAAAGACGATCGCGGAATTTCGCATTGGGTATGCGCCGGATTCCGGATTTCTGCTGCGCGATCGTTTGAAGAATGAGTTCAGCGAAGAAGTTTTGCGGGAGAGTGGGCTGTTTTCGTGGAAGCAGGAGAGCGGGCTTCAGGCTTCAGCTTCCAGGCTCCAGCCAGGCCGCTCTCAGCTGTCAGCGATCAGCTCGCAGCCAGAGCAGATTGCTCCCGGGCTTGCACCCGCTCGCAATGACAACAGCCTGCAGGAAAAGGCAGAAGCTAGCAGCCGGAAGCTAGCAGCCGCCTCGATGTATTCCAAGTTTCGCAACCGGGTGATGTTTCCTATTCGCAGCGAAGCGGGCAAAGTGATTGCTTTCACCGGGCGCACGTTGGCTACAGACGAAAAGTCCCGGCCGAAATATTTGAATTCTCCGGAGACAGCGATTTACTCCAAGGGGCGAGTCCTATTCAATCTGGACCATGCCAAGGAGGCGATGCGAAAGCTCGACTACGCCTTGCTGGTCGAGGGGCAAATGGATTGCATTTCCGTTTACGCAGCTGGCTTTCACAACGTGATTGCCAGCTCAGGCACGGCATTCACCGAGTTGCAGGCGAAGCTGCTCGGGCGCTTTTCCAAGAATGTTGTGGTGAATTTTGATCCGGACACGGCTGGGGCCAAGGCCACGGAGCGGACTCTCGGGCTGTTAGTAGAAGAGGAATTTCAGATCAAGGTCCTAACGCTGGAGCAAGGCTTCGATCCTGACCTGTTCATTCGGCGCAAAGGCAAGGACGCTTATGGGACTGCTCTCAAGAACTCCCAAAAATATTTCGATTATTTGATCGAACGCGCCCGCGCGCAATTCCCGGTGCGCAGCGCGGAGGGTAAAGTCAAAGCCGTGAACCACCTGCTGCCACACATTCAGCGCGTTCCGAGCCGGATTGTGCGCGACGAACTGGCGCAGGAAATTGCGCAGAAGCTCGGCATTGATTCATCGGTGCTGCGACAAGAGTTGAAACACGCTGCCGGGACGCGGGCGGCGGTGGCGGTGAAGGCCCCGGCGGAGGCGCAGGTCACGGATTCTGAGCGCATCCTTATCCGGGCATTGGCCTCGGCACAACAGATGCAGCCCGGAGAAGAACATCTCTCTGCGCGAGATGGAGCTGAAGAAGAGTTTGATCCCGCGCGGCAGGCGCGGTATGCGTTGCAGAATGAAGGTCTGCATCACGGGCTGGCAACTGAGTCGCTGGCCGAGGCGCTGCTCAATGCTGATTCGGATGTTGCCGATGTAATGGACCTACCCCGCTCGGAGGCGGACCGCAGGCTGCTGGCTTCAATCCTGCTGAAAGAAGATGAAGAATTAAGTGCTGAGCGACTGGAGGGGGCAGTACGGGCACTCCGGAAGATTCATTTGCGTCGGCGTCTGGAGCAGGTGCAGCGGGAGCTGCAGTCTGCGGGCGGTAAGGAGCCGGGACAGTTGCAGGAACTGCTGCAGGAGAAAATGCGCCTCAAGCGGGCGCTGATGGATCCGGGAATAGCGGACAGCGGGACCGCAATAGCTGTCTGAGCGCATGGAGACTGCCTGAAAGGTGTGAAACAAAATAGCACCCGCAGCCATCTAAGTATCTAGGGTGCTTGGGGATAGAGGCAGGG
>Ga0070698_100008945_pt1 | contig 10774 bp, 11 predicted proteins | sample KBSK1502metaG_FD_65477 | JGI IMG/M metagenome (GOLD analysis project Ga0070698, IMG submission 65477) | Corn, switchgrass and miscanthus rhizosphere microbial communities from Kellogg Biological Station, Michigan, USA - KBS K1-50-2 metaG | ecosystem: Host-associated > Plants > Roots >... | reverse complement strand
GCCGGCAACCTCAGCGATGGCTACTCGCAGAGTAAATGGGTCGCCGAGCAGCTCGTTCTGCAAGCGCGCCAGGTCGGGATCCCCGTTGCGATCTATCGACCGGGGCGACTCACCGGGCACAGCGGAAATGGTGCGTCGAACGTCAATGATCTGCTCGGCCGCTTGGTTCAAGCCTGTGTGCATGTCGGCGCGGCTCCCGATCTCGATTTGCTCGTCGACATGGTTCCTGTCGACTTCGCGAGTGCCGCGCTGGTCAGCTTGTCGCGGCGTCCCGAATCGCTCGGCAAGACGTTTCATCTCGGTCATCCGCGACCGATCGCATGGCACGACCTGGTCACCGCGCTCGAGTCCTTCGGATATCGCATGCGGCGACTGCCGTATGAAGCGTGGGCCGCTGCCGTGCGTCAGTACGCGAACCATCGGCAGGCGGGCCGTGCGCTCTTGTCCGTCGGTGGGCTGACGTTGCCCGAGTTGCGCGAAGCGCTCGTTGCGCAATACGACTGTCGCGCGACGCTCGACGCGCTTGCGAATACTCCGCCTGCGATCGACTCGTCCGTGCTCGGCGCCGGCTTCTCGTACTTGGTTCGGACCGGGCACTTGCACTCGCCACAGGAGGCGCAATGACGGCGCGCGCGATGATGGTGTTACTCGTCGTGGCGCGTTCCGCATCGGCCGCGCAGCCGACGGATACCCTCGACGAAGTTCGCAAACGCGGCGAGCTGCGCTGGGGCGGTGACATCCAAGGTGGTGAGCCGTACGCATTCGAAGATCCTGCGCATCCCGGTCACGTGGTCGGCTTCGAGGTTGACATCGTCGACGGCATCGCGCGTCGACTCGGCGTCAAGGCACGCTTCACTCACTGCAGCTGGTCGAATTTGGTGCCATCGCTCGAGCGCGGTGACTTCGATGTCATCGCCAACGGCCTCGAGGACACGCCTGCGCGCCGCGATGTGCTCCTGCTGTCGCGCCCGTATTTCATCTATGCCGAGACGCTCGCCGTACGGAAGGGTTCGCCGTTTCACTCGCTCGACGAGCTATCGGGCAAGCGCGTCGGCACGTTGAACCAGACGTACGCGCACGATCTGCTGCGAAGTCGTCCCGTCGATCTGGTGCTCTACGAAGGCGGAGCCGAGCCGTATCTCGATCTCGCTGCCGGTCGCGTCGATGCGGTTCTGCTCGACAACGTCGTGGCCGATCGCTTCGGATGCGGCAAGCAAGACCTCAAATGTCTGCCCGACGATGTCGCGCGCGGCACCTACGTCGTCGGCATGCGCCGTGCCGACGGTCGCCTCCAGGCGGCGCTCGATGGCGCGCTCCGCCAGATGGCAGCCGACGGTGAGCTACAACGCATTCTCGAGAAGTGGCATCTCTGGGATCATCGACAGAGCGAGCCGCCTCCGGTTGCCGCCGTCGTGGCGCCGAAGCATGACAGCGCGCAGATCGCGCTGTTCCTCGACGGCGCATGGGTGACGCTGATGCTCTCCGTCGCAGCGTTCGTCGTGGCGAGCTTGCTCGGCGTCACGCTCGCCGTGATTCGCATGCGCGGCGGGATCGGGCGCGTCTTCGCGACCACCTACGTCGAGCTGTTCCGCGGCACGCCGCTGCTGCTCCAGCTCTACCTCATCTATTACAGCCTCGCGCCGATCTGGAAGTTCGACCCGATCACGGCGGCGATTCTCGGTCTTGGTCTCAATTACGCTGCCTACGAATCCGAGGTGTACCGCGCTGCGCTCTCGAGCCTGCCGAAAGGCCAGACCGAAGCCGCACACGCGCTCGGCCTCAGCAGCTGGCAAACATTGCGGCATGTGCTGTTGCCGCAGGCCCTGCGTACTGCCCTGCCGGCGATGACCAACGACTTCGTCGCGCTGCTCAAGGACTCGTCGATCGTCAGTGTGATCACCGTCGTCGAGCTGACCAAGCGCACGAGCATCACGGCGGTCGACATGCGGAGCTGGTTAGTGCCTGGCATCTTGTGCGCGACTCTGTATCTGGCGATCAGCTTCCCGCTCGGCCGCCTGTCTCGAATTCTGGAGAAGAGGTTGCATCGTGATTCAGATCCGCGACCTGCATAAGCGCTTCGGCGACCGTGGTGTGCTGCGTGGCATCAATGCCGACGTCGCAGCCGGCACGGTGATCGCCATCGTCGGGCCGTCGGGCGGCGGCAAGAGCACGCTCTTGCGTTGCCTCAATTACCTGACGCCGTTCGACCACGGCTCGATCGAGATCGCCGGCTTCGCATTGCGTCCAGACCTGGGGCAAGCGGTGGCAACGATGATGCGAGAGCTCCGCGCCGCTGTCGGGATGGTCTTTCAGGACCTCCACCTGTTTCCGCATCTGACCGTGCTTGAAAACATCACGCTCGCGGCACGCGTGGTTCACAAGCGTCCTGCTGCTGCAGCGCTTCGCGACGCGCGCGATTTACTCGAGCGCATGGGGCTCGGCGATCGCGGTGACTCGTATCCGTCGCAGCTCTCTGGCGGACAGAGGCAGCGCGTCGCCATTGCGCGCGCGCTGGCGCAGAAGCCGCGCGTGCTTCTTTTCGACGAACCAACGAGTGCTCTCGATCCCGCATTACGCAGCGAGGTACTCCAGGTCATGCGTTCGCTAGCGCGAGACGGCATGACAATGCTCGTCGTCACGCACGACATGGAGCTGACCTCCAACTTCGCCGACCGCGTCTGGACGCTCGACGGCGGCAGACTGACGGAGTCGTCGATTCGGCCCGGTGGTTACGGCGGCAACAGCGTGAGCCAGGCGCCGCCGTCGTTGTGAAACGCCGCGGCATATCGATCGCCGGCCCAGACGATCTCGGGAATCGTCGTGTTGCCGCTCGCTGCCGGTCCAAGCGTCACGTCATTCGTATCATCGCCGCTCGCCGCGAGCGCGACGAGGTGCACCTGCGAATTTGACAAAGCGACGTACAGCGCCCGGGCGTCTGCTCCGCTCCACGCGATCGAGTACCGAGCGGGTTGAACGGTACTTGGATGCATGAAGGGACCGGAGGTGATCGTGCCTGCGCTGTCGAAGATCGCGGTCGTCAGCGCGCTTTGATCGGACCAGGCGGCAAGCACATCGGGCCCCGTGCTCGTCGCACCGATCGAGCTCCCCGGGACCACAATCGTCTCCGGACCCGGCACCGATCCGGTTGCATCGATTGCCTGCACGCGCACCTGTGTACTTCCGATCCACACGGCGGCAAAGCCCGTCGTGGTGGCCACGATGTTCGGGAACTGGTTGAAGGTCGCAAGCCCGCCGAGCGCGATGGACGCTCCCAACGGCGCGCCGGTCGCCGACAGCGGAAGCGCGCGCAAGCCGAACGTCCCATTCGGTGGCACGTCGTTCCAGAGCAGCTCGACCGTACCGTTTCGGTACACGAGCCGCGGCTCGAGGCTTTCGTTGGTGTCGTTCGTTACGTTCGTGGAGGCGCCGACGCCGCTACTGGTAATCGTCGTGATGTAGATCTCTCGGCGACCCGTCGTCGCGTAGGGAACGGCGGCGATGTATTGAGCGCCGGCCCAGACAAGCGCTGGGCACGCGGGCGTGGTGACGCCGGTTGCGACGTTGAACGGCCCGAACACCTGTTGCCCTGCGACGTCGTACGCGCGGAACACGAAGTTGTACGTCGTCGAGACCTGCTCGCGATAGAGCACGCCGATCTCGGTGCCGCTCCACGCGAGCTTTGGGCAGCTATCTGGGTAGCCCGACACTTGCACGGTCATCGCACCCGGAATGACGACACCGCTACTCGCGTCGCCACCGTCGATCGGTGCGAAGTTGAGACGGCCGCATGCAGCCAAGACGAGCGCGACGCCGATTTGCCCGTCTCGCAAACGCACAGTATGCCGCATCAGAAACCTGCCCATTACCAGGCTAACGGAGCAGCTGGGCATGCGCATCTTGCGCGACTACGTAATCCGCGGCTGGCTCGGCCACGCGGGCGATTTCGAACTTCGCTGCATTCGCCGGCTACGTTTGATCGCGAGCCGACATGACCCACGTGGGTCATCGTCCGTCTCGCGCGCGCCACGCGCGCATCGCTATAGGTGGAACGAGGCGCCGAGCACGAGCGCGAAGTATTCGATACCCGCAATGTTCGGGTGGTAATCGAAGCCGAGCTTGAAGCCGATCGCTCGTGTCGCGAGGATCTCGACGCCAGTTTGCAGGTTCATGCCGAACCCGACCGCACCGTCGTCGCCCATAAAGGTCGTATCGAGACCGGCAGCGAGTCCCGCATAGACGGAGACGCGCGAGACGTGGAAGCCAGCGCGGCCGTACGCCATCATCTCGAGCGTCCACGTGTCGTTGGATTCGAGCCAATACGTGAAGCGCGAGTGGCCGCCACCGCCGATACTAAAGTTGCCAAACACGGCTTCGTAGCCGATGCGCAGCGTTGGTGAAATCGAGCCGAGGGTGTCCTGGCCACTCGCAAACACCGCCGCGATCTCTGGATCCAGGCGCATGCCGCTGTCGGCGAGCGGTGGCGGAAGACCGCCCTTGCGCTCGTAGGTCGCGCTGACGCCGTTGGCCTGCGCGGTCGCCGTCGCCGGCGTCGGATGGAACTCGGTGTTTCGCTGCTTACTCATCGTGACGACGTCGCTCGCCTTGACGACGTGGACGCTGCCGCCGGCGATCGAGATCTTGTATTGCACGTTTGGCGTCTGCTCGATGATGACGCCTTTCCAGACGCTGCCATCGGAAGTCTCGATGACGTCGAGGTATTCGAACGAACGAACGTCGATGTCGTCAGCGCTTGCGAGCCGCGCGACCAATACGAGAGGGACAAAGAAACGCTTCATGGCCAGCTCCTACGGAGGAGCCGGTCGGTTCGGCCGCAAAATCGACGCGGCCGCGTGTTACAGGCCCGACCAGATCTTCTTCGCGACCGCCGTCGCCTTGGCCTGGTCCTTCGGCAACATCACGAACATAAGAAGGTTGCCTTTGTAGCTTCCGAGTGCGGGTGTGTCCTCGAGCTTCGCCCAGGCCGCAGCGTCACCGACGCCCTGAACGGGCACATAGCTGTCGAGCTTCTGCGCATCGGCGACGAATTCCTGATAGCGATCGCGCGCCGCCTGGGCGTTGATCCAGTGAACCATCTGATAACCGATCGCGGTGTTATGGCCCTCGAAGCCACATAGGATCATCTGATCGCCTTGCCGCTCGACATGCGGCTTGAGGGTGCTCGGCTTGACGCCGAGAATCTCTGCCGCTGCGTCGGCGCTGAGCAAGTTGCAGTCTTGAACGACCGCCGCAGCGTACGGCCCAGCATTATTGGGCGACGCGCTCGGTTGCGCCGCACTCGAGCCTGCTTGCGCGGCACTCGACCCAGCTTGCACAGCACTCGAGCCTCGCGACGAGCCCGCACTCGGTGAGGGCGCCGGTGTGGGGTTGCAGCCCGCGACCGCGAGTACGCAGGCGATGATCTCCCGCATAGGGCGAGCATACACCGCAGACGCTCTCGCCGATTCTGCACGAGCGCGACGATCGATCGATGGCGGATTTGAACCGCAAGGTATTCGCGTCAGCCGCAGACACGCGGCCAACACATGTGATGAGCGGAGCTGTGGCCAACACCTATCCGCGCGGCCGCAGACACGCGGCCAACGCGTGTGACTAGCGGAGCCGCAGAGGCGCGACTAGCGGAGCCACAGACACGCGGCCAACACTGGGACTAGCGCGGCATGATGACGGACTTGGTCCGCACCGCGCCGGTCTTCGTGTTGAGCGTGCCGGTCACTCGGTTACCAACATGCAACATGGCGCTGCTGCTGGGCCCCGTCGGGAACACGCGCGTGCGCACGTTGCTGGCTGTAAACGGCCGAACGGTGTCACCCTTCTCTCCGCCGAGATGGGTCGTGAACGGGCGAGTCTTGTCGGGCACTCGGCTGCTCTTTTGAAGGCGCTCGCTGATGTGCGCTTTTGCTTCGGGGCCACTGACCGGACCAGTGCCGGGCTTGGCGAGGACGGGGCTAGCGGCGAACAGCGAGAGGGCGAGAGCAGCGATGAGGGTACGCATGAAGAATCCTTTCTCGCGCCCCGCCCGAGCAACACGGATGCCACACCTGCGAAGCACGAACATCGCGATAATGATGGTGCTTCCCTGGCAACCCGCCTGGCCTGGGAGCTAGCAAGGCCGGCGTCTTGTGTTGTTGTCGCCACCGAGCGAGCCGCATTCGTGCCAGCACCGCGTGCGACCGGGATTCACATCCCACCTGCATGCATGATGCATCTGCAATCTGATTGCATCAGACACTCGACACATCCACCGGGCACATCGGCACACGACCGCCACCTGTGTGCCGGCCCCGCGATCGCGAACTCCGTGGATCGTCTTGATCGAGACCGCTTCCGCCGCGCGCGCCGCCGAGGATTTGAGCAGCCCGGTTGTCGAGGCCGTGCACCTCGAGAAGGATGCCGGGCAATCGCTCGCCGAGTGCGATGCACCCGAGCCAGCCGAGCGTGGTCCCTATCGCGCGATGATCGAGTAGATGCTCCGGCGCGAGCGCGGCAACGTCACGCGTGCCGCCGCGGCGCTCGACATCCATCGCGCCCAGCTGCGTCGCTGGCTCGCGGCGATGGCGATCGATCCGAAGTCGTTCGCGAAATAAGTTTCGCGTGACTGTCGGGCGCCGGCGATCTAGGTTCCGCGGTCATGTGGAAGTGGACGTTGTGGATCGCGATCGTCGGTTGCGTGAGCAGCGAGCACATGCCGTCACCGCGCTGCGGCAACGACATCCTCGATGCCGACGAGCTCTGCGACGGCGCGCTGATCGCTAGCAACTTTCGGTGCGGCGATGGTCAGGCTCCAACCGGCTGCAACGCGTGCGTGCCCGAGTGCGCGACCGCGAGCTTGTGCGGCAACGGAGTCCGCGACGATGGCGAAGCATGCGATGGCGACGACGTGCCCGCGTGTCCAGCTGGAACGCTCGGCGCGGTCACGTGCAGCGCGACGTGCGAGGCCGATACATCGGCGTGCGTTCCCACGGGCGAGGTGATCGTGCGCGTACTGCAAGGCACGGCGCCGCGTCCGAATGTTTACGTCGTGTCGCATCGGCCCGATGGCACGCCGCTGACCGAATGCACGACGAACGCGATGGGGCTTTGCACGTTCTCGGACGTGCCCGCAAACGGGATGATCACGATTGGCTACAACACGCCGATGGGCTCGTTGTCGACGGTGTTATTGCAAACGTACACGCACGTCACGCCGCCCCAAACGATCGAGTACGTCACCCCGGCGGCGGGTTCTTCCGGAAGTGGCATGCAGGCATACGCGTACGTGCCCGGAGCGTACAGCGGTGCAACAAGCTCGATGACGAAGAACGGCTGCGGCGAGCAACAGCACGACGATTTCACCACCGTGCACGAGCAGTACTTCAATCCGACGTGCCTCGACGCAAATCAAGAAGGCGGGGTGTACGCCGAGGCGCGCGATGCAAGCGGCGCTGCGCGCGCGTGGAGCTATTTGCGCCGGCCCGTCGCCGGCACCACGACGTTCACGTTGCCGGCATGGAGTGCCGACTTCGCGACGTTAACGGCCGAGATGACGAACGTGCCGACAGCGACGCTGTTGCAGATGGAGTGCACCAGCGTGATCGATGGGCTCGTGCCGCTTACGAAGCAACGTGACACCGCGACGCCAACGGCGACCGAGACGTTGACGATGATGGTGCCGAGCGGCGTAGCAACGTCGGCGCGATGTTTCGTTCAGTCCAGCCAAGATAGCGCGCAGCGCTGCGAACAGCGCCAGACGCCACCATTCACGACGTTTGCATTCGATGGTAGCGACCTGCTGCCGCCGCTAACGGCGACGTTCACCGTCGGCCTCGGAAATCCGATCAATGGCTGGACGTGCTCTTTCGCGTCGCAGCCAACGCCGACGGGCGATGTGTCAGAGTGCTTCAAGGGATTCTCCAGCACCCCCACGTTGATCGGGTGGACGCTGGTGGCGCCCGGTGACTTCGTCGGGACGTTGACGGCACCGCGGCTCGGACCGAGCTCGCCGTTTCCGCTCACGTATGTGATGGACGTGCCGGTGACTGGCCACGCGCGCAGATGGGCGTATAGCGATGTCACCGGTTACTCGGATTATCTCGATGGACGCGTCGAGCCGATGACCGGCGAGACCTGCTCGGTGTTCCACAAGCCGTAGCGTCCCGACGCGAATGTCGTAGTCGCGGTCTCGCCCGGTCCTGCACGTGCGCGGAACATCTAGATCGATACGCCTGGCACGCCGAATGCCTGGATTTGCCGCATGCGGTGCGCGCTGGTCGTTGTGGCGGTGGTCGCTGGTTGCGATAGCGCCCATCAACAGCCGCCACTCGCAGACGCGGGTTCTGGTTCCTCCGCAAATCCGACGTGCCAATGGCCAACGGAAGGATTGTGTTCCGGGTATCCGCATCCGTGCGATCACGACAATCATCGCGACGAATACTGTCTTGTACAAACGATGCCGGGGCATTGCAGCTTCGTGTCGACGAACCTTCCCGAGCAATGCGATGGCGCCGATCTGCAAAGCTGCTCCGAGCTCGGCTACTACGGCGGCACGACGACGTGTGACGACTGCGTCCTGAACGTTAGTGGTTGCCAGGTCTGTCCTAGCAACCTCTCGTGCACGACCGTTCCGGCCTTCGTCTTTACGAATGATGTTGCCGTCAGCGGCTCGTACATCGCGTTTGGTGGTTCGGCGTCGGTCGAAATTTTTTCGTCACTCACGCCGACGACGAACACTTCGATTGCCGATGTGATCGGCATCGTCGCAGTCCCGAGCGGCTGGCTCGTGGCTTCGTCGAATCCACCGAGCCTCTCGACTCTCGATCCCTCCGGCGTACACGGTTCGCCGCACCCACTCGTGCTCGCGAGCGCACCTGCGATGGCCTACGCCGGCGCGCGCGTCGTCGTGGCGTGGAACCAACTCCTCGGCAGCGAGTGGCACGTGTACTTCGCGATTGCAGATGCGAGTGCGAACATCGTCGTCGTCGAGACCGACCTCTTCGCGACCGACGGCTCGCCGGTCGCAGCGACGACTGACGGCACGAGCTTCTTCGTCGCAGCGAACGGAAGGCTCGCACGCATCGCGCAAGACGGTACGCATACTGTCTCGACGGGCTTTCCGGGTCCATCGCAACTGTCGGACCTCGATTTATCGTGGAGTGGAACGACGGGCTGGTACGTGTCACACGACCCGAGCACGCTCGAGCAGATCGTTCAGCGCTTCGATGCCAACGGCACGCCCGTTGGCGCGACGCGCACGTTGCACCCCGGACTCGATTTCCTTGGTGACGGCGACGATCTACTCGGGATAGGCGCGGACCTCGTGCTGTACCGCTATGCACCAACGAGCGAAAGCTCTCAAACGGTGGCGCAGAGCCCGGTCTCGCATGTTGAGCTCGCGCATTTCGGTGGCGATATTCTGGTCGCGTGGAACGCGTCGCTGCTGCGCGTTGCGGTGGTGCCATGACATCGCGCTGCGCGTTCTTGCTGCTGGCCGGTTGCGGCTTCTTCGAAAGTGGAACGACGCCAACACCGCCCCCGGATGCGGGGCCGTCGCCGTGCGAGAACCCAGGTGTTGAATGCGCGACCTCGGAGCTCTGCAATCAGAACAACCACGCAGAGACGTGTTATCGGCTCGAGGACCCCGCAGTGTGCCGCTTCGCGTTCGTTGACCAAGAAGAATGCGATGGCACTGACGTCACCAGCTGCCGCGAGCTCGGCTACTACGACGGCGCGGTGAGTTGCGACAACTGCAAAGTCAACGCAAGCGGCTGCCACGTGTGTGCCGGAGGGGTCTCGTGCACGACGGTCAATGGATTCTCGCTCGTGCAGGATCCGGCGGTCAGCGGTGACTACGTCGCCCTCGGCGGTGTGGACTCCGTCGTGATCTTCTTGGGGCTCACCGAGGTAACCCAGGTAGCGATTCCCGATCTGCAAGCGCTCGCTGGTGTGCCCGGCGGCTGGCTTGTCGCCACGAACAATCCGCCAAGCTTGTCGACGCTTGACTACGCCGGTGTGCGCGGCTCTTCGCATCCGTTGCCGGCTGGCGTCGAGCAGCCCTTCATGGTGTCGAACGCTGGCGGTCGCGTCATCGTCATCTGGGAACAGCCCGTCTTCATGCAGCAGTACATGATGTTCGCCATCGCTGACGCCGACGGGAACATCATCGTGCCTCCTACTGGAATGTTTCCAAAGCCAACGGGCGCGTGGAGCGACGCAACATCGGATGGCACGAGCTTCTTCGTGGGCAGCGGCGGCACGCTCGCGCGCGTATCCGAAACGGGTACGGTCACGACCAGAAGTGGATTCGAAACCGGCTACGACCACCTCGACCTGGCGTGGAACGGCACGACCGGTTGGTACGTAGGAAGCTCGTACGGCTTCGACGCGCAACGATTCGACATAAACGGCGCACCCGTCGGTACTGACTTCTACGATCTCGCGCTTCCCGACTGCTTCGATTTTCTAGGCGACGGCGATGATCTGGTTGCCGCGCAAGCGGATGTGCTTGCCGACGCCGCAATGTGGGTCGTCGTGCTTCGTCGGTTTTCACCAAGTGGCGCAATCACGGAGCAACACATCGGCGCGCTTGGCCCGTCGTGGTGGGCAAGGGCCGCGCATATTGGTGCTGCGATCCTCGTCGTCTGGAACTTCGGCGACACGATGACGCTCGCGCTGGTTCCGTAGCGATCACTTCATGCGCGGCGGGTCAACCCACCGCCGGAGGCGAATTTCGACGTAGTGGATCGAGTGCGCGACCGATAGTTCCTAACGTGGCTGCGGC
>Ga0070698_100008944_pt1 | contig 10774 bp, 9 predicted proteins | sample KBSK1502metaG_FD_65477 | JGI IMG/M metagenome (GOLD analysis project Ga0070698, IMG submission 65477) | Corn, switchgrass and miscanthus rhizosphere microbial communities from Kellogg Biological Station, Michigan, USA - KBS K1-50-2 metaG | ecosystem: Host-associated > Plants > Roots >... | reverse complement strand
ATAATACTTTACGTACTTACAGCTACCATCCTCTTGATACCCGTCCTTTACTTTATCGTATGCATGTCACCTTTGATAATTTAAAAGAACATTATTCAAATGTTATTGCCATTCGCCAGGGTAAAGCTGTGAAACCACAGTTAGTCGGAAATACGATCTCAGGTACTAGTGTCACCATTAATAGCCCGGCTAATTATTATTATCAAATTATTGATCAAAGCGGAAGAATGCTTTCAAAAGGAACAGTTGAAAAAGGATATAGCAGCGTTGGTTTAGGAAGCATAAACACCGGCATTTACATCATTCGCTTCACAGATGGAGAACAACAATGGAGTGAAAAATTCATTAAAAGGTAACCCTTTCACAAAACAATAATCCGTACCCTTTTGAGGTCTCGAGGTTTTTCTATAATTTAGAAAAACCTCTTTTTATATGCGCTGGAGAAAATTCAATGGCGAACCAATAGAGATCCCTATCCATGTAGCTGTGGAGAATGCTATAAAGCGGGAAACTGCAAATGGCTATCGCCTTAAAGTATGTATCGGTACCGATTCACAAGTAAAAGGAAAAGAAACTGAATTTGCGACCGTAATTGTTTTTTTAAGAGAAGGACATGGCGGCTTTATGTTCATTCACAATGAAAAAACAAAACAGCAGTTCACCATAAAAGAAAGAATGCTGCTGGAAGTGGCTAAGAGTATTGAAATAGCCTATGAACTCTGCAATCTTTTTACTGTGTACGATGTAGACATGGAAGTGCATGCTGATATTAATACCAATCCTCATTTCAAAAGTAATGATGCACTTAAAGAAGCAATGGGTTATATTCTCGGAATGGGCTTTGCATTCAAGGCAAAACCCGAAGCTTTTGCAAGCAGCAGCTGTGCAAATAAAGTTGTAAACTGATCTGTTGAAAAAAGCAAGATCAATTTCCTTTTATCAAAATAATGTTGGAAATCGTGGCTGTATTGGCTGATAAGGAAGGAGCTGATTTATCAGGTGAAACCGAATGCGTAGACACATTATAGTTCAAACTTCTTTTCTTTGAATCTTCATGGGCGAAAGAAAAAGCAAGAATGACCAAAACAAATAAAAGGCCCGCAATATTTTTTTCAGATAAGATTTTCCTCATAATTCAACGGCTAAATCCGGTGCAAGATAACAGTTAATTTCCTCAAATCATATAGGTAAAAATCCCTTTTTTTCACACAGTTTAAACATTCGTGTTTAGATGTTCTATATAATCAAGTATTTCCTTTCTACCGTCTCCTTTTGTAGCGGAACTAACAAAATAAACGGGAAGCTCGGTCCATGTCCGTAATAATGCTTTCATAAAATCATTAACATTTCTTACTGTTGCACCGGGTTTATTTTTATCTGATTTGGTAAAAACAATTGCAAAAGGGATTTGCCACTCGCCCAGCTTGTTTATAAAATCTATGTCTTTTTTTTGGGGTTCATGCCTGCTGTCAACTAACAGGAAAAGATTTGCCAGGTTCTCTCTTTGTCGGATATAATCATTGATCATTTTCTCCCATCCTTTCCTTTGCTTTTGAGAAACGACAGCAAAACCATAACCGGGAAGGTCAACCAAATACCATTTAGAGTTTCTGTTGGAAGTAATTTCAAAATGATTGATGAGTTGTGTTTTGCCGGGGTTAGCAGAAACCTTTGCCAATTCTCTTTTATTGCAAAGCATATTGATCAGAGAAGATTTGCCTACGTTGCTGCGGCCAAGAAATGCATATTCAGGTTTGTCAGGCTTGGGACATTTATCAACTGTTGGGCTACTGATAATATATTTTGCGTCTTTAATCTCCATGAATACACAAGATAGGAAAGCGAATATTAACTTTTAGTTCAGAGGGAAAATTTTAAATTAATAGAAAATTCTATGAAGAAAATCTTCACTTTTATTGTACTCTCGATTATTACTTGCGAATTGTATTCGCAAGAATCAAATATTTCAGAGGTATTGGTCGTATATATTCATTCAGGATGGAACAAAGAAAAGAAAGTATCTTTTTTTACGATTAATCCCGATCCAGGGGTCGCTTCGGCTGCTGATTTATATCAATTAAAATCAGTAAGAGAATTATTGCCTGCAGATGATGATCCTGACTATTATACAATAAAAAAAGAACGGTTTAGAACAATCAATAAAGATTCGATTATTTATAATTATTTCGAGACCGAATCTGCTGCTTTGAATTTTATTATCTCAAAAAATTGGAAGTTATTTTCAGTAGCTCCTCATATAGTATACAAGGAAGAATACCGTGATAATAATTACTACAGCAACACCTATTCTGTTCCGAAATATATATTTATAAAATCACAGTGATGATTTTGTAAAAATAGATGATAAGCGGGCAGAAAGATAAACGGAGCGTCGCAAGTAAAGCCAAATAGAACTGCAATTGCTTGTAACAAAAACATCAAACCTCAAACCTCAAACCTGAAACCATATTGACTTAACTTCGCAGCCGGATGACTCCCCAATTTCCTCATGATGAAATAAAACCTTTTGCTTCGGATAAAGCAAAGAAGCAACAGGTGGAAGAAATGTTTGACGGCATTGCTGCCCGCTACGACCTGATGAATCGCCTGTTTTCTGCCGGTATTGATATGAAATGGCGGAAGAAAACGATCAGCCTCCTCAAAAGGCTTGAACCTAAAACCATATTGGATATGGCTACCGGCACTGCCGATATGGCCATTCTTGCCTGCCGCCTGCTGAACCCCGATAAAATAACAGGGCTTGACCTTTCGGCGGAGATGCTTGAACTTGGAAGGAAAAAGGTTGAAAAAGAAGGGCTTGCGAATAAAATTGAATTGGTAAAAGGCGACGGAGAGGCAATAAGTTTTCCCGATAATTCGTTTGATGCGGTGATGGTGGCTTTTGGAGTCAGGAATTTTGAAAACCTGGAAAACGGATTAAGGGAAATGCTAAGGGTATTAAAGCCCGGAGGCAAACTTGTGATTCTGGAATTTTCTAAACCAAATTGGGGATTCAAAAACCTATATAATCTGTACATGGGAATAGTGGCGCCTGAAGTGGCCCGCTGGTTCAGGCAAAATAAAGATGCGTACCGATACCTGAACAGGTCGTCAAATGCTTTTCCTGACCGTAATGATTTTACCGCCATATTAAACAGTGTTGGGTTTTCCAATACCGAATGTAAACCGTTAAGCTTTGGAATATGTTGCATATACAGCGGAAGAAAGTTATAAAGCCCCTTGCCCTATTTGCATTTGTCATGCTGATCTGTTCAACTGGATGGTCGCAGAAGGAAGAATATCAACTTGAGCATGATAGTAAGCCCTATTATTTTGGAATTACCATCGGAGCAAACATTACCCGTTTCCAGATAGAACAACATCCCCGTTTTCTTCAATATGACAGCGTATTGGAAATATTGCCGCTGAACTCGCCGGGTTTTCAATTAGGGTTAAATGCCACTGCAAGACTGACCAACCGCTTTGAAGCGAGATTCAATCCTCAGTTGATGTTTACTGACAGAAGCATTACTTACAAACTGAAATACAAAGACCCGATCGATGGTTATGAGCCCACTAAAAAAATTGAATCTGTAATTTTTTCTTTCCCGTTTCAGATAAAATTCAACAGTGACAGAATAGGCAATTTCCGGGTATATATGCTCGGCGGCGCTTTTACACAAATTGACATGGCAGCCAATGCCCGTGCTCGCCGTGCGGAAGATCTGGTGAAACTGGAAAAATCAGATTATGGAATAGAATTAGGAATGGGATTTAATTTTTATTTCCAGAGTTTTATTTTTTCTCCTGAAATAAAATTAAGTAACGGGCTGCGCAATGTTCATAGCCGTGATGAAAATCTGAAATATTCTAATGTGATCGATCGCATTCAATCAAGAATGATCGTGATCTCGATCCATTTGGAAGGGTAAAACCCCTGTCTCCACCCAAGGTGGAGACCTTAGTTTTGATTCTTTATACTGAATTAAACTACTTGCTCGTCCCTAAATGTCATTGACTCCTGACTCAACTCGTTCTTCCTCCATCAACAAATATTCTTTGCAGTTCCCTGTCGCTATTAATTGTTTTATAAAAGTCTTCGACATATTCGACAGCTCTTGATTTTTCTTTGGGACTTAAGTATTCATTATTTTTTATCAGCCCGATTATCTTTTCTTTTTTTTCATTAAACAACTTAACTGCTGTTTTAAGTTCTTCCATTGTTCTTGGGAAACCACGGTTTAGTCGTTCCCTTACACTGCTGATCTGGTTCTGCAGTTGCTCATCAATAGTGGCATAAGGAGGATCTACAAATCCACAAATATCAAAATCATATGCAACAACATAAGGCCTTACATTTTTATTATCCTTAGGTCCAATCAATTTCACATTATGATAGGCGGGCACTGACCAATCAGTATTTGCGATCAGGTATTCAAACAAGGTAACAAGTGTCATTTGATCGCGGTTAGTTTGTTCGGTATTATAAGGTGTTCCTTCAATTTCAATCATTCCATTTCTTTTTGCCATATCGTCTATATCCTCTATCATAAAAGCAAACTGGGTATAGGGTTTCCGTTTACCAGAAATATCTTTAAAAGAAACATTCATCATTCTTACCCGCAGGCTCATATCGGTGATAAGGTTATAAATTTTATAAGCTAAAAATTCTTTGATCACCAATTGACCTGGATCAGCGCCAGAGCTGCAGCCATTGGAAAGTTTTAACTCTTTAAACTTATAAAGACGGGATGTACTGTCTTTTCTGAAATTAAGTTTAAGTCCTGGCATATAACAAGTTTCTCTTCTGAAGTTTCCTCTTACTGATGCTTCAATTTTTTCAGTAACGGAAGAGCCATCTTTAAACGTCATGCTTAAAGTAGCCGGTAGAAATCTATCACTTGCCTTTTTAGCAAGCAGATCTTTCAGATCCATTTCAAGAGTGGCATTTACTGTTGATTCTTCTGCAAAGAATTTTACTTTATCAACTTGCTGGGCTGATGCCGGCAGATAAAATACTGTGACGATAAGGAAAAGGAATAAAAAAATCTTTTTCATAAATAATAGCTTGTTGTGAAGAAAAAAATCAAAAAGTTAGTATATAAATTTAAATATTTTTTCTTTCGGCTTTCACTATTTCATTACTTCAGTTATTACTTTTCCAATACATCCTCCCGGCATTTGGATATGCAACAGGGCCGCAATGGTTGGAGCAATATCCGTCATATACGTTTCCCGGTTCGTTTTACCCGCCTTGATCCCCCAACCATACCAAAGCAAAGGAATATGCGCATCATAGGGATTCCACATACCATGCGTAGTACCAGTAGTAAGAAAATTTTCAATATAGTTAGATTTCAGGATAATTTGAATATCTCCGGCCCGCGGAGGGCAATACCCATTTACCACCATCTCTTTTATTTTGGCTGGCAATGCGGTTCCATCCAAATGTTGCAGATCAAACACCCTTGCAACAGCCCACTGCCTTGAAAAAAAATCTATGATAGTATCTACAATTTCTTCTCTTCTTAATTTCTTTTCACTGATCAAATTATTGTTTAAAACCAACTGGTAATTCGAGAACTTGAGTGCAAGATTTCCCTGGCCGAATTTATCTTTTAACTGTTGGTTTAATTGTTCCAACACAGCTCCTTCATTAAAAGTACCGCCAGGTAATTTATTTTCTTTCATAAATGCTGGTATATGCGCCACGCCATGATCGGCAGAAAGAAAAACAGTGTATTGTCCCTGCCCTATCTTACTATCAAGATAATTTAAAAATTCGCCAAGGTCTTTATCAAGACGAAGAAAATCATCTTCCTGTTCCATTGAATTGGGTCCATAACCATGACCAATATAATCAGGTGATGAAAAGCTTACTGCAAGCATATCAGTGATAGCATCTGCTCCCAGTTTTTCTCCTTCAATGGCTGCTTTCGCCATATCAAGCGTAAAATCATTACCGTATGGAGTAGTTGATATGACTCCATAATTTTTTCCAATAAATTTTTTCAGGTCGTAAGGAAAACCTGTGCCTACACTTTTATTCTCGTATGATTTATCATCTGCCGTGCTTTGTGTGTATGTATTTACGGGATACAGAGTACTCCAGCCTTGCTCATAATATTTATCTACCAATTTTTTTGCATTCAGATCTTTTACCCATTGCGGCAGGTCTGACATATAATATGTGGAAGTGATCCATTTGCCTTCCTGGCTATCATACCAATATGCTGCATTGGCGCTATACCCGGCAGGTAAAATTCCTCCACGATCTTTTATTGCAATACCAATTACTTTACCTTGAAAATTTGTAGCAAGACGTAACTCATCGCCTATTGTTGTTACTAATAAATTTCTTGGACTTTGAAGACCCATGTTTGTTGCGCTGCCAACAGTTTGTACAGTTTTATCTTCTGTGCAATAAACATCACGTTGCTGTTCAACGTCCCACCAAAAATTACCGGCAATACCATTAATAGCGGGAACCGATCCTGTATAAATTGATGTGTGACCAGGAGCAGTAACAGTTGGTGCATAAGGTATTAGTGTATTTTCACAACTAAATCCCTGGTTCAGCATTCTCTTAAAACCGCCATTAGCTGCATAACGGTCATAATAACGATAGAGATAATCCCAACGCATCTGATCAATCACAATTCCTACAACCAGTTTTGGTCTTTGTAAATTTTCACCGGGCTGAGCGAAAGAGCTAATAAAAATGAATAATGATACAATAACCGACAAGTTCCGCTGCATAAAAAGCTTGTTTTTATAAAGATAGGGGAAATGGGAATATGGTAGCAGACGGTTGGTTACCGTAAATAGTTGGTTTGTAAAATTAATTTTTCTAAAACTCAAACAGCCTTCGGTGCATATTCCACCTGATGCCAAATGCAATGATCGTTGTTGAAGTGGATAATGAAGTATTTGCGGCTACATCAAATTTTCTATGAGTCAATGACCCTTCGATAAATAAATTTTCTTTTAGTTCATATGAAAGCAACAAAGAAGTGAATGTAGTTTTTGATTCGATTCCTGAAACAATATCATAGCCATAATCGCCCTGTCTGTATGGAGGTACATTAGGTAAAAATATATTGCTGCCAAAACTGCGGCCACCTGTATCTAAACCCTGCTTCCAATACATTGCTTTTGCCAGGATTGTCCATTTTGGCGCCGGTTGATAACGAAGTATCCCGATCATTTCACTAAAGTTAGCACCAAGCGGATGTCCCAATGGCTGATTGTAATGCGTATAGTTGGCTATTGAGTCACGATGAGAATAAGTAAAAGGTCTTACACGATTATGCTCCAATTGCAGGTCAAGATTTTTTATTCCAAATGCATTGATGTATTTAGCACCTAGTTGCAATCCCCATTTATTGGCCCACCAGCCATTATTCTTTTTTATTTGTGAAAGATTGAACTCATCCAGCAGGAATTGTCCGTAAAGCTGCACTTGTTTTAAAGTATTCAATTTAAAATCTATTCCCGCAACCGAGTTATCAAAGCTTCCATTCTGTTGTTCAATTGACCGATAAAAGATAACAGGATTCAAATAGCCAAATTCAAAATGATTGCTGCGACCAAACATGACTCCTTCAAACAAACCGATATTTAATTTTTTTGTAACGTTTACATCGAGATGATGAAAGACTGCATATTTTTTTCTTAGTAACCGGTCCGGACCGCGGGGCTCTGTTTGCTGCAATTCCATAAACAAGTTCTGGTAATTAAACTTCCAGATCCTTGTATTCAGTTTTAAGAAAAGAGTATTGTTACCAAAATCACTTAAGAACAAACTACGATAACCATTACCGATAAAATTCCGATCATAGCCAAAAGCTACATCAATGTATTTAGTAACATTAAAAGTGAAATAACCTCTTGCATCAAAATAATCAAACCCTGTTCCTTTAAAATCTTTATAATAACCTGCTCCCGGCACTGATTGATATTTATTTTCCCATGACTGTACATACAAAGGATCTCTTTCCTGGTTATCAATTATAGCTGCTGCAAAACCAATTTTATTTGCAATGCGGCCACGGATACCAACGCCCCTTGAATTCAGGAAAAGACTTTCATCATTATCACTCTCTTTCATGTATTGAAATTGAATGATTGGATTAATGACAAGATCAAAATCTTTTACATGCACTTCATATAAGTTAGCAGGTGTGGTATAAAATCTCCCAATAGGTTTTTTACTTTTAATAGCGCTGCGTTGAGTGTTGGATAAATATTCGATATTATTCAGGTAAAGGCTTTGCAAATTATATTCATCTGTTTTTGATAAAATAATTGCCGGATGATTTTGTTTGAACGCCATCGCACCACTCACTAACTGTAATCGGTTTAACGGTTTTGTTTTGGAAAAATTAAGAATGGAATCCTTTTGACCAAGAATTTCCAGTCGTTCAACTAAAATATTTTCTTTTGATCCTTGCGGCAAATAAGTAGATTGAGAAAATGCAAAGACTGGACAAAGAATAAGGATTAACAGGGTTTGTTTAAATTGCATGGGTATTGGTTTTCAACGATAAAATCAGGAACAAGATATGCAAAATTATGTGATTAGGAATGTACGGGTTGTAAACGAAGGAAGAATAACTGCGGCAGATATATTAATAAAAAATGGACGCATTGAAAAGATAGAATCCCGGATTACTTCAATTGATAGGAATGCCAACGAAATAAATGGAGAAGGAAAATATTTGTTACCTGGTGCTATTGATGACCAGGTTCATTTTCGTGAACCGGGGCTAACACATAAAGCAACAATTTATACTGAAGCAAAAGCCGCTGTTGCCGGCGGTGTTACCAGCTTTATGGAAATGCCGAATACGATTCCCAATGCACTTACACAGGAGTTATTGGAAGAAAAATATATGATCGCTTCAAAAACTTCATTGGCCAATTATTCTTTTTTTATGGGCACCAGCAATAATAATGCTGATGAGGTTTTAAAAACAAATAAAAAGCGAAAAGATGTTTGTGGGATAAAAATTTTCATGGGTTCTTCTACCGGCAATATGCTGGTGGATAGCCCGAATACATTAGATAGAATCTTTCGTGAAAGTGAAGTACTGATCGCTACACATTGTGAAGCTGAACGGATCATTAAAGAAAACTTAGAAAAAATAAGATCGCAGAAAAGAGAATTAACAGCCGCCGATCATCCACTCATAAGAAATGAAGATGCCTGTTATGAATCGTCCCTGCTGGCCATACAGATCGCAAAAAAATACAATACCCGTTTGCATATTCTTCATATCTCCACTGAAAAAGAATTACTGCTTTTTACAAACATGTTTCCATTAAAAGAAAAAAGAATAACCGCTGAAGTATGTGTACATCATCTTCATTTTACAAGTGATGATTATAAAAGGCTTGGCAATAAAATAAAATGCAATCCGGCAATCAAGGCACCGCATAATCGTGAAGCATTGTGGAAAGCATTGTTGGATGATCGCCTTGATATAATTGCCACCGACCATGCGCCGCATACATTAGAAGAAAAGAACGAACCTTATGAAAAAGCTCATGCTGGTTTGCCATTGGTGCAGCATTCCATGTTATTGATGCTTCATTATTATAAACAGGGAAAGATCAGTCTGGAAAAAATTGCAGAAAAGATGAGTCATGCAGTAGCTGATTGTTTTAAAATAAAAGAAAGAGGCTATATCCGCGAAGGATATTTTGCCGATCTTGTTTTAGTAGATATGAACCAGCAATCAAAAGTTACAAAAGAAAATATTTTGTACAAATGTGGCTGGAGTCCATTTGAAGGATTTGAATTTCCCGCAACCATTACGCATACATTTGTAAATGGTCATTTGGTTTATGGAAACAACAAGTTTGATGAATCTCAAATTGGAATGCGGCTTTCATTTGAAAGGTAGAGATGGAACGCAGATTATTTATGATATTTATGATAAATGATGATCTGCGCCAATCTTAATAAATCATAAAAAAATCTGGTTCTATCCAATATGCATTTAGATGCCACCACATACAACGACATCTCGGTCTTTCACCAGGAAGAAGAATTTTCTATTTTTCATAAACTGAATTTTACTAGAACTGTTTATGGCAAAGAATGGCTGCGTCATTTTTTTTCAGAGCCGCACCATGATATGAAAAGAATTCTTGGAACTCAAAAAATAATCCGGACTTTAAATGAGCATTTGAATGACTGGCCTTCGGAAATAACAAATGGAACTTTGCTTGTCATTGAAAAATATCTTAATTACAGTCTTGATCCAATACCCTCCGAACCGAATGCTTTTAATACATGGCTCTATAAAGCTTTACATATCGAAGATTACCGAATGGTAAAGTATTCAGTTGGTCATTGCGCTGATTTTTTCAGAGGAATTAAAAAATTGGTAACTCTTTTTAATCAGGAGGAGCTTCCTGCTTTTTTTAAAATTTATATTGAACGGGCAGAACAATTATTAAGAGAAATACCGCTTGCAAAAATTTCTTCATCAAGAGCTGGTGAAAGATTTTCGCCGATGCAAAGTCTTTATTTCGGTTATCATATTCGCAACCGGTACAAGACTGACACATTGGAGTTGCTTGATATTTTTGGAAGATTGGATGCGTGGTATTCAATGGCAATGGCTATGAAAACTTTTGATCTTCGCTTTCCTGAATTTATAGAACAGGAAAAACCAAATGTTAATGCAAAAGGGCTTTATCATTTATTATTAAAGCATCCTGTGCCTTACGATCTTGAATTAAATCCTGATCATAACTTTCTTTT
>Ga0070698_100008943_pt1 | contig 10775 bp, 3 predicted proteins | sample KBSK1502metaG_FD_65477 | JGI IMG/M metagenome (GOLD analysis project Ga0070698, IMG submission 65477) | Corn, switchgrass and miscanthus rhizosphere microbial communities from Kellogg Biological Station, Michigan, USA - KBS K1-50-2 metaG | ecosystem: Host-associated > Plants > Roots >... | reverse complement strand
ATACCTATGTCTCCACCTTTCTAGATAAGGAACTGCGGCCCGCAGTATTGAGGGGAGAATTCCGTCTCGTGATTATTTCTGGCAATGCAGGTGATGGCAAGACGGCGTTCATTCAACAGTTGGAAAAGGAGGCCCAAAAGGCAAATGCACAGGTACAACGTCTCGCAAATGGTTCGACCTTCAGACTGGGAGAACGAACCTTCCTGAGTAACTACGATGGAAGTCAGGACGAGGGGGAGAAGATCAACAATGAGGTGCTCCTGGGATTCCTTCATCCCTTCCAAGGCTCGAATACCCAAGCATGGCCGGCGGATGAGACGCGCTTGATTGCCATCAATGAAGGCCGCCTTATCGATTTCTTGACTGAACACAAGAGGAGCTTCCCTCGGCTTGCAGCGATTGTGAGGAATGGCTTGCGAGGGGCTACACCTGAAGCTGGTGTCGCACTCGTCAACTTGAATCTTCGGTCGGTTGTTGCAGATTCGGGAGAAAGAGGCACTGCAATTTTTGATCGGTTGATCCGGCGCATGACTCAGGAGCGTTTCTGGGAAGCCTGCGAGAGCTGTGACCTCAAGGAACGCTGCTACATCTATCACAATGCTCACACGTTTATGGATCCAATCGCGGGTCCAAAAGCTAGAGAAAGGCTCAAGACACTGTACGCGATTACGCATCTTCGCGGTCGCCTGCATATCACGTTGAGGGATCTTCGGTCAGCGCTCGCCTTCATGCTCGTCGGCACTCGGGACTGTGACGGGGTTCATAATCTGTATCATGCGAGCGGGTCAGAAGCACTTAATCAGATACTCGATGGCTTCTACTTCAATGCGTGGATGGGAGGAACTAGCGGCTCGAAAGATCGTTTGATCTCACTGCTTCGAGAAATTGATATGGGAGAAGTAAGTAACCCTGAACTGGATAGGAGTTTCGCATTTCTGGAGCCTGATGATCAGGAAATGGGTAGGTTTACCTACACTGAAAGGAGCCATTATGATGATGACCTGTTCAAAAAACTCTTCAAGGATCTGCCACGAGCATACGCTGCAGAAGAGAGCCTCAGGCAGTTGGAAGCGCATAGGCTTTACGTGGCCATGCTAAGACGCCGCCATTACTTTGAACGCCGAGACGAAGGATGGCGGCATATGCTCCCCTATCGCAGCGCAGAGCGATTTATTCCGTTGATCACTGGAAGTGCCGACTTAACCCCTGAAGTTATCTCGCTTGTGATGGCCATCAATCGCGGTGAGGGACTAGCGGATCCCTCCAGGCTCGGAAATACCTTGGCTCTCCGGGTTCGGCAGGTTGAGCGCGGGACGATCCGGAGCTATCGGCTGTTCAAAGGAGAGGCATTCTCACTTGCACGTCCCGATGAAGTTGGAATCCACCGATTCATTGAATATTTACCTCAGACGCTTCTGCTCCGTTATACACCACCAATAGGTCGTTATGCTGAACTACAAATCAACCTCGATATTTACGAGATGCTTACAAGGCTCAATAACGGCTATCAGCCGAGCGTCGAGGATTGGCAGGGGTTCTACCTCAGCCTTGTCGTTTTCAAGAATATCTTGGCGTCTGCTCCCTTTCAAGAAGTACTCCTGACGGAGACAGGGCACGAGTTCTATCGTGTGAGTAGGGATGAAATGGGAACGTTGTCTCTCGATCAGATACAAGGGAGAGAAATGTAATGGGCATTAAGGGAAGGGATAAAGAATTTCGGCTTACAAAAGTAACTCATGTGGATTATAAGCACATTGAGATAGATCGAACGCTTTTAAACCTGTTTCCACGGCTGAAGTTCGATGGATATGCTGCACGGTTCAAGAACTCTACACATCTGATAACAGTGGAGAGATTCGTTGAAGAGTTTACCGATGAAAAAAACACGAGCAAATTTCGCGGGTTTGCTGCACATAGAGGTATTGTGCGGAAATGGCTGGAGACTGATCTTCTTGATCTTGTTAATCGGGGACGTCCCACCCAAGCTGTTGTAGCGCCACGACCTTTGCATGGCAATACTTACAAGTTCAGAAACACGAAACACGCGCGGGATTATGGAACATCTGAGCAGCTGTACGCGATGCTATATCATGCGCAGAAGGGGCAAGCGGCCCGAGATACCTTAAAGAGATTTATTTTTGCTGGGTTAGATTTACATACAGATAAAATTCAGACATCTGTGAAGATAGATGTCGAAACGCAGGCGATCCTGCACCTTGATGAGCAAGTCAAACAAGATGCTGCGGACTCGAAAGAACCGGATCGCTATCCTCCACTTTGTCTTGGCCAGGCAGATCTGCTAGCAGATGATATTTTGCGGCTCTTAGCTTACGAAAATTACATCCCACGGTCAGTTCTGGTGGATTATCTCAAGACCCTTCTCTCGTTCCATCTTGGTCTCTATCATCTCCGCTTGCTTAAGTTGCTTCCAGAGTTGGTTCGTCGGCGCGAGAGCAGCTCATCTTGCACTGTGCATGCCTGCCAACTTGCGCCTGATAAGCCGTTCCCCCGTCTCAATTGTTTGTGCCACATCGGACTAGTAGTTGACATGGGTGACACGAGTAATACGCATATGGCCGAGCTAGCTCGGCGTAGCGCCGACATGCACTACCGGCGGATTCCTGCTTATGTTCAGGCCCAATTCGTCATGAAAAAGTTGGACGAGATGGCTGATTACTTGGCGAAGGTTCACAAGCTACCGATGCCGACAGCAGGATATTTTTCTATCGGAGACCTGCTCCACCTTTTGGCATCCCCTTGGAATACAGAACGCGAGGCATATTTTAAGATGAAGTTGGCAAGCCTTATTGAAGGGACGAGTACAGAAAAGGATGCCGCTTTGGACCCAGAAATCCAACGTGTGACCGAAATGAAACTCGGAGATTTCGAGACCTACATTGAGATCTTGGTGGCGCTCCGTGCCAGTTTCCATCGCCGATACATTACTGAGTGCTTGGATTCACTGCTTCTCAAGAATAGCGAATCAGGGTTGCTTCGCCAATCTCGAACCAAGGGCAGCCCACGACGTTTTGTTTTGGGAAGCAGGTTGCTTGAGGCATTGCTGCAGATTGCTGTGCTTGCACCGAACGGAGCGGCTTTTACAACGCGCGAAATTCGCATCGATGAACTTCTCCTGTTCTTGAGAGAACGCTATGGTATCTATATTGATTGCCTACCACCAAATGACGGGTTTGGAAAACCAAGCATTATCGATCAGCAAACGCTACGAACAAACAGAGAGGTATTCAAAACACGTTTGAGGGAGATCGGTTTCTTTCAAGACCTTTCAGATGCCTATATTACCCAAACAGTGACCCCGCGGTACACAATCACTGCCCAGAACAGCTCAGGGGCTGGGGGTTTAGGAAGCAAAGGGGGAAAAGGATGAGTACAGGGTTCCAGGAACTTCAAGACCATGATCTGACGCAAGCGCTAGAGGAACTCCTGTTCCCTCGGCTCAAGCAGCTTCTTGCCACACGTGCATCAGGTCATTGCATGCGGGTCGCAGATCTCGATATTGATTTGATGGAGGCGCTTGGCTCTGCACTTCATCGCGAACTTCCTGATGCCCAAGTGTTCATCCTCGGAAGAGAGAGCGAGACTACCACGCAGAGTAATGTCTTTATCTCATCTACCAAACTGGTAGAGCTCCGCAATCCTATGCCGGATGGAACACTTCGCCCTCCTCTGCTGGTGTTCCTGCCAGCAAATCTGCGCACCAGCGCTGAAGATTCGTTTGGAGTAGCTACCTTCGAAGAGATTGTAGTGACCAATATCTACCAGGAGCTTGTAAGGATGCTACTTCAGCGCATCCCGATCGCTCTCCAGGGACATGTCAAGGAGATGCTCCATTATTTGTCTGAGGAAGGTTGGCCTTGGGCTGATCCTGTGGCACAAAGTCGCTTTCTCTTGACTGCGATACGAAATAGCGTGGATGGCGAGTCTATTGGAGCCGCGCTCTATGAGCTAGGCTTGGTACCGGACCTTCACTTGTTTGAGGACCCTTCAGTCAGGGCGAGAAGGATACGGCAGAACTTGGAATCCATGCAAAAGCTCACACACTCTGATCAGTCCATCCGGGGCAGAGTGCTGGAACTGGGTTTGAGTGAGAAGTCTATGCAACGTCGATTGGCTCAATTCCTGATCGATGTTGGTGTGGAAGATCCACTCAGATGGACCCGGCGTATTGTGATTGATCGCAACAATTGGGACCTCTCCTTTGAAAAGTGGAAGTTTGAGGAGGAGATCAATCTCGATGAAATTGCTATTGAGGCTCTCCCCACTGACCTCCCAGTGATTGGAGACGATATCACAGAGAAGGAGCTTCAAGGGCTGATTGGGCAGCAAATTCTTGCCCCACAGGACAGGCGAAAGTTGAGCGTTTCTTTTACGGTTAATCCTCATCCGACACAAATCCGGGGCCTCCATCATTTTTCCGTGCAGATTATCTCTAAGGATGGCGGCCCGGTAGGTATTACCAAAAACGTGAAAGCGTGGACGGGCAAGCGCAACAGCTCGACTGTAACGCTCGATAAACTAAACAAGGTAGAGTTTGAAGAGGGATGGCATTTTGTGCGGATCTTACCCTGGACTGAAGAGGGAGATTCTCTTCCTTTGGCCGAGCCCACTGATTCGACCAAGGGGAAGGTGAGGTCGCATGAAAGTCAGCCTTTCTACGTACTTCCGAAAGGGACAGTTGAAGAAGAGCTACCTCAGCGTGCCGTTCCACAGGAATACAGTTTAGAGCATGCGAGACTACGTCTACAGTTCACTGCCCTCCAAGATCGGCGTGATCCAGACACTATCAGGCCTGAAGGTGTGCAATGGGTTGAAAAGAGCAGTAAAACCCGGCAAGTAGCGCATGAAACTTTGGAGGTGAAGTTTGGTCGCGAGGGGGCAATCCAGATTCTTGTTGCAAGACCGTTGAAACTACTGGAACAACGAATCTTGCAGTCTCCGAGATATCCTGTCAGTTGGTGCCTGCGAATTATGGCAGGGCAGGTTGAGGATCCTTCTATAGATATTCCTGAGTGGCCAAAATCAGCAGCGGTGGAGAGCTTTCTCGCAGCTCGCGAAGGCTATTTCGCCGCACTGCGCACCACAACCGCTGATCTAATTTCTCAAGCTGCTGATTTCCTCATGTTGAAAGATACGTGCACAGAATATGCGGGGGCCTATCAAGACCTCTTGCTTGATCTTCGAAGTAAGGTGGAACGGAACGAAGGAGTAGACCAGCAGCGAGCTATCAAGGCGCTCAGGACAGCGTTAGCAGTGGATACAATCCGTGTCGTCATCACTGACTTCAGAGGGAGGATTCGAGAAGCAGTATTGCTTGGGCCAACGCATCCATTACGGGCAATCTGGTTCGCGACCTGGGCTCAGGTCGGGCGTTCCTGGGTGGATGCAGCCAAGGATGGCCCAGAAGACTATGCAGGTGCGGCACGGGATGGAGTTTTGCGGGGATTAGCACCTTTGAATGTTCCTGCGACACTACCTGTTTCCGATGGGAGAGTTTTTACCACCATTGATAACCTCCATCCTTTCTGGTCGCTCTATGCTCCAGCAACAGATGAGGACACCCGTGGTCTGCTCGGTGAAATCTGCTCCGCGCTCGGGCTTTCGGAACCTGCTATAGGCGGCACCGCTATTACAGGAGAGGTACTTGCATCCCGCACGACCAGATACTTAATTCAACATCCCTATATCCGAACCCTGAGCATCAACGCGTTCAATGCGGGTCGGGCTACTGTCCTCGCGGACGCTTTGGTACAACTCCAGAAGCAGGATGCCTTCTCGTATCTCCGCTACGATATTCGCTTATTTGTTCCCGATCCTGAAGCGCCTGGAGTCGGTGAAGGTATTAAGCAACTTCTATCACCAAGTGGATCCGTCAGCGCGGAAGCGGTTGATGCCTTCTCCACTTCCAGTGGTAGCCACCTTTTTCCAAAAATGAGCCTCGCTATTCACAGCACGCAAGATTTCCACGACTCTCCGGACCGGTATCGGGCTCACTTGAGTATTTTGTTCGACCTTTTTCCTGCAGCAGAAATTGGCGCTGGGCCAGCCTTCCATCCCAAAGATACGGTGCCGTTACATGGTCTCATTCAAGACTTTGTAGTCGAGTTCCAAGACGATGGGAGGAAAGCATTGTGGCAACGACAACCTCGCCATGGTGAAGCTTATCCGCTTCCCGCGGTTGATGGTTTGGTGGATCTTCTAGCATACTTGCCTCAGCTTATATCCGGCGCTACTGCTACTATCGCGACAGGCATCCCATCCTTTGATCATCGTCCCATTGTAACCCTCGGCTTGGATACAGAACAGCGTGCCCTGATCCATCATGTGCATGATGTAAGTGACTGGGTATACACCATTGATCGCAATATGGGGATCGAGTTTTTTGACCACGGTGGACAATACGATCGACCAAATTACCTCATCGATTATGTCCCCAATTCTATAGCAAGCTTTGGACATCGCCTCATCATTACATCTAGGTCCCTCGCAGAGCTTGAGGCCATTTTGCACATTATCCTCAAGCAGCATGGCCTCAAGTCCGGGGTGACAGATGCAGCACTGGTTCTGGGTCAACTGCGTTCACTCTCCGGGCGTTTGGCCATGAAGTTGATCTCGTCTCCTACTCAGCAAGCGGAAGCGCTTGGACTCGCGCTAGCTCGCCTCTTTTTAAAACACCAAGGAGCTCTATTAGGGCAAATTGTTCTCCCTCTTGATGCTCACCTCGAACTGTTCCGCACCATTAAAAAGCAAGGAGAGGAGCTGGGAGATGCTGTTACCTTGCAAAGAACAGACCTCGCTTTGTTTGATCTGCATGCAGCAACCCGAACGGTTCTTTGCCGTTTAGTCGAGGTAAAATGCTATACTCAGGTTGGTGGCTTGGGGACCTACCATCAGTTGAGAGAAGAGATTACTCAACAGATCAGGCAGAGTGAAGATGTCTTGCGGCGACACTTTGATCCTCTCTGGAGGACGCCTGATCGGCCTGATCGCCTCTTGAAGACACGGGAACTTGCTACCTTGCTTGAATTTTACCTTGGGAGATCGATCCGCTACGGTCTCATCGAGGCAGAAGCTGCAGAGGAAGCTCAGTTTCTTCTTTCATCTTTGGAGAGGGGATACACCCTTCAGTTTACGCGGAGCGCGCTCATTTTTGATTTCGAGAAGCCAGGAACGGAGCCTCCTGATCACGAGGACGGAATTGAGTTTCACCGAATTGGCGTTGATCTTATCAATGCCTTGATTGCTGAGGCTTTACCTGAACCGGTTGGAATCCTACAAGAGCAAGAACAACCAACTTATAGCAGTTCTGTGCCCCTGCTTGCTTCGGCTGCGTTCATTGCGCCGAATCGGAATCGCTCGGTAACATGGGGTCGATTTAGCCAAGAAAATGGGGTGAATGGATTAGCATTCGGCGATGAGGCTGCAGCATCTGCACCATCGCTCAATGACATGCCAACTCCTAGTGATCAGTTCTCTAATTCGAATAGCAGCCTAAGCGGATCTGATGCACCATCTCATAATCACGCGTTGGATGGCCAAGAGAATTCAGATAGTGCGCAGCATGAGCTAGCCCATCAGGAGCATAGTAAAAATGAATATATGGATGGAGCTGATTCTCTCCTCAAACCAAGTATAGCTGAAGAGATGCTGAGTGTGCAGCCGATCTACGATGTGGTGCTAGGAGTTCAAAGCGATACTCCACAATACGGCATCCTCGGTGAGGCGTCTGGTCGAAAGATCGCGCTCGATCTGAATCAGACCCATACAATCAGCCTCTTTGGAGTTCAGGGAGGTGGAAAGAGCTATACCTTAGGCAGTATAGTCGAAATGGCTTGCCTTGCTATTCCGCACATCAATGTGCTTCCAAGCCCATTAGCGACCGTCATTTTCCATTACAGTCCCACCCAGGATTACCGACCTGAGTTTACCTCTATGGCGCAGTTCAATACAGAGCCTGATCAGCTAGCCGTGCTGAGGGAACGCTACGGAGCAGAACCACTTGCTATCAAGGATGTCTGCATACTAGTTCCCTCAACGAAAGTTGACGAGCGAAAAGCTGAGTACCCAGACCTAGAGGTATTGCCAATCACATTTGCAGGATCCGAACTCAAAGCTATGCATTGGAAATTTCTTATGGGGGCGGTAGGGAGCCAAAGTATGTATTTGCGTCAGATTAACCTTATCATGAGGAAGCTACGTGATACGCTCACTTTTGAGGGGATCCTTCAGGGCGTAGAAAATTCAGCGCTTTCTGATCACCTCAAGGACCTAGCCAAGACAAGGCTCCAGTTCGCTGCCGAGTACATTGATGACAGTCGGCGGCTCATGGATGTGATTCGTCCTGGCAGGCTGATCATTGTGGATGTGCGCGACGAATTCATCGAGAAAGATGAAGCTTTGGGATTGTTTGTCGTACTTCTGCAAATCTTTTCGGAGGCCACTTATCAGGGTCATTCGTTCAATAAGCTCGTGGTCTTCGACGAAGCGCACAAGTACATCGAAAACCACGACCTTATTGCTGGGCTTATCGAGGTTGTTCGGGAGATGCGTCATAAGGGTACGAGCATTATGGTTGCATCGCAAGATCCTCCATCGGTACCAACATCCATTATCGAGTTGTCATCACAGATTATCTTGCATCGATTTAACTCGCCGGCTTGGCTAAGACACATCCAAAAAGCCAATGCCGTATTGAATAATCTGACACCAGAAAAGATGAGCCAGCTTGGGCCAGGCGAGGCATATATCTGGTCAAGTAAAGCTACCGATGATGGATTCACCAATGGCGCAATGAAGATCAAATGTCGCCCAAGAGTGACTCAACATGGCGGAAGTACAAAGACAGCAATCGTTAAAAAACAACAGCAGTAATGAGAAAAAAACCTTCTTCAACTTAAATCGTGACAGCGGGAAACCATCATTTCCCGCTGTTTTATGCTATACTTAGGGGAAGAATCACGCTCAAATGACGATGATCGAGACCCTACTAAGCCGCCAAAATAACTCTTATGGAGTTTTGGAACAGATGAGTTAATGCGAAGGAAGCCGGACGAGTACATTGTGCTCTTCTTTTGATGCAGGTGCGCGATAGTGCCCTTCGCGATGGCGACGATGCACCTCCGGATCGTAGAGCACTGGTGCTGGTGGCTTCATCCCGGGAGACAGTGTACTCAGGGTTTCCTGATCTTTCTTGAGCAGCGCATAGATGACCGAGACGATCTGTCCGGCAATGCGACCGATCACCTTCCCCCGACCAGTATGTCTGCGCGTGCGTTCATCGTAACTGCATTTGATGGGCACCAGGCGCTCATAGATCCTTGCCCACTCGCAATCCTTGTGTCGAATCGCTTGCCAGACGATTAAGTACAGCGTTTGCTTCATGAGTCGCGTCCCACGTGGCGAGAGGTGTACATGATCCAAGGTCGAGCCAGATTGGGAGATGGCAGGCGCCCAGCCGAAGTAGGACTTGAGCTGCGCAGGACGTTCAAAGTTGGCGATGTTGCCGATCATGGCAATGATGGTGGCAGCTTGGATGGGCCCGATCGGCGGAATAGAGGTCAGGATCTGTCCCTCGCGTGAGTGCTCGACCACCTGGGTCATCTGCACTTCGAGTTGTTCGAGATGGTGCTCGATGAGGGCCAACTCTTGCATCAGCTGCTCTTGCTCGAACACGAGCCCCCGGAGCCGTGCCTGGTCTTTCGTGCCTATGCTCTGCGTAGCCAGGCGTTGCAGTTCGAGCAGTTTTGCATCCGTGAGCAGGCGGGTATAGCCTTTTGTTTCATGCAGGTCTGCCAGGCTGGCTGTGGCAAATGCTTGAGGCGTGGGAAACTTGGCGCGGAGAGCCAGCGCGGTCGGTGAATTCGGATTGCGCAGCACTTGGGTCAGTTCTGGGAAGAGTTCATCACCAATGGCGGTCAGCTTGTTTTTGCGCTGGGTACTCTCCCCGATCAGTTCAGAGCGATGGCGAACCATCCCACGAAGCCCGGCTGCGGCTTCGGTCGGGGGAGCCAGTTGGCGGACGGCTTGCATGGGATCGGCCACTTGAATCCCCTTCTCCAGATGGTTGTAGAGATGGTTTGCCAGGCCAAGGGCATCGCGCTTGTCCGTTTTGAGCAGGCCCGCCTGGCGTTTCTGCACATGTATCGCGTAGACGGGCACATCGAGCTCTTGCAGGTACTGTTGCAGCGCACGATGATAGTGCCCCGTGATCTCAAGCACCACGTACACCTGGGTCAAGGGGACGTAGGATTGCACGCGATCGACCAGGCTGCGAAACCCTTCCCGGGAGTTGGCAAAGGTCAAGGCGGGACAGTGCTCAAAGCGCTGGTGACGGGCAAGGAGTGTAGGCGAGATGAAGCCAGCCACATGCGTCGTCTTGCCGATGTCAATGCCGACGTAGAGGGTCTCGTGCCCCAGCATGGGCGTGTCATGCCCATCTGGACCCCTGTTGTTTGTCATGGACTCATCCTCCTTTCAAACAGGCTGCATGTTCTTCTCTCCACCGCAGAGAAAATGGGGTGGGGTGGAGAAGCGAGGCGCCGTGGGCGTGCCTCTGCCACGTTCAGACCAGAAGTCCGTTGGCTTCAAACTCTTATGAAGCGTACGCACACGCCCCCCAAGTTATTTTCAAGAGTCGAGCTCCAACAGCGGGATAGGGTTCTGCGGCGCCCTTGCAGAGGCTAGCTACGCCTCTGGCTTCTCCACTTTCAAGCATACCCGATCTCGCCCTCAGAAACAAGTGTTCTATTCGAACAAAC
>Ga0070698_100008941_pt1 | contig 10776 bp, 8 predicted proteins | sample KBSK1502metaG_FD_65477 | JGI IMG/M metagenome (GOLD analysis project Ga0070698, IMG submission 65477) | Corn, switchgrass and miscanthus rhizosphere microbial communities from Kellogg Biological Station, Michigan, USA - KBS K1-50-2 metaG | ecosystem: Host-associated > Plants > Roots >... | reverse complement strand
CCTCGCGCATCTCACCCGCACGCCAGCCCTGTACGGGCAGCCGTTCGACATGTCCTTCTCGCCGGGCGGCGGCCCGGGCAGCGCGACCACGTTCGCGGCGCTCGCGAGCAGCCTGGAGCGCGACAAGAACATCTCGGCTATCAGCATCGGGGGCGGCGGTGACGTGACGATCGACGGGCGGGTAGTCGTCGCGATCGCCGGTACCGGGCTCCGCGGTCCGACGCTGCTCGAACTGTCCGGGGGCCGGCTGCCGCGTACTGGACCGGAAGTCGCTCTCGGCGCGGCCACTCTGCGGCAGCTCGGCGCGCGCATCGGGTCGCGCGTACAGGTGACGGTGCCGCGGCCGACGGGCGGCACCCGCACATCCTGGTACGTCGTGACCGGGACCATGGTGTTCCCCGCCGACTGGGGAACCGGCGGTCTCGGCACCGGCGCGGCGTTCACGCTCGACGGCCTGCTGAGCCCGCAGTGCGCGACACTGCCGGCCGGCGCCGCCCAGAACGCGTGCCGACTGCAGGCTGTCCTGACGGTGGGCGGCGACATGCTGGTCCGCGCCGTGCCCGGGCCGCGGGGGCAGGCCGACCTGGCCAGGCTCGCCCGCGCCTATCCGGCGGAGGTCAACTTCCCGTTGCCGCCGACCAACCTGGTCAACTTCGGGGAGACGAATTTCCCGTGGCTGTTCGGGCTGGCGGTCGCGGTATTCGGCATCGGGACGCTGGTGCACGCCCTGGTGGTCAGCGTGGGCAGGCGGCGGCGGGAGGTCGGACTGCTCAAGGTCCTCGGGTTCGTCCGCCGACAGGCGGCCCTCGTGGTCGTCTGGCAGACCACGACCGTCGCGGTCGCGGGGCTCGTCGTCGGGGTACCGCTCGGCATCGCCGCCGGGCGGGCGAGCTGGGGGCTGTTCGCGAACGACCTCGGGTTCGTGTCGGTGCCCGTCGTGGTGGCCTGGAGCCTGGCCGCGCTGGCGGCGGGCACGATCGTGGTCGCGAACCTGCTCGCGGCCGGGCCGGCAGTCGCCGCCGCGCGGACCCGGCCGGCCAGCCTGCTGCGCGCCGAGTAGCGGTCCCGGTCCGCCCCGCGAGTCATCGGGCAGCCCGGCTGTCACTAGGGTGGGGGCATGGACATCGGGTTCGGGGCGCCGATCGCGGGCGCGTGGGCGACGCCGCGCAACCTGACGGAGTTCGGCCGGCGGGCGGAACGGCTCGGTTACCGGTCGCTGTGGACGTTCCAGCGGCTGCTGATCCCGGCCGGGTCGCGGATGGCGCCGGTGTACCAGAGCGTGCTCGACCCGCTGGTATCGCTGGGCTTCCTCGCCGCTGCCACCTCCTCGATCCGGCTTGGGGTGGCGGTGGTCAACCACCCGTTCGCCTCGCCGCTGCTGCTCGCCAAGCAGGCGGCCACCGTGGACGTGCTGTCCGGCGGCCGGCTCGACCTGGGCATCGGCAGCGGCTGGCTGCCCGAGGAGTTCACCGGGTCCGGTGCGTCGATGGCGCGCCGGGGCCCGCGGACGGAGGAGTACCTCGCCGCGCTGCGCGCGCTATGGACCAGTGACGCGGGTTTCACCGGCACCTATTACACGATCCCGCCGGGACGGCAGGACCCGCCGCCCGTGCAGCGGCCGGGGCCGCCGGTCCTGCTCGGCGGCATGTCCAGGCCGGCGATGGAACGGGCCGGGCGGATCGCCGACGGATGGGTCACCGCGAGCAGCGCCGACTTGTCACGGATCGCGGAGGCAGCGAAGATCGTCCAGGAGACCGCCGCGGCGGCCGGGCGCGGGCCGGCCCGGATCGTCTGCCGGGGAGTGGTCAGGGCCGGGAAGGAAGCGCGCTCGGAATCGGGTCAGCGGATACTACTGTCGGGCAGCTACCCGCAGATCCGTGCCGACGTCGCGTGGCTGGAGAGCTGCGGGGTGACCGAGGTGTTCTACGACCTGAACTGGGATCCGGCCGTGGGCGACCCGGCCGTCGAGGAAGGGGCGGCCGTGCTGCGGGCGAGCGAGGTGCTCGAGGAGCTCGCCCCCGGCGCCCTTGGCGCCCCTGGCGGCCGGCGATGAGCGAGGTGCTGCGGATCGGGGTGCTCGGGGCGGCGCGGATCGCGAGGAGCGCGCTGATCGAGCCCGCGCGGCTGGTGCCGTCGGTCGCGGTGACGGCCGTCGCGACGCGGGACCCGGGCCGCGCGCAGGCCTTCGCGCGGCAGCATGAGATTCCCTCCTCGTACGGGTCGTACGAGGAGCTGCTCGCCGCCCCTGACATCGACGCGGTCTACGTGCCGCTGCCGAACTCGCTGCACGCGACGTGGACGCTGCAGGCGATCGACGCGGGCAAGCACGTGCTGTGCGAGAAGCCGTTCGCGTCGAACGCCGCCGAGGCGCTGACGGTGGCGGCCGCGGCGGAGCGGTCGGGCCTGGTCGTGATGGAGGCGATGCACTACAGGTACCACCCGCTGGTGCGCCGGATGGCCACGGTGCTGGCGGACGGCGCGATCGGGGTGCCGTCGCACGCGCAGGCGTGGACCTGCTGGCCCGTCGAGGATCCTGGCGACATCCGGTACGACTACGGGCTCGGCGGCGGAGCGCTGATGGACGGCGGCTGCTACGCGATCGACTGCCTGCGGCTGGTCGGCTCGGCGGCCGGCGCGGGCGACCCGTCGGTCCCCGCGGCGCTCGCCGACCCGATGCCCGATCGCGTGACGGACCGGGCGATGGCGGCGCGCGTCGCGTTCGCCTCCGGCCTGACGGGCTGGTTTGAGTCCGCTTTCACCAGGGACGGGGAGTTCCTCGCCGACGTCCACGTCATCGGGTCCGAGGGAACGCTGTGGCTGCGGAACTTCGTGCGGGCGCACGAGGGACGGCTGATCGTGACCCGCGGCGGGTCAGCGGTGAGCGACGAGCGGGGCGCCGACCTGCCCGCCGCGGGAACCGGCTGGGTGAACCCCTCGGCCGACACGACGTTCGCGTGGCAGCTGCGCGCGTTCGCCGCCGCGGCACTCGACGGCGAGCCGTTCCCGACGACCGCGGCGAGCGCGGTGACGACCATGCGCCTGATCGACGACGCGTACCAGGCGGCGAGGCTGCCGATCCGCGAGTTACCTGGCGCTGCCGTCAAGGAGCACCCTCGCGACGAGCCGGGGATCGTCGGTCATCGGCACGTGCCCGCAGCCGGGCAGCGGCACGAAGCGCGCGTGCGGCAGCCGCCGCATCGCGACGCGGGCCTGGCTAGGCCGCAGCAGCCGGTCCCTGTCGCCCCAGCCGATGGTCACCGGGACGCTGGCCGGGATCGTTTCCGTGAAGGTCGCGCGGTCGTTAAGGATCGCGTCGACCGCGTCCCTGGCCCGCAGGAAGGCCAGCGCGTCAGCCACCGCGTGTTCCGGGGTGATGTGCGACGGCCTGGCGACGAACGCGGCCTGCGTGACGCCGCAGGTGAGCGGGATGCGCGCCAGCGCGAGGACCAGCGGCCGGGCAGCCGCGCCCGCCCGCTGCGCGAACCTGAAGGCCGCCCTCGCGTAGCCGTACTGCCACGGGTTCGCCCAGAAGCCGGCCGGGGACAGCCCCGTGACGGTAGCGGCCCTGCCGCGCGCCCCCGCCGCCAGCGCGAGCGCGCCGCCCAGCGAGTTGCCCGCGACGTTCGGGCGGTCCAGGCCGAGCGCGTCGAAGAAGGCGATGATCTCCTCGGCGACGGCGCGGATCGCCGGCCGGCCCGCGGTCCGCAGCGGCGGCGATTCGCCGTGGCCGGGCAGGTCCACCATGATGACGGTGCGGTGCGGCGTCAGCAGGTCGAGAACCGGCTGCCACGCCTGCCTCCGGTGCCCCACGCCGTGCAGCAGCACCAGCGCCGGCCCGGTCCCGTGCCGTTCGTAGGCCAGGCCCCGGGCCGGCGCGACGCCTCCTGAATTGGCGGTGTGGCCCACAGGCGCGAATCTATTGGCGGTGTGGGCCACACCGCCAATAGGCGACCGTTACGCGGCGGGCTTTAAGACGGCCGAGGGACGGGTGGGGTCAAGGAGGTGCGGGGCTTGAGGCGGACGAGTGGCCCTGGGCGGGTCACGGCGCCGGGTGACGCGCGCTCGCGGCTAGACGCCTTCGCGGTGGGCGATGGCGGCGGCTTCCGTGCGGCTGGCGGCGCCCAGCTTGGCCAGGATGTTGGAAACGTGCACGCTGGCGGTCTTCGGGGTGATGAACAGCTCGCTGCCGATCTCCCTGTTCGACAGGCCGCGGGCCAGCAGGCGGAGCACCTCGCGCTCGCGGTCGGTCAGGGCGGCGACCGGTCCGGCGGCGCCGCGCGTGCTCCTGGCCGGACCCACGTCGAGGCGGGCGCGGCGGGCCAGGTCGTCAAGCGCCGCGGCGAGCGGGGCGGCGCGCAGCCGGGCGGCGGTCTCGGCCGCCGACCGCCACGCCGTGGCGGCGTCCTCGCGGCGGCCGGCCGCCGCGAGCGACTCGGCGAGCCGCCACTGGGCCCGCGCGGTCTCGTATACGTACCCGGGGCCGAACGCGTCGAGCACCGCCTCCCAGGCGGCGGGCGTGTTGCAGCCGCGGGCCCGTTCGTATTCGGCCAGGCAGCGGGCCAGGCTGCCGCGACCCTCGGGGCCGAGCCGCGCCTTGGGCCTGGCCGGGTAGCTGGCGCCCTCGCGGGCCAGGTCGACCAGGGCTTCGGCGCCGGCGACCTCCGCCGCCGCGCCGTCGAGGTCGCCTCCGGCCCGCAGCGCGGAGGCCCTGTCCGCGTGCGCGGCGATCGCGACGGCCGCCACCCGCAGCACCGACGGGCTGTGCGACGGCCACGAGTCGGCGCTGATCGCGGCCTGCGCGTGCGCCAGTGCGAGCGTGGTGTCGCCGTCCCACAGCGCCTGCTCGGCGAGCAGCCCGCGCCCGATGTAGGCGACCATCATGTCGTCCCAGAATGGCTCGAGCCAGGTCCGCCGCTCGGCGGCGGTCGCGCTGCCCCTGGACACATCGATGAACAGGGCCATCGCCGAGAGCACCGCCTCCGGCTCGCTGGTGACCCGGACGGGGAAGCCGTCGGCGAGCTCCTGCGCGTGGTCCCACTCGCCGAGGGCGTAGTGCGCCTGGAAGTGGAGATGCTGCAGGTCCATGCCGAACGGCGCCAGCCCGAGCCCCTCTGCCTCCGAGCGCAGCACGCCCACGTGCGCGACACGGGCCGCGTCGTGCAGCTCGCCGCGGATCAGGTGCTCGTGCGCCAGGTTGAACGCGGCGCGCAGCTCCACGCCGAGCACCCGGGCCGCGGCGGCCTGCTCGAACGCCGCGGTGAACATGCCGATCGCCTCGTCGGTGCTGCCCGCCCTGTTGCTGAGCTGGCCGATCGTGACCAGCGCGTCCGCCTCGACAGACCGCGCGCCCGACTCCCCCGCGACCTCGCGGGCCCGCCGCGCCCAGTCCAGCGCCTCGCCGTCGTCGTGAGCCACCATCAGCGCGATCGCGTACGTCGCCATCGCCCGCGCGAGGTACCAGGTCGGCGGGTCCTGCGGCGTCTCGTGCACCGTGTCCCTGGCGACCGTGAGCGCCTCGGTGAACCAGTCCCTGTTCTCGCTCTGCAGCAGGTAGTAGGCCAGCCGCTCCCCGACACGGCTGAGCAGGCTGGGGTCGTCGTCGATGACGGCACCCGGCTGCTCGGCCTGCCCGGCGAGCAGGGTGCGGATCCGCCGCAGCAGGTGCACCGCGCGCGGCACGTCGCCGCTCGCCGCCGCCGCGAGCGCGGACCGCAGGCCCAGCTTGCCGCGGCTCATCTCGGCCAGCAGCTCCGCGTCTGGCACCCGGTCCCAGAGCGCGAGCGCCTGGTCGTAGTGCTGGTGCGCCTCGGCGGGCGCGCCGATCCTGTGCGCCTCCTCCCCGGCACGGATCGACGCGGTGAACGCGCCGGGCACGTCGTGGCTGGCCAGGCTGTGGTGCGCGAGCTCGGCCGCCGCGCCTGGCACGCCAGACAGCAGCGCGGCGAGCCGCGCGTGCAGCCGGGTCCGCTCCCCGGGCAGCAGGTCGTTGTAGACCGCCTCGCGCAGCAGCGCGTGCCTGAAGGCGTAGCCGTCCGCGCCGTCAGGGACGAGCAGCTGGTGCGCGACCGCCTCGCGCACCGCCTCGTCGTAGCGGCCCTCAGGCAGCGCGGCCGCGGCCCGGACCAGGTCGTCGGACGCTCGCCGGCCGGCCACCGCCGCCGCGCGCAGCACCAGCTGGGCCGCGTCGGACACCAGCTCCACCCGGGACATGAGCAACCCGGCGAGCCCGGACGGGAGCGCGCCCGACGGCCCTGACGCCGTGGTGGCGGCCAGCAGTTCCTCGGCATAGTACGCGTTGCCCTCGGCCCGCTCGACGATGTGGTTCAGTGCGGCGGCCGGGAGGAGGCCGCGCCCGTTCCGAATGGAGGAAAGATGCTCAGCCAGCGCGGACGGGGGCAGCGGGCCGAGCTCCACCTGCACCACCGACGGCAGTCGTTGCAGGTCAGCCAGCACCGGCCGGAGCGGATGGCGGCGGTACAGGTCGTCGGTGCGGTAGGTGCCGATCGTGGCGACGCGCTCGCGGTGCAGCATGCGGAGCAGGAACGTGACCAAGTCGCGGGTGGTAGCGTCCGCCCAGTGCAGGTCCTCGAGGACCAGCAGCACCGGAGCCTCGTCCGACAGCTCGGCGAGCAGGCCGAGCATCGCACCGAACATCTGCTGTTTCGTCAGCCCGGACCAGTCGGACTCCCGGTCATAGCCGCCGTCGCCGTCGGGCAGCAGCATGGCCAGCACCGGGCGCGTCTTGACCGCCGCCTCGAGGTCGGGTTTGGCGGTGCGCAGCGCGTCGGCGAACGGCAGGTACGGCACGCTGTCGCCGATCTCCGCGCACTGTCCGGTGAGCACGGTGAAGCCCCGGCTCGCGGCCCGGGCCGCCACCTCGGCGACCAGGCGCGACTTACCGACCCCCGCGTCGCCGCCGACCAGCGCGGCGACCGCATGGCCCGCCGCCGCCTCGTCCAGCAGGCTGGTCAGCCTGCTGAGCTCGGCGGCGCGGCCGACTAGTGTCGCCATGTCTCTATTATCCGTGCTGCGCCGACATTCCTCCGAATCAATTAACCTCGCAGGTATGGAGAAGGTGAGCCGGACAGAAGCGCAGTGGCGCGAGCAGCTCACGCCCGAGGAGTACCGGGTGCTGCGGGAGGCGGGAACCGAGGCGCCGTTCACCGGTGAGTACACCGACACCGAGACGACCGGGGTCTACCGGTGCCGGGCGTGCGGGGCGGAGCTGTTCCGTTCTGACGCCAAGTTCGAGTCGCATTGCGGGTGGCCGTCGTTCTACCAGCCGACGTCGTCCGACGCCGTCACGCTGATCGAGGACAGGTCGCACGGGATGATCCGGGTCGAGGCGCGGTGCGCGCGGTGCGACTCGCACCTCGGGCACGTGTTCACCGGCGAGGGGTACCAGACGCCGACCGACGAGCGGTGGTGCATCAACTCGATCTCGATGACCCTCGAGCCTGTCGAGCCGGCGCAGTCGTAAGCGTGTCTCACTGGTCGCTGCCTGACTCGTAGCGACGGTTGCGCTTGACCTGGGCGCGGCGGCGCTTGGCGTCCAGGCGGCGCTCGCGGGCCCCGCGGGTCGGCCTGGTGGCGACGCGCGGCGGCGGCGGCGGGGCGATGGCCTCGCGCAGCAGCGACGCCAGCCGGGCGCGGGCCGCCTCCCTGTTCATCAGCTGGCTGCGCTCGTTTTCCGCCGCGACGGTGACCACGCCGTCGGTGAGCCGGCTCGACAGCCGCTCGAGGGCGCGGCTCCGCTCCCGTTCCGGGAGGGTCGGCGAGCGCAGCACGTCGAACGACAGCTCGACGCGGCTGTCGGTGGTGTTGACGGACTGGCCGCCGGGACCCGACGAGCGGGAGAACCGCTCGTGCAGCTCGCCTGCCGGGATCACCAGCCAGCTGTTCACGCGAAGGTCACCGGGCATGACCTCTAGCATGGCCGGCGCGGCCACGTATCCCGAATCGTGATCTGGCGGCGCAACCGGCCAGGCGCGGGCTGCCGTCCAAGGGGCATGCGAAAGACGCGCACCGCCGCTGTCGCGGCGCCCCGCCGCCGCCTGCTGCTGCTTGCGGCACTCCCGGCGGGACTGGCACTGATCTCGATGGCCGCGCTGGCCGGCTGCTCCGGCGGCAGCGCCTCCTCGGCCTCCTCGTCCGCTCCGGCGATGGGCGCCCCTGATGCCCACGCCGCCAACGGCGCCATCGGCTCGCAGGCTGTCGCCGGGGCCGCCAGCGCGGCGTCCGGTTCTAAGAGCGCGGCCGGGACCGGCGGCGCGGGGCAGGACGCCTCGGGCGCCCGGCTCGCGCCAGCCGGCCAGCAGCTCATCTACACCGCGCAGCTCACCGTCCGCGCCCGGGACGTCGACAACGCGGTCTCCCAGGCGACGTCCATCGCGACGGCCGTCGGCGGCTACATCTCTTCGGAGAACGCCAGCAGCGACCCGGCGCAGCCCAGCCAGTCCCTGGCGACCGTCACGCTGAAGATCCCGGTGGTGGTCTACCCGACCACGCTCAGCCAGCTGTCGGGGAACGCGCTCGGCACGCGGCTTTCCCTCACCCAGCAGACGCAGGACGTGACCCAGCAGGTCGCGGACGTCAGCAGCCGGGTCGCTTCTGACGAGGCGGCGATCATCCAGCTGCGCGCGCTGCTGTCCCACGCCGGGAGCGTCGGTGACCTGCTCAGCGTGCAGAACCAGATCAACTCTGAGGAGTCCGACCTGGAGGCTATGCAGTCGCAGCAGAACGCGCTGAACCACGAGACGGCGTACGCCACGGTCACGCTCACGATCATCGGCCCGAAGGCCGCGGTGGCACCGAAGCCGAAGCCCGCTCCCCCGCCCGGGCTGGTCAACGGCCTGGCCGGCGGCTGGCACGCGCTCCGGGTGACGGTGTCCTGGCTGCTCGCGATCATCGGCGCCGTGGCGCCGTTCGCCGCGGTCGTCGCGGTGGCCGGCGTCGCCGCGCTCTGGGTTCGCCGCCGGCTCGCGGCCCGCGCTTCCCGCGCGGCGGGCAGCGCCGGCGGCGCGGACGCCTAGCTAGGCGCCGGCCCCGCCGGCGTCGTCGTCGGCGGGGCCGGCGGGGCCGTCGACGACGACGGCCGGCGTCCGCTCGAAGATGTAGTAGACGGCGACCAAGCCAGACAGGCCGAGGGCGACCTGGGGGCTGAGGAAGGCGAGGCCGACGATGACCAGGTAGACCAGGCCGCCGGACATGAACCTGATACGGGCCGCCCACCGTCTGTCCGGCGGCACGGGTACCCGCGCCCGCCCCTCCCCCATTGACCATTCCGCGATGCCGGAGAAGCCGGCCGACATCCCCGTAAGCACGATCCCGTACACGGCGACGGCGAGCTTGGCGTCGAAGCCGCCCGGCCCGAGGTACTCGGCCACCGTTCCGGTCGCGACCGGGATCAGCACGACGAACAGCAGCAGCACCAGGTTCAGGAACAGCAGCATCCGCGTGACGACCATGATGTTGGACAGCAGCTGGTGGTGGTTGACCCAGATGATGCCGATCGTGAAGAAGCTGATCAGGTACGCCGCGTAGCCAGGCCACTGCTGCGCCAGCAGGTGCGCGAGCGTCCCGTTGCCCGGGGGCTTGACCGTGAGGTTGAGGGCGAGCAAGGTGATGGCGACCGCGAACACGCCGTCGCTGAACGCCTCGAGCCTGCCCCTGTCCATCGTCGTTACGGGTCCGGCCCGGGCTATGCCAGGCCGGCGACGAGCTCCGCGGGCGGCTTGCGGCGCCCGGTGAAGAACGGGATCTCGACCCGGGTGTGCCGCCGCGCGTCCGCGCCGCGCAGGTGCCGCATCAGGTCGACGATCCGGTGCAGTTCGTCGGCCTCGAACGCGAGCATCCACTCGTAGTCGTTGAGCGCGAAGCAGGACACGGTGTTCGCCCGCACGTCCGGGTACTCGCGCGCCATCATGCCGTGCTCGGCGAGCATCCTCCTGCGCTCGGCGGGATCGAGCAGGTACCACTCGTAGGACCGGACGAACGGGTACACGCTGACGTAGGCCTTGGGCTCCTCGTCGGCGAGGAACGCGGGGATGTGGCCCTTGTTGAACTCGGCGGGCCGGTGCAGCGCCATCGCGGACCAGACCGGCTCGCTGGCCTGGCCCAGCCGTGTCCGGCGGAACCGCACGTACATCTCCTGCAGCTCGTCAGAGGTCGGCGCCACCCACCACAGCATGTAGTCGGCGTCGGCGCGCATGCCCTGCAGGTCGTAGCAGCCGCGCGTGACAATGCCCTTGCCCGCGGACTGGTCGAGGACCTCGGTCAGCTCGGCCGCCGCCTGCTCGCGATCGAATGCCTGGTCGCGCACCTTGAACACCGCCCACATCGTGTACCGGATGAGCTCGTTCAGGTCCCGCGCCTTAAGCCGCTTATCATCGTCTGCCACGGTTACGAATCTTAGTCCCTGCCGTCGAAGCGGCTGAGATGAGCGAGGACCTGCCGGGCGGCGGCCCTGGCGGTGGCGACGCAGGCGGGGATGCCGACGCCGTCGTAGGCGGCGCCCGCGACGGCGAGGCCTGGCTGCTCGCTGACGGCTGCGCGGATGGCCGCCACCCGGTCCAGGTGGCCGACGTTGTACTGCGGGAGCGCGCCGCCCCACCGGGTGACCCGCTGCGCGACGCTTCTTGCCGTTATCCCCGTGGCGTCGGCGAGTTCGGCGGCGGCGAGCGCCGCCAGGTCCGTGTCGTCGCGCTGCAGCAGCGCCGTCTCGCCGATCCGGCCGACGGAGCAGCGGACGACGTGCACCGGCGCGTGCGCGGCGAG
>Ga0070698_100008940_pt1 | contig 10776 bp, 7 predicted proteins | sample KBSK1502metaG_FD_65477 | JGI IMG/M metagenome (GOLD analysis project Ga0070698, IMG submission 65477) | Corn, switchgrass and miscanthus rhizosphere microbial communities from Kellogg Biological Station, Michigan, USA - KBS K1-50-2 metaG | ecosystem: Host-associated > Plants > Roots >... | reverse complement strand
AAGAGGAGCCCTTATGCCTTACGAATTAATCCTGGCAGAAACATACGGACAAGTGGGTCTCATTACCATCAATCGCCCGCAGGCGATGAACGCGCTTAACAATCAATTGATGCGCGAACTTATGGATGCGCTGGAAGCTTTCGATGAGAACGATGGCATTGGAGCGATGGTCATTGCAGGAAATGAAAAGGCCTTTGCCGCCGGTGCGGATATTAAAGAGATGGCTGATAGAACCATTCAACAAATGATGGACCGTGATCACGTGGCGGTCTTTGGCAGAATTCGCACGATCCGAAAACCTGTCATTGCCGCGGTCTCAGGCTGGGCCCTTGGAGCGGGATGCGAGATCGCGCTATCCTGCGATATGATCGTCGCATCTGAGTCAGCGAAGTTTGGTTTACCAGAGGTCACGATCGGCGTTATCCCCGGTGCAGGAGGTACGCAACGACTCACACATGCCCTGGGCAAAGCCCTCGCAATGGAAATGATCCTTAGCAACCGTACGCTGTCTGCACAGGAGGCTATGGGATTTGGGCTTGTGAATCGTGTTGTGCCTGTCAGCGATTTTCTAAACGAAGCCTTAAAATTTGCGGAGAAGATCGCTGGGCGCGCCCCTTTGGCTGTACGCGCCGCAAAGAAGATGATCAATCAGTCCTACGAACGTTTTCTCAGTGATGGGCTCGCGCAGGAGAAACAGGTCTTCTATAATTTGTTTGGCAGTGAAGATCAGAAGGAAGGCATGCAGGCATTCATCGAAAAGCGCAAACCGCAATGGAAGGGAAAATAGTCTGGTAGTCGAATGGTCTGGAGACGGCATGAAGATTACGCGGTTTGAAGACTTGCAGGCATGGCAACAGGCGCGAGTGCTGGCGAATTTGGTGTACGATGCAACTGATCAAGGTAACTTCGCCAGGGATTTCAAATTAAGAGACCAGATCCGCGGTGCAGCTGGGTCCGTAATGCACAACTGCGCTGAGGGGTTTGACGCTGGTTTTGATAACGAATTTGTTGTGTTCCTAAAATAGGCCCGGCGTTCCGCAAGCGAGATACAATCACAAATCTATCTGACTTTGGATCGAAAATATGTGGACGAATCGGCTTTCAAGCAAACTTATGACAAGGCAACTGAAGCCAAAAAGATAATCAATGCTCTCATTGCATATCTCAGAAGAAGCAAGCAAGGAAAAAAGCCCGCCTAATCCAGTTAGCTCTGACTACGCGACTAAGAGACTACTGGACTACTTGACTGGAATCATTTATGTTGACTTATGCTGAATTACAGTCTGCTTTTGAATCATTGGGTCTTGCTAATCATCCTGTCATCGCGCACTCATCCATCAGGAGATTCGGTGATGTGGAAGGCGGCGCAGCGACCATCCTGCATGCCCTGCTAACCTCTTCAAACGGGTTGATCATGCCCACCTTTACATACAATACCATGGTCACGCCTGAAGTTGGACCTCCCAATAACGGCATAAAATACGGCATTGATCGCGACAATAACAAAAGGTCTGAACCTTTTCAAATTACCATGCCTCCAGACAAAATGATGGGCATCCTGCCGTGGATATTACTGCAACAGCAAGGTTCCATCCGCACGCCGCACCCGATCCTGTCGTTCGGCGGCCTGGGCGCGGATGCGGCCCTTGCTACGCAAACTCTTTATGAGCCGCTGGCTCCCATCGGCGCGCTGGCTGAACAAAATGGATGGGCTGTCCTGATCAATGTGGACCATTCCGTGAACACAAGCATTCATTATGGGGAAAAACTGGCGGGACGCAAACAATTCATCCGTTGGGCATTGGCTGGCGACCGCGTTGTGGAATGCCCGGGCTACCCCGGCGATTCGACCGGCTTTTTTACCATCGAAGATTATCTCAAACCAGACATACGCCGCGTGGATATTGGGGAGGGCTTTATTCAAGCTGTGCCGCTCAATAGATTGTTCGACGCCGTGCAGGAACTGATTAAAAACAATCCGCTCGCCTTGCTATGCGAGCGGACGGATTGTGAGAGGTGTAATGCAGTGAAGGGTTACTGAAACGTGATCTCCTCCACGCGCCAGCTCTCCTCGCCCATCAACTTCTTCATGCGGTCGAGCATTTCGGAGCAGACCCGCGTCGTATCATTGGGGAAATCGATCAGGTGTCCCGAACCATTCTCAAAGATCTGAAAACTGAAACGGTCGCGGCCGTGGAATGAGATCAATGTGCCATACATCGTTTTGATCCTGCGTTTATCGCGTTCCTTATCACCCGTCGAGCGCAGCATCACCGTGATCTGTCGCGGCGGATGCTCCTTATCTTTTTCCTCCTTCGCCAGCGGAATATATAAAGATGGCGGAATGTGAACAGATTCGGTTGGGATGGGCTCTACAGGCTGGACTAATAACGCTTCACGCGACACTACAAGCGGCTCCCGTTCAGTATCAATTGATTCAACTGACGTCTCTACCGTCTCCTCTACAAGCAGAGCTTCCAACGGACTAGACTCGCTGATGGGTCTGTGGTCAACTTTTGGCTCGGGGCGCGCGGCGATCTGTGCGTTGTCAAAGGATGGTTGCCATTCATTGTCCCAGTCTGCGGGGAAATTATCAGGGGGAGGCGGCATATCCTCAAAGTCTGCGTCTGCCATGTAGGCTGGCGCGGCCTCTGCAATTTGGCGGCTGGGCAGCGGGAAACCCGGCTTAACAGGCATCTTCTTTTGCAGAGGCATGTTTTGCGTGGGCTGTTGAGGCGCTAGTACAACGGGAGCAGGCGTCGGCTTCGCGAGAGGCGTGTCTATTATGGCAGGAGACTCGTCCAGCGATTCAAGAATCTTGATCTCCGTGCGGATCGTATCCACTAAAATTTTTGGCGGCGTACTGTTGGTATCCACTTTGCCTTCGACGATGATGATGCGACCGACCGTAAGCTGTTCGCGGTTCTTCTCCCAGGTGCGCGGGAAAAGCACAAGTTCAATGTTGCCCTGAATATCTTCAAGTGTCACAAAGCCCATCGGCTTGTTACTTTTGGTCATGTACGGACGCACGGTCGTGATGAGACCCGCCACGCGCACCTTTTCTTCATGCTGTGCTTCGCCAAGCTGGCCCGAGAAATAACTGACGATGCGGGCGAAGGTTTGCTGGTAAGGTGTGAGCGGATGATCTGAAATGTAAAGGCCGATAAGTTCGCGTTCCCAGTTGAGCATCTCGCGCTTATCCACGTTATTGACATCTGGGAGAGTGATCTCATCCACAACACCAGTCACCGCGCCGAAGAGACTCATCTGTCCTGCCTCCGCCGCACGGAAATGATTGCTGCTGATCGAGATAACGCGGTCAATTGAGGCAAGCAGCGCGGCACGGTTGCCAAACGAATCCAGCGCGCCCACTTTAACAAGGCACTCCAACGCGCGCTTGCCCACCGCCCGCAGATCAACGCGGCGCGCAAAGTCATTGAGATCCTTGAAAATACCGTTCTGTTCGCGTTCTCTCAGGATCAATTCAACCGCAGCCTCGCCCACGTTCTTCACTGCGCCAAAGCCAAAGCGTATGTTGGGTAATTGACTGAAGTGGCCGTTTTCGGATGAGATTTTGCTATCAATATCTTCGATCGCAAAATCCCAATGAGAGGCATTGATATTTATTGGCAGAATGGGCACACCCATCGTGCGCGCATCTGCTACATAGAATGCGACCTTTTCAGTAATGCCCGCATTTGCGGAGAGCAGGGCGGTCATATATTCAGCAGTGAAATGTACTTTGAGATACGCGGTTTCAACCGCGATAACGCCGTAATCTGCGGCGTGACCCTTTGGGAAACCATAACGCGCGAATGCTTCCCAATCATCAAAAATTTGATTCGCTATCGTCTCGGGAATATCTCTCTCTTTGGCGCCGGTCACAAATCTTTGCCTATGTTTCACGAGCACATCTGCTTTTTTCTTTGCCACCGCTTTTCTTAGATCATCTGCCTCGGAGGCAGTGTATCCGCCCAGGTTCATTGCGGTGTACATGATCTGTTCCTGATAGACAGTGATTCCGTAGGTCTCTTTAAGAATAGGTTCAAGCAAAGCATGACGATACTCCACTGGCGCTTCGCCATGCATACGCGCAATGTAATCCGGGATGAAGGCCATGGGGCCCGGACGATATAGCGCCACCATGGCGATGATATTATCCAGCGTCTTGGGTTTCATCTGAACCAGATAACGTGTCATACCTCCCCCTTCCACTTGAAAGATCCCAGCGGTTTGCCCATTACCCATGATTTCAAAGGACTTCGGGTCATCCAGCGGAATATTATTCAGATCGAATTTAATGCCATGTCGTTTCTCGATCAGGTCGCAGGCCTTTGCCATGACGGTTAACGTGATGAGCCCAAGGAAATCCACTTTGAGCATGCCAAGCGAATCGAGAATACCCATTTCAAATTGCGTGACCGTCTTGATGGGCGTCTCTTCTGAATTCGACGTGGGACGATGCAAAGGCAGATATTCAACCAATGGCTGATCAGAGATCACTACACCGGCAGCATGCGTGCCAGCATTGCGCACCGTGCCTTCCATTCGGGTGGCAATATCGATCAACTCATGCAGATGTGCCTGTTCCTTATAGATCTGTTTAAACTCAGGCACTTCGAGCGCGTCCTGCATGGTGACGGTGCGGCCCGAAACGAACGGCACCAGTTTTGCAACGCGGTCGACTTCAGGCAGGGGGATATCCATCACGCGGCCCACATCGCGCAGGGCGGCTTTCGAGCCCATGGTACCAAACGTAATGATCTGCGCCACTTTGTCACTGCCATATTTGCGCGTGCAATATTCAAGCATCTCACCGCGGCGGTCATCGCGGAAATCAAGGTCAATATCGGGCATCGAGATACGGCCTGGATTCAGGAATCGCTCGAACAACAGGTCATGCTGGATCGGATCCACCAGCGTGATCTCGAGCGCATACGCCACAATGGAACCCGCCGCCGAACCGCGCGCGTTGTACCAGATGCCATTTTCGCGTGCGTACCGACACAGATCCCATACGATCAGGAAGTAGGCGCCGAATCCCATTTTGTTGACGACGCCCAATTCGTAATCGATCCTCTCGCGGACCTGTTGACTCGTAGCGCGATCTCCGTAGCGTTTCCTCGTCCCTGCATCGCACAGGTAACGGAGGTATGATTCGGTTGTGTATCCTGCAGGCACAGGAAAATCCGGCAGGTGATAGCCCTTGAAAGACAAGTCCACGTTGCAGCGTTCAGCAACAAGCAATGTGTTGGTCAATGCTTCAGGCACTTCTGCAAAGAGCCGACTCATCTCTGCTGGGGTGCGCAAATAATAAGAATCGTCAGACATGCGCATACGGTCTGGGTCAGAAAGAAGCGTCTGAGTCTGAATGGCGAGCAAAACATCCTGCAAACGCGAGTCATCCTGATTAATGTAATGGACATCGTTCGTGGCAATAAATTTCGCCGAGTAACGTGCCCCCATCTCCACCAGCTTGCGGTTCAAGTCTGTGATCTCTTTGATATTGTGTTGCTGCAGCTCCACAAAGAAGCGGTCCTTGCCGAAGACATCGTAATACCAATTCATGCGCTTCACGGCTTCTTCGGGTTTGTCATCCATCAAGGAGCGCGGAATCTCGGCGGACATACATCCGGAGGTGCAAATGATGCCTTCGGAGTGAGCCGCTAAAAAGTCATGATCGATGCGAGGGTAGTAGTAGAAGCCATCCAATTGCGCGGCAGACGAGATCTTAAGCAGGTTCTTATATCCGGTCTCGTTTTCTGCCAGCAATAACAGATGCGATGAGCTACGGTCCAGTTTGGAGTCGCGGTCTTTCATCGTGCGCGCCGAGAGATAGGCTTCCACCCCAATGATCGGCTTGATCCCCTCTGCGGTGGCGGCTTTGTAAAAGTCCATGACCCCGAACATGGTGCCGTGATCCGTAATGGCGACGGCTGGCATCTCCAGTTCCTTGACGCGCTTGATGAGCTTCTTGATGTTCGAGAAACCATCCAGCAGGGAATATTCTGTGTGAACGTGAAGATGTGCGAAGGACATGGGCTGAGAAGATTATAGCACGCATGTTCAATTATCAATCTGGCGCTTGGCTTAAAAAATCATGGCTCCAAATTTTGTTTATCTTGTGAAATATTTTTTCGAGCCTGCCAAGTTGAAATAAGTACAACTGCTGTCAGCGCTAATAAAATTATAGTGATCCCCGAAAAAGGCGTGAGCAGAATGGAATGATACTCCAGGAAAAATAATCCCCACATGGGGCCAAGAAGCGCAACAAAGAAAAATATGCGGCCATCTGCCAGAGTTAATCGTTCGTAGGCGCGCCATAAATTATGAGGAACAACACGCGCTGCCATATTGCCAAGAATAAGCCCGAGTGTCACTGCCGCGATCTCGAGCCAGATGGATGACCCAAGCTGCAGATAATATCTGATAAATACCAGTGGGAGTATAAAAAAGTAGCCCACATTGAATCCGATGGCAGCTCCCTGATATGTATAGAGACGCACGAGTTTTGAACTTGCAGAGTTCTGTTGCTTCCAATATTCGTTATCTTTGGTATTGACTAGCAGACCGATTAACAGCGGAATCGCCAATGTTCCAGCGATATACATCTGCATGGCGATCACACTACTTTGACGATCCTCAAAAGGCCAGCGCAGAGATGGCGCCATTAGCCACCATGCCAACCACCAGACCCAAATCCAGTTGACATCGGCAAGAGAGAGTGACCAGTTGTCGGCCGCTTTTCGCATAAAAGCCGCCAACTGACGCGGCCAAGTGGGACGTGGACCCTCTTCCACTCTAGTGATCAATTCCTGGTATTCATCTTCAGATATGGAGAAGAGATTTTCCAGCAGAAGTGCAAACAACGATCTTGTTGAAGTATTTTGTTTAGGTGTTGGCGGTTCAACATTGATTTTCTCTGTGATTTCCCCAAAGACTTCCTGTTTCTCATCGTCATCAAAGGCACGGTAGTTTCCCGCTTCCAATAGTTGATTGGCATCCTTGAGAGTCCCCAAGCCGTCACACTTGTGCAGAACTTTGATCAAAGCGATCAAAACATTACGGTCTTCTACACTGATTTTATTTTCCCCTCGCTCCCAGTTGCTCACTGCTGCGCCGCTAAATCCAAAATCCCCCATTTCATGACCTATTAACTCACCCAAACGTTCCTGTGAAAGTCGCCGGTTCAGACGCTTAGGGTCATTGCTGGCTTGTCGAAATGTGCGCAGGATTTCACCAAATGTAGGTGCCAACGATTAATTCCTTGACCTAATGATCACTTAAGAAAATTCAAGCAACGCTTGTGGCTTTTCATCTCATAGGGTTGTATAAAGTATTTATCAATGTAACTCATTCAAACCCAGCACCTTAAAAACTAAATAGACTCTTTAGATTCCCATATCACCTGTATGCGCGTGCCCTGACCTGGCTTGGCATCGATATCTACTTGCGCACCAATCAAGCTGGCGCGCTCATGCATGCCTGTTAGACCATAATGCTTGCTTGCATGCGTATCGTCCAGGTTGGGGCTGGATTCAACCTCGAAACCGACTCCATCGTCTTCCACAGTCAGTTCGATCTTTTGGCGAGATAACTTCCCAGTGGTCCTGATGGTTTTCGCATGTGCATATTTTAGGGCGTTCCCACAGGCTTCCTGCACAATACGATACAGGTGGTTCTCCACATTATCAGGATAGCGACATTCCTCACCTGACTGAATATCCACCACGATCTTCACATTTTCCCTGTTCCGTTCAGACAGGCCATCTGCCAGATCTTCAAGAGCAGTCTTGAGGCCAAAGGTAAGTGCGGGGGGGCGCAGCTCCGTGACGATCTCTCTGAGTCGTTCAGTGAGCGCTTCAAAAGCCTGTTGGAATTCCGGCGAAAAGACAGGCGCATCCTCACGCATCAGCAATGCGGCCATCTCGTTCATGACGCTGTCGTGCAGGTCGCGCGAGAGCCGGAGCTTCTCCTGTTCATAGCGGTCGATGTTTCCTTCATACATTAACTTGAGACGCTCGGTCTGCAGAATATTGCTCAACGCGATGGCGGTCTGGCTGGCAAGCGATTGCAGGATCGGGATCTCCAGTTGGGAATAGATGTCGTCCGGGTCGCGGCGTCCGAATAGCCAAAAGCCATTGGTCTCATCACCAAGTTTGAGGGGCAGAATGAGGCGGATCCATGAATAGGGCTGGTAACTGTCCGCCAGATCAGGAGAACGATAAAGGCCAGGTTGAGTCAGCAGAGTGGGCATATCCTGCCCCTTGGGTATCTGCTCTTCATCCACTCCCAGTTTGGAAAGCACTTTCAGCGTTCCATTATCGGATCGGAGAAAGACAAACTGCCTTATCAGCAGGCTGGGCATGATCTCTAACTCGAGCACGCGAACCAGATCTGACAGTAGATCACTGGTGGTGATGCGCGCAGAGTATGTTTCCAGCAGACGTTTTGGAGGCAATCGAATCCCCAGCAACCAGCGATCCACAAAAGCTTGAAAAGATGGGAACCACAGAATTGTTACTATGGCAACAATTGCACCCATTATGATTGCAATGATGATGGTACTGCCGGGCGAGGAAGTTCGAATGGCTGTTACCACAATTAATGGAAGTGCAATAACACCCATCATGATAAGAAATAAATAAATTGAGATTATACGATTGAGACGAATTTCCAATCCACCCAACTGGCGGCGATAAACGCCATATACATAGGCGATAGGAATTAGAGGTAATCCCAACAACCCTGCTCCAGCGAGCGCGGGTATCGCAATAAATGCAGAAGCAATTCCAACAGCGATCGCAGGCAGAAATGCCAACAACCCAACCAGTATTAATAGACGAAGATCATTTCGCGCTTCTGGCTGAAAAACAAAGTGAGCAAAAAGAAGAAGCAAACTGCCGGTAACTGCCAACAGAAAGCCTGTTAGATAAAGACTCTGAGGCAGAAGTTGGAACCACTCCAGGGCTGACAAGATACTGGCAACCACATAACCAATGATCACGATGGGGCCAGAGAGTCTGGCTAATCTTCGGGGGAAAGACCAATGCAAATGCAAGTAAATTGGTACGCAAAACCAGATGCTCACCCTCAAAATAAGAGGACTACTCCAAATGTGATACATGGAGACCCCACTGCCAACAACCAACCAAATGGCTGTCAGGTAATTGAAACCGATCATTAGGAGCCAAATTTCATCTTTTGGCCTTAGCGCAAGGATGGTTGCGGTTCCCACCAGCCAAAAAACATAGACCAGCCACCCTTCACTGATTAACAAATCCAGGATTTCACCCCTATTAGGCCCGGGATATCTCCAGGGAATTACGATCTCCTGCCCAGCACGCTGGACAGTAAGCGGAACTATTTCATTTGTTTGAACATTTTCGAAAAGGCGCTTGCGATAATCCGACTTAAAGTCGCTCCACCGTAAAGTTCCCATTCGGATAATGCGATCATCTAACGCAAGCGCAGGCTGTGTAGTCTGTTCTACAAAAATATATCTAACAAAGCCATCAGCGTTTGGGCGAAACCCTGAGTAGGGATGTTCAAAGAACTTGGCATATGTATAGAAAAGAAGCACAGCCAGAACAAGCCAGGGAAGAACTTGTTCTGGAAGATTGCCCAATAAACGTCTGTTTCTGGTCATGGCTTCCTAAATTTGGTGGATAAAGAAGATAAAGACGTCACAGATTTACTCAGAAACCCAGGTTGAATTTTTACCAGAAGGAGGTGATGAATTCTCATTATACAGGGCGCATATTTAATGTACAAGATAAACAACCAAATCAGACTTTAAACAAAGGAGAACATCATGAAAAACTTTTATGACCTGCTTTTCACAACATCAAAGAATCAGGGTAAATATCTGGAGACGCTAGCACTGATCACTAAAGCCAGCCGGCTTCAGATGGATGCGGTCGCCAGCGACCTCGCCTGGCAGTCCTGGGATGCGCAATCCGCCAACACTGTGACTGCCTAGCTTCGACATCTTACAAAGACTGGTCGGGAGAATTCCCGGCCAGTCTCATTTGGAGAAAATCATGGACATTTATCAAACCACAACTGAATACCTATTGAAATTGCCGATCTTTGACTCCTGGCACGAGATCCAGTCCATTCTTCGACGCTCCGCAGCCACGCGTCCTCGTGACTGGGAACTACCGCTCATCACCTGCGAAGCTTTAGGTGAAGCGCGCGAAAAAGCGATTCCCGCCTGCGCCGCGCTGGCTTGCGCCCAGATCAGCATCATCCTGGTAGATGACATGCTGGATCATGATCCGCGCGGGGAATATCATCGCATTGGCAATGGCAGGGCCGCCAACTTTGCGCTCGCTTTTCAGGCCGCCGGCGCAGAAGCGCTGCTCGAAAGCGGAGCCAATATAAAGGTCAGATCTGAAGCGCTAATCAGTCTGAGTCAAATGATGTCTATCACTGCGTTCGGTCAGGATCTCGATATCCAAAATCCAGCGGATGAAAATTCCTATTGGCAGGTTGTGAAAAACAAAAGCGCGCCGTTCTATGGTTGCGCATTCCATCTCGGCGCGTTATTTGGTGAAGCAACGGAAGCTGCGGCCAGCGGATTGAAACGACTCGGTGAACTGTATGGCGAGATGATCCAGATCCATGACGATTTGAACGATACGATGGCCGTGCCCGCCAATTCTGATTGGCTGCAGGGACGCAAGCCACTGCCTATTCTTTTTGCGCAATCGGTGCAGCATCCCCGGCGCGCAAGATTTATGGAACTGTATCAGAACATATCCGCCGAAAATG
>Ga0070698_100008939_pt1 | contig 10776 bp, 8 predicted proteins | sample KBSK1502metaG_FD_65477 | JGI IMG/M metagenome (GOLD analysis project Ga0070698, IMG submission 65477) | Corn, switchgrass and miscanthus rhizosphere microbial communities from Kellogg Biological Station, Michigan, USA - KBS K1-50-2 metaG | ecosystem: Host-associated > Plants > Roots >... | reverse complement strand
CCGATTACCAAGGTGCAGCTGGTCAAGTATGCCGGCGCCTCCGGCGACTACAACCTGATCCACACGGACGACGAGACGGCGCGCAGCGTCGGACTCGAGGGCGTGATCGCTCACGGCATGCTGAGCATGGCGTTCCTGGGTGAGTACCTCTGCTGGCTGGCCGGGCCGGAATCGATTCGACGGCTCTCGGTGCGCTTTGTCGAAATGGTCCGGCCCGGGGACACCCTGACCTGCCGCGGACGCGTGAAGCAGCAGACCACGGGCAGCGCCGGGAGGCAACTTGTGCTCGAGGTATGGGCGGAGAATCAGCAAGCCGAACGGGTGACCGTCGGCGAAGCGGAGGTTCACATCGCATGAGCGGACGATTCGAGGGTCGCAGCGCGCTGGTAACCGGTGGCGCACGGGGGATTGGGGCAGCGACGGCCATGCGCTTCGCCGCCGAGGGCGCGAGGGTCGTGATCTCCGACCTCGATCTCGAACCGGCGGAAGCGGTCGCGGCGCGGATCCGAAGCGAAGGCGGAACGGCGCTGGCGGTCGCCTGCGACGTGACGGAGCGCCTCGCGGTGGAGGCGCTTGTGAATCGCGCCGTGCAGGCGTACCGCGGCCTGGACATCCTCGTCACCTGCGCCGGAATCCTCCGCGACAACTTGATTCACAAGATGACGGACACCGACTGGGACCTCGTCATCGACACCCATCTGAAGGGAACCTTCCTCTGCGCGCAGGCGGCGCAGCGAGTGATGGTGCCGGCGCGCCGGGGCAAGATGGTGTTCCTGTCATCCAATTCCGCGCTGGGCAACCGCGGGCAGGTCAATTATTCGGCGGCGAAGGCGGGCATCCAGGGAATAGCGAGGACGCTGGCGATCGAGTTGGGCCCGTTCAACATCAATGTCAACGCGGTCGCCCCAGGGTTCATCGAAACGCGGATGACGCAGGCGGTCGCGCAACGTACCGGGATCGACTACGCGGATTTGAAAAAGGCGGCCGCCGAACGGACCCCGTTACGGCGCATCGGCCAGCCAGAGGACGTTGCCGGCGTCATCACGTTTCTCTCCAGCGATGACGCCAGCTTCGTGACGGGGCAGACGATCTACGCCACCGGCGGACCGACCGTATGAAGGAGTGGTCATGAGCGTCGCGGCCGGCCAGCTCGTCGTCACCACCCGGCGCGGCCAGCTTCGCGGCCAGGTCACCGAGGGCGTGGCAGCGTTCAAAGGAATCCGCTACGCCGCGCCACCGTTCGGACCGAATCGGTTTCAGTCCCCGCGACCTTCGCAGTCGTGGGACGGCGTTCGTGACGCCATCGCCTATGGCGCCGTCCCACCGCAACCGCCCTACGTAGCGCCCTTTGACTGGCTGCTTGGTGATCAGGGCCGTGCGGGGGAGGACTGCCTCAATCTCAACGTTTGGACGCCGAACCCGAGCCGCGACCGTCTGCCAGTGATGGTGTGGATTCACGGCGGCGCCTTCATGCGGGGCTCGGGTGCGCTCGCAACCTATGACGGCGGCCGGTTCGCTCGCGACGGTGTCGTCTGCGTCACGATCAACTACCGGCTTGGGGCGGACGGCTTTCTGCACCTGGGGGACGGGACCGCGAACCGGGGGCTGCTCGACCAGGTTGCCGCGTTGGACTGGGTGCAGGAGAATATCCAGGCCTTTGGCGGGGATCCAGCGCGGGTCACGATCTTTGGCGAGTCGGCGGGTGCGTTCAGCGTCGCTACCTTGCTCTCGATGCCTCGCGCCAAAGGTCTGTTTGCGCGAGCGATCGCGCAAAGTGGGGCGGCGCAGCACACGAGCTCGGTGGCAACCGCCCAGATGGTCGGGCGCAACCTGGCCGACAAGCTCGGGGTAGCGCCGACGATGACGTCGATCGGGGCCGTTCCCCTCGAGCGACTCGTGGCGGCGCAGGCCGAGTTATCCGCGGAGCTCGCCGCCCGGCCGGACCCGGCTCGCTGGGGAGAGGTGGCGGCCAATGGAATGATGTTCGAGCCGGTCGTCGACGGCGAGGTGGTGCCGGCGCGGCCAATCGAGCGGATCGTCGCCGGCGCCGGTGCTGGTGTCGATCTCATGGTTGGCACGACCACGGAAGAGTGGCGCTTTTTCCTCGTGCCCGGCGGCGCCATCGACCGCGTCACCGATGACCGCCTGGTGACGACAGCCCGGGTCATGGGCCTGGATGTCGAGCGCGCGTTGCCGGTGTACCGCAGCTCCCGACCGCAGGCGACACCCGGCGACCTGCTCGGCGCGCTGATCACCGACTGGTTCTTTCGTGTTCCAGCGATCCGGCTTGCCGAGGCGCACGCGAGGAACGGCGGATCGCCCTATCTCTATGAGTTCGCCTGGCGCTCCCCGCTCTTTGATGGTCGGTTCGGAGCGGCGCACGCGCTGGAGATCGGATTCGTCTTCGACAATCTCGGACGCGAAGGCGCGATGACCCTGGCCGGCGATGCGCCGCCGCAGGCGCTGGCGGATGCGATGCATCGCGCCTGGGTCGCGTTCGCGACCAACGGGGCGCCGGGATGGTCGTCGTATGACGTACGCGAGCGGACGGTAATGCGCTTCGTCGCGACGGGCGGGACGGTCGTGATGGATCCGGCGGCCAACGAGCGCCGGCTCTGGGACGGCATTCGCTGAGTGGCTAGGGGATCGTGACGTCCTGCAGGGTGACCGGATTGTGGAGCGTGTAATCGAGCTCGTCTGACTGAGCCACTCCGACCGGCGTGATCACGTCCATCGCCTTCGGCACCGTGTTTGGATCGACCGTGCAGTGCGGGTCGACGCTGGCCGTCGCGCATACGCCGAACTGGAACGGCTGCGGCGTCGGCGCGAAGCTGCGCGCCTGGTCAGGACTGAAACCGTCCTGGCCGGTGAGGACGACCGTGAATCCCCATCCGGAAGCCGGCGTCCCGCCCAGGCTCGAAGTCGGCACACTGAAGGTGATGAAACGCGAGATAGCGTTGGCGCTGATCGACACCGTGCCCATCGTGGTTACGTTGGTGGCGTCGACGTAGCGCTGGCCGAACCCCTGGACTTCGATTAGCCGGCTCCAGGCCGCGCCTGATGCGATTGCATAGTTGCGTTGCGGGAACGACGCCGCCGTCGAGGTGTTCGCCGCAGCCGGATCGTGCACGTAGACATCGACCAGCTGCGCGCCGAGCGGGCTCCCGAAGGTGGGCGAGAGATCACGCACCTTCAGCTTGAAGGTCGTGGTCGCGCCATCTGGACTTTCGATGACGCGGAACTCTTGGATGTCGAACGCACCGGCGTGGAAGTTGTCTGACGTTGGATAGGCGTAGTTCCCGGGTCCGTTGTCATCAAAGCTCGGGTCGGTGAGGTCGAGAAGCAGGGCGCCGGGGGTGAAGTCGTAGACGACGCTGACCTGGGCATGCGCCGTGCTGCCCGTCGCGCTGGTCGCGACCACGTTCAGGACTGTTGTCCCACCGCTGACCTGCATCTGGATACTGAAGCTGCCGTCCGGCTGGGCCGTCGTGCTGGCGGTCGTGGTCTGGCTGTTCATGTCGGTGTTGGTGGCGGCAACGTCGATGCTGTTGCCGGCAACCGAGGTGCCGGCGACCGTCACGGTTGCCGTCGCCGTGGTTCCAGAGACGGCCGAGTTGTTCGCGGGGGCGGTCACGGTCAGCGAGGTCTGACCCTGCTGGTGAGTGACGTATCGATTGACGGTGTCGGCGGGCTGCTCGAGGATCCTGCCGGCCGCGAGGTCGCGCATCAGGCGGACGTACTGCGCGGCCGACCACGTAAGCGGCGAGGCGGAGCCGGCGGCACCGCCGTTGCGGAATCCGATCGAGGCTGTCGTCGGGTCCGAGCCGAAGGGCGACGCGCCCAGGTCGGGACCTTCCCAGACCTGCTCCGGGATGAGGCCGACGCCCGATGCGCCACCGTTCATCGCCTGCAGGCGGATGAGGGCTGTTGCAGCGGCACCGGTCGCGATCTCGTACTCGCCGCGCTCGCCGGCGAGCGCGGGCCACAGGTGCCCGGTTCCCTCGCCCGTCGGCGCCCATGGCCGTCCGTCACTGGCGCGATCGCCATAGCCGTCGCCGTTGTATCGGTGGAAGCCAGCGCCGGTCGAGGTATCGGCCTTGATGGTCGCGTCGACCACCGGCAGCGACTCCGCGATCGTCGGGTCCGAGGCGGACGTCAGGCCCAACCGCACCATCTCGAGGAATCCCTGGTCGATCACGGAGCGCTGGTCGAGTGTCGGGCCGCCGTTGCCGACGTTGTACGAGATCGCCGCGTTCGGATCGCCGGTCTTGGACAACCGGATGTAATACGGATGGGCGGCGAGCAACCGGTTGCTCGTCACCGCCCACCCGGGAAGGCTCCGCTGCCAGTCGTCGGCGACGCCGCGCGCGATGCGCGCGGTCTGGGTGTCGCCGTTGGCGTCGGCGAGGCCCGCGCCCGCGATAAGCCCCGCGACTTCCGCCGCAATCGTGGACGGTGAGTATCCGCTCTGTTCCTCCCAGCGCTCCACACCGAAGGCCGGGCCGTGCGCGATCACGAAGTCGATCGCGGGACGGATGTGGTTCTGGTAGAGCGTGGCATCCGTCAGGCCGAGCTGGCTGGCCATGATGAGCGGGTAGGCGGCTTCATCGAGCTGGCTCCCGAATGAGTCGGGCGCGACCTTGCCATTGAGCAGGCTGTTGCGCGGCATCGATCCGTCGGGCAGCTGTTGCCGATTCAACAGGAAGCTGAGGGCGTCGCGCGCCGTTTGCCCGTCGCCGTCCACCATCAGGCTGGTCCAGGCTTCGTAGAGGTCACGGGCGAAGACCTCGCGATACGAGCCGAAGAAAAGATTGTTGGGATCGCCGGCGGAAATCGCCTGGCCCCAGGGAGACGCGAGGCTGGCGACGATCGCGCCCGGGAAGGTCTTGTCCTCGCTCGCCTTGACCACGTTGGCGCTCATGTAGTACTCGTCCACGAGCTGTCGCCATTGCGGCCGCGTCGCCCCGCCGAAACTCTCGGGAGGGGCGGTCAGCGCCGCGTCGTAGGTGTGCCAAGCGGCACTGAAAGCCTTGCGTACCTGGCCGAACGGTGAGCCCAGGGTACCCTCAGCGGCCATAACGGCGTCGCTCTGTGTCGTGCCAAAGCCGAGCCCGAGCGCGAAATCGCCCCCGCTCGACAGATCGACCTGGGTCGTCTGCACCAGGTTGCCGTTGCTGGCCGAATCGTAGGTCACCCCCAGGGCGTGGGTGGCATCGAGCTGCACCTGCCCGTCACTGCCGGCGCCAGCGAACCCGTTGCTGATCTGCGTGAACGGGGTCGATGCATCCAGCGCGCTGTAGACCGGAACGGCGTAGTTGCGGTTGAACGCCTGGCTCGAGGTGCGCGTGTCGAACGCGATCGGCACGCTGTGCCCGGTCGACGTGTCGATGACGCCCGAATCACCGCCGCCGTTGCCCGATCCTCCACCGCCGTTGCCGTTGATGCTCGGGTCGTAGCGAACGTAGAGGTGATAATTGAGTAGCGTCCCGCTGAGCGGAACGAAGCTGCTGTGCATCAGGACTGTGTTGCGTGAGGGATCGGTCAGGTAGTCGGTCGTGATCTGGTAGCGGCCGCTCTTTGCGGTGCTGGTGACACGACAAACGAGCGATCGCGAATCGGGCGCGGTGACGGTGTAGGTCATGTCACGAGCCTGGAGATCCGTGAAGGTGAGGCCATCCGTCACGATGAACTGCAAGGTCTCGACGTTCGTGTTGTCGACCGTCGGGTAGTAGACGTCGCTGAGCACGCCGTTCGCGACCGTGTACCAGACCTTCGAACTCGCGTTGCGGGCGGTGCCCAGGCAATCTTTGCGGGCGAGGTCGAAATGTGACGGAGCGCCCGGACCATCCGATGCCGCGTGGGACGCCCATCCACCGATCGGCGAGAGCCCGGCCGGCAGCAAGGCCACGGCCAGGACAACCGCTATCCCCGCACTTCGAAGTCGACGTCTGCCCCTCGAGACCACGCCGCAGTACCCTCCTAACGCAGCCGGAACCCGCCTAGACTAGCAGGCTGGCGGAGGTCACGAAAGGCACATAACAACCTATAGGGTTGTGATTCGATAACTAAGAACGCGGGCGTCCGTTATATGGCCGATGACCCCCGTACGCGCGGCCCTGATCCTCACGATGCTGCTGCTGCTCGCCGCCTGCTCGCCGCAGGCCGTTAGCCCCTCCCCCACGGCAAGGAATCCCGCCCCACCGCCGTCCGTCGCGGCCACGCCGAGCCCGACTCCAAGCGCGATGCCGAGCGAGGTGACACCTCTGACGCTGTCAGCGATCCAGCGCCTGTCCCCACAGATCGGATACATCGCGGGTTGGACCGGAACCGGCCTTGGCCTGGCGAAGACCAGCGATGGCGGAGCCACGTGGCGGCGCATTCCCATTCCGGTTAGCCATCTCACGGCCCTGCGCTTCATCGACGAGCGCGTCGGCTGGGTAGGTGGTTTTGCTAATCGGGACGTACCACAGGTCGCCTGCCAGCAGGCCCCGCCGGCCGGGGCGCAGCCTTGCAAGGGCGTGGTCCTTCGGACCGAAGACGGCGGAAATAGCTGGCAAACGGTGCTCGCCATCCCGACCGATGGCGTCGTTGGCGAGCCCATCCTCCAAATTCAGGCTGTCGACGGGCAGCGCGCCTGGGCCCTCACCATCGATCAGTCACCGTGTCAGTATCCGTGCCTCTCGTACGTCCAGCGCACGACCGATGGCGGCAAAACCTGGACAGCGGTGCTCCATGGTCAGGTCGCCGCGATTCGCTTTGCCAGCGCCAGCCGTGGCTGGGCCGCGCTCGCAAACACGCCGAGTCCCGGAACAACTGAGGTCCTCGAGACAAGCGACGGCGGCTCGACCTGGGTAACCGGGCTGCGCACTACGAGCGGCGATGCATACGGCCTGGATGCCGCCACCATCTATACGGCCTGGCTGCTGACGCGCAACGGTGCCTACTGCAGCTCGAGCACCTGCTCCAATTACACCCTCTTCCGCACCGACAACGGTGGGCTGAACTGGTCCAACTTCGGCAATCCAAAGGATTTCATTACGGGCTGCTCGCCGGGTGGCCATCTTGCCGGCCCACTCTTTGCCAGCACGGGACGCGGCTGGCTTGGCTTGAACACCGGCGCCGGCGGCGCGAACGTCGGCCCCACCGGAATCCTCAAGTCGGAAGACGGCGGCCGGACCTGGCGCTGTGCGACGACACCTCGGGAGACCGGCGTCATCAGCGCGGCCGACCCCCTACACGTGTGGGCTGCCAGCATTGACCAATCGACGGCGCTTTACACGACGGAGGATGCCGGAGCTACGTGGCATCTCCTCAACTTGAACTCCCTCCAGTCGCCATAAGACGCATGCACGAAATTTGACACGGGAGGCGCCAATGTGCAACTGTCTAGTTGCACATGAATGACGCGGTGTTCGTTGCATTGGCGCATCCGACTCGTCGACGGCTGCTCGAACGCCTGGCAACGGGCCCGACGTCGGCGACCGGGCTCGCTGCGAGGTTCCCCCTCACCCGCCAGGCCGTCGTCAAACACCTGGGGGCGCTCGCGGACGCGGGGATGGTCGCCAAGCACCGCCATGGACGCGAGGTCCGCTACCAGCTGGAAAGCGCCCCACTCGGGGAGGCGAGCGATTGGCTCACGACGCTTTCGGCGCGTTGGGAGCAGCGCCTGCTGCAGCTCAAGCGCTTTGTCGAGGAGCAACAGTGAGCGAACCAGCGCCCGAGATCCGTCACAGCGTATTCATCCGCGCGCCGCGCGCGAAGGTGTGGGCGGCGTTGACTTCCGCCCAAGCGATGGATGCCTGGTGGGGGACGCGCGGCAGTGAGATCGACCTCCGACCGGGCGGAAAGCTCACGCTCCGCTGGCGAGGTTGGGGACCCGAACGGGACATGAACGCCGATCGGGAATGCGACGTGGTCGAGGTGCTTCCACCCAAGCGGTTTGTCTTTCGGTGGGGCGAAACGGCCGACATGATGACCACCGTCGAATTCGACCTAGAGGAGCGCGCGGATGGGACGCTGTTGCGCCTTCGGGAGCATGGCTTCGCGCCCACCGCGAAGGGTCGCGAGTCCTTCGCAGGGAATTCGCTCGGCTGGGGCGAAGTGTCGACGCTCCTCAAGTTCTATATCGAGCACGACGTCCGGTATTAGAAGAGTGTCCAATTGCTGACCACCAAAAGGAGTTAGGCATATGTCGACCGAAGTCAAGAAATCGCTGCACGAGGTGCGCTTCCCCGGCGAGTCGGACGAGTACCGGCAGGCACGCGACGAACTGCTGCAATCAGAGATCGACCTGCGCCGGCAGATCGAGGCGGTAGCCGCGCAGCGGCGGAAGCTGCCGCTCGGCGGCGTGGTGCCGCAGGACTACACCTTCGAGGAGTGGGACGCCAACAAGAACGCTGCACGACCGGTCAAGCTCTCGCAGCTGTTCGAGGATGGCAAGGACACCCTGTTCCTCTACAGCCACATGTTCATCCCGGGCAAGGCGGGACTGCCGCTCGAGCAAGGCTGCCCCTTGTGCACGTCGATCATCGATGCCATCGACGGCGCCGCGCCCCACATCATTCAGCGGATTAATTTCGCGGTCGTCGCCAGGGTCCCCATCGAGCAATTCCGCGCCCGCGCGCAATCGCGCGGCTGGAGCCACGCCCGCCTGCTCTCTTCGGCCAACAACACCTATAACCGTGACTACCGGGCCGAGACCCCCGACGGCGAGCAGCTTCCGATGGCCACCGTCTTTGCCCGCCGCGACGGCAACATCCACCACTTCTGGAGTAGCGAGCTGCTTATGGTCCCACCCGAACCCGGCCAGGACCCGCGACACGTCGACTTCATGTGGCCGCTGTGGTCGATCCTCGACCGCACCCCTGCGGGTCGAGGCACAGACTGGCGGCCCGAGCTCGAGTACTAGTCGCTCGGATGCAAGCGAGAGCGGAGAGCGACAACCCCGGCGCCGCCTGGCGACTGCTGGACGCAGGATCGACGGCAGCGGTCGCCATCCCGCTGGTCGGCCTCGGCCTGCTGGGCTGGTACCTCACCGTTCGTCAGGCCGGCGACATGTCCGGGATGATTACGGGTCTCGGTCAAGTCGGCACGAACATGCCGAATACCATGGCGTCGCCGGCCTTCATGATGATGTGGCTCGGAATGATGGCGGCAATGATGCTGCTAGCTATCGGGCCGGTGGTGCTCGCGCAACGAATGGTGGTGCGCGCCCGCGGCGAGGGCGCGCTTACCTCCGTCGCGTTCGTCGCCAGCTACCTCGCGGTCTGGCTGCTGATGGGCCTGGTCCCTCTGCTGGCCTTTCTCGCCTTCCGCGACCTGCCCGCAGACGCCCGGTCCTCACCCTGGTTGCGGATTGCTGGCGGCGCCGTGCTGGTGCTTGCGGGCATGTACCAGTTCACACCCTTAAAGAGCACCTGTTTAGGTGCCTGTCGCTCGCCGCTCGGGTTTGTCATGAAGCACTACGGCAGCGGCGCCGGCGAGGCGTTGCGCACGGGCGCCTCCTATGGCGCCTACTGCGTTGGCAGTTGCTGGGCGCTGATGATGGTCCTGCTGGTGGTCGGACTAATGAACCTGATCTGGATGGCTGCGATCGCGCTCATCTTTCTGGCGGAAAAGAACTGGCGCCACGGTGCGCTGTTTACCCGCCTGTCGGGCGCCGGCGTCGCCGCACTCGGTGTCGCGGTGGCGGCGGTGCCGTCCTTGCTATCGGCGATCTCAGGGTGAGGTATGCCCTCGCCAAGGCATCGTCACCCGTGAGCAACTCGCCGTTCAACTTCTCGGCAAGGGCGACGTATGCAGCATCGTAAGCAGAGAAATTCGATCTGAGCTGAAGCAACCGACCAAGCAGCGCCTGATGGCCGTGCCGAACGAGCGGCAAATCCAAATAGTCCTCAATCGCATCCGCGGCACGCGTCACGGTTAGCTTTCGCGAAAGGATGCCGCGGCGAAGAGCTGAGGCAATCTCTACATCACAGAGCGCCGGCGTATGGAGGTCGGTGTCGGCCGCCTGCACAATTTCTTCAATTTGTCGAGTGCGGTCCGTCCGAAGGAGGTATTCGACGAATGCTGAGGCATCGACGACGACGATCCTCAGGAGGCTTTCCTGGAGGCCCGCTCTCGCTTGATCAGGTCGGCTGCAGACTCACCAAGGTCCACCTTGGGACGCCGGGCAATTCGGTCGAATAGATCCTGGGGCACAGGACGAGCAACCTCGCGCTCCAGGATTCGTTCGACGTATTCGGTCAGGGTCTCGCCGCTGGCTCGAGCACGCCTGGTCAACTCACGGTGCAGCCTATCCGGGACGTTCCGTACCTGGATCATCTTGGACATGCCAATAGCATCGCACATGTGCCGCACATGCGCATTCACCGTCCGCCGCCCGCTCCGGTTAGTTGCGCGACGTAAACTCAAGCTGCTGCCTTGGAACCGTTGGCGAGTCAGATCTGGAGGGACATCGGTGACAGGGAATCACTTCCACGTGCTGGTGCGCAATCTCGAAGAGGCATTGGGCTGGATGGAAACCGTGTGGCAATTGGAGCCTGTTCACCGCGGCAAGACGTTTGCCGTCCTGCCGTTTGGGGAGACGCTGCTTCTGCTCGACAGCAGCGATCAGGACAGCCAGGTCACTCTGGGCTTTAACAGCGCCAGCTGCGATGAAGACTACCGAGCGGTCCTTTCGAGAGGCGCGATCAGCTTGGAGGAACCCGCCGACAGGTCGTGGGGAGTTCGCGCCGCCTATGTCAAGGGCCCGGGCGGCTTGACCCTTGAAATCGA
>Ga0070698_100008938_pt1 | contig 10776 bp, 9 predicted proteins | sample KBSK1502metaG_FD_65477 | JGI IMG/M metagenome (GOLD analysis project Ga0070698, IMG submission 65477) | Corn, switchgrass and miscanthus rhizosphere microbial communities from Kellogg Biological Station, Michigan, USA - KBS K1-50-2 metaG | ecosystem: Host-associated > Plants > Roots >... | reverse complement strand
GGGCTCTCCACGCCGATGATGTGGGAAGTCGTGGACGAGATCGCGGAGACCAAGTTGGTCGAGGTCGTGGGATGAGCGACGAGAGTCCCACGGAACCAGTGCCCACGAAGAAGTCGAAGCGGGGCGCCAGCCCCGAACGCATGCGGGAACTCACCCGCGCCCGTGAGGCCAAGAGGCGGGCGCGGTCCGATGGGGCCGGGTCAGCCGTGCCACCCATCGAGGTCTTCGTGACGGGTCGGCAGTACCTCGGGCTCACCCCGAGCCCATACCAACTCACGTTGCTCAAGGCGTTCTATGGGCGCCCGCTCAGCCCCGCGGAACTCGAGATCTGGGGGGAGTGCACCGGCGGCCGGGAATATCCTGGGCAGCCATTCAGCGAACTCACGCTCGTCAGCGGGGCGCGGAGCGGCAAGAACTCGTACATCGAGACGCCGATTCTGCTCTACGAAAGCCTCTTCGGCGGCTTCGTCCCGAACCCAGGTGAAACGGTCGCGGTCGTACTGGTCGCGCAGGACGCTCGGGCCGCGCAGCTCAGCCATCGCCTCGCGAAGGAGTACCTCAGGCGGTCCCCACTGCTCTCGAAAGACTTGGTCGGCGAGACAAAGGACCGCCTGAGGCTCTCGAACGGTATCGAGTTCAGGACTTATCCCTGCACCTCGAAGTCCATCTACGGTTACTCCATCGTCGCCGGCGGCATGGACGAAGTCGCGCGGTTTCCGTTCGAGGGCGCGGCGGACAGCGACGAGGACGTGCAGGCGGCCATCTTTCGCGGCATGGCGCACTACGGGGGACGGGCCAAGCTCGTCAAGGTGAGCTCGCCGTCCAGCCGCGCGGGGCTGCTGTATACGGACTTCCAGCGGAGCTTTGGCAAGCCCGACCTCCACCGCCTCGTCTGGCGGAGCACGTCCGAGAAAATGGCGCCGGGCATCGTGGATGCTGCGTTCATCCAGCGCATGCGGGAGGCGGACCCGCTGCGCGCGGCGAGACTCTACGACGCCGAGTTTGCGGAGGACGTCAACGTTTTCTTGACCGCAGAGGCCATCGAGGCAGCGACGGACTACCGGGTCCGTGAGCGGTTGCCCGAACCCGGGGGCCAGTACATCTTCGCGCTCGACGCAGCCGGGCACGGTGAGGACGCCTTCACGCTGGCGGGTGTCCGGTACGAGGGCAAGACGGCGGCGGAACTCAAGGTTGAGCAGGTGTTGGGCAAAGCGTGGGAGAAGCCCAGAAGCGGCGTTCGCAACCTCGAGGTCACCGCGCAGGCGGCGGCGGCGATCATCCAGCGGTACGGCGTCCGCAAAGTGTACGGCGACAGGGTCACGGGCGGCTGGGTGCAGGAGGCATTCGAGCGACAGGGTGTCCGGTACGTGTATCCGACCATCAAACGCGATGGGAAGGACGTGTACGTCACGCGCTCCATGGGTTACCTCGAGGCTGCGCCGCTGCTGCGCGCCGGACAGCTGCGCATTCTGGACGATGAGCCAACGCGCCGGGAACTCCGCAACCTCGAGCAGCGGGGCGACCGGGTGGACCATCCGGCGGGCGGCAGTGACGACCGGGCCAATGCGGTCATGTTGGCTGCGGCGATGGCTGTGCAGACGATCGTCAAGCCGAGCTTCGGGTTGAGCTGGCTTGTGCGCACCGAGATCGGGCCCGACGGGCGGCGGGTGACCACGAGCAGCAGTAAACCTGAACCGGGGCATGACCTGGAAAGCAACAGTCACCGGGCCGAGTGTCGGGCGTGCCGCGCGAAGTGGGAGGCACGCGAGAACAGGCCCGAACCCGGCGCCGACGGATGGTATCGAGTCCCGACGCCGTCAGGGCGGAGTGAGATGTACTTCGACCCGCGCGGCCTCGAGGCGCCCACCACCCCAGCGTCCGCCCCCGCCCCCGCGCCCGCCCAGACCCCCCAACAGCTCGAGGCCGCCCTCGAGCAGCGCCGCATCCTGCTCGAGCGCGTGGCTCACCCTGAGCGCCACTCGGTCCCCTGGTCACCGCGGGTGCCATCCGAAGGCGGTCAGTGTGGCGGGTGCACCCGGATCCTGCCCGCATCGGATCGAGCGGGCCATGCGGTCCAGGCAGCGGGCAACGGGCGGCGCCGGTGCCTAGACTGGTCGCTCGGAATCCCATCAGGCCAGTAGCGGGTGGTTACAGGCTGGTTAGCGCCTCGCAGGCCCGCCATCCATGCGGCCCGCGACCGGCTCGCCAAGTCTCAGTTGTCCGGCCAGTCCGGGAATAGCTGCAGGCCTTCGAGCGCGACCCAGCATTGGTCGAGGCTGACGCGGTCCAGACCGCACACGTGGCTATGAGCCGCCGCTGCGCGGCCTGGGCAGCGGGAGCCTGTCCTCCTTAGTCCTGACCTTGAACGTTGTCTAGCGCGCCCCCGCGTTCGACCGCTGGGGAGTTTCAGACGACGATCGGCCCCCCCACCAAGATACAGGCCTGGCGACCTCCCGTTGAAGACCTCAGGCTTGACGGAATCGGCGATCCGTTGCCGATCCGTTTAGACATCCGTTGACCGATGCGTTGCCGGCTGGGGGAATGCTCTCGGCATGGGACGGACTATCTGATAGTCATTTCAATGGGTTGCAGACCTGGGAGGTGTACGGCTTGACGATTTCGGGCCCCCGCAACCAACGACGAGGCCCCGGAATTCAACAGGTTCCGGGGCCTTGGTCTAACATCCGCTAGAGCGATCATCCGGCGCCCATCCGGCAATCGCGTCGAGGTGGTGGTCGCGCCGCGAATATGGAGTGGCAGGGGATGAACCAGAGCATCCGCTTGCGGAGCAGGCCTGATTGACGGCCGACGCCTACCTCCGAGGGATCCTCCAGCGCGAAGCCGTCGACACCGGAATCTTCTCCCCCGTCCGTGGGGTGCAGGGGGTCATCGAGCCGGTGATCCGCGCGTGGGCCAACGCGTACCTAGGGAGCATTACCCCGAGCGGGTCATTCGCGAAGGGCACCGCGAACAAGAGCGGCACCGACATCGATCTGTTCATCTCTCTTCTGCCCACCACCAAGGAGACCCTCAAGGAGATCTACGACAAGCTCTCCACCAGGCTCACCGAGGTGGGGTACCGTCCCAAGCCGCAGAATGTCTCCCTCGGGATCAAGGTCAACGGCTATAGCGTCGACCTAGTCCCAGGCAAACAGCAGACGATCCTCACGCTTGACCATAGCCTCTGGCGCCGCAAGGCCTCGACCTGGACGAAAACGAACGTGCTGACCCATATCGCCCATGTCCGCCAGCACGGCCATTTCGACGAGACCCGGATCATCAAGCTCTGGCGCGACCAGCAGGGCCTCGATTTCCCGTCCTTCTACCTCGAGCTGGTCGTGATCGCCGCCCTCTCCCTCTCCAACCTGACGCTACTCACCAACCTCGGCGGCACTCTTTCGAGCCGGGTCGTGTCGGTCTTCACCTATCTGCGCGACAAGTTGCCGGGGGCCCGCATGATCGATCCGGCGAACGGCAGCAACGTGATTTCCGAAGAGTTGACGGTGGCTGGCAAGAACGCCATCAAGTCGGCCGCTGCGCGCGTGCTGCAGGCCAACACGTGGGCCCAGGTGGTTCGATGACGGAGTGGTCACTCCCTCACCTCCTGGCCAGCCTCCACGATGAGATCGAGGCCAAGCTGGGGCTCGCTCGCAAGACCCTCGCTCACCCGACCGTCAAGGGCGACGCCAGCGAGGGGTTGTGGTTGGAGCTGCTCGCGACCTACCTCCCGGAGCGCTATCTCGCGCGGAGAGCCCACGTGGTCGACAGCAATGGGGGATTCAGCGAGCATATCGATGTCGTGATCTTCGATCGGCAGTACTCGCCGCTCATCTTCACGATGAAGGAGCAGTACTTCATCCCGGCCGAGAGCGTCTATGCCGCCTTCGAGGCCAAGCAGGCCATCAACACCCCGATGATCGAATACGCGCAGAAGAAGATCGCCAGCGTCCGTGCGCTCCACCGGACGAGCCTGCCGATACCGTATGCCGAAGGCACCTATAAAGCCAAACCTCCGGGCCACATCCTCGGCGGGATCCTCGCGCTCGATAGCGACTGGACTCCGGCTCTCGGGGGTCCCCTCATAAGGGCCCTCAGTCTCGAATCGAACAAGCGCCTCGACCTGAGCTGCATCGCCCGGCACGGTATCGTCGCGTACGACGATGCGGGCAAGTACACGGTCGACTCGAGGGAGAAGGCCGCCACCGCGTTTCTGCTGGAGCTGATCGCCCGCCTGCAGGCGATGGCGACGGTTCCGATGATCGACACGCGGGCCTATGCTGAGTGGTTGACGCGCGAATAAGGGGGTCACCGGGAGCCGGGGCCCTCGGCGGCCCTAACGCGGAGGAATTGTTGCCAGCCATGATCGGAGTCCTCTCCCGCATAGGTGACGACCCGGTGCCAGCTTTCGGCCAACCGTCGGGAGCGCCCGGGTGACGTGGAACCGGATGCTGGAACCGACACCGGGCGTGAACGATGGGGCAACTGATTCGTAAACATCCCCCGGCGCCCCCGGACCCGACGCAGCACGGCGCAAACCCCGGAAATCCAACTGAGCCCGCAGGACCGCCTCCCTAGTGCGTAGGCCTGCGGAGGGCTGCGTCGGAACCATGTTGGAACCAGAAGTGGGGACCCCGAGCTCGTCCTCCAATCAGGAAGACCAGGGTCCGGCCGCCAGCCGGGCTGCCACCGTCGGCCGTGAAGGTCGCGCGCCGACACCTGCCGAAGGGGGGCGCTTGACGAGCCTCGACCCACGAGCCTCGCGCTGTCCGAGCGGAGCAGCGACTCGCGCTAGTGCGGGACTATGAGCGTGGAGCGGCCATCTGATGACCCTGACGCTGGAAGCCCTTCTTCATCACGCTCATTCTCGCGCACATCGAGATTCAGATCGAAGGGCCCCACGGGTGGGCCCGAGAAGGTACCCACCTGGCGCTGGGACGGCTCTGTGGTGCGCCGGTTGTTCGGGAAGCCCGTGACCGGATATCACGTCTGCCTCGTGCGTGTATTCTCCTCTTCTTGCACGTCCCGCAGTTTTACGGTCCTGGGAACGCGAGGCCGACCTGCTCGCGATGTTCTTCTTCCTCACCGTGACCTGGGACTTTATCTGGTTCGCCTGCAACTGGCATTTCGGCGTCGCTCGGTTTCGCAAGGGCTAGATCTGGCGGTTCAGGGCCTGGGGCTCGGCGTGCCTTCACTCGCACACTAGACGTCAAATCAACCCGTAGGCTTTGAGATGTCGGGCACTGCTCGCGAGGAGAACTCTCACGATCGTGATCGTCGGAAGCGCCAGAAACATTCCGGCCGGTCCAAAGAGCGAGGCACCTCCCACTACTCCAATCACCACCATGAGCGGATGAAGCTTGACGGCACCGCCGAGAACGATCGGCTCATAGAACACGTTCTTTAGTAGCTCGGCGAGCGCCACCGCTACAACCACCCAGACTGCGAATGTCTCGACGGTGACGAGCGGAATGAGCGGATGGAGGTCCTCGGCCAGTAGCGCATAGGCGAGCCCGCTCATCAACGCAGCGGCGAAGCCCATATACGGCACGACGTTGCTCGCCCCCGTGAAGATCCCGATCGCGATCGCCCACCTGAGAGGGACGCCGACGATGGTGATGAACAGTATGACCGTGAGGCCGAGCGCGCAACACTCGAGAAAGAGGCCGCGCACGTAATTGCCCAGCGCCTGGTCGACATCGTCCAACACGGCGAGCGCGGGCTCGAAGAGCCAATTCGGCACGGCTCTGAGGAGCCCGCGCTTGAGCGTTCCGGTGTCCCACAGCAGGAACAGGAAGATCGGCGGCGCGATGATCCAGGTCGACAGGAGATCGCCGACCCCTGGAGGCTCGCTCTTGGTAACCGGTGTCGGCACGGTGCTCGACGGCGACCCTCCGACGGGTTTCGTGGCTGGCTCAGGGCGGCCCGTGCGGCGGGCGCGCATCTCGAACGCCTGTGCATTGGCTCGCTCGTAGTCGAGTAGTCGGTTTGATCGCACTGAAGCGGCGTCGGTGCTCCGGTCACGTGAGGCGACGAACAGGGCGTGCTCATCGGGTGTGATGGCGAGTACGTCAGTCACGCGATCCATCAGCGGGTCGAGATCGCGGTGCGTCAACCGGTAAAGGTCATTGCCTCGGTTCCACGATGCATCGAGTCCCATGAGCGTCTGGTAGCGGTGGTTCAGCGCGTAGAGCGCGCGCACGCGCAGCTCGAAGAGCGCGGTCTCGTTTGGTATGGCGGCGCGAACGCTATTCACGCCGACGAGCGCGACCAAGCCGAACATGAGAAGCAGCAACCCGACCGCCAGGCCTCGCGGTATCCGTCTTCGTTCGAGGCGAGCGACGAGGGGACGACAGATGTACGCCAGCAGCCCGCCCACGACAGCCGGCACGATCAAGCTCCTCAGTCCCCAAACCAGATACGCCGCGAGAATGACGACGCCGGCCGTGACGACACCCTTGAGCACAGCACCTGTGGGCTTCGCGTTGGCCGCGGGTGTCACGGCTTGACCTCGCCGCGCCCTTCGGATTCTCTCAGAATCTCGTCATCAATCAGCATCTGGAGTCGAATGGCCATAATTGCCGCCAGCCTGACTAGGACCTTGTTGGCCAGCACCGGGAAATTTAGGATCAAGGCATCGAGATCGGATTTGCCGAGCGCCAGCAACGAGACCGGGCCGCGCGCACGGACCGAGAACCAGCGAATCGCGCCCGTGGCGAGGGCGGCTGATTCCTCGAAGGACGCCGGCGGCTCGAGGAGGGCAAGGGGAACTTCGGGGGCGCTGGCGCTCCGCCTCACGACCTCGACCACCCCGCGCCGCACGACGAACAGCGCTGCCCCCGGCTTGCCCTCCTCGCAAATGTACTCGCCATCACTGTAGTCGCGTTCGTGGACGATGCGGGCGACGCGGGCGAGATCCCTGCGAGTGAGGTCCTCGAAGAGGCTGACCTGTCCGAGGAAGTCCACGAGCGTCCCGCCCTTCGTCAAGGCGCTTTCCGGCGCTTGGAACAGGGCCCGCGCCCGGATCTTCGCGATGGCCGCCGAGCCGCGGGTCGGCCGCAGCGGCAGCAGCAGCTCCTTCAGGCCACGAAATGTCGGCTTCATCTTCGGATGCACGCCAGAGTATGTTTCGCGATCATCAATTCCTCATTGGTCGTGATCACCCAGACCGATACGGGACTGTCGGGGGTGCTGATTCGCGGCCCACCGCGGAGATTGGCTGCTGGATCTAGGTGGATTCCGAGCCACGCCGCATTCTCACATACGCGGGCCCTCACTGGAGCCGCGTGCTCACCGATGCCCGCCGTGAATACGAGGGCGTCGATGCCGCCAACTGCCGCTGCGAGGGAGCCGAGCTCACGCCCGATCCGATAAACGAACAAGTCGACCGCATCGGCGGCCTCGTGAGCGGGGCTCGCCAGGAGCTTGCGCATGTCGTTGCTGATGCCGGACATGCCGAGGAGTCCGGATCGGTGGTAGAGAAGGTCGGTCACGTCACCGACGCTCATCCCGCGCTCGGTGAGCAGATAGAGGATGGCGCCGGGATCTATCGCACCGCACCGTGTGCCCATCGGGAGTCCTTCCACCGTTGTGAAGCCCATCGTCGTCGCGACACTCTTACCGTCCCGCATGGCGCACATGCTGCAACCGTTGCCGAGGTGCGCCGCGACGACGCGCCCGGACGCGGCGTCACCGACGATGCCGGGCAGCACGGTCGCGATGTACTCGTATGAGAGGCCGTGGAACCCGTACCGTTTGATCCCGGTCGCCGACAGATCACGCGGCAATGCATAGAGCTGCGCCACGGACGCTTGCGTGCGATGGAATGCCGTATCGAAGCACGCGACCTGGGCAACATGTGGCGCGATTCGTTCGATCACGCGGATCGCGGCGAGGTTGTGGGGCTGGTGGAGCGGCGCCAGATGTGCGAGCTTCTCCAGGTGGTCGATGATCGCGGCGTCGACGACAATAGGCGCCGCGAACTGCTCTCCGCCATGCACGACTCGGTGGCCGACCGCCACGACGCGCAATTGATCCGTGTGCCCGGCGACCCACTCAAGAAGGACGGATAAGGCAGTTTCGTGGCCCCCACCGCCGATACGTGGGCCGACGACGGCGTGGTCGACCACGCGGCCGCCATCGGCATCGGCCACGAAGAACCGCGGCTCGGATCCTAGGGCCTCGATCTCGCCGCGATAGCGTAGTGCGAGAGGCTGCACACGCCCAGCCACGGCGAACATCGAGAACTTGATGCTCGAGGAGCCCGCGTTGACGACGAGGATAACGTCCGTCATGGCGCTGGTAGACGGCTAGGGCACGCGGCGACGAGAGCAAGTCCGCAAGGTTCCATGCGCGCGAGCAGCGTGGTGGCGCGGCTGGTCAGGATGATCGGGATGCGTGTGCCGAGGACGGTCCTCGCGCCCTGGGCCTCCATGAGGTAGCCCAGCTGCACGACAAGGCCCTTCCAGCCGGCGAGATCGAGCAGGCTCATGACCCAGGTGTCCTATGGCCACCACTAGCCGATGGTCCCCCGGCGGCCGTCACCATGCGACCATGCGCGCCTGCTGCACGACGGCGAACCGTGCGAGCAAGCGGTCGGAGTCGTAGTCGCGGCCGACCCCGAGCACGTCGTAGAGGCCGCCATAGCGCACGTCGCCGCCGGCGAGCGCCTGTAACCGCGGCTGACCTTCGACTGTCCTGATGAGGTAACCATCGAAGTGGGTCCAGTACGGCTGTCGCCCCCATCCTTCGGCTTCGCCGAGCCGGACGTAGACATCCGGCGGGATGCAGACGAGACGGAACACGCGCGGGTCGAGCCCGAGCTCGTTTGCGAGAATGCGGGCGCCGTGCACGAGCAACGCTTGCTCGATAGCGATGCGCGGTAGCCCTCGCCGACCCGGAAGTCGGAGGCTATTCAGAAGCTCCGATGCCGGTGCCTTTTCACCTTCCGCCGGATCGGGGAAGTCCTCGACGAGTACGTCTTCGGCGACGAGGCTCGGGAGATAGCGTGCACCACCCGAATTCACCAGCGGGTGGATCATGAAGATCTCGAGGCCGTCACTTAGGCTCTGCGGGGATCCGGACGGTAGTGGCAAACGGGAGGCGACGGCGTGTTCCCGCTCGTGCGACAGAGGCGTCCATGCGTAGCGGCGCAGCGAGGCGAGGTCCATCCGCGGTTCGAGGTGACGCGGCGCCAGGCCCAGATGCCGCGCCCGGTCCAGCGTCTCGCGGGAGTAAGCGACCGGCTGAATCTCCGGATTCGGCTCGCCTTCTGCAGGAGCCGATCCGACGTGCGGGGAGGGCGATCCGCCCGCCGTCCCCACGGCGGTGAGCACGTCAGCCAGGGCCGCGAGCCGCTTCATGTCACCGGTCTTGAGGGCTTGTCGGGCAGCCTCCAGCGCATCGATCGCCGACGAGGTCGCGGCATCCGCGTCCGGCTCCGACGCGATCTGCTGTTGTGCCTGGAATGCGCACCGCCGCGCTCGGTAGAAGTCGTTCCACGCAGCGTCCGCGCGCTCAAGTGTCCCGAGGAGTTCGAGCATTCGTGTCCGAAGCGTGGAGAGGGTGCGCTTCGCGATCCGCGTGAATGGCTCCAGCCCCGGAGAAAACGGGTCGAGGCGAATGTCCCGGACGTCGTACACGCTTCGGGCGATCTGAAGGAGCGCGGCCTTGTCGTCGAGCGCGTGCTTCAGTGCCTGAGCACGCTCACTCAGCTCTTTCACCACGGGCCAGTGTGCCTGCTCGAGCGCGCGCGCAATCGTGGGTGGCAGCTCCACGAGCGTGGCACGCTGCTGCTCGAGGCGATGGAACTCCTCGACCGGCAGCAGGGGTGCCAGTTGCGTCCGTGCGCGGTCAAGGTAGACGTGTCGATAAACCGCGTCGATGTGTCCGGCGTCGATTAGAGCCGTCACGAGTGAGCTCACTGCGTTGTCCATTGGCTTGTCCTCACGATCCATGTACGTCGGTCAGGGGGCCCTGGGGCGCCTGCCCCTCGAGGATCACCTTGTCAAACCGCCGCTGAACGGTCGGGCGATACGTCGTGGCGTGCGCCGACACGGGAACGTAGAAGTACTGGCGACCACCGGCGGCCATGTCTCCCAAGACGCAGCCCGGGGCGGGGGCAATGGGCATTTACGTCGCGATGACTCTCGCTCTCTTCGAAGGGCACCGAAACGCGCTCTGGCTGCTGACGGTTGGCGCCTGGGCCCCCGCCACGGCCCCCGTCGCGATTGTCGCGGGGATCATTGCCAGCAGCAGGATCATTCTGCGTCACCGACTGCTGTCCGAGGGTTTCGTACTTGGGGTTGACCGCGCGGACTCCGGTCAGGTGGAACATGGCGTACACCAGCATGGACGGGTGGCCGGCCGACAAGACGAATCGGTCGCGATCGGGCCAGATCGGATGGCTGGGATCGAGACGCAGGACGCGTTGCCATAGGCAGTAAACCACCGGCGCCAGCGCTATCGGCGTTCCCGTGTTATCGGAGTGTGCCCGTTGCACGGCATCCATGGCCAGCGTGCGGATGGTGCTCACGCAGAGGTCGCCCATCGTCTTGGTCATCGTCGGCTACCTCAAGATCCTTCATCGGCGCTCAGATGTTATCGGCCTCAGTGGAATGCCCGCTTGCGGACGCCCCCGCCTGTTGCCCCCACTTCCAGCCCGTGATCTCCGGCATGTCGTCGCCGTACCGCGTGATGTACGCCTTGTGCTCCATAAGCTTGTCGCGGATCGCCTGCTTGGCGTAGGCGGCGCGCGCCCCTAGCTTCGGCACGCGGTCG